>Ga0209724_1001968_pt1 | contig 18052 bp, 10 predicted proteins | sample grotaG_FD_184143 | JGI IMG/M metagenome (GOLD analysis project Ga0209724, IMG submission 184143) | Glacier valley bacterial and archeal communities from Borup Fiord, Nunavut, Canada, to study Microbial Dark Matter (Phase II) -... | ecosystem: Environmental > Aquatic > Freshwater > Ice > Glacier ...
CTCCGTAGAAATCTCCTACGAATTGCAACTCCCCGGTAGTGGGGTCTACTACCACCGCCATCCCCCGTTTCAGATTGGGTACGAACAAGGCCAGGGGTGTTTGTTGTTTTCGCATGTTCCAATCCAGGTAATAACCTGTCACTTCCCCTAGTTGTTGCCCCGCCACCAGTTCCACCGCCCGCCGGAGTAGGTTTGGGTCAGGCTGTTTGATTTGAGTTTTCGCCGTTGATATGTGGCTCATGTCTCCTCCTTACAGAAAAACAAATTGAAAATATCTCAATAATACGCCGCACTACAAATCGGTTTGGACGGGTCAAAAGTGCCATAAGTTTTGAGGAGTTTTTCTGGCAAAAGTGAAGAGGTGAACCAAATGGCTCACCTCTTCACCAACAAATATTAACCTGATCAGAACTGGGCTAATTATAGCATTTCTTCTCTCTCAATCGGGACGGAAACCACCAACCGAAAACCAAAATTGCGGACATTGTAGTTTGGGTTGTCATAGTAGCGATAGTTACAGGCTGCAACATCTTGCGCGTTGTTACACGAACCACCCCGCAGTACCCTGTTATCGCCACTGGCATCCACCTGAGTCTCTTTCGGCTTAGAATATTTGTTCAAGCACCATTCCCACACGTTCCCACTCATATCCATCGCCCCGCACTCCGCCGCTCCCTGGGGATACATTCCTACCGTCGTCGTCCCTCCTCTCCCCGCCTCTTTGGTGTTGGCATAACCCTCACGCCATTCACCCCAGGGATAGGCTTTCTGCTGACTACCTCCTTGCGCCGCCCACTGCCATTCCCCCTCTAAGGGCAAGCGTACCTGAGCGTTCTGGCCTATTACCAAAGCTCTTCTACCTAGAGCCGAGAATTGCCCATCCCACAACTTCTGGTTTAGCCAACGAGCAAAGGCTACACTCTGATACCACGATATATTATCACGGGGGTTGTTTTTGGATATGGTGCGTTGTTCGGCCAACTCCTGTCGCTGATATTTTTCCGGCATCCCGAACCACCACTGTAGATTAGCAAAACCGTCCGCCGCTTTCACAAAGACTTCGTATTGGGCATTGGTTATCTGATATTTGGCGATGTAGAATGGCTGAATCTTGAAAGTTTTCTCCGCAATTATAATTTTACCGCCGGGTGTTACTGGAAGCCAGACAATATCTGGCACTGGTTCCGTTGCCCCTATAAACTTCTTTTCGGTCTCGTCGTCGGCCATCGTTTCCCTCTCTCTGTCGTTAGCGATAGTCTACCATTTTTTGCGGCATCACAACTGCATTTTGGTGCCTATCTGGACGGTCTCTCGCTTCCCCAAATTTCTCGATATATTTATCTACATGATTGACATATTTTCAGGCATTTATAACCCTTCCAAATGCACAGGGTCAATACCGGTTGTAAACACTCGGCCCTGTGGGGTCACAATAACCTCGACCTTTGGCACTCTGTCCAGGTCGGCCTGGTTGTAACGGGTGGTAAGAAAGTAGGCAATTTTGTTGTCAGAGCCTAACAGTCCCCTGGCAATACGCCGCCCCGCATCGTAGCGGCCTGCCAGTAATACATCTACGTCCGCCAATAACGGTAAAGGAAGGGCAGTGGAAATGTCAGCCCCGGCCCGTTGGCGGTCTGCCTCGCCCATACGCTCTAGCTCCTCCCAGCTAAAGCCGGTGAAAAGCACTACCGACAGCTTGGTTTCGGCCTTGACCCGCCTGAGCAGAGAGGCTATTCCCGTCTGTTGCTGTAACGGTTCACCGCCGCTTATCGTAATGCCCTCGATGTTGCTACCTAATGCCAGGATACGTTCAAAAATGATGTCAACGCTCTCGTCTACCCCGGCCTGTGTCAGATGGGTAGGAGCATTAAAACAGCCAGGGCAGCCTAAAGTGCAGCCCTGAACCCAGATAACCGCCCGATTACCCGGCCCGTTAGCCTTACTTTGGGGTAAGAACTGGTGAATGCGTAATGTTGTCTTGTCAGACACGGCACGTCGCCCCTTCCTGTTTGCTACTGGTAAAACGATAAATCCGCACAGTACAAATCGGCCTGGACGGGTCAAAAGTGCCTTGAGTTTTGCTGAGTTTTGACCAAAATAAAAAGTTCCCGTCTGCCTACTAAGACGGGAACTTTGCAGGTTTATATTATTCCGTTGCGCTGGCTCTCGGCATCTCGTTCCACTCCTGCCCGTCCAGTTCCCAGCCTGCGGCTTTCTTTCCCAGTGATACTAGGTACTGCCCACTGGTAGTATCGTGCCAGGCCGTTTTGTATTGCCGAGAGCGGCTCAAAGAGACCAGGCCGTACTGTCCCTACTGCTTGAAGAAGAAAGAGACTCCCGCCGTGCTGCACTGGTCACGGAGACTTCTGGCCCAATCAGGCTGCATGTGCCGCGCACCCGGCCCGCTCTCCCCGCCCGCGATAAACCAGTCAATCCCGGCCAGCACCCCCTCGTCTATGACCTTGTCCTTGTACATAAGCTGCTATTTTGTGGTCAGATAGGAAATTAACGGCCTGAAGCGACAACCCGGGGGAATTTTCTCAGCCCACAAATTCCGCCACACCTTCGCCACCCAGATGGCCCAAAGTGGGATAAACGGCTTTGACCTTATAAGCTTACTGGGTCACGAGAATATCGCCACCACCTGGCACTATCTTCACGACAATCCCGACCATAATCAGGAAGTTTACAACTGCCGTAGCCCACTGGATAAGCAGGATGTGCAAATTAAGCGGAGGGGAAGGCCACCAAAGGAGCGGTAAAAAATAAAGCCCGACACGCTCGGGCTTTTGGTTTGTCTAAGCAATAATTATGATACCCTACAATTAACCCCATTTAGGGTTTGGGTATTTTATTAATGCTTTCTACATCATCTCGGCGTTCACGTACGATGCGGATACCTTCCCAAGCGAGAAGTTTACCTTCCTGTCTGGCATCCACAATTACCGTCCACCAATACAACTCCGCCATTAATTCCTTAGCCTTCTCATATTTTTCAGCCTCTTCAGGGGGATGCGACATCACTCCCAGCCCTTCGTAGGCATATTCAGCGAATAACTTCATAAATTGCCGAAGACTCTTGCGCAAATCGTTTTCAGACTCACCTGATAGTAACCCCTGAATGGCAGTTAATATATTAGCTTTTTTTATATCTGCCGGGTTTTCACTCTTTTGAAACCTTTCAATTTCTGCTGAAATCAGTTTTATGGCTTCCTGGATTGAGCCAAAACTTCCCAAAATTAAAAGGCTAGAAACAAAGGGTAATAAAGCTTTTTTATTATTAGTGCGCTGGTTAATACCTTGGCCTCGGACTAAAAGTCCGGCGATTAGTAGGAAAGCCTCATAATATTCTGGGCTGATTTTCAAACAACTAGAAAATGCTTTGTAACATAAAAAAGATAAATTATATTTTTCTATTAAATTCTGAAGTTCATCATTTAAATCTTTAGCGAGATCGCGGGCGAGATTAAGGCGGTGGGCGAGTTGGAGTTCGAGATCGCGGGCACTGGCGAGATCTTGGGCGCGGGTGAGGGCTAGGTCATGGGCGATGTCCAGGTCGCTGGCGAGGTTGAGGGCGAGGTCAAAGATGCGGTCAAAGGCAAGGTCACGGGCGATGTCGAGGCGACGGGCAATATCGAGGATGATGGCGATGACTCTGGCCCTGGATCTGGAGAGGGCGATGTCGAGGGCTCGGTCTAGAGCTCTGCCTCTGGTGAGGTCATGGAGGACATTGAAGTGTAGGTCAAAGGCGCGGGCAATGTCGAGGATGCGGGTGAGGTCTAGGTCTATGTCACGGTCGAGATCGCTCGCGATCTCGAAGGAATTGTTTAATAGACCTACAAATGGATTCGCCAATATTAAAGAAATCTTCAAAGCACTGTTTAAAAGTAAATGGTATTCGTAATTTAAAGTTATACCCTTGTAGTTTGCGGGGACAGGTACCTCTGTTGCTCCGAAACTCAACAGACTTCGATTATCGTTTTGATTAGTAGATAAAGCCATTAACCCATCATTATCTCTGTACCAGACCCCATTTTCCTGCAAAGAGTTAACTTTGACTTCATCTAAAGATGGCAACCTGAAATAATATTGGCTGGAATAACGTTGACTTAACCACTGCACAAATTCTTGAACATCCTTAGCACGGATACCAAGAGCCGGATAGGTAGCCTGTCCAGGCTCAAACCGCGTATCCAGCCAGTGATCTGGACGGTAATCTGAACTCACTTTAGCTTTATCGTCTAAAAATAGCTGATACTCTGCCCGGGTCATCAGTTCTGGATCTATTTCGACCCCATTTTCCAACTTATTCAAGCGTAATAGATGGCTGGATAACAATAGCTGAGCAATATTCTCAAATAATATTAACCCATATTCAAGGTTATTAATTAATTTGGTCAGTTCTTCGGTTGGAGGTTTTAATTCTGCCAAAAAATCGGCAATAGTAGGACTAATAACTTTCTTAGCAAATGTGGTATTTATATCCCCATTATCCAATTCCCGCTTTAACCTTCGCGCTATCAGATATTCCTGAAAGGATTGGTGCGAAAACTGATAATTATCGCCCACCCGGAATAAAAAAGAGCTGGTCAGGAAATCCCGTTTATGAGCTTCACCCTGTTCGCGCTGATTGCGGGTAAGGCCTTTTTTTAAATGCGTCCAGGCTCTGTCCGCAGAAATTTCACTCTTTCCTTCCAAAAACAAATTAGCCGCCAGGGTTTCCATCATTTCCAGACGTTGCTCTCTGGGAATTAACAGCTTCCTCATTTTTTCGACAGTTTGCCGTTTCAGTTCACCAAGTAGGTAGGTATAATATAGGTTAGGACGATCTACTTCCGCTTTACTACTGATCAATTCCGGTAAGGTCTTAATGATCATTTCCAGTAAAACCGCCCGGCGCTGCAAATCTCGCAGGTCGTGGATATTATTAATATCCCTTTTATATTCCTGCCAACTTTTCCGAATGTGCCCTGGATTTTGTTGGATCAGTGTGTCTTCTATCAAGGGTACGCGCTTTTGGAGAAATAAATCCACCTGTTCAGGGTCAAAGTGGGTTAAATATAAGGGCTGGAAATTGCTTAAAATTTCATTTTCTTCGACCGCCTTTAAAAAATATTCTGGCCTGGTGGTGAGCAAAATCTTACTTCCCGGAGGCACTACCAGTTGTCCGATTTGATGAATATTTTGCTGGAGTGTTTCTTCATCAGAACGTACTGCCATCTCATCAAACCCATCAAAAATAAAGAGCAGGAGACCAGCTTTAGCCATTTCCCGCAAAGCTAAATAATCTGGATTATTTACATTACACCGACGTTTAAGATGCGCTATAAGGAAATCTTCAATTCGTGGTGCGCCATGAACGAATTCCCGTAAGGGCAGTAAAATCGGTATCCTTTTGCCGGTTTTAACCGTTGTGTCTCGATATTCTTTTACCAGACTATAGCTCAGGTGACGGCAAAATGTAGACTTCCCACTGCCATAATCCCCGATTAAAACTAGACGAGAATTCTCAGGATTCTCATCTGCCAGCCATTCTCTAACTTTTGTTTCAAGATCCCCTCCCCAGAGTTTTATAACTTCAGGTGCGAGTATTAAATTTAAACCTTTCTGTCTAGCAAAGTATCCCCGTTCCTCCCCCTTCAAAGGAACATAGATTTGAGACAACAACGGTTCTCCCTGTCTCTCCGGGTCATTTCGCTTGTATTCATCAATTACCCGCCCTATATATCTATCAAAATTTATAAGATTACCCAGGATTTCGGTTAGTGTGAAGAGTTTTATATCTGGTGCTATGCCAAGAGCGTTGATTGTTGCACCATTTAGGGGTCGGCGAGTAACCAGTATACCGCTGGTGATTTCTTTGTCGCGGGCTAACCAGTTAAGGTAAGTTAAAACCTGTTTTAATATTTCGGCTGGGGTATCCAGTTTTTCATTATCAAGACAGTAAATTCCATGAGTAGATTTTACCAATCCTTCCTCGATTTGCCCTTTGAAAAAACCTGGTGGGTGACTATCATCGTGAGTGCCAAATGGTAATATCGTATATCCCTTGAGTTCCAGGGCACGTTCAACTTCGCGGCGGAAAGCTTCACTGTCCTGATCAAATAAAGGATTTTTGACCAGATTAATATCCCGGCTACTAGAAGTAGTGGTTTTGATTTCCTGTAACAGCTTACCTAATGCCCTTAGTTCTGGCTCTAATCTGGCTAAATCTTTTTGTACGATTCTTTCTGCCTGTTTAATAGTTATCCAACCTTCTGCCTCCGGTCTCTGGTTGAAAGCATTCAGAAGGCAGTGGGTAAAATAACCGTGACCATAGTCCTTGCCACCGTAAGCTAACTGCTCTGACTGGGCTGCTCCAATAATAAAGAGGTTATAGTCGTCAGGGAGTTTATTCAGGCGGGTGGGAAGCTGGCCGCCTGCCCCACTATGACAGGCATCAATCATGATAATAATATTCCGGGCAGTACAACTTAATATAAAATCTTCCAGGGCAGTAAGCGAGTATCCTGTCTGCAAATCCAGGCTTCTATCTTCATTGCGTTGGGTATCTGAGGGCAATAAAACCAGGTTATTACTTTTGTCTTTTTCACTATGACCAGAATAATAAATCAGGAGCAGATCTTCAGGGTTGTAGGACTTATTCTCTTTGAAGAGCCAATTCATTCCAGTTTCAATTCGTTTCTTGGTAACTGGAATAACTTTACCTTCTTCGTCTCTGTCATCTGTTATAAGTTTGACCTTATCGAAGTTACCAATTCCACGATCTTCAAACTTAACCGCAATTTCGGTAGCATCAGCAACTGAATAACTTAAGGGCCTGATATTATCGTAGTGGTTGATACCAATGCAAATCGCAAGTCGTCGCCCGTTACTCATAGCCGCCCCTTCCCGTATTTTATCTTAGTCTAAATTGGTTAGTTCGTCGCCATGTGGGTAGGTCAGCTCAATTTTTTTATTAGGGTCTTTTGCCGAGATTGCCTTGAGGGATACATCTTTATTGCCAAAAAGGGATTGCCGCCACTCATAAATTATTTTGGCAGCATTATCTATCGCCTTTTTCTTTTTATCCACCCATTCAACTGAATTGGTTACAAGGTCAATAGATTGACCTACCACCGAGATATAGAAGCCTATCTCCACCAGTTGGGGAATTGCCTCGATACCCCTGCTTTCCATTCCATCTGCCTCAAAATAGGAAGCGGACAGCTCCTTGTCATCGGCCAGGGCGGCCAGGAGTTTATTAATCTGAGCTTGCTGTACATTATCGGGAATTTCTAACAAAAAGAGGGGTTCTGATTGGTTAATAGTTGGCTCCATTTTAATCTCCTGTACTGGTAAAGTGTTGATTTAATTTGAATTACTACCATAACAGTCTTTCACTTTAACTCATAGAAAAGAGTTTAGGCGAAGAGTAGCAAAATGGATAGGTTATTGCAAATTAGAAGGGAAGGATGGCAGCTTAAGTTATTATGCCAACTATAGAAGGCATATTTACATAGAAAAAAGCCCGACGTAATCAAGCAGACTGCCACCCACCCTCAACCCCCCGCCATTCGGATAATCCCCCAAACTGTTACCACCAACACCCCCTCCCTGCATTCTTATTCCCCCCAAACCTATTACCACCAACAAACCAAATCATCCAAAAGGATGCGCCTGCGGGCGCGGGGTTATTTGGCCTGCGGCACAAAACAACTGCGGATGCATATTACGAAGGGGTCAAGCCCGGGTAACAACCGGTGAGCCGCCACGCCAAAACCAAAGAAACCCTATCCTGCCGTCAGCATGTGTACTGCCAGGACCGAGGCTATAACTTAACTCACCGGCTAGGCTAGGAAAAAAGAGAGACCGGAGTTAGAATCACCCTATTCCCCATTCTCCATTTTCCGCTATAATAAGCAAAAATGCCGAAATCCCTTTAACTAATTATGCTCTTTTAGCCGCCGCAAGGTTACACTATGACCGAATCCGACCATAAAAACCTTCTGGAACAACTGAATATCAAAAAACGCGCCATCCAAACCCTGGAAGAACAGCATGCCGCCTTCGGCAATTTGTATGTCCCACCCTACATCAAAATCCAGATTGAAGATGTCAGTCTGGAGATAACCGAACTACAAGAAAAGCTAAGATTTGACCGCAGCTATGGGCCGCGCCCACCTCGCACCTTGCCCCCCAGCTGGAACATCCCTCATTACCGAAATCCCAACTTTAGCGGACGTGATTCCGAACTGGCGACCCTGAAAACTGCCCTGGAAAATAGTAATATTACCGCTGTTACCCAGGCCATTGCTGGGCTAGGTGGAGTCGGCAAAACCCAACTAGCCGTGGAATACGCCTACCGCGAGGCGGCTAACTTCGCCCTAGTCTGGTGGGTACGGGCTGAAGTAGAAACCAGTTTGCGCTTCGACCTGGAGCAACTGGCCCTAACCATAGGGCTCGTCGAGCAAAACACTGACCCTCAGCGGGCGATTGATGCAGTCCTGGATTTCTTACAAAGCAAGGCTGGACGCTGGCTGTTAATCTTCGACAATGCCAACAATCCCACCGAAGTGCAGAGTTATCTGCCGAAAGGTGGACGCGGCCAAATTATTATTACCTCGCGCTGGCAGAATTGGCACGGTTTTGCTCAACCCGTACCCGTCAAGGTCTGGAAAACCCCCCAGGCGGTGAAATTCCTAATCAAACGCACCGGACGGAAGGATAAAGAGGGGGCGGCGAAACTGGCCGAAAAGTTAGGTTACCTGCCCCTTGCCCTAGAACACGCCGGGGCCTATTTGGCGAAGAATCGTACCCTAAGCCTTGTGGCTTATTTAGAAAAATTTGACCAAGAGCAGCAAAAGCTGGCTCTACTGGAAAAGGGGGTGCTCGCCACCGAATATCACCAAGATACCATCCGCACGACCTGGGCGATGGCTCTGGAAAAGTTGCCAGACATATCCGCCGACCTGCTGACTCTCTGCGCCTACCTCGCACCCGACGAAATTCCTCTAAGTATATTCAAAAACCACGCCTCAGTATTGCCCGAATCCCTGACCGAATTAGCAACGGATGATTTTGTAATGTCCGAAACCATTAGCGATTTGCAGGAATATTCGCTAGTGGAACCGAGCAAGAACTGGGCGGCCTTCTCTGTTCATCGCCTCTTGCAATTGGTAATTCGTGAGACAAATCAAAACTTAACACATAGCAATCAGCACTTTTTTCTAACTACTGCTGTCCGGCTGATTAACGCTGTCTCCCCGACTGGAATTTACGATTACCGCACCTGGGACAAATATGTCCCTATATTACCCCACAGTCTAATTGTTGCCGAACAAGCAGAACCATTGGAGCTGGAGTTGGGTGTACTAGGCCGCTTGATCAATCAGGCTGGACTATATTTGCAAGGACGAGGAGATTATATTAGAGCCCGCCTCTTATTTGAACGCGCTCTTAAATCTCATAGAAAATATTATGGCGATGAACATCTAGAAGTCGCCGCAATTATTAACAACTTAGGTTGTTTACTCCATGTATTAGGTGACCTCCAAAATGCCAAGATTTATTTAGAGAAAGCAATATCGATCTGGGAAATAGCTTACGGACTCAAACATACTCAAACGGCAATTGGTTATAACAATCTAGGCAGCCTACTCCAAGCTATTGGCGAATTATCTAATGCCAAGATCTATTTAGAGAAAGCCCTTGCTATCCATCAGAATACACTTGGTGAGAAGCATCCCGATCTGGCCCAAAGTTATAATAATTTAGGGTTACTACTCCACACTTTAGGTGACCTTTCTACCGCGAAAACCTATTTAAAGAAAGCTCTGGTTATTTATGAGAAAGACTTAGGGGAAATTCATCCTAACGTGGCAACCCTCAATACCAATTTGGGGAGTTTACACCAAACTATGGGCGACTTTATAAATGCAAAAATTCATTTTGATAAGGCTATTACTATCTGGGAAAAAACATTGGGGCCAGAACATTCTCAGACGGCAATTGGCTACAACAATTTGGGGTTGTTTTTCAAGGATTTAGGCGACTATGCTAATGCAAAAATTCATTTTGATAAAGCTGTTACTATTTGGGGAAAGGCTTTGAGCCTCGAACACGCTCAAACGGCAGTTGGCTATAACAATTTGGGGTTGCTGTTTCAGGATTTAGGTGATTCATACCAGGCGAAATTCTATTTTGATAAAGCTATTACCATATGGGAATTAACTTACGGACTCAAGCATACTCAAACGGCACTTGGCTACAACAATTTGGGTAGTCTATTCAAGGAGTCGGGTGACCTACTCAATGCTAGAGTGTATTTAGAGAAAGCCCTTGCTATCAGCGAAATAGCACTGGGAACCAATCATCCTGATGTAGCAACCCACTACAACAACCTGGGAAGTTTGCTCAAAGATTTGGACGACTTAGTTAACGCCAGGATTAATTTTGAGAAAGCAATTTCGATCTGGGAAAAAACATTGGGGCCAGAACATACTCAAACGGCACTTGGGTATAACAACCTAGGGAGCCTATTCCAAGCAATGGGCGACTTTCCTAGTGCCAGGATTTATATAGAGAGAGCTATTGTCATCTGGGAAATAGCTTATGGACTCGAACATACTCAGACGGCAATTGGCTACAATAACCTAGGTTTATTACTTAAAAATATGGGTGACCTACCTAACGCCAGAGTTTATCTTGAGAAAGTTCTTGCTATTCGTGAGAAGGTACTTGACAAGGAACATCCCGATATTGCCCAAAGTTGCAACAACCTGGGAATGCTGCTCAAGGATATAGGTGACCTACTTAACGCCCAAATTTATTTAGAGAAAGCCCTTAATATTTTCGAGGGGAAATTGGTTAAAGACCATCCCAATACCAACATTGTGCGGCGGAACCTGGTAAGCTTGGGGGAAAGTTAACCCCCACCCCCTTGTTGCCCTCGCCTTTTACATCTGCTTTTGTAATAATAAGATTATCGTCACAATTATCGCCAGTATTGATTATTTCCGCTTATAATGATAAATTAGACTCAAATTTATAAAAAGAAACCCCTGGATAGTTAACGGCTTCCAGGAGGTTAAATTTACAAAAAATCTGTTTAATTTTGGTCAGTGCTGACCTTTCTTCAGTATATCAACCCAAAACTGAAAAGGCAAGCCACCACTTTGCATCACCTAATCCTAGCGGGGTTGTAGCAGCAATGAGCAACGAAGCCAACACCTGTCGTTTATACGTCCTACCCAAACTTAAATCCGCTGGTTGGACTGACGATTATATTGACGAGCAATATCAAATCACCGACGGCCAAATTCGAGTCGTGGCGGGTAATGCCAAGCGCGGCAGCCCTAAGAAGGCCGACTACCTGTTGCGTTACAGAGGCCGTTTCCCCCTGGCAATCGTCGAGGCCAAAGCCGACTATCTGACCCCCGCCACCGGGATGCAACAGGCCATGGAATACGCCCGGATGATGGATATTAAATTCGCCTACTCCACCAACGGCAAAGGCATCGTAGAATTCGACTTCACCACTGGCGAAGAAAAACCCGTTGAGGATTTCCCCACCCCCCTGGCCCTCTGGAACAGATTACGGGCTTACAAAGGACTTGACTCCGCCCTGGATGATAAGTTACTAATCGGCGATCATGTTGGCGACAAAGTTCCCCGTTATTATCAACAGATCGCCATCAACCGCGCCCTGGAAGCAATCCACACTGGCAGCAAACGGGTATTGCTAACCCTGGCTACTGGCACTGGCAAAACCGTTATTGCCTTTCAAATTGCCTGGAAACTATACCAGGCCCGTTGGAATACCAAAGGCCAGGCAGGCACTCGCCCCCGCATTCTGTTTCTGGCTGACCGCACCTTTTTGGTAGACGACCCCAAAGACAAAACCTTTGCCCCCTTCGGTGAAGCTCGCTACAAGATCGAGGGCGGCAAAACCCTCAAAACCCGCGAGATTTATTTCGCTACCTATCAGGCTCTGGCGGGCGATGATACCTACCCCGGCTGTTACCAGGATTATCCAACCGATTTCTTTGACCTCCTGATTGTAGACGAGGCCCACCGGGGCAGCGCAGGCGTGGACTCAAGCTGGCGCAAGATCCTGGAATATTTCGCCCCTGCCGTTCAGCTCGGCATGACCGCCACCCCCTTGCGCGACGATAACCGCGACACCTACGACTATTTTGGCGAACCTGTCTACACCTACAGCCTCCGCCAGGGCATTCAGGACGGCTTTTTAGCTCCCTATCAGGTGCGCCGGATTGTGATAGATATTGATACCACCGGCTTTCGCCCTTTTGCCGGACAGCTTGACGATAACGATAACGAAATCCCCGACAAGGAATACACCGCCGCCCAGTTTGAGCGGGTTCTCAGCCTCAAGCAGCGCACCAAAGCCGTCGCCCAGCACCTGACCAACTACCTCAAACAGACCAATCGCCAGGATAAAACCATCGTCTTTTGTGTAGACCAGGACCACGCCGAACAAATGCGCCAGGAACTCCGTAACGCCAATTCCGATATTACCAGAGACCATGCCGATTATGTGGTCAAAGTAACCGCCAATGATGGCGAAATCGGCAAGGGCTATCTGGATGTTTTCAAAGACGTAGAAACGGCTTACCCCGTTATCCTGACTACCTCCCGCCTGTTAAGCACCGGGCTAGATGCTCCCACCGTCAAGAATGTGGTGCTATTCCGGGTGGTCGGTACCATGACCGAGTTCAAGCAGATAATCGGGCGCGGCACACGGGTGCGGGAGGATTACGGCAAGCTCTATTTCACCATTCTCGATTATACCGGAACCGCCAGCCAGAAATTTGCCGACCCTGATTTCGACGGCGACCCGGTTAAGGTCGAAAAGGAAGAAACCGACGAAAACGGCACTGTCACCACCACCGTAGATGTAACCACCGACGAAGCAACCGAGCCGGAAGAACCGGAATATGACCCTTACGGCTTCAACAGCCTTTACGGTGAGCAACACAAAATCGGCGAACGGCCCGGCAAATACTATCTCAGCAAGGTTAATGTTTCTATCGTCCATGAAACGGTGCAGGAGCTGGATGCTAACGGCAAGGTACTCAGAACCGTCGAATTCACCACCTACACCGCCGAGCAAGTCCGAAACAAAGCCACCTCCGCCGAGGAATTCCGCGTCCTCTGGAGTGACAGCAATTCCCGCAAAACTCTGGTAGAATCACTGGACGAAAAGGGCATCGAGCTATCCCACCTGGCCGAAATTATGGACATGCCGGACGCTGACCCCTTCGACCTGCTGTGCAAACTGGCCTTCAACCCGCCCGATTTCAAAATTCGCAGCCGCCAGCAACGCGCCGCCCAGGTCAGAAAGCAACAGAACTATTTCAACAAATTTTCCGAGCCAGCCCGCAACATTTTGCTGGCAATTCTCGACAAATACGAACAGGCCGGGCCAATCGAACTAAAACTGCCCGACCTCCTGCGGCTCCCGCCCATCAATAATTTCGGCAACACCAAAGAAATCGCCGCAATCTTCGGCGGAGCCAAAAAACTCATGGAAAGCATGGAAGAACTACAACAACTGCTATACGCGGCCTAAAATCTAAATGTAGAGGCAAAATCTCTCCCCTCTTATCCCCCCTTCCTTGCTAGGGAAGGGGGCTAGGGGGTTAGGTTTATATTATCCCCCCTTCCACTTTAGGGAAGGGGGCTAGGGGGTTAGGTTTCTTATAAAATGGCTAAAGCTACCCAGAACGGCACAACCCTGAACACCGCCCAGCGGCTCGGTTCAATCCTCAAATCCGCCCGCGACACCATGCGTAAAGACAAAGGGCTAAACGGCGACCTTGACCGCATCCCCATGCTCGCCTGGATGATGTTCCTTAAATTCCTCGACGACCAGGAGCAGGTCAAAGCCGTAGATGCCGAGTTTGAAGGCCGGGAATTTACCCCCCTGATCGAATCCCCCTATCGCTGGCAGGACTGGACTAACCCCCTCCTGAACTTTACCGGGGAAGACCTGATCGCCTTCATCAACAACGACGAAGCCCGCCGCCCCGACAACCAGCGCGGCCCCGGCCTGTTCGAGTACCTACGCAAGCTGGGCAAGGACAACCCCGGCGGGCGGCAGCGGGTCATTCGCAACGTCTTTGATGGCACCAACAACCGCATGCTGAGTGGCTACTTGCTCAAAGAAGTCGCCGACAAAATCAGCCAGATTAACTTCAGCTCTACCGACGACGTTCATACCATCGGCCATATCTACGAATCCCTGCTCAAAGAGATGCGCGACGCGGCGGGCGACTCCGGCGAGTTCTACACCCCCCGCGCCGTCGTGAAATTCATCGTCGAGGCCATCAACCCCCGCCTGGGCGAAGTGGTGCTAGACCCGGCTTGCGGCACGGGCGGCTTTCTGGTCGAAACCTATAACCACCTGGAGAAACAAGCCACCACCAACGCCGAGCGCGAAACCCTCCAAAAAGGCAGCCTTTTCGGTGGTGAGGCCAAACCCCTGCCCTACCTGATGGCCGAAATGAACCTATTGCTGCACGGCCTGGAAGAACCCCAGATTGACTCCGGCAACAGCCTCCGTTTTAGCCTGGGCGACCTGGGCGACCGGGAGCGCGTAGACGTTATTATGACCAATCCCCCCTTTGGTGGCGAGGAAGAACCGGGCATCCAGAATAATTTCGCCGCCGATAAACGCACCTCCGAAACCGCTCTCCTGTTTCTTCAATTGATAATGCGAAAGTTGCGCCGCCAGCCCAAACCGGGTCGCGCCGCCGTGGTCATTCCCAACGGCACCCTCTTTGGCGATGGGGTTTCCGCCCGCATCAAGGAGGAAATGCTCAAGGAATTTAACCTGCACACCATCGTCCGCCTACCCAACGGCGTATTCGCCCCCTACACCGGCATCCCCACCAACATTTTGTTCTTTGAGCGGGGCGGGCCAACCCAGCATGTCTGGTATTATGAGCAACCCCTCCCCGCAGGCCGCAAGAATTACACCAAAACCGCCCCCATCCAGTTTGAAGAGTTTGCCGACTGTCTGGCCTGGTGGCAAAACCGCGTGGAGAACGAACGCGCCTGGAAAGTACCTGCCTCTACTATTCTGGCTAACGGCTGCAATCTGGACATCAAAAACCCCAATACCAGCCAGGATTTTGAACATATGCCGCCCGAACAACTGGTCGAGGACATTCTACGCAAAGAACAGCGCATCGCCGAACTGATGCTGGAAATAAAACAGGCACTTTCGGGAGTTAGTAGATGACAGTTACAACGGCAAATTGGCTAGAAGTTTCATTAGAAACGGTAATTAAACAACGTAAGGGATTTATTCAGATAAGTGACTTAGAATACTACAAACGTTGTAGAGTTCAACTTCACGCCAAAGGAGTTGTATTACGTGATTTTGTTTCTGGAGCAGAAATAAAGACCAAAGCGCAGCAAGTGTGCCGTACTGGAGATTTTTTAGTTGCAGAAATTGATGCCAAAGTGGGCGGATTTGGCATTGTTCCGCCCGAACTAGAAGGCGCGTTAGTTAGTAGCCACTATTTTTTATTTGAGATAGATGAAACAGCTTTGGACAGACAGTTTCTAGATTTTTATATTCGTACCCCCGCTTTTATTGACCAAGTTAAGGCGCAAGGTAGCACTAATTATTCCGCAATACGTCCTAAAGATGTACTGGGTTATAAAATCCCCCTACCTCCCCTTCCCGAGCAACGCCGCATCGTGGCCCGCATCGAGGAACTGGCCGCCAAAGTGGAGGAAGCGCGGGGACTGCGGCAAGCGGCAATCGAAGAAGTTTCTAACCTAGTTTCATTAAATAGCAAAGCTTTCTTTTCGCAGGAAAATTGTGATATACCATTTACTCAACTTGAAAATATGACAATAAACATTACTAAAGGTGAGTCACCTGAATGGCAAGGTTTTTCATATCAAGATTTTGGGCCAATATTTGTTACAGGGTTTCAACCCACTTTTGGAGCTAACGATCTAAAATGAGATATTCCTCGAATTTTGAGTCAGGGTCGATCAAGTTGTCTCATTTCAGCTCGGTACTTATAGTTAGTGGGTTAAAACCCTGATAACAGAAGACGTATGCAAAAAATATATCGGTAGGACAGGGGGGTGATGACCGCTAAGAAATCAGGTTTGTTTCGTTCTCACCGTCCTGTCTGAAGGGTACATTTACTAACGCTGCGGCCTTCTGTTTGGTTACTTCCCCGCGTCGGTCATAGCGGGCAGTGGTAGTCACGTTGGCATGCCCCACTAGCTTTTGGACGGTGGCAATGTCTGCCCCTGCGTCTAGCAAATCCGAAATGAAGCTGCGCCTAAAGTCGTGCGGGCTGCATCCAGCTATCCCGGCTTCTTTTATGCGTTCCCCCAGAATGTACATTACTGCCTGGTCGGTCAGCTTCCGGTTTATCAGGTTAGAACCCCTATTAATAGGTAGAAAGAGCGGTCCGGCCTCTACCCCCCTTACCTTCAACCACTCCGCCAGGGCTTGGGCCGCCCCACCACTGAGGTAACACAAACGATCTTTGCCACCCTTGCCTCCCAGCACCAGAAGTGACCCTGCGCTTTCGCTATAATCAGCCAGCTTCAGATTAACCAGTTCGGAGCGTCTCAGCCCGCCAGCGTACAGCACCGCCAGTAGTGCGGCATCCCGTCTGCCAGCAGGCGAAGTATCGCGTTCGCAAGCATCGAGCAGTTTCTTTAGTTCGGTGGTTTCCACTGACCGGCCTTTGGGTAGGGTCTGACCGCGCACGCTTTTAATGTCTATAGCCCGGTGGTATTCCTCGGCGGTAATTTGCCCTAACCTCCAGGCTTCCTTCAAAACTCCCCTGAGTGCCGAGAGCATTTTGTTAGTAGTGTTGGGTTTGTACTTTTCGGCAAGTTGGGCGCGAACGGCGGTAGTGTGTTGGTAGCGCAGGGTATGCCAGGGGAAGGAGAGGGCGTTTTCCCGTCCGTTAGAAAAAAGGCCCGCCAAAACGTTGAGAGCCTGGGTCTGGGTACGTCTGCCGGTAGTGCGAAGATTAGCCAGGTAGATTGCTGCCGGGTTCTGGTCGAGGGGCGGGGGAGTGGAGACAGAGATTACAACAGATGTTGTTTCGGTTACAGGTACGATTTCAATGCTTTGTTCCGACATTGGGTTTTTCCTTCTCGCGCTCTGGTACATCTTCCAACAGACTGTCCCAACTTTCGATCAGACTGCGCCGGATGCTGGACAACCTGACCACCAACCAAACAATTCCGACGAATGGTACTAGCACTACGAGCCACTAACCGAGCGGGTCGGCTCCTAGCATGAGGTTTGCCCCAGACAGCACTCCACCAACGAGTGCCACCAAAAATAAAGTGGCAGCATAGAATTTACGTTTCAAAACGCACCTCTTTTGGGCTACTTTTCCTCACTTTTTAATATAGCTTGTGAGAAGGACCATTCTCATAAGCTATATTATATCCGATTTTTGCCATTTTAAAAAGGTTAATACGTTTCAATTCTCAATGTTCCGATCTGTATCCGGAGAAAAAGAGGAAAAAAAATGGCCGGAGAAAAAGAGCCAGTAGCTCGAATAGCAAAATTACTGGAATACGGAAAAGAAGGTAGTGGTCACAACTGGTACAGATTTTTTGATTTATGGCTAGAGGCAATTCTTCTCAGCCTGGGAGTTATGCAAACCCCCCCAATTTGAATTAAAAGCTTGACAGACGGCTAGGATAGTAAAATGCAGAGCTGTTCGCCTTGCTCAATATATCTAAAATCTAATTTGTCAAAACCGCGCCGCCTAACCTGCAAGTAATTATCTAAGACCTCACTTGAATCCTTAGTATCCATACTCAAACTTGATACAGTACTGAGACATTTTTGTAATTCTTTGGAAAATGCAGTTTTTCCACTTTTCGCCGAGTTAGCGGTAACTTCTTCTTTAATAAGAGTTGCCAATAACCATACTAATGCATAAGAGTAACGTTCTTTTCCTTGCTGTGTAATAAACTCGTGAAGATATAAGTAAAGGAAATTGTGCAAGTTAGATTCAAGAGCAATTACATCCCAATGTAACATATA
>Ga0209724_1001971_pt1 | contig 18024 bp, 12 predicted proteins | sample grotaG_FD_184143 | JGI IMG/M metagenome (GOLD analysis project Ga0209724, IMG submission 184143) | Glacier valley bacterial and archeal communities from Borup Fiord, Nunavut, Canada, to study Microbial Dark Matter (Phase II) -... | ecosystem: Environmental > Aquatic > Freshwater > Ice > Glacier ...
AGCACATACAGCATCAGCAGCACCCAGGCCATCACTGATCTGAGTCAACTGGTTAAGCAAGGTTTGCTGAACAAGCTAGGTAGGTCAAGTGCTACGCTTTACGTGCTACCAGATGAGCCACTATCTGGCATGGAGGAGTAGCTGACGCTCTACCAGTCTCTACCAGTCTCTACCAGTCTCTACCAGTGGCAGAGACTGGTAGAGCGGATCGTTTGGCAGCCATACGAACCATGTCGTGGTTGTCAAATATTTACTGGCATTAGTAGAGCTTAGGTCAAACCCCCTCAGCGACTTAAACTGGTTCTAGCGTGTACTACTCACACCTCAGTGTTCTGATCCACCCGATTACCACTACGCTCCAACTTGCTGACTAGCTGCTCTACGCGCTTGTTGGCTTCCGCATCATTAACAGCTAACACAACTTTGATCTGCGCCGACGCGATATAGCGGCTGATGTTGGTGTCGTCCGCAGTCAACAGGTTGTTGCGGTTGGTGGTGATCGTCAGCGTGCGGCGACCTGTTGTGGCAGAGCCACCAGTTGAGGTTGCAGAATAGCTGCTGGCTACTTCCTTAATGCTGAGAGCTTCTTGATTTGGCTGCGTCGTGTATGTGGGTGCTGTGGTTAGTGCGGTTGGTGCAAAAGCCTGTGCTGCTTGTGCTACCTGCAAAGCCGCTTGCCTGCGCTCCTCCTCAAGCGGCTGCCGCTGGACGACAAATCGCTCAGCCAGGATCGGGCCAACCAGATAGCTGTGGCGGGTGTTACCCCTACTTACCGCTCATGGCATGGTTTCAGCACCCTGTTGGCCGGGCAAGCCATTGTAGTGTCGCGCACCTCAAGATGTAGGTCGCCGTAACCGACACTGAGTGTTTCAGCACCCTGTTGGCCGGGCAAGCCATTGTAGTTTGCCCACTCTGGCAGGCGTTCATTGCCGAGATCATGGGGTTTCAGCACCCTGTTGGCCGTGCAAACCCTGAGTGCGGGCATGGCGGGCAAGGTCAAGGTTATCTACATTGACCCGCCCTACAATACTGGCAACGACGACTTCATCTACAAGGACGACTTCGACCGCCATTCCACCTGGCTGACCATGATGGAGGAGCGGCTGCTGCTGGCCCGCGACCTGCTGACCGACGACGGTGTGATCTTCGTCAGCATTGACGACAACGAGCAGAGCCGCCTCAAAGAGTTGATGGATTTGGTGTTTGGGACGGAGAACTTTATAGCTAACGTTGTTTGGGAGAAGAAATACACCAGAAGCAATGACGCAAGTGGTTTTTCCTGCAACCATGAGTACGTTCAAGTCCATGCTCGTGATGTGGAACGTTTTCAAGTCGGTTTGCTTGGAAGGAATGAAAAGCAACTAGCAGCTTACAGAAACCCTGACAACGACCCCAGAGATGTTTGGAAGTCTACACCTCTGCATGCTAAGAGCGGTACTGCCTCTGGTTTCACTCACACTTTTAAGAATGGTGTAGTTTGGTCTCCACCAACGGGTACATACCCGCGCTACGCTGTGGCTGAGTTGGACAGGATGTACGATGAGAACAGGATATGGTTCGGCGTGTCCGGTAATGCTGTACCTTCAAGGAAAAGTTTCCTTAATGAAGTTAAGGAAGGTGTTAATCCTGTTACCATCTGGACAGAAGATGAACTAGACATAGACGCAGAAGAAGGTGAAGAAGCTAGCAGCCCTACTCTTTGGCATCATGAGCAAGCAGGTCACACCGATATGGCGAACAGGGAGCTAAGGGCTGTGGTTGGTGCCGGCTTGTTCGAGAACCCTAAGCCACCTGCTTTGGTGAAGTACATCTTGAATCTGACCATAGCCAAGAACAAAGCAGGTTTGGCACTGGACTTCTTCGCAGGCAGCGGTACGACCGGCCACGCGGTGATCAACCTCAACCGCGAGGACGGCGGCCAGCGCAAGTTCGTGCTGGTCGAACAGGGCAACCACTTCGAGAGCGTGTTGCTACCCCGCATCCAGAAGGTGATGTACAGCCCGGTCTGGAAGGACGGCCAGCCGCAACCGGGCGGGATGCTGCCGCAGCCGGAGTGGGTCGCACTTTCACCGCGTCTGGTCAAGGTGCTGCGGCTGGAGTCCTACGAAGAATCGCTCAATGCCCTGGTCACGCCTGCCAGCGGGGAAGGCCAGCTTGAGCTACCCGCCGACCCCGACCTGCTGCGCTACCTGCTACCCCCGGATGAAGCCGCTCGGGATCAGGAAGCCGCGCTTGCTGGGGGCGAGCCGAGCGTGCGCCCGACCGTGCTGCTCAACCCCGCCGCGCTGGAACGCCCCTTCGACTATCGCCTGCCGACCGGCGAACCGCCTGGCAAGTCGGTAGACTTGGTGACGAGCTTCAACCTCCTGCGCGGTCTACACGTCCGCCGTCAATACGATGTGCAGGCGGGCGGTCGCCGCTACCTGCTGGTGGACGCGCTGGAAGCCGCCGCGCCGGTGCTGGTCGTCTGGCGCGACCTGCACAAGCCGCCCTACGATGCGCTGACTGAACGTGCCGACTTCGCTGCCGCCCTGACTGCCGCCGGGCTGGATGTCACTGCCTATACTACCGTCTACCACAACGCCGACATGGTGCCAGAGGTCGCCCGCGACACCACGATCCGCCTGCAATCAGTAGACGACCTGTTCCAGCAAGCCATCGACCCAGCAGCCCGCCTCAGCAACGAGGAGCAGTCATGAGCCGCGCCCGCAAAGCCACCGCCAACCGCCCGCCGCTCGACGAGAGTCTGGTGCTGTTCAGCTTCATCAGCGACCTGCTGGGTGACGGCAGCTTCAAAGACTTCAGCGACACTGCTGATACGCTGACGCGGGTGGGGGCGGGCTACCGTGACGCGGAGGGGCAGAGCCTCTACTTCAGTGCGATCAAAGCCCGCAGCTACGCTTTCAAGCCGCCGCTAACGCTTGACGATCTGCGCCGCTACGACGCTCACATCCTGGCCCATGAGGAGGAAATCGCCCACGCCCGTGCCAGCAACGGCTACACCGACTTTGAGCATCTCAAATACTTCCAATACCTAGCTGCCCTCTACACCGAAATCTATCTGGATCGTTACACCCATGACAAGGCTGGCTTGCTGGCCGACCTTGAAGCCTACCGCGCCCGCCGCTTCGCCGATGTGGGCAGCTATCTGCCGCAGCCCGACCCCGACCGGGAGAAGAACTACCACGGCTACGATCTGGGGCGGTTGGCCTACTGGATGGCGACTGGCGCGGGCAAGACGCTGCTGATGCACATCAACCTGCGCCAGTTCCAGCACTATCATCAGCTTGGCCTGTTTAAGCCTGACAACACGATCCTGATCACCCCGACCGAAACCCTGTCGCGCCAGCACGTTGACGAGCTTCGTGCCAGTGGCTTCAACGCCCGGCATGGACTCGATCCAGCCAGCAAAACTGCTGATGTGCTGGTCACGGAGATCAGCAAGCTGTATGTCGGTAGCCAGCCCAAAGCAGGTAGCAGGGGTCGGGGCCGGGCTGCGGTCAGCACGCCCACCAGCCACTACTCCGGCTCCAACCTGGTGCTGGTGGATGAAGGCCACAAGGGGACAGGCGGGCAGGACGGCGACGAGAAGGCTTGGCGCACGATCCGCGAGGAACTGGGTAAGGGTGGCTTCACCTTTGAGTACAGCGCAACCTTCGCGCAGGTGACAGAGGGCAACGACGAACTGCTGGGCATCTACAGCCACGCGGTCATCTACGAATACGCCTATCGCCGCTTCTACGAGGACAAGCACGGCAAGGAGCCACGCATCTTCAACATCGGTAAGCAAACCAGTCTCTATGGCGAACCGCTGCTGCTGGCCGGATTGCTCACCTTCTATGAGCAGTACCTCTACTATCAGAGCAGCCAAGAACTGCTGCAACCTTACAACCTGACCACACCCCTGATGATCTTTGTCGGAGCCTACGTCAACGCCAGCAAGCAGGCTGACCGCAGCGAGGTGCTGGACGTAGTACGCTTCCTTGACCGGGTGCTGCGCGACCGAGCTTGGGCCGAAGCAGGGGTTGCCGCCCTGCTTACTGACAGCAGCAGCTTGCAACAGGTTGGCGGCTTCAGCCACCGCTACAGCTACCTGCGCGAAGTTTATGCCGAAAACGCCACAACTCTCTACCGTGACCTCTGCCAGCATCTCTTTCATGGCGTGGGCGAGTTGTGGCTGCACCCACTGCAAGGGCCGGGCGTGGAAGGCGAGATCGGCCTCAAGCTGGCCGACAGCGACGACTATTGCGGGGTGATCAACGTCGGTGACGCAGCCGGGTTCCTCAAGCTGGCCGAGAGCGACGTGCGCGAGGGTCGTCGCGTCAACGTCGGCAAGGCCGAGGCCATACGCGGCTCGCTGTTCGACAAGATCAACAACCCGGACAGCACGATCAACTTCCTGATCGGCTCCAAAAAGTTCATCGAAGGGTGGAGTAGCTGGCGAGTATCGGTCATGGGCCTGCTCAACATCGGCAAAACCGCCGGGGCGCAGGTGTTGCAACTGTTCGGGCGCGGGGTGCGGCTCAAAGGGCTGAACCTCAGCCTGCGCCGCTCGTCAGCTTTCACCGACCTTACCCACCCACCGCACGTCAACCTGTTGGAAAGTCTCTACATCTTTGGCCTTAAAGCCGACTATCTGGACAGCTTCTACACTATGCTGACGAAGGAGCGCAGCCTGCTGGCGGCAGAGACGCTCAGCATCCCCCTGCCAATCAGGGTCATGCCCGGCGTGGAGCAACTGGGTTTGAAGGTTCCAGCAGTGCCGCCGGGGTTCGATTTCCTGCACGAGACAATCGTGTTCAACCCCGACCCGCAATACCTGCGGGTGGAGCCTGCTAACCTCAGTGTCAGCGTCAAGCAAACCAACAAGGAAGCCAACACGGACACTGTAGAACTGCGGGCCGTCAGGTTTCCGTTGCACGCACTTGACTTCGACGCGCTGTTCGCCCACGCAATGGCGGTCAAGCGCAAGCCGGGAACGAACGGCAAACCGCCGATGCTCAACCTCTACATCAGCCGCGAGGCGATCCGCCACTTCTTCCGCGCTGTGGCGACAGTGATCGCGCCGCCGGAGGTACTGGTCGCCAGAGAGCAGAGCTACCGCACTGCACTGCAACGCGCCGCTGAGGATCGGCTGACTACTGGCATCACGTCGTTCTATTACAAGGCTCGTCGCCGCGCCGAGACTGACGCTATGCAGCAACAACCGCTGCAACTAACCGGCAACCCCAACTTCCCCTACCACCCGGAGCGCAGCCAGTACGCCTACACCATCAGCGGCCCGCCCGCTGTCGTGCAGCAGGTCAACAACTTGATCAGCGGCGGCAACGTGGCAAAGGAGGACTTCCGCAAGTCGCTCCCCCGCTTCTACATCCGCGACGCTGACGGTGCAGACATCCACCTCTACAACCCACTGCTACCACGCGAGGGGCTGAACATCGCGCCGTTGCCCTTCCCCAACGAACCTGAATACAACGGCGGTCACGTGCAGCAGACCGAACTCAAGTATGAGCCGACCGGCCTTGTGGAGAGTGAAAGCCTGTTTATGCTGGACTTGCGGGCCTGGTGGCAAGCCCAACAAGCCAGCGCACTATGGTCGGATTATGAGGTGTACGTGCTACGCAACCAATCGAACAGCGGGATCGGCTTCCAGTTCACCGCCCTCGACGGCTTCTACCCAGACTTCCTGTTGTGGCTGAAGGAGTGGGGTAGCGAGCGTCAGGTGTTGGCCTTCGTTGACCCAAAGGGGCTGGACAGATCGTTCGACCAGAGCAAGGTTGATATGCTAGCTGACATCAAAGGCTTGAGTACAAGCACCGGCTTGCTGATCACCGCTTACATCGTGACCCCTGCAACGCTGCAAGCCCTCTGCAAGACGAACGACCGACTCACCGAGTCCAGCTTGGCCGCCGATCACGTGCTGCTGCAACGCCCCCAGCCGCCTACGGCCACAGCTTACGAATACGTAGATGTGATTATGTGGCAGATGCACGACCTGCTAACCGGCTCCAGCACTACGCCTCAAGCGTTGGCGGACTGCCCATCCGACAGTGGCTGGGCTGCTAACACTGGGGCGTAACCCGCAAACGACTATGCCCGAAGCAATGATCCAGTGTGCGAGATTCCGAGGTACTACCAGCACCCACTTCCTCGCCCGCGCTGAATATGGTGGTACGGTGCAGCAGCAGCTTGATGAGGCAGTTGCTTTCATCGCTCGTAATACCAACCTTGAAGCCCGCATTGTCGGCACCCGCCGTGTGGACACACCAGCCTACCCAACTGAAGTTGTCCGTGAGGCTATAGCCAATGCGTTGCTTCACCGCGACTACCGGAGACGTGGCAGTATCAGCGTCAACGTATATGATGACCGGCTGGAAGTGATTTCCCCTGGCGGCCTTCTGCCCGGCTTGCGACTCAACGACTTGGAAGGTAGCTCGGAGCTACGCAATCGTGCGCTCGGCTTTCTAATGATGTGGCTGCGTTTGGTCGAGCGGTGGGGTACGGGGATCACGAGGATGCGCGATGTTATGATGAAGGCAGGGCTGCCCGATCCAGTGCTGCAAAGCTCTGAAAGCCGTTTCCGTGTGTTGCTCTATAGCAGCCCTATAAATGCGCGAGATGTGGAGCCGCTTGATCAACCCGTCAGCAAGCGCACTGGTGGGTCGGTCAGTAGGGGGGCGGCACTAAACGCTCGTCAGACGGAGCTTCTGGCTGAGTTCAACCGCCAGGGAGGCATGATCACCGCCAAAGAGTATGTGGATCGCTTCTACATATCAAGAGCAACTGCCAACCGCAGGCTATTACCCTACTGAGTACCAGCTTCCTGCGCGAAGCCGGTGAGCAGGTGGAGATGGATGGTGACGAGGACAAGTCGTTCCAAGAGCGATCACGTTCCAGCAACTAGGATGCGAACTAACCACTAGACAAGAACGAAAGTGAGATATGCAATGGCAGAGCAGGGCTAGATCATTACCATTGCCAGCTTGAAGGGTGGCGTAGGCAAGACCACGTTGACCACCAACCTTGCGGTAGCCGTCGCCCGTCGTCTTAGCGGCGCACGTGGCAGAGAGACGCGGGTTGCCGTAATTGACAACGATCCACAGGCTTCCACCACCCGGTCCTTCGGCATTGAGGAAGTCAATCTGGAAGACTCGATCTACGAGGTCTACAAGTCGGACATCATTGTGGGTGGTGAGCCACTCAACATCATTGATGTGCTGATGCCAGTGGATGCTGAAGGCATTGACCTTGCGCCTTCGCACATCCGCCTTAGCAAAATGGAGATGGAGTTGGCGGCGGCCACTGACCGCGAGAAGGTGTTGCTCCGCGCTACTCGCAGCCTCAAAGGTCGCTATGCTTACACCTTCGTGGACACTGCTCCTAGCATTGGGCTGGTAACGCGCAACGCCTTGACCGCTGCCGATGGCGTGCTAATCCCAGTGCAGATGTCCAAGCTAGGGCTTGACGGGCTGACCGACCTGCTGGATACTATTAAGGATGTGCAGCGCAAGCTCAACCCGCGTTTGAAGATCATTGGTATCCTCCCCACCTTCTACGACAATCGTAACAAGGTGAGCAAGAGCGCGTTGGCTTATCTGATGGGTGACCAGTTCGCTGCTGACTACCCAGAGGTAGCAGGCAAGCTGATGACCAGCCGCATGGATGAGCGTGGAGTGTATGAGAAGGTGCAGGTTGAGTCTCGTAGCATCTACAATGCACCGACTAGTAGCGACATCCGCCGCGACGAGTTGGAGCGGGCGCGAGTCGACTGCGACCAGATTGCCGACGAGGTGCTACAGCGATGCCAAGCAACATGATGAAGAAGATGGGCAGGGGTGGACGGCGCAACGACAACCTGCTGGATGATGCTGGGGCTGGCCGTGCCGACGAGCAGACATTGGTAGACGCAGTAGTGAGCAGTCTGCAACCTAACCCCTACCAGCCGCGCCACATCTTTGAGCCGGAGGCACTGCAACAACTGGCTGATAGTCTGGCTGAAGAAGGGCTGCACGAGCCGATTGTTATTTATGAGGATGACGATAGCGGTCAGACTTACATCGCCGCTGGGGAACGCCGCTGGCGGGCCGCACAACTGAATGGCTGGCCGACGATCAAGGCGATCCACCGGGGGCCGAAGTCGCCACTCTGGGCGCGAACGACGGCCCTGGTCGAGAACTTTGGCCGTGCTGACCTGATCCTTGGTGAGAAGATCACTGGGCTGGCGGCTTTGGCTGAGATCACCAGCCTAAGCAATCGTGAACTGGCCCGTAAGGTCGGCGAGAGTGAGCAGAACGTCGGCAAGTACCTGAAGATCGCCCGCTACCCCCAACTGGTGGCCGAGATCAATCGGCTTGAGCAGCAGGGTAAGCGGCCTAGCTTGCAGGACTACTATGCAAGAGCGCAGGTCTTCGAGCCAGATGAGAATCGGGGACGCAAGAAGCAGCCTCAAACCTCGGCGCAGTCAGCCAGCTCCCCAGTTCAACATACCGCTGCTCAACCAACGTCTAGCAGCAATGGCCGCAGCAATGGTGCTAGCCAATCAGCAGCGGTGCAGCCAAGTAATAGCCACCAGCCTACACGATCACCTGTCGCGATGGCTAGTGGCCGAAGTTCACGGCTGTCTGAGATGACTGCTGACATTGCCGGGCTGCGTTCGGAACTTGCTTTCCAACGACCGAGCGATTTGGATCAGCGTGAACTTGAGGAGCTGATCGTTGAGGCTAACCAGTTGTACCAAACAGCAGTGGCGATGAGGCGGGCGTAAGTTGTCCACATTGTGGATAGCTCAGCAGACCTGCCCTTACCCCCTATCTTGTGTAGTAATGCACTGCTGACCACAACATATGGTGGCATGGCATATGTTGTGATCCTGAGCCATCCACAGTACCATATGCTGTGGATGATCCCCTTGACACAACTCTGCTACTCTGCTATAATAGTAATCACCAGTTCTGCTACTTGTTCGTTGCGAATCGTTTGCTTACCTGTAAGCATCCAGAAAACTGTAGCGGCGGTGTTTGTTGGATTTGGCAAGCATAAGCTTGACAAGTCCAGCAAGGACGTTGTATAATCGAAGCGTTATCTGCTGAGTTCCAGTTCCTAAACAAAACGAAACACCCGCTCTGTCTTGGCGGGCGTTGCAGGTGTTTCGAGGGTTTGGGTTCCAAAGCCAGCCAACCATCGTCAACCGCTCTGGGAGTTGTATAATACCATCCTGAAGATTCATTTGTCAAACTGCAAGGCGTTAGAAGTTGTCAGGTTTGGTCAAAGAGTCGCCGATGTGTTAGCTCCTCCCATCGAGGTCAGTTCAACCCTGATCCACATAGGAGGTTTTTGTTTACCATGGCAAAGCTACGTTCGACCAAAGGCAACGACAAACCGGCTTACATCCGCATCTTCGGCAACTTCGCCCTTGCACGCCTACTTAGTCAGGTGCAGGGGACGGCCTCGCGCAACGGTAGCGAGTTGCCGAGCATCATCGCCGAACACGTGGAGGGCAACTACGTTGCGCGAGTGATCACCTACAAGCAGTTCCTCAAAGACCCAGCAGCTAACCCTCAGCAGTATGAGTGGTTGCTAGTGGTCAAGCCAAAGGCTCAACGCTCCGAGGAGCATCAGGCCATCAGTTCCAACTTGCTGCTGGTCAACACCATTCAGCGCAAGTGCATCGTCGTACAACTGCGTGATGGTGACCCCGGTGGAGTGATGACACAGGAAGGCACCGTTACTCGGTTGCGAAGCAACGCTACGGCTGTTGCAAATGAGACCGCCTTTGCCACCGACTTCGCGCTCTGCTCGTTCAACGCGCCCAGTGTGGACGCTCTGCGTAGCCGGCTGGCTGGCCTGTTTAAGCCTCACCAGTTGCTCACCGGTGAACAACTTTGTGCAATGCTTGGCGTTGGCTACGCTGCCGTCGTAGCTGAGCGGGAGCGTGATCAGTCCGACAACATAGCCTACTTCATCCAGCGGCTAACGCAGCTTGACATTATGCAAGGTGATTGGCAGCACAGCTAATCCCCACCCATTCGCTGCGGTGGTTGCCCCTTTACAGCCAACCTGCTATAATCCAGCTACCGCAGCACACCTCTACTACTGGCAAGGACACACCGACATGGAACTGATCTGGGAAGGCAAGTATGACAAGAACGGCAAGCGCGTGGCTCCCTTGCGCGTGGCGTTGCCGTTTCAGGATGTCGAGACGGTTAACGAAAGCGTGCATGAGCGGCAACTGGGCCTGTTCCAGATGGCGCAGGGCCAGCCTACCGAGTGGCGCAACCGGCTGATCTGGGGCGATAAGAAGTATGTGCTGCCCAGCCTGCTGCCAGAGTTCGCCGGTAAGGTCAAGCTGATCTACATTGACCCGCCCTTCGCTACCGGCGACAACTTCAGCTACAGCGTGCAGGTCGAGGGCGAGGATTTTACCAAAGAGCCGAGCGCAATCGAGCGCAAAGCCTACCGCGACATCTGGGGGGCGGATAGCACCGGCACGGTCAAGAGCCTTGATAGCTACGCTAAGTGGTTCTACGAAACCGCCGTGCTGCTGCACGAGCTGCTGGCCGACGACGGCAGCATTTATGTGCATTGCGATTATCGAGTTGCCCCTGTGGTCAGGCTTATCATGGATGATGTTTTTAGCCCAGCCAACTTTCGCAATGAGGTGATTTGGAATTATAGGCGTTGGACTACAGACATCAATAAATATCATGATATGCACGACAACATTTTTTACTATGTGAAAACTGCCGCGGCTAAATATAACCCCGTTCCAGTCGAACCAACCGAGTCAGTAGTTACTAGGCAGGAACGTGGCTGGGATCAGAACGTCGTTCCAATAAGTGGAAAACGTCAACCTCAACTTCTTGTCTATGACCAAGAGAAAGTTGATAAAGCTGTTGCTGAAGGTCGGCTTGACCTATCAAAGTTCGCTCGCATAGTACGTCGTGAGCCGGGCCTGATGTACGCCTCGGATGTATGGGCTGATGTGTACTACATCAACTCTCAAGCTGTAGAGCGTACTGGTTATCCTACTCAAAAGCCAGAAGACTTGCTAGAACGGATCATCAAGGCCAGCAGCAATCCTGGCGACCTCGTGCTGGATTGCTTCAGCGGCAGCGGTACCACCGCTGCGGTGGCTGAGCGGCTGGGCCGCAACTGGATCGCCGCCGACTTTGGTCGCTACGCCATACATACCGCCCGCAAGCGGCTGCTGGCGATACCCCTCGTGCGCCCCTTCGTCCTGCAAAACCTCGGCAAGTACGAGCGGCAGGTCTGGCAGCGCGACGAGTTTGGCGGCGACGAGCAGCGGGCGGCGGCGGTGCAGCGTGGCTACATCAACTTCATCCTCAAGCTCTACCACGCGCAACCATTGGAAGGCTACGGCAACCTGCACGGCCTCAAGGAAGGCCGCGCCGTCTACGTCGGGGCGGTGGACGCGCCTATCACCGAGTCCGAAGTGATCGCCGCGATCCGCGAGTGGAAGCGCAGCTTTGGGCAGGCCAGCGACAGCTACGCCACTGGCAGCCGCAGCCGCTTGACCAACGGCATAGACTTCCTCGGCTGGGAGTTCGCGCTGAACATGAACGAGACGGTCAAGCAGATGGCCGCCGAGGAACGGGTCAACGTCCGCTTCCTAACCATCCCCCGCGAGGTGTTGGAGAAGAAGGCGGTCGAGCAGGGCGACATCCAGTTCTTCGAGCTAGCCTCGGTTGAAGTCGGCGCGATCACCAAAGGCAGCAGCCTGAGCCTGCTGCTCAACAACTTCGTGATGCCGCCCGGCAGCGTCCCTGCCGACGTAGCCGAACACGTTGGCAAGAAGTGGGATGCGTGGATTGACTACTGGGCAGTGGACTGGGACTACAAGGATGACACCTTCCATAACCAGTGGCAGAACTACCGCACGCGCAAGAACCGCGAGTTGCTGCACCGTATCAGCCACGACTACGACGCGCCCGGCAAATACTGCGTGCTGGTCAAGGTGATCGACATCCTCGGCAACGACACGACCAAGACGCTCAACATCGAAATCAGGTGACACATCCCTCACAGCCACATCCGCCGCCAATGAGAAGCGATGGTGATGCTATGGGCTAGATTTGTCCGCCCGCCACGCTATGCAAACATAGCTATACCAACATAGAGTGGAGCAGAACCAATGCCGCGTAGAGCCGCCGTCCCTACCGATCAGCAGAACTTTATGGAGCCGACTACCAAGACCGGCATCGTCGTGCCAGCGATCCGCGCCGCCGTCGAAACGTGGCGCAAGAAGGGCTGGCCGGGCGTAACCCCGACCACCGAGCGGCTGCTCAACCACTGGTTCCACAACGATCACTTCCTGCCCGGCACGACTGTACCCTTCACCTACCACGCCGCCCAGCGCGAGGCTATTGAGACGCTGATCTATATGTACGAGGTGGCGAAGGTGCGCCGCCGCAAAGAGTTGCTGATGGACTACGCTGCCGCTGGCGTGAACTTCCGTCTGCCCAGCGATGACAGCTTTGCCCGCTACGCCGTCAAGATGGCGACTGGCAGCGGCAAGACGCGGGTGATGGCAATGGTAATCGCCTGGCAGTACCTCTGCTCGGTCAACGAGAGCAGCACAGACTACGCCGACACCTTCCTAATGGTCGCCCCCAATGTGATCGTCCTCGAACGGCTCAAGCAAGACTTCGCTAGTGGCAAAATCTTCAACAAGCTACTCATCCCCACCACCATGCAGCGGATCGACTGGGATTTGCAGGCATATGTGCGCGACGATAACGAGCGCGGAGCCAGCACCGGCGCACTCTACCTAACCAACATCCAGCAGCTATACGAGCGCACCGAGCGTGGCAGCGGCATCCCCGACCCACTGGATGTAATGCTAGGCGAGGTAGACAATAGCGACCCCAACAACTTTATCACTCGCATCGTCAAGCGTGGCAACTGCCTCGTCCTCAACGATGAGGCGCACCACACCCACGACGAAAACAACGCCTGGAGCAACATGATCTATGGCCTGCACCAGAAACTAGCAGCAAAGGGCCGCGACCTGACTGCGCAGCTAGACTTTTCCGCCACCCCACGCTACAACAGCGGCCAGCTATTCGAGTGGGTGGTCTACGACTATCCGCTCAAGCGGGCGATCATTGACGGTATCGTGAAACGACCGATCAAGGGCATCGCCACCGGCATCAGCGAACAGCAGTCAAGCGACGCAGGCAAACGCTACGCCGCCTACCTGACAGCAGGGGTCGAACGTTGGCAAGAGTATCGCAAGCTGTTCACCCGCAAGCAGCTTGGCAGTGCCGAAGTAGCGATGGTCGCACAGGATCGTAAGGAGCGGGATTGTAGAGAGGTGGAGTTGATCAAGAAGCCGGTGCTGTTCGTAATGATGAACGACACCAAAGAGGCCGATCAAGTAGCAGCCTGGCTGCGCCAGAACTACCCCGGCTGCTTCAGCGGTGACAAGTTGCAGGTGATCCACACCGACCGCAGCGGGGATGTACAGCGTGGCGAATTGGAAGCGGCCCGCAAAGCCGTGCGCGATGTAGATGATGACCACTCACCGATCAACTGCATCGTCAGCGTCCTGATGCTGCGCGAAGGCTGGGACGTGAAGAACGTCACCGTCGTAGTCGGCCTGCGCCCCTACAGTTCCAAAGCCAATATCTTGCCAGAGCAGACGGTCGGGCGCGGCCTGCGCCTGATGTACCCCGGCCAGCAGACAGGCGAGCGAGTGGACATCATCGGCTCGGACGGCTTCCTGCAATTCGTCGAGCAGCTTGAGCAGGATGAGGAGATCAAGCTAGAAACCTTCACCGTCGGCAAGGACAAGCTGACTGCCGTCACCGTCGCTGCCGAACTGCCAGAACGCGAGGAGTACGACATTGAGCTACCGTTCTTCACCCCACTCCTCTCCCGCACACGATTGGAAGCTGAGGTGATCACCGCGCTGGACATAGATAAACTACAAGTCTATCCGCTGCCGATGAAGGCCAACAAAGAGGACGATGAGAGCTTCAAGTATGAGGGCTACGACTTCGTAGACGGCAAGAAGGTAGTCGAACGCTTCTATGCCATGCCGGAGGAGCAGACGGTGCAGGAGCTGATCGCCTACTACACGGCGGGTATCGCGCAGGAGTTGAAGCTGACTGGACAATTTGCCTTGCTAGAGCCAAAGGTGCGCGAGTTCATCCAACGCCGCGCCTTCGTACAGCCGCTCGACCTTGACGACAAGCAGGCTGTCAAGCTGGTCAAGCAAACCCACCTTGCTAAGATCGTTACCGGCACGTTCGTCAAAGCCCTACGGCCCTATCTGGTGGATGAAGCTGAAACTACCACGTTGACCGCCTACCGTAAGCTATCTAGGGTCACCCCCTTCGCCTGGGGACGGCAGACGCTCGTTGCCCAACACACCGTCTACAACTACGTAGTTTGCGGCAACGACCTCGAACGCCGCTTCGCCGACTTCCTCGACAAAGCCAGCGACGTACAAGCCTTCGCCAAAATCCCCGACCAGTTCGGCTTCAGCATCGAATACACGGATGCCAATGTCAACCTGCGCCACTACTTCCCCGACTTCGTAGTACGCCAGCACGACCCCACCGCCGAGAGCGGCTACTGCTATTGGATCATCGAAACCAAAGGGCTGGAAAGCGGTGAGGTTGCCTACAAGGATGCCCGTGCCAAGCAGTGGGTAGCGGAAGCCACCGAGCAAACCGGCCAGCAGTGGCGATACCTCAAAGTGCCAGACAAGGAGTTCAAGAGCCTGGCAGCAGCGGTCAGCAGCCTCGGCGAGATGGCAGCGGTGCTGTACGCACAAGGTATGCTGCTCTGAAGGAGCGAGAAGGAGAGGTGGAACTATGCGGCTAGTATCTGTGCGTGTGACCGGTTACAAGTGCATACTAGACTCTGATACCGTCTACCTTGAGCCAGATGTTACCTGTCTGGTAGGCAAGAACGAGTCGGGCAAGACTGCGTTCTTGGAGGCTTTGTACAAGCTGAATCCAGTGGAAGAAGGAGTTGTCTTCATCCGTGAGTACGACTACCCTCGTACCCTGTTGCAGAACTATTCCAAGCAAGGAGACGTTTCAGTAGTTGAAGCAACCTTTGACCTACTTGACAGCGAGTTGTCGGCTGTAGAAGCCGAGCTTGGTCAAGGCGTGTTGGGCGAGCCGCCTGTTAGAGTGAATGTTACCAAGCACTATTCAGGCCAGATGCTTTGGTCGGTTGATGTGGACGAGGAAGCAATTGTTCGCCTAGTGGCAGGCCGCATAGCTGCTCGCTATGACCGAGATATATCAGGCGATCCCTCAATTGCTAATCTGCTAGACACACTCCAAGAGGTCAAAGAGGATTTGCTAGCCGAAGCCGAACAAGCCTTTGAGCAAGAGGCAGCGTTGCCAATTGCTGTGCTGCTAGATGATGAAAGCGGGCTGGGTGATAAAGAAGCTGATGTGGGGCAGACAGAGATTGGAGCAGAGCCGCTCGTAGTAGATGAACAAGCAGATACAGCGGGAGCGATCATAGAGATCGCCTTGCCACCTGAGTTCGACACCAGAGAAATTGATGAGCAAACAAACTTTATCAACAAACTCCTGTCCAACAACGGTGATGTCAGTCTGTATGTGGCTAGCAAATACCTAGAAGGATGGCTACCGAAGTTCGTCTACTTTAGTGAGTACCACCTACTACCTGGCACCATCTCCATTGAGGACTTGCGGAAGCATCTCAGTAAGGATAAAGTCACCGATGGGGAACGCACCTTCCTTTCTCTCCTAAAAAGTGAGGGTGCAGCCTTGGAAGCTTTTAAGAACGAGCAGAATAGTGAGTTGGCCGGGATAAAGCAAGGCGTTATTGGTGCAGCCATAACAGAGCGGATCAACAGCCGTTGGAGCCAGAACGAGCAGTTGAGTGTTGAACTCAGCACAAACGGGACTGAGGTCAGCATTAACATTGCGGACCAAAAGCATGGAAACGTTAAGGTGCTATTTAGCCGCCGTTCTACGGGGTTCAAATGGTTCTTCTCCTTTATGGCTTACTTCGCGCAATTCGAGAACGATCCAAGTGTAGTATTGCTGCTTGATGAACCGGGGTTGAGCCTCCACGCCTCCGCACAGGAAGACCTCCTGCGCTACATTAACGGTGTCTTGGCTAAAAACGAAAGCATCATGGTAGGTAATCCAGACCTAGACAAAGAAAAGCGGACACAAATCATCTACACAACTCATTCGCCCTTTATGATCGAGGCAGATCGTCTTGACCGCGTGCGGGTAGTTCAAGACATAGGTGTAAAAGGCACCAAGATCAGTGGTGACTTGGTGGATGTTGATGTAGAGGACAGCGGTGCCTACCTGCCGTTGCAGGCAGCACTCGGCTATCATCTGTCTCAAACCCTGTTCGTCAAATCTAACTGCCTTTTTGTGGAAGGCCCATCAGATATAGACTACCTTGCCATCTTGAAGGAAGCTGTTGCAATGGCTCGCAGCACAGTCAAGAACCTGACTATGTTGAAGGACGGCTGGGCAATCATTCCTCTGGGCGGACATGGCGAAGCAGCTAGGTACATTAACATCTTGAAGGGTAATAAGCTGAAGGTTGCTGCCGTACTAGACTATGACCCAAGTGACAAGAAGTTGATAAACAACATAAAACCGCGTTTGGAGCAGAAGAGAATCCTCTTGATGACTAGGTATGCTGATCCAACGACCAACCCTGATGCTGCTGACATAGAAGATTTGTTTGACCGTCAGTTGTACCTCGATTTGGTTAATGGTGCCTTCAACTGTGCTAGTCATCCAAATGGCATTATAACGCTAGCTGAACTTGGCAGCGGAAGCCAACGTATCACTGTAGAAGTCGGCAAGTGCCTACAAGCGAGAGGTAAGGACGATAAAACGATAGGTAAGTACAGCCACGACACGCCATCAAGGTACATGATGCAAAACCATGACAAGTTCCTGGCTCGGATTGTTGCCAACCAACCTACTCTGGAGCGTGCCAGTAGGCTGTTTGAAGACTTGAACAATTTGCTGGCTGAGTCGCAGAGAGCATAGCTGTAAATCCTCTCTGCTTTGTCCACTACCTCCGCCCACCACTAACCACCACTGGCACCTCGGCATCCTCCTCGCCACTAGCCGCCTGCTCCCCACCCTGTGCTGCTTCAGCCTCAGCGGTCGATAGCAGGTAGCGGTAGGCATCCGGCACAAGGTCGAGGTCATTGGCATCCTGCACCGCATATTGAATGAATCCTGTATTATCCTCTCCTAGCCACAGGATACCACAGGATAATACAGGATTCCTCAGCAGCTTGTAGTGCGATGAGAGAATCCTGTATTATCCTCTCCTAACCACAGGATACCACAGGATTCTCTATCAGGCTGAGGTCGCGGGTCGGAGCTATGCGTAACAAACGCCTTGCGTTCCGATGTGCTGGGGCTGGGTAAGGAGTTTATTGCAATTTGCAATAAACCTGATCTGGGTAGCAGGTGCTGCGGCAACTACGGCTTGGCTTTCTGTGACTATCTGCAATAGAAGGGCAACAACCTTTCAACTACGCCGTATCTCCACCGTCGGTTCATAGTCGGTCGCTTTGCGGGCCTCGAATAGCTGGCCGTAGACTTCGCTCTCTTTGTCCAGCCGCTCGTAGACCTCGGCTAGCTGCTTGTCGTCGTACTTGATGACCAGCTTGCGGGCTTGGGTCAGCCGATGGCGCAGCGGGTTGCCGTCGGGCAGGCTGCTGTAGACCTGCTCGACGGCATCGGCATCGAAGCTGACCCGCTGGTAGGCTGCTCGGTAGCGCATGGTGTAGCGGTCTACCTTCACCGACTCGCCTGCGACAAGCTGTGCTGCCAGCCAGTGGCGTAGCTCCTTCTCCTCATCGGCCAGCCGCTGCTGCTCGTCTTGTAGGTAGACGAGGTAGCGGGCCGCGTCGCCTAGCACGTCGTCAGGGTGTTCGCCTGCTGTTAGGCGCACTGCGTACTGTTCACCCACTGGCAACTCGTTGATGGGCTTCGGCTGTTCCATTGCACTCCCTCTTTTTACAGC
>Ga0209724_1001972_pt1 | contig 18023 bp, 18 predicted proteins | sample grotaG_FD_184143 | JGI IMG/M metagenome (GOLD analysis project Ga0209724, IMG submission 184143) | Glacier valley bacterial and archeal communities from Borup Fiord, Nunavut, Canada, to study Microbial Dark Matter (Phase II) -... | ecosystem: Environmental > Aquatic > Freshwater > Ice > Glacier ...
AAACCCTGATCATTGATGAAGGCTTTGGCACCCAGGATGGCGATGGTCGGGAGCGGGTGGTGCAGGCGATCCAGGCGATCAAGGAGGACTTCGAATGCATCTTTGTGATCACCCACATCGAGGAGCTAAAGGAAAGTTTCCCTGCCCGCATCGAGGTGCGAGCAGGAATCAACGGGGTTAGCGGTTCCAGCGTAGAGGTGGTATTGGGCTGACCTGCCGCCGATGGCTGGGAGAGGGGGAGTATGGCTAGGAGGCGGTTCCAGGCGATCTCGTTCGGGTTGGGGCTGATCGGCCTCGGCCTGCTTGCCTACCTGGTACTCTCGGTCGGGGTCGGCTTCCTGCCAGAGCAGGCGACCTTGAGGCTCGTCACCTACGCCCTGCTGCTGGTTGCGCCGCTGCTGATCTTCCTGCCGATCAGCCAGGCACTCAACCTCCGCTACTTCTGGTTGTTCGCCGTCCTCAGTTGGTCACTGTTTGGCTATACCTACATATTTGTGCAGCCTCCCTCACGGGCGCAGGCGGGGCCAACCTGGTACCTGATCATCCTCAGCCTCTTGTTTGCGGTGCTGACCACCATCCTTACCCCGATCACCTACCTGATCGGCTACCGCTTCTACTCGTTGCGGATGCAGCGCAAGGACATGGGCCGGGCGCGGCGACAGGCGATCCTGCTCTCGCTCTGCATCGTAGCCTGGTTGCTGCTGGCCGCCCTCCAGGTCTTCAATCCGCTCAACGCCATCCTGGTGCTGGCCGCCTTCGCCGTGCTAGAGTTCTTCTTCCTAACGCGCTGGGATTAGCAGTGCAGAATGCCACCTTTGCTACCTGATCGCGTATACCCACACGCCGTCGGCGTGGTAGAGCGGCACCGCCTGCGGGTAGCGGTCGAGGGTTAGCGGGCTGAGGATACCGCCGCGTGAGCCAACATAGATGTAGCCCACCCCATATTCGCGCAAGGTCTGCCAGGCGGCGATCACGCTACGCTCATCAGTAGTTGCTGCGTTGGTCAGAGCCACCGCCGCCAGGGTGGTCTCCACCGTCATCGTCAGGTAGGCGGGGTCGGCTAGCCGCTCGTTGTAGCTCGGCTGCGGCGGGGCCGTCGAGGTACGAACGGTAGTGGGCGGTTCGCTCCCTGTCGGGCGGGAGAGGAGCGGCAGCCAGAGGCCCGCATCGCTGCCCTGCGCGAGATTGCTAGCCCAGGTGAAGGCGAAGTCGGAGACCAGGAAGCGCGCATCCTGGGGCGTGTTGGCCGCGATCCAGCGCATGGCCGCCACGTCCTGACTTGCCACATACGGCTTGAGGTCGAGGATGTCCAGTTGCGGCAGGCCGCCTGCCACGCCCGCTGCCAGCGTCACTGCCGCGCAGCCAGCAGCTAGTGTGCGCCTACCGCTAGCATCAAGCTGCCCAGCAACCATGCTCCCTACCCAGCTCAGTAGTGCGGCGACAGCGTAGGCGGCGAAGATTGCGACTGGTATGAAGCTACACTGCACCAGCGTCACGTTGTCCACCAGCCCGGCGAAGGGCAGCCGCACCCAGTAGGGGTTGGAGAGTAGGATGTGCAGTTCGCACCAAAGCAGCAGCACTATCGCCCACCGTTCTCTCCGCAGCAGCGACAGCAGTCCGCCGCCCACTGCCAGCCCCAGCAAAGGCCACGTGCTGAAGTAGCGTAGCGGCTGATCGCCGATCAGAGTGATGAGGTCGTAGAAGGCGGCGTTGCTGCCGTCTGTCTTGTTGACCACCTGCACGCTGAAGTTGCGGAGCAGATTGATCGCCCAGGGTAGCACCAGTAGCAGCCCCAGCGCGACTGGCAAGCTGGTAGCCAACAGCCGATAGCTTGCAGCGCGTAGGCTGCGGCCAGCGGCTAGCGGAGCAAGCAGGTTGGCGACGCTCAGGATCGCAGCGAAGGTGGCGTAGACGATCCAGATGCGGTAGTGAACGACGAACAGCCCCCCACCCGCCAGCACCGCCAGGGCGGTTAGCCTCCACCTGCCAGCCAGCCACCCCCCGCGCTGCGGGGTGGCCTGGTCAGGGGTCGCCGCCAGCACCAGCAGCAGCAGGGCGACCGGTAGCAACTCCAACCCGGCTAGCTGGGTGAAGCGGCTCCAGTTGACGTAGAAGGCGGGGAAGATGGTCAGGATGCTAACCGTGAAGGCGGCGGCCAGGGCCATCAGGCTGTTGCCGACCAGCTTCTCGACCACGAGGTAAAGGCTGGCGGCGACCAATACGCTAAGTAGCTGGCCGGTGAGTAGCGTGAGCGGTACGCTGCCCAGGCCCGTCAGCCAGCCGAGGGCGGCAGCCAACGTGTGGAAGCCGTAATGGTAGGTGAAACTGGCGAGGGGAGCATAGGGCTGGTAGTCGGTCGGCAATACGCCGCGTTCGCCGATCATTTGGGTGATCAGGCTGTGGTGGTAGCCGTCGATGCCCGACCCAGCCTGCATCGGGGCCGCGGTGAGCAGGCGCATGGCCCCGCCGACCAGCAGGTAGCCGCCAAGTAGGGCGTAGCGGCCCCAGCCCTGCACCTGCCGCAGCCCCTCTACCCCCCGCCTGCGCCACTCGTCCCCGCCAACGACGGCAGCACAGATCGCCAGCAGCAGCCAGGCCTGCCAACCGCCCAGCCGCAATCCTGTTGGCTGCAACCAGAGCAGCAGCACTGGCAGCATCGCCAGGGTCAGAGCGGGGGCGGCAACCAACTTCTGCGCTGCGTTCAGCACCCCTGTTGGCAGCAGCGCGAGGGCTGCCCTCCCCGGCAGCAGGTAGAGCAGGAGGACGCAGACCGCCAGCCAGAGGTTGCCTAGCAGTCCCGCCACCGTGTCGCCGAGGGCGGCCAGCCCATCGTAACGCGCTAGCCAGCGCACGGTCAGGTCGCCGCTCTGCTGCTTACCGTCCACGTACATCGCGCCGCCAGAGTAGCTGTCAGCGGGGTAGTAGCTGATTGCCAGGCTGCTGAGGGTTGCTCTATCGCCTTCGAGCGCAAAGTAGTAGTCACGCTCGGCGGTGAGTGGGCCAAGCGGAAAGTAGAGGCGAGTCGCGCTGCTTGGCTGGATTGGGAGGTCGCTGATCGTGCGGCCTGCCACGCCCCCTTCGCGCAGCACGAAGCGCAGCTTGCCGTCCGCCGTCGCTCGTGCATTGCCGATCCGCAGAGTAATAGCGGTCACTGGCAGGTGCGGGCGGAAGCTCTGGCCCACGCTCTGCCCAGCTACCCCTGCAAAGGTGATCGCGGGTGGGGCTGTGTCGTCGGGCCGATGCTGATCGTAATCCACCCTCTCGCTGCGCCAGCCAGCAGCCAGCAGCAGGCAAGCGGCAACCAGGGCGGCGGCAACCAGGGCGACCCCCAGCGATCTAGCCCGCAATGTCGCCTACTGTCTCGCTGAGGTTGGTCAGGCGACGGGGCGCACCATCGGTGAGCAGCCAGCTATTCTCCACCCCTACCATGCCGCGCCCGACGAAGGCCAGCTTCGGCTCAAGGGCGATCACCATGCCTGCCTGCAACGGCTCGTCTACCCCCTTCGCAATCGCGGGCCACTCGTTCAGTTCCAGGCCAACGGCGTGGCCGATGAAAGCCACCTGCTGTTCGCCAAAGCCCTGCAAGTGTGCTGCATAACCCAGTTCGCTGGCGGCGGCTAGCCCCACCCGATAAACTTCGCTAGCCAACACCCCCAGCTTCAGCACCGCCACCATCGCCTCTTGCACCTGCACCGTCGCCTGATAAGCCCGCTGCAAGTCGGCGGGCAGGTGATCAAGCACGAGAGTGCGCGTCTGGTCAGCGATATAGCCGTTATAGAGACCCACGTAGTCGGTCAGGATTGGCTCATTCGCTTGGATCAGGCGGTTGCTTGCCCCTTGCCCATAAGCAGGGCTGAGGCCCAGGCCGCCATTGCAGGTGAGGAAGGCAGTGGGGATTGCCCCGTTCGGCCCGCTGCTGACGAAGGCGGCGGCCAGTTCGTTGTTTAGGCCGCGCATCCGCACGTTGTAGCCGTGGCCCGCCAGCCGCCCAGCATACTCGCCCGCCGCCGCCGCCACCAACTCGCTCACCCCAGGCTTCAGCACCCCCTGCACTGCGGCAATCATTGCGTCGCTGATCGCCGCCGCTCGCTCCAGACAGGCTACCTCCCACCCGCTCTTGACCATGCGGGTTGCGCGGATTGCGGGCCAGCCATCGGCCAGTTGTAGGCCACTGAAGATGCGCTGGTAGTTGAGGTAGCTGCTGGCAGGCAGCACATCCATCTCTAGCCCCAGTCGCATTGGGCGGTGGCCGCGCTCGGCTAGCAATGCTGGTAGCTCCTTTGGGCTACGCAGCGGCACAATATCGCGCAGCGGCGACTCGGCCTGCGCCCTGCTCAGCGTCTTGAACACGAACATGGCCGCTTCACCTTCGCGGGGGACGTAGAGGTGGGCGTTCTGCATCGTGCCAGTAAAGTAGAGCAGGTCTACGTTCTGCACCACCAACACGCCGTCGAGGTCAGCAGTGGCAAGTTGGGCCTGCAAGCGGCGGATGCGATCTGCGATCTCGCTAGCGGGGGTGAGTGGGTAGCCAATGTCAGCCGCGATCTCCACCTAGCCCCCTCCCAGCAGCAGCAGCAAGGCTGCCCCGCCGCGTTCCAGCAGCCGATGGTGGACATCGCCCAGGGCTACACTGCCAACCGCACCCCCCGCTGCATCGTAGACCGTCGCGCTGTACTGGCCGTTGTCCAACAGCCCCCGCAGCCGCCCCGCCGCATCGTGGACGCTGCCCCCATTGTTGATATTGCCGAGCATTACGCCCTCCCTATCACGCAGGATCGCTACCGAGCCATTGGAGGTGACGCTGCCCACGCGCAGCCCCGCTGCGTCCTGGACGCTACCATCAGCCGCGTCAACCTGGCCCGCCACTGCGCCGTTCTCTCCGTAGATTGTACTTGCCATTGCCCCACACTCCCCCTTGCTCTCTTTGACGGGTCAGTGCAGTTAGCGGCTGCCTGGCTTGACCAGTGGGATGTGCTGGCGGCACATCGGGCATTCGTCGGCGCGGTAGGTGGGGATGTCCAGGCGGGCAAGGGCGTGCATGGGGTAGCCAAAGTCTACGCGGCCCATACTGCGGTCAACCAGCACCCCTATGCCCACGATCTGGCCCTCAAGCTGCTCTACCGCCGCCAGCACCTCGCGCAGGCTGAGGCCGGTAGTGAGGATGTCGTCCAATACCAGCACCTTCTCGCCCGGCTTGATCGTGAAGCCCCGCCGGAAGATGCGTTCGCCCAGCCTGGCATTCTCATCACCGCTAGCCCGTTCGGCGAAGATGCTGCGGATGTTCTCGCCCAACGCCCGTGCCGCCGCGTAAGCCAGCAGCACACCGCCTACCGTCGGCCCAGCCACCACCGTCGCACCGAGGCTGCGGAAGTGGTCGGCCAGTGCGCCGCAGAGCAGGTCGGTGTAGCGCGGGTATTGTAGTACTGCGAACTTCTCGATGTACATATTGCTGTGTAGTCCGGAGGTGAGCAGGAAGTGACCATCCTGGATCGCTCCGGCCTGGCGGAAGATTTGGGCTACGTCCAACTGGTTATCCAAACCACACTCCTTCTTTCTAGATTGCCGTGCAAGCAGCAGGCTGCGTCGTCAAGGCCCAGTTAGCGGCTTGCGCCCACTCAGGTCGAAGCGCAGCCCAGCAGTGAGGATGTGCAGGGTTAGCCCAACAATCGCCACCGGCTGGTTGCTGTGCGCCTCGGCTACATTGGTGTAGCTGACAGCACTGCCGTCCAGGATCGTCACCGCCCCTGCGCCAATCACCTCGGCTACCCCATCTGGGCCGACAAACAGGGCGGTGTCCTCGTCAATGCCGACCGCCAGTTGGCCTGGATTGAGGGCCAGCGCACTGATCAGGCGGTAGAGCCGCTGACGTTGATCGAAGTGCTGGTCGATCAGCAGGTTGTTGATCAGGTCTAGCCCTGGGCCAAGCTCGACCAGCCCGCGCCGCACCATCGGCGTACTTGGCCCTTGCAGGATGATCGTCTCGCCCATCGCTGCCGCCCCGGCACTGGTACCAGCCACTACCCCGCCGAGTTGGTAGAGGTTGTGGATGGCCCGCTCGACCAGCGTGCCGCCAATCTCACTGACCAGCCGTAGCTGCTCACCGCCGCTGATCATCAAGCCCGTCGCCTGGCCGATCATCGCCGCCAGAGCGGGGTCATTGGCCTGTGCGCGCGTCTCTGCACCCACCGCCTGGAAGGATTGCACCCCAATCTGCTGGAAGGCGGCGGTATAGACTGGCACGTAGAGTTCGGGCAAGGCAGAGGCGTTGCTAAGCAGAACAATGCGCGCCGCAGACCCGCCCGCTGCCGCCACGAACCGCCGCAGGATCAGCAGTGCTTCTGTACGATCCTCATGACCACCGATGATCAGCAGGCTGCCTCGTGTCCCCGCGAGCAGGATGTCTTCGCCTGCCGCCACCTGCTCGCCTGCTGGCTCTACACTGCTCATGGATGCAAGAAGAAGGCGACCGCCAGGATCGCATAGACCGCCAGCAGTTGCAGCCCCTCGAACCAGTTGCTCTCCCCATCGTTGGTCACCAGGTTGACGATCACCACTGAGACAATGATCGCGGCCAGCTCGAAGGGATTGAACAGCAGGGTGATGCGGCTGGCTCCACCCATGATGAAGCCGATGAAGACGAGCAAGGGCGCAACAAAGAGGGCGATTTGCAGGCTGCTGCCCAGCGCGATGCCCAGGGCCAGGTTCATCTTGCCCTTCATTGCCACCGTGACAGCGGTCAGGTGTTCGGCGGCGTTGCCGATGATCGCCACCAGGATTACGCCAATAAAGAGGTCGGTCAGGTTAAACTGGTTGCCAAGCTCCTCCAGGCTGCCGACCAGGAACTCGGAGAGGAAGCCGACGATCACCGTCGCCCCCCCCAGCACCAGCAGCGACTTACGCACCGGCCAGACCGGGCCGTGCATCGCTTCCTCCTCCTCCTCGCTGTAGAGTTGGGCGTGGGTGCGGAGCGAAAAGAGCAACTGCGCGGCGTAGGACAGGATCAGGATAGCAGAGACCAGCAGGCTGAGGCTCTCCAGGGTGTCGCTGCTCTCGGCCAGGCCGGGGCTGGTGTAGAAGAAGGCAGCGGGGGCGATCAGGCCGATCACACCGACGGTCATCTGGGTTGCGCTGGCCGAGGCTCCCATGCGGTTGAACTCCTGCTTGTCGCGGCGCGCCCCACCAAGCAGGATCGACAGGCCAAGAACAAAGAGGATGTTGCCGATGATCGAGCCAGTAATGCTGGCCTTGACCACCTCGGTCAACCCCTTCTGCAAGGCGAAGAAGGCGATGATCAACTCAACTGCGTTGCCGAAGGTGGCGTTGAGCAGACCACCGACACCCGCCCCCGCCCTTGCCGCCAACTCCTCAGTTGCAGTGCCTAGCACTTTCGCCAGTGGCATGATCGCCAGGGCGCAGAGGATGAATATCCACGTCCCTGGTAGGTGGGCGAACTCGGCAATGAAGGCGATTGGTACGAAGATCAGCAGCCCAGAGATGATCTTGTTCAACCAGCCCGCTCCACCTTTGTTGTCAGGGTCGATCCCCGCGATGGTCAGCATCTCTGCGCCCCAACTCAGCTTGTGTACTTCTACCTGTGTCTTTTGCATTTCTACTTACTCTCCCCCACTTGCCGAAAGTTACGCCCCGCCCTAGTCATGCAAGAAGAAGGCCACCCCCAGCATAGCGTAAACCACCAGTAGCTGTACCCCCTCGAACCAGTTGCTCTCGCCATCCTGGGTAATCAGGTTGACGATCAGCACGGCAAAGACGATGGAGATTAGTTCAAAGGGGTTGAACAGCAAGGTCAGGCGGCTGGCTCCACCCATGATTGCCCCAGCGAAGACGAGGAAGGGGGCGACGAACAGAGCCAGTTGTAGGCTACTGCCCAGCGCGATACCCAGCGACAGGTTCATCTTGTCCTTCAGGGCGACGGTGACGGCGGTCATGTTCTCGGCGGCGTTGCCGATTAGAGCGACCAGGATCACGCCGACGAACAACTCTGACCAGCCAAACTGGGTGGTTAGCGACTCCACGCTGCTGACCAGCAACTCGGCCAGCACACCAATCATCACTGCTGTCCCCGCCAGCACTACCACCGACTTGCGGATCGGCCACGACTCGCCCAATGCCTCCTCCTGCTCCTCACGATAGTTGTTGGCGTGGGTGCGAAGCGAAAAGATCAGTTGCGCGACGTAGGCTACGACCAGCACGATAGCCATCAGCACGCTGATTCCCTCTACCTCGTTGCTGCTCTGACCCAGCTTCGGGCTGGTGTAGAAGAAGGCGGCGGGGACGAGCAGGCCGATCACCGCTACGGTCATCTGGGTTGCACTGGCACTGATCGCCGTGCGGTTGAAGGTCTGCTTCTCGCGCTTGAGACCGCCAAGAAAGAGAGAGAGGCCGAGGACGAATAGGAGATTACCCAAGATCGAGCCAGTCAAGCTGGCCTTGACCACCTCTGTCAGCCCCTTCTGCAAGGCAAAAAAGGAGATGATCAGTTCGGTGGCGTTGCCAAAGGTGGAATTGATCAGGCCGCCAATGCCGCTCCCGACCCGGCTGGATAGCTCCTCGGTGGCTGTCCCCAGCACCTTCGCCAGCGGGATGATGCCCAACGCGCTGAGGATGAACATTGGCACCCCAGCAACGTGGAATAGCAGGGAGGCGATCAGGGCGACCGGCACGAAGATCAGCAGCACGCCGAACGCTTTGTTCAGGATACCAGCCCCCGAACGGTCGCTCATATCGATCCCAGCGATCTCCAAAGCCTGGTTGAGCAGCGTCCTTTCGTTCTTCAGCACCGGATGCGCCATCATTCCTCCGTTTTAGTGGTTAGACTTGCCGCCCATTATACCCCAATCGGGCGCATCTGCCAACTATGGTATAATCGGGCTGAGCATTGGGTAGAGGAGGAGGGATGGTACTGGCGCAGGTGGTCTGTGGGGTAGGCAGCAGCGTAAGCTATCTCTACATGGCTGGCATTGCTGTCGCTACCTTTGCCTGCGCGTACCTGCTAATCTGGCCGATCGACCGCTTCGCGCAGCGGCACGGCCTATTGGTGCAGCCCGACGACGAGCGGCGCATCCACCGCCAACCGACCGCACAACTGGGTGGCATTGCGATGTACATCGCCTTCCTGTTCGGCCTCGCTCTCACCTTTCTGCCTTTGCCCTGCTACAGCGGCTGGCAGGGGGAGGATCGTGCGAAGGTGCTGTTGCTCATCTTTGGCGCAACGATCATCTTCGTCGTCGCCCTGCTAGATGACTTGCGCCCCTTGCCTGCTCTCCCCCGCCTGCTGCTGCAATTCATTGCCGCCGGGATAGTAATCCTACCCTACCTGTTCACTGGCACTAGCGATCCCGCTAGCGGCCTCAAGTTGGGCAGCAGTGGCATCCTAATCGACACGATCAACGTGCCGCTTTTCTTCCAACACCTGCTCAACCTGCCGCTGGCCGCCCCAATTGCTGGCGGTACGGCCACTATCGTCATCCCCTTGATCCTTGCTCTGCCCGCGACCTTCGTGTGGGTGGTGGGTATCACCAACGCGCTAAACTGGATCGACGGTATGGACGGCCTCGCCGCTGGGGTAACGCTGATCAGCAGCCTTGTCCTCTTTCTGCGTACTTTCGGTCTGGGACAGGAGATGCTCGCCTTCCTGCCCGCCGTGCTGGGGGCGGCTGCTCTCGGCTTCCTGCCCCACAACTGGCACCCGGCCCGCATCTTCATGGGCGACAACGGGGCAATGTTCCTCGGCTACGTGCTGGCAGTGATCAGCTTCATTGGCGGGGCGAAGCTGGCGACCGCCCTGCTTGTCCTCGGCGTGCCGCTGATCGACATGGCGTGGCTGATCATCTACCGCATCATCCGTGGCGGCAACCCCACGCGGGCGGGTCGTAGCCATCTGCACCACCGCCTGCTCGATATTGGCCTCAGCCAACGGCAGGTTGCGCTGCTGTTCTACGGCCTCTGCGCGGGCTTCGGCGCGCTCGGCCTGTTGCTGCCCAACAGCGCATCCAAGCTGGCCGCCCTGCTGCTGATGGGCATCGTGATCGGTGGCTTCCTGGTCTACATCGCTCGTCGCGAGTTTGATCGGCGGGTTTAGCTGTATAATAGGGCAAAGGAGGGCGCAACCATGAAGTTTTCAGGCAAGGGTGATAGTGGGTACACTGGTCTGTTTGGCGGTGGGGAGCGGGTGCCTAAGTACAACCTGCGGATCGACACGCTGGGCGATCTGGACGAGGCTTCGTCGGCTCTGGGCGTGGCGCGGGCAGCTAGCCAGTCAGCACGGGTGCGCGAGATCGTCTACAGTAGCCAGCAACAGCTATACACGCTGATGGCTGAGATTGCCACCCCTGGTGGCGAATTGGATGCCCAATACACAGTGCAGGCAGAGCAGGTGGCAGCGGTGGAGAAGCTGATTGACGACTTGCAGGAAGAAGTGAAGCTACCCAACAAGTTCATCATCCCAGGGGAGACCCTCGCCTCGGCCCACCTCGACCTCGCCCGCACGGTGGTGCGCCGGGCCGAACGTAGCGTGGTGGAGCTAGCCCACCAGGATTTGGTCAAGAACGAGCATCTGCTCGCCTACCTCAACCGCCTCTCCTCGCTGATCTTCGTCCTTGCCCGCTACGAGGAAGCGGTGGTTGAACATCACGCCTTTGCTATCGCCACCCCGCCAGCCGAGGGCGTGGGGGGCTAGCTGCTCCTTGCCAACAGCTAGCAAAGCGAAGCGGCCCAGCAACTTGCTGGGCCGCCTCCTGCGCTTTAACTGCTACGCTCAAGCCTTGACCGCCAGCTGCTGCTCGATCTTAGCGGAGGCGGTCGCTGGGGCAGAAGCCTTCATAAAGCCGACGAACATCAGGATCGCCCCACCGAGGATGCCCCAGTAGAGGAAGCCTTCAGCGTGCAAGTCGCTGAGAACCCCACCGACGGCGGGGAAGAAGGCACCCACCGCGATGAACAGGTTGCCGATCATGCGGTTCGCCATCACCTTCTTGCGCCAGAACTGGTAGGCACTCCACAACGCGCCGCCACCGAGGGTGATCGTACCATAGATGTTGAAGGGGACGGTGAAGATCGCGCCACCCTCGACGATCTTCTTGCCCGTCAAGGTGCCACCCTGTTGCAGCCCACCGATCATGTTGCTGTAGTTCGGCTCCTGGAAGGTAGTGGTGAACATGAAGACGACTGCGCCGAGCGACATCAGGCCGAGTACGATCATGGCGATGTGCGCGAAGCGGCGGGGGGCGAGCAGGTAGACCGACCCCTGCCCCAACCAGGCCGAGGTGAGGATCGCACCGGTCAGGTACCAGGCGCGGAAGGCTAGGTCGTGGCCGCTGTCGCCTGGTCGCCAGTTGAAGGCAGTGAGGTAGGCCTGGGCCAGGGTGCCAATGCCGTAGAGGACGAGGCCGATGCCCCAGAGCAGCAGGTGCGGCAGGTGCTTGTGCTGCCAGCGATTGAGGACGAACCCAGCGAAAACGAGCGTGAAGGCAAGGGCGACCAGCGAGACGACGAAGTTTACCATTGCGAACCCCTTCCGATCATATGATCCTTTGCGTAATAGTTGGTTAAATAAAGTTGCTGATCATTGCCAGGTCGCCCAGTGGCCCTTTGCTGAGGCTGAGGCGGTAGCGTTGCTCGATCAAGTTCTTTAGCACGGTGGCGGGGATGCCAGTTAGCTTCACCCCGCTCTCCAGGTTGGCGATAGCGTCGCGGCTGCCGATGGAGATTACCTCGCCAACCACGTTCGGCCTGAACTCCTCGCGTCGTTGCTGCCCACCCGCCTGGGCGAAGATGTTGGCGGCTACCGTCTCTGCCTGTTGCAGGGCGATCTGCGCCGAGGGCGGCAAAGCGCGGCTACTGTCCGCCGCGATGCCATTGTCGCCAATAGCGAACACGCCGGGATAGTCGGTTGCCTCCAGGTACTCGTTGACCACCACGCGCCCGCCGCGGCCAGTAGCGGCCCCCGCCTGCCGTGCCTCGCTGACCGCCTCCACCCCACCTGTCCAAACCAGCAGGCCATTAGGGATGGTGCGGCCCGACTTGAGGCTAAAGCTATCTGCCTGTACCGCAGCTACCGGGTCGCCGGTGACCACTGTCACCCCCAACTTCGCCAGTGATTGGGCAGCATATTGCACCATCCAATCAGGGTAGCCGGGCAGCACCTGGCTCTGTGCTTCGATGATCAGCAGCTTTACCTCGGCGCGGGGGATGCTGAACTGCTGGCAGAGGCTGGCGATCCGCTCGGCGAACTCGCCCGCAAGCTCCACCCCGCTGAAGCCACCGCCGCCCACTACGAAGGTGAGCAACCCTTGCCGCTGCTCGCCCACAGGTAGAGCGGTGGCGGCCTGGAAGTTGGTGAGCATCTGCGCCGCTACCCGGCTCGCCTCCCCCGCCGACTTGATCGTGAAGGCGTGTTCCTTAAGGCCAGGGATGCCGAAGAAGGCAGTGGTGCTGCCGAGGGCTAGCAGCAGCCAGCGGTAGGGAATCGCTCCCTTGCTCGTTACCCCATCTGCCTTTGTCTCCACGATCACCCGCTGCTGAGCGAAGTCGAACTGCACCACGCGGGCCTGGACGAAGCGCACCCCCGTGCTACGCAAGATTTTGGCGAACGGCACGCGCACGCTCTCTGCTGTCGCTCGGCCACCAGCAACCTGGTGCAGTTCGGTGATCACCTGATGGTAGTCGTTCACATCGAGCAGAACGATTTCGAGCGGCACTGCTGCCGTGCGCCGCTTCAACTGGGCCAGCTTGAGGGCGGCGCGCAGGCCACCATAGCCACCGCCAATGATCAGTACCCGCTGGCTGGCGGCTGCTGGCTTACCTGCCAGCCCACCATTATGTTGCACTTGCGCCATCTCCGTGATCCCCCTGGCTGGTGGCTGAGATACCACCGACTCCGATTATAGCAATTGACTCGCCTCTATAGCAACTTCGCACGTGTTGTGCCACCTTAACGTTTCAGTAAAAAGCCCGTCGCAACCATCCATCTTGCTGAAGCGTTTATAATATCAGTGACTATTACAAGCAAAATGCCCTTAGAAGGAGCCTGACTAGATGAATGCAGCCGGTACGGAACAGCGGCCACGCAAGCCAATCAAGCCTGACTGGGCGGCCATCTCGCGCCTATTCAGCTTGCTCTACCTCGTACTCACTATGCTGCTGGGCGCAGTGCTGATCTTCGACCTTGCGCGCTTTGTGGAGTACCCCAGCCTGCTAATCTCCTTCTCGGTCGCTATCGTCGGCGGGGTAATGGCGGTGGGGGTTGGCTATCTACGGATGCGAGCCGGGCAGGAGCGCAACTGGCGGTTGGCAGCTCTACCTTTCGCCATTACCCTGCTGGCCTGGCTAGGCGATATTCTCTGGCTGGTCGGCATCAAGACAGCTGGCATCTACTTTGGCCCACTGCTGACCATAATCCTCGCCAGCTTTATGGGGCGCAGCGTGATGGCGGCGGGTGTGCTGGTGCTAGCCCGCAACGGACGGCGGTTGCGGGTGGGCCTAATCCTCCTGATCGTCTGCAACCTGTTCCTCAGCGGCCTGCTGGTCTACGGCACCGTCATCGAGCCGTTCAACCTGCAAGTTAGCCGCGTCACCTTGCAGAGCGACAAGCTGCCAGTGGGCTACCGTCTGCGGATCGTGCAGCTATCGGACTTGCACATGGAGCGGATTACAGACCGTGAACGGGCGATGGTTAAGCTGGTCAACGATGCGAGTGCGGATTTGCTGCTCACCACTGGCGATTACCTCAACACCTCTTTCATTACCGACCCGATCACCCACGAGGATGTGCGCTCGGTCTTCCACCAGATGCACGCCCAGTACGGCACGGTTGTCATTGCTGGCACGGTCGAGTGGGACGTGAACACGCTCAAGCGGCTGTTCGCTGGCACCGATGTGGACGTAATGATCAACAGGGCTGAGGTGAAGGAGATTCGCGGTCAGCGGATCGTGATCGGCGCAACCCCCAGCCGCGATCCGATGTTTGCCGCCGTGCGCCGCAGCATCGCAGCCCAGGGTGGCACGCTAGCCAACTACCGCATCCTGCTGACCCACAAGCCAGAGGACATGGATGTGGCCCAGAGCGACGGCTATGACCTTTATCTCGCAGGCCACACGCATGGCGGCCAGATTGCGCTACCTTTCTACGGCGCGCTGACCACTCTCTCCAAGTACGGCAAGAAGTACGAGCAGGGGCTGTATCATGAGGGTAACACCTACTTCTATGTCAATCGAGGTATTGGGATGGAGGGCAACGGTGCGCCGCGTATCCGCTTCCTCGCCCCACCAGAGGTGACGATCATTGACGTGGTTGGCACAGGGAAGTAGGCGCAAGCTAGCGGGGGAGGGCAAAACTGGGCTACTATGCCAGCGAATTGGGCGAGTTGAGGGCGGGCAGTCGTGCTTTCTGCTATAATAAGGGAGAGAACAAACCTGGCTAGAAGGAAGAAGTCGGATGCGGATCACGAACACCCTCGCTCTTAGTCTGCTGCTGGCAGGGCTGCTTGCTAGCGCGCATTGGCTGGCGCAGGCGAGCGAACCAGCAGGCGGCGCAACCCCAACCAGCACGGTCAGCGTGGTAGCAGAGACGGCTACGCCCCCGCCCCAACTCTCCACGCCCACGCCCACCTATTGCGCCAATCCCTTTGTGGACATTGATGCGACGAACCCGCTCTACCGCTACGTGCTGGCCCTTGCTTGCGCCGGTGTCGTGAGCGGCTATGACGCAACCCACTTCGGGCCGTCGCTGACTGCCAGCCGAGGGCAGTTCGCCAAGATACTGGCGCGCGGCCTCGGTCTCAGCCCGGCCACCCCCACCAGCCCCAGCTTCAGCGATGTACCAGCTAACAGCTTCGCCTTCCCCTATGTCGAGGCACTACGCCTCCACCCTGGGGTGCTTGACGGCTACAGTGGCGGCCCCTGCACGGCAGCGGGGGTGAGTACGCCCTGCTTCCAGCCCAACCGCACCGTCAGCAGAGCGGAGGCGGTCAAGGTGATCGTCAAGGCCCGCGGCTGGGTCTACCTCAGCCCACAGGCTGGATATAGCTTCGCCGACGTGCGCCCCGACCACTGGGCCTACGTCTACGTAGAAGCGGCTTACTACCACGAGGTAATCAGTGGCGCGGGTGGCTACTTTGAGCCGCTGCGTAGCATCCGCCGCGACGAGATCAGCAAGATCGTCCTGCTCGGCGTAAACAACAACTGACAAGCAGAACCCTCACCTGCTGTGGGAGAGGGTAGGAGGCGGGCGCGGAGGTGGGCTACTTGCCTTGCAACCGCTTGAGCAACTCCTCGTCACTGATATCCCCGTAAGCGATGTCGGTGGCGAAGCCGGTGCCAATTCCGCTAAAGAGCGCGCCAAGCAGCTTGCTGGGGAACAGGGGGGCCAACAGTAGCGACGAGGCTACCCCAAACAGCAGCTGCGACGGCTTGACGTTGACCGTCACCTTCGCCGCATCCTTGCCGTCCTGGGCGGCTTTGAGCATCTGGCTGCTGATCGCACCAATCACCACCCCTTGCACGCCAACCAGCACCCGCAGCAGTATCTTGAATAGACCAAACATACTTGTTCTCCTCTTGTGATCATTTCAGGTTTAAGGGCAAGGGCGTGATCGCTCACGCCCTGTAAGATGCTGACTCTCTTGCATACAGCGTGCCGCCGCTTGTCGGCCCGCACAGTATTGGGTGGCTTAGTCTACAGCAACGGCTTGATCGGCGCGCCAGTGTAGAACGGAGGTGATCACCTCGTCCAGTTCACCGTCCACCAGGTTGAAGATCGCGCTGGTCTCATAGCCGGTACGCAGGTCCTTGACTTGCTGGTAGGGTTGGTAGACGTAGGAGCGAATCTGCGTCCCCCAGCCAACGTGGACGTGTTCGCCGCGCAGGCCCGCCGTCTCCTCCTCCTTCTTGCGACGCTCCATCTCCCAGAGCTTGGAGAGCAGGATTTTCATCGCAGTCTCGCGGTTCTGTAGTTGGCTGCGCTCGTTCTGACAGGTGACGACCGTGCCACTGGGCAGGTGGGTGATGCGGATTGCGGTCGAGGTCTTCTGCACGTTCTGGCCGCCCGCGCCTGCCGAGCGGTAGACATCAATCTTCAAGTCCTCATCGCGCACGTCAATGTTGATCGAGTTGTCGATCTCTGGTAGCACTTCGACGAGGGCGAAGGAAGTCTGGCGGCGGTGTTGTGAGTCGTAGGGTGAGATACGCACCATGCGGTGCTGGCCCGCCTCGCCTCGCAGGTAGCCGTAGGCATTGCGCCCCTTGATCGTCAGGGTGGCACTCTTGATGCCCGCCTCCTCACCCTCGCTCATGTCGCTGATCTCAACATCGTAGCGGTGGCGTTCGGCCCAGCGGACGTACATTCGCATTACCATGCGCGCCCATTCTTGGGCTTCGGTGCCGCCCTCGCGGGCATAGACGGAGACAATCACGTTGTGGTCGTCGTAATCACCGCCAAGCAGCAACTCCATCTCGTCCTGCACAAGTTGCTTGCTGAGGGCGGTCAGTTCACTCTCCAGTTCGCTGATCATGCCCTCGTCGTCTGCCGCTATAGCCGCCAGTTCTTGCAAGTCGGCAACGTGGCTGCCAATGCCAGCCCAGCGATCAATCTGCGAGCGGATATCTGCTGCGCGCTGCATCACCTTCTGAGCCACCTGTGGTTCGTTCCAGAAGTCGGAAGCAGCAGCCTGCTCGTCCAACTCCTTTAGTTCAGCCTCTTTGCGGGGCAAGTCAAAGACGGGCCTGCATCGTCTCGATGCGCCCAGCGACGTGCGCCAGCCCTTCATTAAGTTCTTGTACGGTTGCCATTGTCGGTTACGTTCTCCTCTATGGTGTGTTCCAGAGGTTATTATACCAAATCGGGACTTAGATTTGGCTGCTTACTAGTCCATGAAGTAGGTCATCCACTCAATCATTAGCAGGCACACGCCAACACCAGCTATGCTGAGGAGCAAGCCGAGGCCACCCAGTAGCAAGGTGCGCTGCGGCTGCACACTTCGTTTGTGATGAACCAGTGCGTACACGCTATAGCCTGCTGCACCTAGTAGGCACAGCGGTATACCGCCATAGGTACCAATCAAAGCAGGTATTATCATCACGGCTGAGAACAACATGGAGATAGGATTGGCAGCCCAGTTCCCCTCAACAACGGCAATAAATATGCCTGCTAGAACGGCCCATACAGGTGCTGCGACAGACAAAAACACACCATATTCGGCGCATCTTTCGACCTCGGACGGCCAATTTGTTGTGGTGGTTGATTGCCCCCTGGTTAGCGTTGTTACACCTACGGACGCACTGACTGGCCCGCTGAACTGCTTAACCCCCATCTCCTGGAGCGACGGTCCCACTTGCCTGTGCCTGCCATGTTCGGGGCAACTGGCCTGCCCAGCCTCAAATCTTGCGCAGAGCGAACAGACCGACCTGCCGCAGTCGGCGCAGGCGGCCAGCGTGGGGATAGTGGGGTGGCGGTAGCAGGTGGTGTTCATGGATTGTTCATCTCTCTTTTTCCTTGCACAATCAAATGAGCCAGCCCCTCGGCGTGCTGCAGGCGGTAGTGGGCGACTAGCGACCTGACCTCGGCCAGCGTCGGCTCGTCAACCGCAGCCAGCATCTTGGCCGCGTCGTTCAGCTTGTGTTCGCGACCATCATCGAGCAGCAGCAAGATGAGGTAGGGGAGGGGCAGGATCGGCAAGCCCTGCGCGTTGCGGTTGCTCTGCGCCTGTGCCAGAGCGGTCGGCCACCACTCCTCGGCTCCCTCAAATACGTCAACCGGCACCCCCTCTGCACTGCGCCACATGGCCTCGCCCCACTCACTCTCGCCCTGGTACTGGTAGCCCGACGCTGCCATCTTTTCGCGCATGGCAGGGCCGTCTGCCGCTGCCACCGCTGCGTCGAAGTCTAGCGGCTCGCGCTCTGGCACGATGTACTGGCGGATTGCCACTCCCCCCCACACCGCCCAGCGGATCGGTTTGAGGATCGGTTCGAGGTCGGGCCAGATCATCCGTGCTGTCCTCCTTATCAGAAAC
>Ga0209724_1001973_pt1 | contig 18017 bp, 18 predicted proteins | sample grotaG_FD_184143 | JGI IMG/M metagenome (GOLD analysis project Ga0209724, IMG submission 184143) | Glacier valley bacterial and archeal communities from Borup Fiord, Nunavut, Canada, to study Microbial Dark Matter (Phase II) -... | ecosystem: Environmental > Aquatic > Freshwater > Ice > Glacier ...
GCAGCGGAACACTTGCCGACGAGCTGCTGCGGATCAGCGGCTTCCATAACCTCAGCGCCGATTTGGGGCTGCAACAGTGGGATGTGCTGCCGCTCGAATATCTCGTCGCCCGCCCACCGCGCGTGCTGTTTTCGGTCGGCGATGCCGATCGCTCCGACCGCATGCTCGGTCATCCGGTGATGCAACCGCTGGCGCGGCGCATCGCGGTGCGCGCCTATCCCGAACGACTGTTGCACTGCGGCGGTCCGACAATCATCGATGCGGTGGCACGGCTGTCGGCGGTCAGGCGGTCGCTGTGAAAGGCGCGCGCGCCAACGTGCTGCTGGCCGCCGGGCTGGCCGCTGCGATGCTGCTGTCGCTGATCGCCGGCAAGGTCTGGGTGCCGTTTTCGGCGTGGCACGGCGGCGATCCGCGCTGGTTGATCATCATGGAATTGCGATTGCCGCGGACGGTACTGGCGGCAGCCGTCGGTGCGGGCCTTGGGCTGTCGGGGGCGGCGATGCAGGGTTATCTGCGCAACCCGCTCGCCGATCCGGGGTTGTTCGGCGTGTCGGCGGGGGCAGCGCTTGGCGCCGTGATCTCGCTGTTCTTCGGCTATACCGCATTCTGGTTCCTGCCGGCGTTCGCGCTTACCGGGGCGGCCGTGTCGATGGCGCTGCTGGCGCTGCTCGTCGGCCAGTCGGGCAGCGTCATCGTCTTCACGCTGGCCGGGATCATCCTGTCGAGCGTGGCCGGGTCGATGACCGCGCTGGCGATCAGCCTTGCCCCGACTCCGTTCGCAACGTCGCAGATCGTCACCTGGCTGATGGGGGCGCTGACCGATCGCAGCTGGGACGATGTGGCGATCGCGCTGCCCGTGCTCGGCGTCGGCGCGCTGCTGTTGGGGATGACCGGCCGCACGCTTGATACGATGACGCTCGGCGAAAGTGCGGCACGGTCGATGGGGGTCGATCCGCTGCGGCTGCAAATCCTGATCGTGCTGGGTGTGGGGCTGTGCGTCGGGGCATCGGTGGCGGCGGCGGGGATCATCGGCTTTGTCGGGCTGATCGTGCCGCATCTGGTCCGGCCGTTGGTCGGCAACCGGCCGTCGGCAGTGCTGCTGCCGTCGGCAATCGGCGGCGCGCTGTTGCTGGTGCTCGCCGATAGCCTTGTCCGCGCCGCACCGACAGTCAGCGAGCTTCGGCTGGGTATCGCGATGGCGATGCTCGGCGGGCCGTTCTTTCTCATGCTGCTGCTCAAGATGCGCCGTGGCCTCGCATGAGCGCGCTCGCCGCCGCCGACCTGTCGCTGACACTCAGTGGGACACCGATTCTCGACGGGGTCAGCACGGCGTTCCGCCCCGGCAGCGTCACTGCCGTCCTTGGCCCCAATGGCGCGGGCAAATCGACCCTGCTCGCCTGCCTCGCCGGGCTGCGCGATGCCGATAGCGGCGCCGTGCTGATTGGCGGCGTGCCCCGCGCGGCGCTGTCGCGCCGCGACCTCGCGCGGCGCATCGGTTTCCTGCCGCAGACCGCCGATGTGCATTGGGACATCGATGTCGCGACGCTGGTGGCGCTTGGCCGTTTTCCGCATCGCGGACGCTGGGCGGCAAGCGACGCCGACCGCGCCGCCGTCACCCGCGCCATGCTGGCGACCGACTGCACGCGCTTTGCCGCGCGCGGCGTCAACACGCTGTCGGGCGGCGAGCGTGCGCGCGTGTTGCTGGCGCGCGTGTTGGCGGGCGAGCCCGAATGGCTGCTTGCCGACGAGCCGCTGGCCAATCTCGATCCGGCGCACCAGCTCGACGGGCTCGATTGCCTGCGGGCCGTGGCGCGCGCCGGGGCCGGCGTGGTCGTCGTCCTCCACGATCTCAATCATGCAGCGCGCGCTGCTGACGATGTGCTGCTGATGCGGGCCGGGCGCGTGGTGGCACAGGGCGCGCCGGACACCGTGCTGACCGCCGCGCTGATCGCTGAAACCTACGGCGTCGCCGCGCACTTCGGCATGACGCCAGAGGGCCAGCGTTTCATCATCCCGACGCACCGCGAACCATGACCGGCAACCGCCTTGCCGCCAAAGGGGCTGCCCGATGATCGACGACGCCACCGCATGGGCGCGGCTCGACAGCCTCGCCAAGCCGCAGCGCGGCCTTGGTCGCCTCGAGACGCTCGCGGTGCGGCTGGCAGTCATCCAGCAACGCCTCGACCCACGCACGCGGCCGCGCCGCATCGTGCTGTTCGCCGCCGATCACGGCGTTGTCACGCAGGGTGTCAGCGCGTGGCCATCGGCAGTGACCGGATTGATGCTCGGCACCATTCTCGCCGGCCGGGCCACGAGCAGCGCGCTCGCGGCCGCGCACGGCTGCGACTTGCGCGTGGTCGATGTCGGCGCGATTTCACCGCCAGCGGGCGCGCCGCCGCCGTTCTTCAACGCCGCGAGCGTCGCCCCCGGTACTGCCGATCTTGCTGTCGGTGCGGCGATGACGCTGGCGCAGTTCGATACGGCGTGGGGCGTCGGTGCCACCGAGGCACGCCGCGCGTGCGACGACGGGTATGCACTGCTGATCGCGGGTGAAATGGGCATCGGCAACACGACGTCGGCGGCGTGCCTGACGGCGCTGCTCACCGGCATCGACGTCGATACCGCGGTCGGGCGTGGCGCGGGGGCCGACGATGCGTCGATGGCCGTCAAGCGCCGGGTCGTCGACGCCGCCACCGCGCGCGCCCGTTCGATGCTGGCAGACGATGCCCGCAGCGCCGTTGCCGATGTCGCCGGATTCGAGATCGTCGCGATGGCGGGGTTTTTCGCCACCGGCGCGGCGCTCGGCGCGACGCTGCTGCTCGACGGTTATGTGGCGACCGCAGCGGCGCTGATTGCCGAGCGGCTGGCACCGGGCACGGCGCGCGCCATGATCGCCGCGCATCGATCGGCCGAACCGGGGCACCGCGCCGCGCTGGCCGAGCTTGACCTCGAGCCGTTGCTCGATTGGCAGATGCGGCTCGGCGAGGGGACCGGCGCGCTGGTAGCGCTGCCGCTGCTCGACAGTGCGGCGGCGCTATTGACCAATGTGGCGCTGCTGGCGGATCTCGGCGGGTGAGCGACGCGGCGTGTCCGTGGTGGGCGCCGCCGCTGCTGGCGGTGCAGTTCTTGACGCGCATCCCGGTTTCGGCAACCGACCGGCTGTCGGCGGATGCGGTGCAGGTCGGGTTGCGCCGCGCGGTCGGCTGGTTTCCGCTGGTCGGGGCGCTGGTTGGCAGCGTCACCGCTGCGGTCGCCGGGGCCGCGCTGCAGCTTTGGCCGGCATTCGTCGCAGTCCCGCTCGCGCTGATCATCGAAGCGCGGCTGACCGGGGCGTTCCACGAGGACGCAGTCGCCGATTTTTGCGACGCGTTCGGCGGCGGCCAGTCGCCCGAAGACGTGCGCCGCATCCTGAAGGACAGCCGTATCGGCAGCTACGGCGCGCTGGGACTGATGCTGGCCGTCGGGTTGCGGGCGGCGCTGATGGTTGCCGTGCTGATGCAGCTGCCGCTCGCTGTGGCGGCGCTCGCCATCATTGCCTCGGCCTGCTTCGGTCGCCTCGTCGCTGTCGCGGTCATGCTGGCAGTGGCCCCCGCGCCGACGGGCACCGGCCTCGCCAAGGATATCGCGGGGGAGGTCACGCTGCGCTCCTTCGGCTTTGCGGTCCTGACCGCGACCCCCGCAATACTGCCATTTGCCCTGGGCGAGCCGCTGCGCGTTGCCGCAGCCGTGCTGGACGCAACGCTATTTGTGTTCTGGTTTCGCGCTGTCCTGCGCCGCCGCATCGGCGGCAGCACCGGCGATTGTCTTGGATTTGCCGCCTATGCCGGGCAGTTGCTGATGCTGCTCGCCGCCACCGCACTGCGATGACGCGCGCCGTCCTGCTCGTCCGGCATACCGAAGTCGCGCTGGCATGGCGCGGCCGCTGCTACGGGGCGAGCGATCCCGGGCTCAGCCGGGCGGGCGCCGCGCATGCCGCCGAAGTCGCTCGCGCGCTGGCCACATGGAAGCCGGATGTCGTTGTCCACTCGGGCTTGCGCCGCGCGCAGGATCTGGCGCGGCTGCTCGCTGCCACCGCGGGCACCACGCTGCACACCGACGCAGGCTGGCGCGAACGCGATTTCGGCAACTGGGAGGGACGCAGCTGGGCGGCAATCTACCGGAGCAGCGGCAGCGCCATGGACGGCATGATCGATGCCCCCGACAGTTTTCGTCCAGGCGGCGGCGAGACCACGACCGAGCTGGCCGACCGCGCGGTGCTGGCACTGTCCCGGCTGCCCGATTGCCGGGTCGTGGTGGTGTCGCACGGCGGCCCGATTGCGGCGCTGCGCGGACGTCAGGCCGGCCTGCCGGCGCGCGATTGGCTGGCGTTGGTGCCCCGGCTCGGCGAAGCGTGCGAATTCGCCGAGATGATCGCGGGATGATAAGCTCCCCCCAAAGCTGGCGAGAGGCGAATGCACGATGTCGATGGATGACGAGATGATCGACACGCCCGATGGTCCGATGACCTGGGCGCAATGGAAAAAGCGCCATCCTGTGCAAATCCCTTCGCGCCGAACCAAGGGCAAGGATCTGCCGGTGAAGGTCAAACGCTTCACCGGCGACAAGTGACCGGCACGAACGACGGCAACGCGGTGCGCAGGGTCAAGGCGCTCGCGTTCGATGTGTTTGGGACGGTCGTCGACTGGCGGTCGGGGATCGCGCACGAGGCGGCGGCGTGGTTTGCGGCGATCGGCCGCGAGGATATCGACGCGGCCAGCTTCGCCGATGCATGGCGCGGGCTTTATCAGCCCGCGCTCGAAGCATGCCGGTCGGGCGCGCGGCCATATACCCGGCTCGATATCCTCAATCGCGAAACGCTCGAGCAGCTGTTGCATACGCTGGGTGTCGATCGTGTAGCGGTCGGCGATGCGCGGCTGGCGACGCTGGCGCAGGCGTGGCGACGCTTGCCGCCATGGCCCGATGCGGTGCCGGGACTGGTGCGATTGAAGCAGCGGTTGCCGATCGTCACGCTGTCGAATGGCAATGTGGCGCTGATCCTCGAAATGGCACGCCGCGCCGGGCTGCCATGGGACGCGATCCTCGGTGCCGATGCCACGCAGTGTTTCAAGCCGCTGCCGCAGGCCTATCTGGGGACAGCCGACCTGCTCGGCATCGAACCCGCCGAACTGTGTCTCGTCGCGGCGCATCATAGCGATCTGGCCGCCGCGCGGGCGTGCGGACTGGCGACGGCATTTGTGGCGCGACCGCAGGAATATGGCGGACGCCGCGCGCCCGATGCCGATGCGCGTCAGGATTGGGAATTTGAAGTCGACAGCCTCGAAGCCCTTGCGGATGTATTCGGCTGCTGATGCCGGCGACGATTTAGGCCGAAGGGGCGCGCCAGCCGCTTAAGCCCGGCAAATATCGAAACGACTCGCTTCAAAGCCTCGGCGGCGCTACACTATGACGCGGCGATCGACGTCTGAACCGACTGTTGTTCGAGGGGGCTGCTGTTGTCCAATATCGCTGGCAAAGCCTATGCGATGAATGTGCTGACGCCGATGCGGCCGACGCGCACGTGGCTGCAGCGTCTGATCTTCATGGCGGCGCGGACGATGCCGGCGCAACTCAGCGGGCTGCTCGGCCTGAAGCTCATCCATTTTGCCCGCTGGGTGCTGATCCGGCGCGATCAGTGGCCGAACCTTGGGCAGGGCGCGGAGGTACTTGAGAACGACTACATGCTGTTCCTGTCGAATTTCAACGGCACATGGGATCAGTATATCGATGCGTTCGCCGACGGGATTCCGGGCGGGCTGGACCTGTTCTGGTACGCCAGCACCAAATATCCGCACTCGATTCCGATCGCGACGTTCAAGGATTATATCGGCGCGAACCAGATCCATACGCATTATTATTATAACGCCACGCCGGGGGCGGCGCAGCGCGACATCAAGGCGGCGCTGCGCGTCCAACGCGCGCTTACCGCCCTCGCGCAAAGCCACGCGTCTGCGGACGCTGCCGCGTTTGCAATCGCATATCGCGCCGCGCTGAGCAGTGTCGCCACCTCGCTTGCAGCGCCGGGCTATGCGCCGATCGCCTCGGTCGCGACGCAAAAGGCCGACATGGCCCGGCGCGACTTCGCGCAGCGGCTGCGGAGCGCCTGATGCCGAGCCTCGACGGCGGCCATTATTTCCTCACCGTGCTGGCCCCGATCCGCGGCGAGTCGATTATCGATCCGGTCACGAACGCGTCGCGCTCGCACCGTCATGTGCTGGCGCAGAAGCTGGCGCTGCTGCCGACGGGAAGCCAGACTGCTGCGTCGCCGATCGCGCCGGCACCGTCGCCGTTTGCGTTGAACACGCTCAATCATTTCGCGCGGCTGGTGATCATCGACCAACCGGCGTTCAATGGCCGGGTTTCGGGCGACTCGTTGCTCAATCTCGACGGCAATCCGTTACTGGCGCAGCCGGTCGATCGGCTGGGGTCGGCATATTTGCTGTTTGCCGCCGATATCGACGCACCCACCGACGCCGCTGCCGCCCGCCGCGCCTATGCCGAGGCGCTATGGTCGAGCGCGCGCGCCGATCTCGCCGATATCTTCGGGCATTGTACCGGGTTCGACGGCATCGATAGCCCAGCCGCGTTCCACGATTATCTCGTGCGAGCCGAGGTCGAGACGACGATGCCGTTCAACGACTATCACGCCGATACCGTCGCCGCCGCCGCCAAATCGGGCCTGCCGATGGGAGCGGTCAAGCGGTTGCTCGCTATCGGCGGCTATGTCCTTGCGGCGTGGCTGGCGGCGCTGGTGATTGCCGGGCTGCTCGCACTGTTCGGGGCGAACGGTGGCTTCGTGCAGCGTATCGCCTTGTGGGGGGCAGGCGTCATCGCCGTGCTGGTGCTGCTCGTCGGCGTCGTGCTGTTCATCCTGTATCGCGGCGTGCTCGACCGGGCCGCTAAGCCGTTTGCAACCGCACCGCACAGCGACCTGCCGTCGGTACTAAAGGCGCTGTTCCTGCAGCAGCAGTTCACCCGCTTTGCCATCGAGGTGCAGGGGTTCGACGACGCCACGTTGCAATCGCGGTTCGGCGATTTCCTGCAGGCGACCCAGCCGACAACGGCAATGCCGACACAGCCGCCCGGCGCGCTCCATGCGCCCGCCGTGCGGTGGTAGCGATGGGCAAGCTCGACCTTGCGGATATTCAGGGCAATATCCACCGGCCCTATGGCCGCTTCGGCTTTCCGCATTCGCGGCATCTGTTTTTCCATATCGCCGATGCCGCCGCCGGCCGTCGTTTTGTTGATGCGGTGGTGCCGCGCGTCACGACTGCCGAGCCATGGGAAAAGGTCGATGCACCCGACGGTACCGCCGCCGTGCTCAAGCCGCCGATCACGCTCAACATCGGCTTCAGCTGGCTCGGGCTGCACGCGCTCGATCTGCCGACGCACACGCTGCGGCTGCTCCCCGACGAGTTCATCGACGGCATGGGATGCCGCGCCGCCATCCTTGGCGATATCGGCGATAGCGCGCCGGCGCGCTGGGACCCGATCTGGCGCGCGGCGGAGGATACCGCGCGGCCATCGGTGCATATGTGGATATCGCTCAACGTCGCAGCCAACCCCGATGGATCGCCGCTGCCCGAGCTTGCGGCGTGGACAGCGTGGCTGGAAAGCCTGACGGTGCCGGGTGGGGTTACATTGCTGACCGGGCACGGCGCGGACGGCACGCTGCGCTGGCAGGATTCGACGGCGCGAATGGCAGCGGGCCCCGACGGCACGCGGGTTCCGGTGCCGCTCGAACATTTCGGCTTTACCGACGGCATCAGCGATCCGGTGTTCGACGGGCAGTTTGAGGGCACGGCCGAGGCGCTTGCCGCCAAGGGCGGCGGCAAGATTGCCGAGGGGACGTTTGACACCGATACCAGCTGGTCGGCGCTCGCCACGGGTGAGTTCATTCTCGGGCATGTCGACGAGGGGCAGGAACTGCCGGTGGCGACGCAACCACAGGCGTTTGCGCGCAACGGCACCTTCATGGTCTATCGCAAGCTGCGGCAGGACGTGGCGGCGTTCGAAGCCGAAATGACGCGGCAGGCGGCGGTGTGGCAGCGGGTGACCGGCGTCACCGACGATGAAGAAGCCGCCGAAACCGTGCGCGCCAAAATCGTCGGGCGCTGGCGCAACGGCATTCCGTTGCTGGCCGCGCCGACCTATCGCGAATCGCAGGTGATGGGCGTCGAGGCGGACGCCTGCATCGCGATCGCGTTGCGCAAGCCGCGGGACAGTGTCGAACAGGCGCGCGTCAACGCGTATCGCGCGATGCTCAACGGTTTTCGCTACGGCACCGATATCGATGGCGCCGTCTGCCCGCTGGGCGCGCATGTCCGCCGCGCCAACCCGCGCGACATGCTCGATCCGCAGGTGAGCGCCACCACGGGGTCGAGCACCCTGACCAACCGCCGGCGACTGTTGCGCCGGGGGTTGCCGTACGAGCAGCCCGACGGCGAGCGCGGCGTGATTTTCATGGGCATCTGCGCCAGCCTGTTCCGCCAGTTCGAATTCATCCAGCAACAATGGATGAACTACGGCCTCGATTTCGAAGCGGGCAACGACGGCTGCCCCTTGATCGGCAACCGAGCGCGGATCAGCGCCGACATCACGCCCGACAAGCATGTCGTTCCCGCCGGACCGGCAAATGCAGTGCCGTTCATCGCCGTCGGCCTGCCGCAGTTTGTCGCGACGCGTGGCGGTGAATATTTCTTCGTGCCCGGCATGGGCGCGCTGCGCATGATCGCCATGGGCACGACCGACCCGACCTAACCGCTAGGCCGGGACGCTGGTACCGCCGCGCTGGAAGGCGGATTCGAGCATCTGCCGGTCGCTGGCATGCGCGCGTTCGGCGAGCAGGCGAACCAGCCGCAGGCCGTCGCGGACCGATACCGCATAATCATCGGCACCGATTGCCGCCCGGTCGTCGGGATCGTCCTCGCCGCTGCGCCAGACAGCGACCATCGCGGGCACACCCGGCAGCCGCTGACGCAAACGGCGCATCAGGAAACGCAGGTTCGGCTGTGCGCCGCCCAGTTCGAGCCCGCAGATGCAAATCGCGAGCACCCCGCTGACCTCGAGCGAGGGCAGGCGCTCGCGCGACACGCTGTCATGCGCCACGACCGCTGCACCCAGCCCGTGCTTGCCGAGCATCTGCGCCATGATCGTCGCGGCCGCATCATCGAGGACGCCGCGCGCGGCGATGCACAGTACCGCGCCGCTGCGCGTCCATGCCACCGGTAATTCGAACGGCAGGTCGGGCACCGGATCGCTGCGTTCGATGCGGCTTTCGACAACCGGCCCCGGCGCTGGCTGGCGCGGCTGCGGCAGAACGATATCGACATGCTCGCTCAGGTCGGCAAGCAGCGCCATGCTTGCGGCGCGCACCCGGACGAGGCGCGCCGCAGTCAGGACGCCGCGTTCCGCGTCGATCGCGGCGAGGCGCAGGCCTGGCAGCGCAGTCTCGTCGTAGTAATCGAGCAGCGAGCGCTCGCCGAGCTGGATCTCGGCCTGGTGCAGCAGCTCGTCGGCATCGCCTGCGAGCAGGCGCTGGTAAAAACTTTCAACCGGGGACAGCGCCGGCCGGTCGCCCAGCAGCACGTCGAGAAATTCCAGCGCTTCGAAATGCCGCCCGAGCACCACGAGGCACAGTGTCAGCGGTGTCGACAGCACCAGCCCGACCGGCCCCCACAACCATGTCCAGAATATCGCTGCGACAATGACCGCGGCCGGCGACAGCCCGGTCGACCGGCCATAGATCATCGGCTCGATGACATAGCCCATCAGCGGTTCGGCGACCACGAACAGCAAGGCGGTCTCGATCGCCATCGACCAGTCCGCGCCGACCGCGCCCGCCAATACCAGCGGTGGCAGCGCTGCCAGTACCGAGCCGATGTAGGGCACGAAGCGCAGCAACGCCGCGAGCACGCCCCATAGCAGCGGCAACGGTACGCCGATGACGGCGAGGCCGCCCGCGATGACGCAGCCGAATACTGTGTTGAGGCCGACCTGAAACAGGAAATAGCGCCCCAACCGCGCGGCGGCATCGTCCATCGCGGTCGTCGTCCGGTGCAGGTCGTTCGACCCGAGCAATCGGATCAGCCGGTCGCGCAGGTCCTCGCGCTGCAACAGGATGAAGATAGCGACGATCACGACGATGATCGTAGTTTCGAGCGGACCCACGATCGGCCCCAGCAGCGAGCGCGCCAGCCCCAACGGTGTTGCAGGAGGCGGTTGCAGCTCGACCTGCATCGGGCGAGCGGCGGTGCCGACGGGGATGCCGCGGCGGACAGGGGCCGCATCGACATTACCGCTGGCCCGGTCGAATTGCCGCCCCAGCTTGCTGATCAGCCGCGGTAGCGTGCCGATCGTGGTTTCGCGGAAATTCGCCACCTTATGCTCGACCGACGCCGCATAGCGCGGCACATCGCCGGTCAACGAGGCAATTTGCGTGCCGATGATGCCCGCAAGCAGCCCGATGACGCCGAAGGTGAACATCACCGTCACCACCACCGCGAGAACGCGTGGCAGTTGCAGGCGGCGCAGCAGTGACACGACCGGGGCGAGCACGAACGACAGCAGCACCGCGAGCATGATCGGAACAAGGACTTCGCGCGCGAAATACAGTGCCGCAATAACGACCACGCCGACTGCCAGCCCGAGCAGGCCGTTCAGGCCGGGGACATCCGCCGGGGCAACCTGGGCAATTTCGTGCGGCGGCGGCGGCTCGTTATCGGACAACCGAACTGCCTCCCGGCACGGCGCGCGGCGGCGCGGTCAGAATGCCCGCTTGGGCGCGCCGAACACCTTGACCACCTGCGGTTCGAAGCTTTCGAGGCTGTCGACCGCAAAGTCGGGATCGAACGCCGGTGCGTCCCAGCGATCGACGAGCTTTTCGGCAAAGGCGAACCATGGCTCGTCCTTGAACTGCTGGCGCATGTCGGCGGGCTTGCCGAGATAGGGATAGTAATACGCGCCCTGGAAATGTTGGTGCCACATCACCGCATAATAAATCGCGTCCGAGACATAGGGCTTGAGCACTTCGGCCTGGATCGCGCCGTGGTTGGGGATGCTCATCAGCTTGCCGAGATCGTGCGTCAGCGCTGCCACCACTTCCTCGTCAGTGGCGTCGTCTGCGCGTGCCAGCGTTGCCGTCATCAGGCAGTGCGTCAGCTGGTCGGCGGCGAAACCGACCCTGATGTCCGCCAGCCGCCGCATCGAATCCATGATCTGCATCGGTGCTGCCGATGTCTGGTGGATCATATGTTCGCGCGCGATATGGCTCCAGTCTTCCTGGGTGCCTTCGAGCATGGTGGTGAACATCACACCGTCTCCGCTGTGTTAAGCTGCGTCCGATATTGCGCCCGCAGCGTCACTTTGTCGATCTTGGCGCTGCCCAGCTTGGGCAGCGGTTCGGCGACCAGCCAGATTTTGGCGGGCACCTTGAACGCCGACAAATGTCGCCCGAGGAATTCGTGGAGCGCATCGGCCTCGAGCGCCGCGCCGGGTTTGGGATAGACCACCGCGCCGACCAGTTCGCCCAGCCGCTCGTCGGGAACCCCGAAAACGCTCGCCTCTGCCACTGCCGGGTGGGCGTAGATCGCGCTTTCGACTTCCTGGCAGCTGATATTCTCGCCGCCGCGGATGATGATGTCCTTCTTGCGGTCGACGATGAACAGATAGCCGTCGGCATCGAGATAGCCGAGGTCGCCGGTACGGAACCAGCCGTCGGCGGTGAACGCCGCAGCGGTCGCCTCGGGCTTGTTCCAATAGCCGCGGACGTTGGCGGCGGAGCGGATGCAGACTTCGCCGACGCTGCCCTGCGCCAGCGGCGTCAGGTCGTCGTCGGCGATGCGGATGTCGACCAGCGGACGCGACGCCCGCCCGGTGGACGCCGGTTTGTTGCGGTAATTGTCGCGGAAATTGCCGGCCCCGACGCCGTTGGTTTCGGTCAGGCCATAGCCCTGCACCGGATGCTTGCCGGGAAAGCTCGACGCCAGCCGGTCGACATGTTCGGGCGGGCGCGGCGCGCCGCCGCTGGCAATATCGACAAGGCTCGACAGGTCGTATTTGTCGCGGTCGGGGTGCTGCATCAGTTCAAGGCTCATCGTCGGAACCCCGACGAAGTAAGTCGCGCGCTCATGCTCGATCAACCGCAGCGCCTCGCCCGCATCCCATTTGTGCATGATGATCATCTTGCGGCCAATCGCGATGGATACCAGCAGCACGGGGACCGAGCCGGTGATGTGGAACAGCGGCACGTTGAGCAGCATGACCTGCTGGTCGGCAGGCTTGATCCCCATTTGCGCGCCGAGCTGAAGCAGGGCGAGCCCGGCGACCAGATAGTTGAGCGACCCCGACACGATCGACCGGTGCGTTGCAACCGCACCCTTCGGGCTGCCGGTGGAGCCGCTGGTATACATGATCGTCGCGTCGTCTTCGGGCGCGATTTCCGGCAGGAACCACGGGGTCGGCGGCGACGACACCAGTTCGTCCTCCAGCCGCGCAAAGCCGAGTTCGGTCGCGACCGCCGCGCTGGTGCGCACTGTCAGAACCGGCGGGTGCGTGCCCAATGTTGCCAGCCGCCGCGCGCGCTCCTCGTCGGCGATCACCAGCCGCGTGCCGCTGTCGGCAAGGCCATAGCCGATCTCGCTCGCCTGCCACCATGCGTTCATCGGCACCGCGACCGCGCCCAGATGGAGCACCGCGACAAAGCTCGTGATCCATTCGGGGTAATTGCGCATCGCGATCGCGACGCGGTCGCCCTTGGCGATGCCGTGGCGGTGCTGCAGCGCGGCGGCGACGCGCACGGCATCGGCGTGGACCTGCGCAAAGGTGTAACGCTCGTCGCGGTAGACGAGGAACTCGGTGTCACCCTGCTGCGCGAAAAAATACGCGAGGAAATCGCGCATGTTGGCGGGGGCGATCTTGAACACCGGATAGTCGGTGCCGCGCACGGTCGCGGTGGTGACCTCGAGCTGGCCGCCGGGGGCGATGATCGCGTCGATGACCGTATCGAGCGCGCTGTCGAGAGCCGACGTCATCTCAATATCCCATCAGGCTGGCGAGCCGGTCGCCGTGGAAGGCGATGTCGCCAAAGGTTTCCTGCGCGGCGCTCGCGCGCTTCATGAAAAAGCCGATATCGAAATCGTCGGTCATGCCGATGCCGCCGTGCATCTGCACTGCCTCGTTGGTGGCCAGCTTGGCAACCTCGCCGACCTTGGCCTTGGCGAGGCTGGCGAACATCGGCGCGCGGTCTTCGCCGGCATCGAGCGCGGTCAGCGCGCGCAGCGTCACCGAACGCGCCAGCTCGACTTCGCAGAACAGATGCGCGGCGCGGTGCTGCAGCGCCTGAAAGCTGCCGATCTTGACGCCGAACTGCTCGCGCTGCTTCAGGTAATCGACCGTGCGCGTAAAGCTTTCGTGCGCCACGCCGAGCATTTCGGCCGCGAGGCAGGCGCGCCCGGCGTCGAGCACGCGCGTCAGGATGGCCATGCCAGCGCCGACTTCGCCAAGCACATCGGCTCCGTCGACCTGAACGTCGTTCAGCGTCACGGCGGCGGCGTTGCGGCTGTCGACCATCGATCGCCGCGCGACTGCGACGCCTGCCGCTCTGGCATCGACGAGGAACAGCGTGATGCCGTCATGGTCGTCATCGGCGCCGCTGGTCCGTGCCGCGACGATCAGCGTGTCGGCGACATGGCCGTCGAGGACGAAGCCCTTATGGCCGTTCAGCTTGAAACCGTTGCCCGACGCCTCGGCCCGCGTCGTGACATGCGCGGGGGCATGACGCGCGGCCTCGTCGGCGGCGAGCGCGCACAGCCAGTCACCTGCCGCCAGCCCGGGCAGATATTTCGCCTGCTGCTCGGCCGACCCGCCATGCACCAGCGCGGTCGCGGCAAGGATGGCGGTCGACAGCATCGGCGACATCGACAGGTTGCGCCCGGTCGCTTCGGCGATCAGCCCGGCCGCGACATAGCCGAACCCCGATCCGCCATGCGCCTCGGGCACCAGCACGCCGGCAAAGCCCATCTCGGCCATTTTCGCCCAGGTCGCGCGGTCAAAGCCCACCGCGTCATGGCTGTCGCGCAGCCGCCGCAACTCGGCGACCGGTGCCGCGGTCTTGAAAAACCCCTCGGCAGACTCGCGGATCATTATCTGGTCGTCGTTCAGGACTAAAGCCAAGTCGAAACTCCCGTTATCTTTTTTAACGCCCTCCCCCGAAGGGACCGGGAGCGTCTTACGCGCCCGGCAGTTCGAGCACGCGCTTGGCGATGATGTTGAGCTGGACCTCGCTGGTGCCGCCCTCGATACTGTTGGCGCGCGACCGCAGCCAGCTGCGCGCGAGGTCGCCCTCGTGCTTGCCGTCGCCTTCCCATGCCAGCCCGTCCGAGCCGTTGACCGACATCAGCAATTCCTGCCGGTGCTTGTTGAGCTCGGTGCCGTAATATTTGAGCATCGACGATAGCGCGCCGACCCCCTGGCCGGCCTTCGTCTCGTCCTTGACGCGCTCCATCGTCAGCCCGAACGCCCACGCGTCGATCTCGTGGCGGACGATGTCGGTGCGCAGGCCGCTGTCGCTGAGCTTGCCGTCCGCCATGCCGACCTTGGCGCGGGCAATCTGTGCTACCGAATCGCGTGCCTGTGCAGCGTCGGAGCCACCGATCATCTCGCGCTCATGCGTCAGCAGATATTTGGCGATGTCCCAGCCCTTGCCGGCGACGCCCATCAGATTTGCCTTGGGCACCTGTACATCGTCGAAGAACGTCTGGCAGAACGGCGAATAGCCCGAGATCAGCTTGATCGGCGAGGTGCTGACGCCGGGGCTGGCCATGTCGAACAGCAGGAAGCTGATGCCCAGATGCTTCGGCGCGGCCGGATCGGTACGGACGAGGCAGAAAATCCAGTCGGCGCGGTCGGCATAGCTCGTCCAGACCTTCTGGCCGTTGACGAGATAATGATCGCCCTTGTCCTCGGCACTCGTGCGGAGCGCGGCAAGGTCGGAGCCGGCGCCGGGTTCGGAATAGCCCTGGCACCAGCGGATTTCGCCGCGCGCGATCTTGGGCAGATGCTCGAGCTTTTGCGCCTCGTTGCCATATTTGAGCAGCGCCGGGCCGAGCATCCAGATCCCGAACGATGCCAGCGGCGAGCGCGCATCGATCGCGCGCATTTCCTGCGCAAGGATCTTGGCCTGCTCCTTCGACAGCCCGCCGCCGCCATATTCGTGCGGCCATTCGGGCACCGTCCAGCCCTTGGCGCCCATGCGCTCGAGCCACAGGCGCTGCGCCTCGGACTTGAACTTGACGCGGCGGCCGCCCCAGCAGACGTCGCCGTCGCTATCGATCGGCAGCCGCATTTCGGGCGGGCAGTTTTCGGCCAGCCACGCACGGGTTTCTGCACGGAAATCGTCGAGCGTGTCGGTCATCACGCGCCTCCCAAGTTTAGAACGGACAATTGTGTTCTCGTTGGCCGCGACTATGGTGCGCGTGGTCGCAGCGGGCAAAGGGAAAATTGGCGCAGATGCTCGGGACATTCCATGCGGCGCTCGACTATGCCAGCCTCGGGCTGTCGCCGACGCTGCGCGAGTTTCACGTCTTCGGGTTCGACTTTGCGCTGCGCTGGTACAGCCTCGCCTATATCGCGGGCATCCTCGGCGGCTGGTGGTACCTCGGGCGGCTGATCGACGCCGGCAACGCGCCGCTGACCCGGCTGCAGGCGGATGACTTCATCACCTGGGTCACGCTCGGCATCATCCTCGGCGGGCGGCTCGGCTATGTATGCATCTATGATCCGGCCAAATTCGCCGCCGACCCGGCCGCGATCGTGCGCGTCTGGGAGGGCGGCATGTCGTTCCATGGCGGCGCGGCGGGCGCGATCCTCGCGATCATCCTGTTCGCGCGCGCCAAGGGCCTGCAGGCGCTGCGGATCGTCGATTATGTCGCGTGTGTCGCGCCGATCGGGCAGTTGTTCGGGCGGCTCGCGAATTTCGTCAACGGCGAGCTGTGGGGCCGCGAAACCGGCACCAATTGGGGTGTCATTTTCCCCGGTGCAGGCAAGCTGCCGCGTCACCCGAGCCAGCTGTACGAGGCGGCGGGCGAGGGGGTGTTGCTGCTTATTGTCCTCAGCATATTGTTCTGGCGAACCCCGGCGCGGCGCTATCCGGGCATGCTCGCGGGTGCCGCAATCGCCGGCTTCGGCGCGGTGCGCTTCGGCATCGAGTTCTTCCGCCAGCCCGATGCGCAGGTCGGCTTTCTCGCGTTGGGGCTGACCATGGGGCAGTGGCTGTGTGCGCCGATGGTGCTGATTGGGCTGTACCTGATGCTGACCAGCCGCGCGCGTGCCGACCGGCTCGGGCTGCTGCAGGCCGCGTGACGCCGCTGGGCGCAGCGCTGGCCCACGAGATCGCCGCGACCGGACCGATGCCGGTGGCGCGGTGGATGGCGCTGTGCCTCGGCCATCCGGTGCACGGCTATTATGTGACGCGCGATCCGCTGGGCGTGGCGGGCGATTTCACTACCGCACCCGAAATCAGCCAGATTTTTGGCGAGCTGGTGGGGCTGTGGTGCGCCGATCTGTGGCTGCGCGCCGGGTCGCCGTCGCGCGTGCGGCTGGTCGAACTCGGGCCGGGGCGTGGCACGCTGATGGCCGATCTGCGCCGCGCGACGGCGGGCGTGCCGGGCTTTGCCGAAGCCGCGCGGGTGCATTTCGTCGAAACCAGCCCGGTGCTCCGCGCCGAACAGGCGGCGCGCGTTCCCGGCGCAACGTGGCACGATACGCTCGGCGATGTGCCCGACGATGCGCCGTTGCTGCTGGTGGCCAATGAATTCTTCGATGCGCTGCCGGTGCGCCAGTTCGTCCGCACCGCGTCCGGCTGGCGCGAGCGATTGGTGACGCACGACGGAACGCGGTTCCTGCCGGTTGCAGGTGCCGCCGATACGACGCCGCTGGTCGCCGCCGAACTGCGCGATGCAGCTCCCGGCAGCATCGTCGAGACTTCGCCTGCAAGCACCGCAGTCGCCGCCGAAATCGGCCATCGCCTGCGCGCCCGCGGCGGCGCGGCGCTGGCCATCGACTATGGCCACGCCGGGCCGGTGACCGGCGATACGCTGCAGGCCGTGCGCGCGCAGGCGTTCGCCGACCTGTTCGCGGCACCGGGCGACGCCGACTTGACCGCGCATGTCGATTTCACCGCGCTTTCGGATGCTGCAGGCGTCCGCGCTTTCGGTCCGATCGGGCAGGGCGCATGGTTGAGCGCGCTGGGCATCGGTGCGCGGCTCGACCGGTTGACCGCGCGCGCCACGCCGCTACAGGCTGAGGCGTTGCGGGCCGGAGTGGCGCGGCTGACCGCGCCGGACGCGATGGGCACGCTGTTCAAGGTGCTCGCGCTGACCGGCGGCAGCTGGCCCGAACCGGGAGGATTTGCATGACGATCAGCTACCGCGACGCCGGTCCCGCCGATGCGGCAAGCCTTGCCGACCTTGGTGCGCGAACCTTCACGGCGACGTTCGGGCATTTGTATTCGCCCGAAAATCTCGCAACCTTCCTGCAGCACCATGCACCCGAGCGCTGGTCGCACGTGATCGCCAGCGATGCGGGCATCCGGCTTGCCGAAGCCGGTGGTACGGTGATCGGCTATGCGCGGATCGACCGCGTGCTGCTGCCGGTCCCCGCCACCGACCGCCGCGCGCTGCAGCTGTACCAATTGTACGTCGACGCCGAATGGCACGGGCAGCGCGTCGCGCCGGTGCTGATGGACTGGGTCATCGACACGGCGCGCGCGCGCGGTGCGCAGGATTTATGGCTGTCGGTGTTCATCGACAATCCGCGCGCGCGGGCATTTTATCAGCGCTTCGGTTTCGTCGAGGTGATGCCGTACACGTTCATGGTCGGCGATCATGCCGATGAGGATATCATCTGCAAGCTGGCGCTCGACTGATGGTCCGTGTGGTCACCGCCGCCGCGCTGGCGGGCACCCGGCACGGATTTCTGGGGCG
>Ga0209724_1001974_pt1 | contig 18011 bp, 20 predicted proteins | sample grotaG_FD_184143 | JGI IMG/M metagenome (GOLD analysis project Ga0209724, IMG submission 184143) | Glacier valley bacterial and archeal communities from Borup Fiord, Nunavut, Canada, to study Microbial Dark Matter (Phase II) -... | ecosystem: Environmental > Aquatic > Freshwater > Ice > Glacier ...
GCCCCGCGCGGTCGGCAAGGCCATCGCGGCGGACGGGGAATGAACGTCCCCAACGCGTTCGAGCAGACCTCCGTTAGGGCGGCCCGCGCCTTCCTGCAGACCGTCGTGGTGGTCGACAATTGCGCGGGTTTCGGGCGCGAGGACATCGTGCCGTCCGACCTCGTCGCCCCCGACGATTTCGCGACCGGACCGACGGTCCCGGCCCCTCAGTCGGCGACCGCTGGCTCAACGGACGGACCACTGGACGCGATGACACTCAGCCGGGCGTTTGCCTGCAAGAAGCTGGTCTGCGCTATCCTCAAGCCGAGCGCCGAGGACCGCATGGAGGAGGCGGTCCGCAACGCCTCCCACCGGGCGGATTTGTTGGTGCTCGACTGGCAAATGAACGACGACGGCGAGCTCGCCGCCTCCATCATCGACGGCGTCCTGCAGGACGATGGGGCCGAGGGGCGCCTCCGCTTAATCGCGGTCTACACCAGCCAGTCGCCCCTAAGCAGGGTAGCGGATAATCTGGCCGCGCGTGTCCCGCGGCTCTCGCGGAATGGCCTCACCTTCCAAGCGGGAAGCACCCGGGTGGTGATGCTGTCGAAAGGCGGCGGCGCAAACGCGCCGGAGGAGGCCGGCCAGGCGGTGGAGGAGGCCGACCTTCCCGACCGGCTGCTGCACGAGTTCGCGTCGCTCGCGCAGGGGCTCCTCTCGAACGCGACCATGGCGGCGATCGGCGGCATCAGAGATCACACCCACAGGATGCTCGCGCGGTTCGGGCCGCGAATGGACGGTCCGCTGCTTACGCACCGGGCCCTCCTTCAGTCCGCAGCGGACGCCGACGAATTCGCCGCCGACCTGATCATGGCCGAGCTCCAGGCGCAGGTGCCCATTCGCCGGATCGTATCGCACTTCCTCGACGTCGAGCGGATCAGGGAATACATGGATCACCGCGCGGCCGGCGGGCTCAAGCCCCAGCTAGTCTTGAACAAGGGTGACACCCCCGAGACGTTTGAGCTCGACGCCGGTCAGGCTATCGAGCTCGTGGAGAAGGGGCTGGACGCGCTCGATGCGATCATGCCGGACATGGCGAAGAAGGTGGGCGGCAAGAGCAACGACGACGCGGTTGGCAAGTTTAGGCGTGGTATGAAGGACGCGCTCCACGAGCGTCTTTACCTGCTGTTTAGCGGCGACCTAGCGGACGCCCGGCGCGCCCACAGCGAGTTCGCCGTGCGCTCCAAAATCTGGCGCGACGCCACGGCCCTGCCTGCCGGGTGGGTGCCGCGATTACGCCCGGGCTCCATCGTGAAAAACGCAGACGAGGTGTGGCTGTGCATCGTACGCCTCCGGTGAGGGGCGCCTTGAGTGATCTGGCAGGGGCGCTGACGTAGCACCGGTGCAAGCGCTGGTGTTTGCACCGGTGTTAGCGACGGTGCGATGGGCCAGGTCACGGTATATTCGGGTGTCGAGCGTCGTCGGCAGTGGAGCGACGAGCAGAAGCGGGCGCTGATCGAGGCGGCATTTTTGCCTGGTGCGATTGTCGCGGAGGTGGCGCGAGCGGCCGATGTGCGGCCGAGCCAGATCTACCGGTGGCGGCGCGACCTGTGCGGCGCGGGATCGGCGGGTTCAGGTTTTGCGTCGGTCGTTGTCGGCGCTGAGCCTCGCGATGGTGCGGCACCACCGCCACCGGCGATGCTGGTCGAGATCGGCGGCTCGGTCGTGCGGATCGCGGCGGATGCGCCGGCGAAGCTGGTGACGGCGGTATTGCGGTCGCTGGCGCGGTGATCCCGGTTCCGGGCGGCGTCCGGATCTGGCTGGCGACCGGACACACAGACATGCGCAAGGGCATGCACGGGCTGGCGCTGCAAGTGCAGCAGGGACTGCGCCGCGATCCGCACGCGGGGGATTTGTACATCTTCCGGGGCCGCACGGGCGGCCTGGTGAAGATCCTCTGGCACGACGGGCTCGGTACGTCGCTCTATGCCAAGCGGCTCGACCGTGGACGCTTCGTGTGGCCATCGGCGACCGACGGCGTCGTGGCGATATCGGCATCGCAGATGGCGTGCATGCTGGAGGGGATCGACTGGCGTAATCCACAGCACACATGGCGGCCGAGCGCTGCCGGATAGAGGATTTTCGCAAAGTAATGGCATCGGAAGGCTTCCCGATTCCAGGGCGTTTTGCTATGCTGCGCGGGCGATGGAAGCGCTGTCTCCCGCCGATATTATCGCGCTCCGACAGGAGCTTGCAGTCGCGCTTGTACGTGCTGACGAGGCGGAGGCAGACGCCGCCAACGCCCGGGCGATCAACGCCGATCTCGAGGCCCGCATCGCCCTTCAGGCGCTGCAGATCGAGGTCCTCAGGCGCGACCGGTTCGGCCAGCGCTCGGAGCGCAGCCGGCGCCTGATCGACCAGCTCGAGCTGGCGCTCGAAGCTGCCGAGGCAACCGCCAGTGAGGACGAAGCCGCCGCCGCCATCGCCGCCGCCAGGACAACAACCGTAACGGCGTTCGTGCGGGCTCGGCCATCTCGGCAACCACTGCCTGCGCACCTGCCGCGCGAGCGCATCGTGATCCCGAGCCCGACCTGCTGCGCGGACTGCGGCTCGGACCGACTGTCGAAGCTCGGCGAGGATATCACCGAGACGCTCGAGGTCGTGCCCCGCCAGTGGAAGGTTATCCAGACGGTGCGCGAGCGTTTTGCGTGCCGCGCCTGCGAGACGATCAGCCAGCCACCGGCCCCATTCCACGTCACCCCGCGCGGCCTGTTCGGGGCCAGCATGTTGGCGATGCTGTTGTTCGAGAAGTTCGGGCAGCACCAGCCGCTCAACCGGCAACGCGACCGCTATGCGCACGAAGGCGTCGATCTCAGCCTGTCGACGCTCGCCGATCAGGTCGGCGCCTGCACGGCGGCGCTGACGCCGCTCTACACGCTCATCGAAGCGCACGTGCTCGCCGCCGACCGGCTGTATGGCGACGATACCACCGTGCCCGTGCTGGCCAAGGTCAGAACCGATATCGGCCGCATTTGGACCTATGTCCGCGACGACCGGCCGTTCGGCGGCCCGGCCCCGCCGGCGGCAGTGTTCCATTATTCGCGCGACCGCCGCGGCGAACATCCGCGTGGTCATCTCAGTCGCTACAGCGGCATCCTGCAGGCCGACGCCTATGCCGGGTATAACGAGCTGTTCAAGCCCGGACGCGCCTCCGGGACGATCACCCGCGCGCTCTGCTGGGCGCATGCGCGACGCAAGTTCTTCATCTTCGCCGACGTCGCCACCCAGGTGAAGCGCAAGCCCGGCCTCGCGCCCGTCGTCTCGCCGATCGCGCTCGAGGCGGTGACGCGGATCGACCGGATCTTCGACATCGAGCGCGGCATCAACGGCAAGCCCGCCGACGAGCGGTATGCCGTGCGGCAGGAACTCGTCATGCTCCTCGTCGCTGAGCTCGAGCACTGGCTGCGCGCCCAGCGCGCGACGCTCGCCCGCCACAACCCGGTCGCAGGCGCGATCGACTACATGCTCAAGGACTGGAGTGCGTTCACCCGGTTCCTCGCCGATGGACGGATTTGCCTGACCAACAACGCCGCCGAACGAGCCTTGCGCGGTATCGCCCTTGGCAGAAAGTCGTGGCTGTTCGCCGGCTCCGACCGCGGTGGCCAGCGCGCCGCGTTCATGTACTCGCTGATCGTCACCGCCAAGCTCAACGACATCGATCCGCAAGCCTGGCTGGCCGACGTTCTCGCCCGCATCGCCGATCTGCCCCAACACAAGCTGGCCGAGCTGCTCCCCTGGAACTGGCGACCCAACACCTCAACCGTGTCGCTCGCTCAAGCCGCCTGAGCTTGCAGCAACGATCCTGCGGCCTTCACCGGATGCGTACGTAAAAACTCGACCATTGCTGTTCGGCGCCTCGGGCTACGGCGTCAGTACGTCGGCCGGATAACACGTCGAATAACTGAAACGCACATTGTCATAGGTCTTCCGAATGTGCGCGGCTGGGGTAGCGGCTCCCGCAACGAAGACGGCTGCAAGCAAAAGGACAGCAGTCGGAGTAAGGCGCTTCGACGATCGCATGCCTGTTCTTCTTACCCGTTTCCGGTAACGCGTCAGTAGCAGCTCGGCCCCACCGGTCACGGGCAAATAGCTCGTCGCGCGTCTGTAACCACATTGGCGAGCACAAGAGCCGAGGTGACGAAACAGTTCCGTGCGGCAGCCTGTTCTCCGGGGTGACGAGCGACGATGATACTGCTCCGATGTCGTCGAAAGGCTCCTGTGAGACAAGCCAAACTCAATGACCAAGCTAAAGGGTAACGCAGGAGTTTGAGGACGAGGTGGTGTGCCTGGCGTATACCAGCGGGCGATTGCGACGGAAGGCGGCGGCGCGGTTCCCTCAATAGCATCCTAGCGGACAACGGTCGGAAGTGCATCTCGAAGGCCTTATACCGCTGGGATTACGAGAACAGCGTCAACCTTGGTTTCTCCCGCCTTGGCAAGCCGTCCGACGATCCCTTCATGCAATCGTTGGATGGTAGCTTACGCAACGGATGCCTTGACGCACACTGGCTTGGCTGGCTTAGCTGACTGGCCACGAACGACCATACTGATGTCGCAGCCGATCGCGTTGTAGTATGAACACTCCATACTCACTTTCTTGCAGTAATTCGGGGAAAATTTGAACATCAACCGGTCTTTGATTGCCGCGGGATGAAAGGCGGGATCGCGTCAAGATTCGCTCAGCCGCCCCCGAAGCGCGGCACCCGCGCATTGGCAATCGTGATCCGGTCGCGACGGTAGGTCAGTCAGTTCGTAGTCCGCTGACGCAAAATCAGCACGACGCGGTGGTTTCGTTCGTCTTCAGTATCGGCGACCCGTACTTTATCGGCAGCACGACCCTGCGCAAGCTCAACGCTAGCGACTATTCCAGCGCTTGAGAGGCGATGGCGACGTGAAACAAGTCCGGCGCACGGGTCATGCGCGGCCTGGTCAATCGCCGGAACGATGAGATGGCCTGTTCAACCGCGCTGATGCTTCCGGTCCACGGGCGACGTTGCCAGCGACGCCCGCCCGCGGCGGTACGCCGACTGCTCCTGCCGGCGCTCCGGCCGCCCTTGGCGGATTTTCAGGCGGCGGACGCTTCCTCGACATCCTTCGTCGCGGCAGCCCGGCGGCAGCCCGCCATCTCGAGGTTGGTCGCGCGGTGCTGATCGGGTTGCGAACGGCGACGGCGCTTTACACTAACTGTGGCAAGGGCGTGTATGACGACACGATGGTCGTCAGACACAAAAATAAAGCTCGGGCAGAATCGGCGACATTCCGCTTCAACACCGAGCTGAGCACGCAGTATCTGCGCGGCCGGTACGCCGCGCCCGATGCCAAACGTGATGGCACACCTAACCTGGGTCAGATCGATTCGATTCAAACTATCCACTACCAGATGAGCACCTTCCTAAATCATCAGGCGCTGAAAAATTCTACCGGCCGACATGGTGCGAGTTCGTCGAGAATCCAACCATGACAATCGCTTGGGTTCTCGCGATCCGGTATCACCGATCGCCCGCGTGAGCGGCATGCATATCCACATCGGGGGAATCAACAACACGTGGTCAGCCGGGTGCCAGACCTTGCCACCCGACGAGCATGCCCGGTTCTTCGCGACCTTGAAGAAGTGGAACCCGCAGCAAAAGGACTTCTTCTATGTTTTCGTCGATGCGCCCGGTTGAGCCTGGGCGTGGTCACTGCCGTCTTGCCGCGGCAGTAATTCTGATCGCGTCGGCCTGTGTCCCGTCGAATGCGGCGACTCCCGTACCGCTGGCGCCGTGCCTGATCGGCGCCATCCACCTTGCTTCGAAGATGCCGTTGGCCACACTGCAAGGTGCCATCGGTCGCGCCTTTCCCGGTGCCGAGTGGACTTCAGGCAAAGCCGGTGGACTGTTCGGAAGTGTGGTCGTGAGTGCAGGCGGCGAGCGCTTGATGACTATCGCCTATCTTGCTCGAACGCCTGGACGGCAGGTTGACCACATCGATCTTGTCTCACCGCGCTTTCAGCTCGCCCCCGGTGTGATGCCGGGTATGTCGTTGACCAGCCGAACGGCGCTTGGCGCCGTCCGTGTTGAGATGAACCCGACCGATGGTGTCGAGTATATCGCCGCACCAGCGATCGGTGGTACACTCTCGGCGTGGGAGCAGGCAGGTTGCCCGGTGCAGTTGCGGGCGGCAGTGGGATCGACGGTCGGTGCCTACGCGCCCGGAGCGACCGACACTGAGCGTCGTCGTCCAGGCGCGCGCCTCGGTCGCTTGGAACTCGACCTGTGATCCGCTGGTCGCTGGCGATGATCGCCGTAGCCATTGCCAATTTTTGCTGTGGCAAGCCGCCCGCGATTGCCGCTACACAGACGAAAACGGTAGTGGCGGAACTGGCGGCACTTCCAGCCGTCGCGGTCATCACCCCGCCGCGGATGAAGGCTTCAGCGGGGATTGCAGCGATTGCCGGGAGCTGGACCGTCACGGCCGTGCGTTTGACGCCGGGCGACGTGCAGGCACTGGTACCGAATGACCCAAGCGATATGGGTGCCGTTCTCGACATCTCCGCCGACCAGCTCGCCTGGCGCCCGCGTCAGACCGGTACATTTGGTGACGCGTGTACGGCTCCGCAGCTGACCGGCGACGGGCAGATTGTCTGCGGCACGACCAATTTCGGTCCTCCAGGTGCTCGTTTAAGTCGGCACACAGAGACGCTGACGCTCGCCTGGTATGACGGCGCAATACTCGAACTCACGCGGGTAAATTAGTGAGAGAGGTTTTAGGGTACCATCTGTCACGATAGTGGCGTCCTCGATACCAAGCTTGCGGCGGGTGGTACGAGCCTAATCGCCGATCGCCGGTGTCGGCGCACTAAGCTTTGAGCCATGAGCGCTGCCGGAGACCGCGTCATCCGGTTGCCGGAAGCCCCACCGTTCCTGATTGCGGTGGTGATTGGCCACTGCTGTAAGTCTGCCTAATTCGGACTCAAGTAGACAGCCTAGAATGCAGGGTCGCCACGATGGCTCATTATCGTCGGATGTTGATCGCTGGTGCTGCCTTCGCTCGACTCTGGGCCAATGCCGCGCGGTCAGAAAGCGGTGGGAATCACCATCGCGGAGCAGGCGGGAGCGTTCGCATGCGGGCGGAGCAGAGGGCCTACGCAGTCTGCATACGGATAATCTTCCCACGCCTGCTCAGGACGCCTACTGGTCTACGGTAGCGATGGGGGATGCCTGTGACCGTTGTGACGACGATGCCGCCTCCCCCTGGCTGGGTCGACAGGACGATGATCGTTCACAGTGCCCCGCATGATCCGGCGCGGGCGATGGCCCCGAACATCGTCGTTGGTCGCGATGCCCTGATCGGCGGCGAGAGCTTCACCGAGTTCTGCGACCGGCAGTCGAAGGTATTTCGCGACAGCCTGCCCGGCTTCGCCGAGGAGGAGCACGAGTCGGGTCAGCTGAACGAACGGACCGCGACGCGCTTGATCTTCACCTGGACATCGGGTGCTGGACCCTTGCGGCAGGAGGCGGTGTTCATCGATGCCGGCCAGGGTGTCGTGGTCAACTTCACGGCATCGGCGGCCGAAGCCGACTTCGCCGCGCACCGCAAGCTGTTCTACGATCAGCTCGCGCTGCTGAAGATCGACACCGCGGATTGATGGTGTGTCGCTGATCCTGCCTACAGCAGACGTGCGATGAGCGGCGGCGTTCCCGCGGCGCGGGTTGGCGATCCGATCGCGCACAGCAACGCTGGCAGCGGCATGCTGATCGGCGCGCTGATCGGGTTGGCGGCGGGTGCGGTGCTGGTCGGCGCGACGATCGCGACCGGCGGCGCGGCGCTGGCGGTGGTCGCCGCCGTCGGCGGCGCGGCCGGACTGACCTCGTTTGGCGGCCTGTCGGGCATGAACATCGGTGGCGCATCGATGGGGCCGCCGACCGGGCAGCTCGTCGTCGGCTCGCAGAATGTCAGGATCAACGGGCGTTTCGCGACGATGACCGCGCGCGGCCAGGCGACGTGCAGCAACCATTCGGGGCAGATCCCGCTGGCGACGGGAGCGTCGACGGTGCTCATCAACGGGCTGCCAGCAGGGCGCATCGGCGAGAAGCTCGGCTGCAGCGCGGTGGTCGTCGCGCCGTGTTCGCCGAACGTCAACATCGGCAGCCCGAGCGTCGCCGAGCCCAACGTCGTCGTCTCGCCCGAGGTGCCGGCGTGGGCGGTGACTGGGCTGCAGGTGCTCGGCGTCGCCGGCGCGGTCATGGCGCTGCCCTATGCGATCGCGACGGTCGGGGTCGCGGCGACGATCGGCGGCGGTGTCGCGGGTTATTTCGGCGGCGAGTACGGCGGCAAGGGCGGGCGCGCGCTCGGCACGGCCATGGGCATGAGCGAGACCGGCATCCGCTCGATGGAAGCCGGTGGCCAGTTTTTTGGCGGGATGCTCGGCGGTGCCGCGGGAACGAAGGGCGGCGTTGCCGCCAATGCCCGCTTGCTCGAGGGAGCCAGCCCCGCAGTGATAACCTCCCGTCGCGCCATCGCCCAAGATTTCTACGCCAAACAGGGCTGGCCCCAAGGCCGCATCGACGGACACCTGGGTGGTATCGATTTCGCCGGACCGGTGCGGCCTGTCACGATCCCCCAGGGAACCCAGCTCAGCCAGTGGCAAACTCCCGGCAGGTCTGTCGGCAATTATTTTGCGCCGGCCAGAGAAACGCCGAGTAGCCTCGGTATCGCGCCTAACGCCCAAGTCCCCGGGGTTGGCGTGGTTCCTAAGCAGCAGGTTACGTATACTTCAAACGGACCGGTCGCCGCATTACGTTCGACAGCCGCGCCCGTTAAGGACACTTGGTCGGTGCCCGGATCGCCGGTCCAGACGGAAGGCGGCGGGCGGCAGTATTTCGTACCGAATCCCAGTTTGTTTTCAGGACCATAGAGATGGATGCCGTTGAAAATTTTCGGAGTACCTTGTCACAAAGGCTCTCAAAATATCCCGAGAATGGTTATTATCGCGCTGGCAAAGATCAGTTGGCGATTATCGAGCAGGATATTGCACAGAACGGTAGCTTGTCGCAGGAAACCTACGACAGTATCACACTTGGTGTGATGTGCGCCCGCGAAGTCGAGCAGATTGACATGTCGTTTTGCGAAGCTGCTTATGCAATGCTGGAAGAGGTCAAGCCGAAACTTGCATAGCGTTACATCAATGATCAAAGCCACGCTTCAGGCGAGAACAAGGCGGTAAACGACGGCGCAAATCGTCTTCCATTTCAATACTTGATAGAAGTCCTAGGGCTCCATGACCGCTTCCAGCGCGTTTTGGTAATCCGATATTCCAACGGACGAGACGGGCAGGCGAGGAGGCTCTGCGGTTCGTAACGATTGGAACGGAAATGGCGGTTATGTCGAGAGTTCGCCAAATGGAATGCGCGGTTGGATCGGCACCGCTAGGCCCCAAGTGACCTGCTCCCCGAAAATCATGCCATTGTTAAGTTAGCTCGTCAGATGGAGACGAGCGATGCGGCGAAGCCGATTTACCGAAGAGCAGATCATTGGCGTGCTGCGCGAGCATGAGGCTGGCGTTAAGACTGCCGACCTCTGTCGCAAGCATGGGATCAGCGACGCAACCTTCTACAACTGGATGTCGAAGTACGGCGGCTTGACGGTGTCCGACGTGGCGAGGCTGCGGGCACTCGAGGACGAGAACCGTCGGCTGAAGAAGTTGCTGGCAGAGTCGATGCTGGATGTGTCGGCGTTGAAGGATCTGCTGGGAAAAAACTGACCCGGTCTGCGGAGCGCTACGCTGCGGTGGAGAAGCTGATGGCCGACCATGGCTTCTTCGAGCGTCGCGCCTGCAGGCTGATCGCGGTCAACCGGTCGGCATGGCAATATGAGCCGCTTCGCGGGAAGGACGATGCGGTGCGCGTACGGATGCGCGAGATCGCTAACGAGCGTCGTCGGTTCGGCTATCGCCGACTGGCGATCCTCCTCAAGCGCGAGGGTAGGGGCATGAACCTGAAGAGGGTCTATCGGCTATATCGCGAGGAGCGGCTCACCGTGCGCAAGCGTGGCGGCCGCAAGCGCGCGCTGGGCACGAGGGCACCGATGGCGATCCCGCAGGGCCCCAACCAGCGTTGGAGCCTGGACTTCGTATCGGACTCATTGGCCTGCGGCCGGCGGTTCCGGCTTCTGAACGTCATCGACGACTACAGCCGGAAGTGCCTGGCGTGCATCGTCGATACCTCATTGTCCGGCCGGCGCGTCGTGCGCGAGCTCAGCGTCATCGCCGAGCGTCGTGGGCTGCCGTGCACTGTGGTCAGCGACAACGGCAACGAGCTGACCAGTCATGCCGTCCTCGCCTGGTGCCAGGACACCGGGGTCGAGTGGCATTACATCGCGCCCGGCAAGCCGCAGCAGAACGGCTTCGTCGAGAGCTTTAATGGTCGCTTGCGCGACGAGTGCCTGAACGAGCACCTGTTCGCTTCGCTGGCAGCAGCGCGGCGGATAATCGAGGCATGGCGGGCCGACTATAACACCGTGCGTCCGCACAGCAGCCTTGGCGGGTTGGCACCCACCGAGTTTACCAACCGCCCCCGCCAAGGGCATATAGAAACCGAAGCTAACTTATCCGCGGCCTGAAAACGGGGAGCAGGTCAATCACGACAGATAGCTTTTATAGTTCGATGCGGAACAGCTAAGTTTCGCCGAAGCGCGAGCCAACCGGCGGCCTGACGCCTCCGAGGTCCGCCAGCGCTCCTATCAGCGCTCAATCGATGGGGGCGATGCACGATTATTGCGAGGAGCGCGGATCTGGTCCATCTTGAGAAACGGAAATTACCATACGGCGAGCGCAAGCAGCATACGGGAGTCGACCGCGTGGACATCGACAAGGCGATTGTACATCTCAACACAAACGCTCATCTCGCAGCAGGGGGCGAGTGTGCGAAGTATGTTCGCCGGGCGCTTGCCGCTGGGGGCGTGGTGATTGACCCGCATCCGTTCTCGGCGAAAGCTTATGGGCCGTATCTGACCCGCGCCGGCTTCAGTGCCGTCGCCGCCGACAAATATGTTCCTCAGAAGGGCGATGTCGTCGTAATCCAGAATTACAAAGGCGGCGACATTAACGGCCACATCGCGATGTACAACGGTACCCAGTGGGTCTCGGATTTCAAGCAGCGCGATATCTGGGCCGGTCCCGGCTATCGGATCAACAAGCCCGCTTACCAGGTCTACCGGCCATGAAAGCCATCGCGTTCGCCGTCGCGGCATCGATGATCGCTGCCCCGGTTGTGGCACAGCCGAGCGCGAAGGCTTTCGTCGAAGGCCTCTATGAGGCCTACCGTAACCCCGATGCGCCGAGCACCACAGGCGCCGCCGCGGTGCAGGTATATTCTCCAGCGCTAGTTACCCTGATCCGGGCGGATCAGAAAGCGGCGGGCGGCGAGGCCGGCAAGCTCAACAGTGATCCGCTCTGCGGTTGTCAGGATGCCGACGGCCTGACGCCGCTGTCGATCAAGATTGTGCCGGTCTCCCCGAGATCGGCCATGGCGACGAGTATCTTCCGCTTGGGTGGCCACGTACGGACGGTCGGACTTCGCCTTGTTCGGACGCCGCACGGCTGGCGCGTCGACGATGTGTCGTCACACGACCTCCGAAGCCTTCGGCGCTTCCTCGTAGATTGACGAGGGGGCTCTGCACGAATTGGACAGTCGCTACGAGGCCGGTAGCCGCTTGACAGCTCCCGGCGCCGTATTCGGCAAGAAGGACCGACATGCAGCTATCTCCGCACGCCGGGAAGACCCATTATCGGCCTTTCGAAGGCGATCCTGCACTGTCCGAAATCGACCGCTCATTTAGCTCATGCGCTTAGCCCCGTCTAAGGAGTGCCGGCCCGCTGCGCTGGGGCGCCCGGGATGCAATCACTCTGAGCGATCCGATCGCCGACGCTCAACTGCGCGCCGCCCTCGCGGGATTAGCGCACGACGATTTCGACGGCGGTACGTTCGTTCGTCGCCCGCGGCGATGCGGATGGTCCGTCGATGGTCGCTCATGTCGTGCCGACTCGCCACCGCGCCCTCGACCTCTTCGCCGGCGCGGCCGAGATCCTTGTGCTGACCCACGTGACCGCGCCGGACGCACCTCCGGTCGAACTGATCCAATCGCTTTTCGATCTGACCGCCGCCGAATGCTGCGCGGCGATCACGGTGAGAACGCGCGACAATCAGGATGAGAAAGTGCTGCCGGGGTTGGGCTGACGGGAGGGCGAAGCCCGAGCGTCAGCCCAACCCCGGCAAAAACCCACCTTCTCCCCTCGCGGGGGTGTTGGTCGGCTGATCGTGACCGACCGGATATGCCGACGATCTTCTCGTTGTGAGGATCGTCCATTGTCCGGTCGCCATGTCACCGATCATCAGATGAGGCTCTACATGAAGTTCAGGAAGACAGACGCGGCCGCGGTGGCGGCGGCGAAGGCGTCGTTCAGTACCGCCACCGCCTACCGCTTCGAGCACGACGGCCGGCTGCCGTCCCACAAGCTGCCGGTTCGCGAACGGCGGCGGCCCGATCCGCTGGCCGATATCTTCGACGCCGAGATCGTGCCGATGCTGCAGGCGGCACCAAGCCTGCGTGCGGTCGCCATCTTCGAGGAGATGCAACGGCGGCACGCCGATCTCGCGCCAGGGGTCCGGCGGACGCTCGAGCGCCGGATCCGGGGGTGGCGGGCGCTGCATGGTGCCGACCAGGAGGTCATCTTCAGGCAGGTCCATGAGCCCGGCCGGATGGCCTTGTCCGACTTCACCGACATGGGCGATCTCGGGATCGACCCCCGCGGCGGTATCCTGCGCGTCACCATCGCCGGCATCGTTCTCCATCACCGGCTGTACCACTTCCGCCTGGCGTGCAGCGGCTTCGAACATGCCCATGTCGTCCTCGGCGGCGAGAGCTATGTGGCGCTGGCCGAAGGCCTGCAAAATGCCCTGTGGGCGCTCGGCGGGGCACCGCGCGAACATCGCAGCGACAGCCTGTCGGCGGCGTTCCGCAACCTCGACGCCGACGCCCGGGTCGACCTGACCCGGCGCTACGACGCGCTCTGCGAACATTACGGCATGACGCCGAGCCGCAACAATCGCGGCGTCGCCCACGAGAACGGCTCGATCGAGAGTCCACACGGACATCTCAAGAAGGCGGTCACCGACGCGCTGCTGGTGCGGGGCACCAGCGACTTCGCCGATCTTGCCGCCTACCGCAGCTTCATCGACGAGATCGTCAGCCGCAAGAACGCGCGGATCGCCAGACGCATCGAGGCCGAGCGCGCCGTCCTCCAGCCGCTGCCGGGCCGCCGGACCCGCGATTACGAGGAGACGATCGTCATCGTCACCTCGTCGAGCGGCTTCACCCTGCGCAAGGTGTTCTACACCGTGCCGTCGCGGCTGATCGGCCACCGCCTGCGGGTCCGGCTCTTCGACGATCGTCTCGAGCTGTTCATGGGCGGTACGCCGCTGATGACGCTCGACCGCGGCCGGGCCGATGCCAACGGCAAGCACGGCCACGTGGTCGATTATCACCACGTCATCCACGCCCTGCGCAAGAAGCCGATGGCACTGCTCGGACTGGTCTACCGTGCCCAGCTGTTCCCGCGCGACGCCTATCGACAGACCTTCGACCGGCTGCTCGAGCAACTCCCCGAACGCCCCGCCTGCCGGCTGATGGTCGATCTGCTGGCCTTGGCGCACGACCGGAACTGTGAGGCCGAGCTCGCCGCAGTCCTCGGCGGCGAACTCGCCGCCGCCCGCCTGCCTGACATGGCGACGCTACGATCCCGCTTCGCGCCCGATCCCGCGATGCTGCCCGACGTCACCGTCACTCTTCTTCCGCTCAGTGCCTATCAGGCGTTGCTGGGCCAGCAGAGCGGGGTGCCGGCATGACCGGCACCATCGACGCCGCCCGGCTGACCCTGATGCTTAACGACTTGCGTCTGCCCGCGATCAAGCAGGGCTGGCCGGCGTTCGCCCTACGCTCCGACAAGGAGGGCTGGCCGGCGGCACGCTTCCTCGCCGCGCTGGCCGAGCACGAGGTCGCCGAACGCGACCGCCGCCGCATCGAGCGTCACTTGGGCGAGGCCCGGCTCCTGCCCGGCAAGACCCTCGACAGCTTCGACTTCGACGTCGTGCCGATGATCTCCAAGGCCCATGTCATGGCGATCTGCGCCGGTGACGCCTGGATCGCCAGCGGGGCCAACATCATCCTGGTCGGCGGACCCGGCGGCGGCAAATCGCATCTCGCCTCCGCGATCGGCCTCGGCCTGATCGAGAATGGCTGGCGCGTGCTGTTCGCCCGCACCTCCGACCTCGTCCAGAAGCTCCAGGTCGCCCGCCGCGAACTGGCGCTCGAAGCGGCGATCGCCCGGCTCGACCGCTTTCACCTGCTGATCCTCGACGACCTCGCCTACGTCAGCAAGGACCAGGCCGAGACCTCGGTGTTGTTCGAGCTGATCAGCGCCCGCTACGAACGGCGCTCGACGCTGATCACCGCCAACCAGCCGTTCGGCGAATGGGGCAAGATCTTCCCCGATCCCGCCATGACCCTCGCCGCCGTCGACCGCCTCGTCCATCACGCCACGATCTTCGAGATGAACGTCGACAGCTTCCGCCGCCGCGCCGCCGCCAACCGCAAGCAGCACGGCACCGGCCGACCCCCAAGCTACGCGACAATCAAGAACATCGCCGCCGTGTCGCCCAGCGACAATCAACCCGAAACTTGAGGCTTGCCAGCGACAAACACACCGCACATCTTGGCCCCGTCGCGGTCAGACGTTCTCATCCTGATCGTCGCGCTCTCGCACCCAGATCGTCGCGCAACAGCCGAAGCTCGCGTCGCACGTCGCCTGCGTGACGGCGCCCGTCTCGAAGACATTGCAACATCGGGCGGCGTATCCCGTAACACCGTCCGGTAACAGTTGCGGGCCGTGCGCGAGAAGACAGGTACCCGCCGACAGCAGGACGTGATCGCTTTGCTCGGCGGTATCGTAATCGTCCGAAGTTAGGCCCGAGCGACTTCGTCAAGATCCACAATCGGCCGGCCAAGCGGACGATCCTGCTTGTCAAGAGCGGATGTTCATTTAACTGGCCTGACGAGCGCCCAACGCCCTACGCACGATCCGACTGGATAGGATCGAGAAATGAATACTATGCAGCCGCAGCTCCTGGATTTCTGCTGGCGAGCGCCTCGCCCGCGGTTGCTCGACAGCCGGACAACTGTCCGCGAAGCCGCCACGCCTCAAGGTTGGCAAAACCGCTTTATACAAGGCGCTCGAACGACCGCCGCTAAAGCCACGGCCTGATGTTCCACTCCGTTCGCCGCTAGCGTACATAAATGTCACTTTTGTGCAGTGACCCCATCGAGGCGGAGGCCGTTTGCGTTCCAAACGAACGTTTACACTTGCAGAGGCTGAATAGGCCGGGCACCTCGGAAACCAAGCCCATGCGACACGGCTCGGTGGCGTAAGCTTGCGTGATTTGCTAGATCGAACCAAGCGCGCCCGAATGTGCATTTCCTCGAGAGGATAGACGTTGGCCGATGTCAAAATAAAAGCGAGCGTCGGCGAAGGTGGCAAGAATAAGCCTGCCGACGTAGCGATTGTAGAAGATCTGCTAAATCGTCAACGAACAACGACGCCTTTGGTGCTCGATGGACTTGCTAGTGCCGATTTAAATACCGCGATTCGCAAATATCAAACCGACGTACTCAAATCACTATCCCCTGATGGACGTGTCGATGCCGGTGGCGGAACCATTGCCGGGTTGCTTCGCAGTGCAGAACCGTCCGCAGCAAACGGGCTGTTTGGTACTCAGCGGGCGACGCTTGGCCCCACCACGAGAGTGGCGACTATAGAAGACCTCTATAAACGCCAGTTTGGCATGTCACCTCCAGGACTCGGCGTTCTGACTCGCGCGATAATCGCTGATCCAAATATTACAGACATTCGTTGGGCTGCCTACATGCTTGCGACTGCATGGCTAGAAACCAAATTTACATTTCAGCCCATTGACGAAGATGGCAAAGGTAGTGGCCGTGACTATGGTGATGGCGAGACATACACCGATACTAAAGGCATAAAGCATGAGAATGTGTATTATGGGCGCGGCTACGCTCAGATAACTTGGCTAAAGAATTATTTGACGAATGGTAAAGCTATAGGGGTTGATGATCAGCTTGCGATTGATCCATCTAAGGCTCTCGATCCAGCCATTGCTTATCAGCTGATGTCTCAGGGCATGCGAAAGGGAACGTTTACAGGAGTAAGTTTTTCTCATTACATTGTTGGAACAAAATGCGATTATTTCAATGCCCGTCGTATTATAAATGGCACAGATAGGGCTACTGAGATAGCTAACACAGCTGAGTCATTAGAGGTTGTCTTGCGGGTAGCCGTTTTATGACCTTAATTCGTATCGCCGCTATGATCGTTGTTGGTATATTGGCAGCAGCACCAGCAACAGCGACGCAGCATTGGCTAACAAATTCGAGCGGGTTTCAAATCGAAATTTCGGACACTGACATTGTCGCAACACGAGCTGGAAGGCCTGTTTTCAGCGCCCGCGAGGCGGCCCAAGCCGATTTCAATCAAACCGCGCATCAAGCCGATGGTGCGATGGTGCGGATTGAGCGGAAGATATCCGTCATATCCATTGCGGGCCCGTATCTTTCGTTGCGCGATGAAGCCTATGTTGAACTGACTCCCTCAGCGCATCCCGGTGGCGAAACGCGTTTTTGGACAATCGACCTAAGACTCAATGGTACAAAGCCTAACCCAAAGGCCGATGGGTTGAACGCGATCGGCGCAGGACGCTCAGTTGATTTGCGAAAATTAGTCGGCGACATCCCCCTTGCACGAGCACTGTCGCAGGATTCATTCGTAAAGGCTGCCGGCGGAGCCGGCGCAACGACGCTGGATGACATCCACGACGCGCTGGCGTCGGGTATGTCCGCTACAGCCGATCAATGTTACTTCGTTCCAACAGACTGGACCATGCGATCTGCGATTTTTGGGGTTGAGGGCTCACAGTTACATGCGCGACTGGGACTGCCGGGGGCTGGCACGTGCCGCTACCGCCTGACACAGCTCGGTCTCAGCATCCCAATCTCCCCTTTCTTGCATCGACTGATAGGCACCGTGAAGGTTCCATCTGTCGGCATCAAACCTGTGTCGATCACATTGGGGGCCGATGCTGGGCGCTGATAATGCCGGTGGGTTGGCGCTACGGACCCACTTTGCACTCCACGATCAGCCGTTAACACTCTAAACGAGCGTTTGGAGTAAAGACATAGCGCATCCGACGGCTTTCTCGAAGTAGCGATCATACGGCTAGTCAGTAGCTCCTGTCAAAAGCTACATTAGGCTCAGAACCTTCTTAATAAAAACCCGCTGTCGTAAGCGCTCAGAGTGAATCGCGGTCCAGAACGGGGGCTATCAATAATATCGACGTCGCTCGAGACTGATGCCCGAACCACAACTGGAACGTAGACCACCTTCAAGTTTCCGACACCCCCTCGCGAAGTAGGCTGTGATCAGACATGCCGGTCGCAAAAAACGAGGTGCGACAAGCACTAGTTTTCCGTGGCCATCCACGACGCCGTCAAACGAAATCCGGCCTCGAAGGTGAAAGTAGGCGACAAACCCTGTCGGATTCCCCTATCAGATGAAAACATGCAGCTCGGGGTTTTTGGTACATGTTGGTCGGCTACATGCGCGTATCGACTGCCGACGAACGTCAATCGGTCGATCTGCAACGCGATGCACTGGTCGCCGCGGGTGTGGATGAACGTCATCTTCATCAGGACCGAGCGTCCGGCGCCAAGGATGATCGACCGGGCCTGAAGGCTTGCCTCGCCGATCTCCGACACGGCGACATTTTGATCGTCTGGAAACTCGATCGCCTCGGCCGCTCGCTGTCGCACCTCCTGACGATCATCACCGACTTGAAAAATCGCGGTGTGGCGTTCCGCTCGATCAC
>Ga0209724_1001975_pt1 | contig 18006 bp, 16 predicted proteins | sample grotaG_FD_184143 | JGI IMG/M metagenome (GOLD analysis project Ga0209724, IMG submission 184143) | Glacier valley bacterial and archeal communities from Borup Fiord, Nunavut, Canada, to study Microbial Dark Matter (Phase II) -... | ecosystem: Environmental > Aquatic > Freshwater > Ice > Glacier ...
CGCCGGCGCCCCCGACAGGTAGGCCGCGAGCGCGCCCAGCAGCAACACGTTGAGCCTCACGAACGGGAGCATCATTCCCGTGAGCCGATGCGGAGCCTTAGGCGCGAGGAACTGGCCCCACACCGTGATGGCGACCGAGGGAAGCGCGACCGCGAGCAGCCACCCGCCCACGCCGTCGGCCGCGTGAAAGCCCCACCAGGCGAAGCCCACGAGCATGCCGACCTCGGCGAGCAAGACGAGCGTCGCCCCGAACCACTTCACCTTCATGAGGCCATCGTGCCACTCGGCCTGGCGTCAGACCACTCTGCGCATCCAGCCCAGCGTGTCCTCCACGGTGCCGTAGTGGATCCCCACGAGTCGGTCACGCACGCCTGCCGTCACCGGCCCGGCCATGCCGTCGCCCAGCGTGACGTCGAACGTCTGCGAGACCAGGCGCGCCACGGGGCTCACCACGGCCGCCGTGCCGCACGCGAACACCTCCGCGATGTCCCCGGACGCCGCGCCATCGACCAGTTCGGCGATATCGATGTCGCGCTCGATCACCTCGCGGCCCTCGGCCCTGAGCAGCTCGATGATCGACAGGCGGGTGATGCCGCGCAGGATCGTGCCCGACAGGCGGGGCGTGATAACCGTGCCGTCCCTGGTGACCGCCATGACGTTCATGCTGCCGAATTCCTCGATGTAGCGGCCGTGTTTGGCATCCAGGAACAGCACCTGGTCACAGCCGTGTTCGTGGGCCTGGCTCGTGGGCAGGAGCGACGCCGCGTAGTTGCCGCCCGTCTTCGCCTCGCCGGTGCCGCCCTCGAAGGCGCGGCTTTGGCCCTGCGGCACCCAGATCGAGACGCCTTGGGCTCCCGAGGTCAGGTACGCCTTGACGGGCGACGCCGTGACCACGTATTCGACGGTCCCGGAAGGCTCCACCAGCAGGTTCGGCTCGGAACCAAAAACAAAGGGACGCAGGTAGAGGCTCGCTCCCGCAGCATCGGGCACCCACGCCTGGTCGGCGACCACGAGCGCCTCGACGGACGCGAGAAAGTCCTGCTCCGGTAGCGCGGGCAGCGCCACGCGGTCGGCCGATGCCGCAAGCCTCGCTGCGTTCTTCTCCGGCCGGAACAGGTGGATCGAGCCATCGGCCCAGCGATACGCCTTGAGACCCTCGAACACCTCCTGCGCGTAGTGCAGCACGGTCGCGCCCGGGTGAATGGGCAGCGGCGCGAGCGGCACGATGCCGCGATCGGCCCAGCCAGCGTCGTGGCTCCACGTGGCGCGCGCCATGTGATCGGTGAAGACCTTGCCAAAGATGGGCGCGGCGACGATGGCTGCGCGCGCCTCGGGGGTGGCGGGGTTCTGGTGCTGAGTCAGAGGGAAGCGAGCGGTGTCGACGGGCATGTTGCTCACGCTACGACCGGGCCCTCGTGTGAGCCGGGACCGAACTCCCGGAAAAGCCTGCATTGGTTGAGGCCACCGGCGCTAAACCGGCACCTACCTGGGGTGATGTGTCAGGCGTGTTGCGGCGCGGTGTTCAGTGCGTGACGGGTCTGAGCTCCATGCCGACTTGGGCGACGCTTGTCAGCTGCTCGTTGAGCTGACAAGCTGCACGAGTGATCTATCCCGCCTGGAAATTCTACCCACTCAATGCGAAGCCTCCCGAGTGGGCCGAAGAGGTAGTCAACACCGTGAACCGATGCGAGCTGGCGATCTCGACAGTTGCTGCTCACACCGGCTTGAGCAGTGACGCGGTCCTTGAACACTTGCGGCCGGGGCTTGAGGCGCTCGGCTTCGAGGTCGAGAGCGGCAAGGGCGCAAGCCAGAAGGTGCGTCGTACCGTACTTTATGGCGAGAACGGCCGCCCCGAGGTCAACTACGACATCGATGCATTCAATGACTATCTAGGCGCGGCGGTCGAGGTGGAGGCTGGCAGGGGTGCCGCAAACAACGCCGACTACCGGGACATCGTGAGGACGTCGTTGATCCTCGACGCCAAGTTCCTGGTCCTGATGCAGCCATTTGCCTATCGGTCCAACGCAACGGCGACACCGATGCACGCCTACAGCAACTCCAGAGACCAGCTGGACGCGATCTACGCGTCACGCAGGCTTGCGTTGCCCTTCGAGGGGATTCTGCTGATCGGCTACTAGGTAGAGGCATGGCTAATGTAGAACCCAACGACAACCTCCGAGCGCCCGTGACTCCCTGGCGGATTCGGAGCTCCACGGCCTAACTCGATTCAGCGAAGAAGCCGAGGTCAGGCCTATCGAACGTGCCAATGACTAGGCCGCGATCTAGGAACCGGTTGAATTCCTCACAACTCGTTTCCGGCAACAGGGCACAACCGTGGCAAGCGGCAAGGTTGCAGGAGCCGGGCCCTTGCCCCTTTTCGCCAGCGTCCATGCAAACGGGGTCGGTTGAGCACCATCTTGCGCTGCTAATCGCCGCATTGAATACCGACCGGAGGTTCTCAGGCCGCGCCATTCGCACCAAGCCACCCATCGTGCCTTCAGAGTCGCCGGCCGCCGTATAAATCAGAAGGCCCGCCATCTGACCCCCCGGTGTCGTGGAGACATAGAGTCGTTCCCGCAGTGAGGCCGAGCTGTAGCCACAGGCGAATACCAACTCGTTGATCAAAAGATGCGCGAGCGTGTGCAGCAGAACAAACCGCGGCTCGAGAATCCGAGGCTGCATCGCTCGGCGCGAGACAACTGCGCCATAATGGTCGGTGATCTTCTGCGCTCGAGCCCGAACCTCAGCCCGCGCTTCCCAAGCTGCAAGCTTCTCGGGTTCAAGCTCGAAGTAGATGCCCTCGCCCTTCACGACATAGGCAGGAAGCCAGTCCTGAGTCGACGGCAGCGGTGCGCGCCGGAGCAGATCCTTACCCGCGCTCAACTTGAGGACGTCGTCACGCACTCGCGTAAACCCACGGAGTGCTCTAGTTTCGCGCAGGGTGTCGACCGATCGCACGCGTTCGAGATGCGATGAGAGTTCGATATGGATTCCGGGGTCAGTCGCAGTCAGGTAGTCGTCAATCGGTGTTTCACGTATCCGCTCGAATTCCGGGTAGCGCCATTCGTCGTCTCCAGTCAACAACTCAACATCGGATGCGTCGGCATCGTCTGAAGCCTCGACGGCGCGACCGAACAATTCTCGGTAGCCAGCCATCAGTTCATCGTCGGATATTGGGCCAAACAGCTCAGGAGGTACGTTCTTCAAGAGGTTATCGCGAAGCAAGTTCACTTCAAGAGCTGCACCGAAGATGCCGTGCAAGGTTCGCATCGTGCCGCTGACGGCAGGGTGCCGCATCAGTTCGTGCATCTCCGCGCTAACCGCACCTTCCTCGCGCGGAAGGAAGATCGACGACTCAACCTTCGGGAAGTACACGTTGCCAGCAGCGCGCAATGCGCCGCGCATAGGCTGGCTGCACTGGCCCGCGGACTCTCCAAGCCAGGGCCTGGCACCTGTGCAGAAATAGGGGTCTTCAGGAGACGAAAGCCGATCGCTCAGCGTCGTGTGCTCTTCGCTTCCGTCCATATGCGATTCGGTCATACCCCGAAGCGACCGTTCCTTGCCGCAAGAGTCACAGCTAACAACCTGGCCCTCTAGGCCTCCGCCGCCACGAGACTTGAGCCGCAAGGTACCGTCGCACGACGGGTTTACGGTGCGATGGACCCAACTGCGAAATGGGAAGTCGTCGAGATGACCTTGAGCGCAAACTGCGACGAAAGGGACCTGCGCCATCCGGGGCTTGTAGGGCCGGTCGGCGTGCTCCTTGTCTCGGCAGACAACCGGCTGTTGCTGAGTCAGAGTACTGAGTTCAAGCCGCTTGCAAAACATGCAAAAACACCATCGCGGAAACCTCAAAACAGGCACGGTCAACTTGATGTTGCGCTGGTCATTGCCCGGGCCCTGATAGCGAAAATCTGGCGGAAGGCGGAACTCCGAAACACTCAGCCGAGCAGCCAGGCGCCAATCATGCTCCTGGTATTCCTCAAGCGCGAGCATGTTCACGTCGTCCACTTCATACCAATGGTCAAGCCCGGCTGTAATGACTGACGTGCCATCGACGAGAACGCTCATAGCGCCAACCCCAAACGGGCTCACGAGTTGAGCCCTCCGCATTGCTCCGGTGCTCACGAGCCTTCCTCCACTTCAGTATCCTCATGGATATACGCCAGCGTGATCGCAAGACGACATTCGGCGTCTACGTTGCGCATGCTCGTCGGCACATCCCAGATCGTCGCCTTGCTTTCCAGATCGGGCAGAGTGCCGGCATACCTCATGAGCCCTTGCTTCGGGTCACCCCACGGAGCGGCATTCGCGTTCCAGTTGGTGCGCTCCCAGCTTCCCCACTGTCGCGCGCGCTTCTTGGCCATGCGCTCTAGCACTGGCACCTCGTCCGGATCGACAGTGAAGGCGCGTTCGCGAAGCAGTGCAATGGCCTCGTCGTACTCCTTCTCCGGGAACGGGTAAACCGACAAATCTTTTGACGCAGTCTGCCTCACATGGGCCACAGCAGCCGCGTGCATCGCGCGCCGGAGCACCGGCGTGGCGAACGGGGTGACCGAGGTCGGCTCGACCTGAGCATAGAGTTCCTGGTGATAAGTGCGGAAGCGCTCATAGTGGCTGCGATCGCGCGGTTTTGCCGCTCCGTAGATGGTGATAACGAGCCCTGGACTTACGTCTGCACGACGTCCGACGCGACCGCTGACCTGGATGTATTGCGCCGTGGTCTTTGGCTGACCGACGATCGTCATCAATGCCAAACGTTCGATGTCGACCCCTACCTCAATGATGTTTGAAGCAAGGCAGATGTCGATGCTCTCCTGCTGCTTCTGGTTGGGGAAATACCCCACCTGAAGCTGCTCAATCGCCTTCGGGATCTCGTCTGAGCGGCGGCGCGAGGTAAGTTCCATGGTGCGCCGGGGCCAGCGAGGCACGATTCCATCGCGATGGATGAGGCCAGTTAGGTAGTCGGGAACGTCAGACTGCAAGAGAGAGACTGTGTTGCCGAGCTCACGGAGGCTGTTAAGAAAATTGAGGTTGGTCCAATAACCATCGCGGTCCTCTTCTGGTACTTGCGCGGCGCCCTGCAGGGTCGCAGCTGCCACACGAACTTGTACAGTCTGCATCGAGCCAAGCGAGGCGCTCATAACGCCGACGTAGCGGCGCCCTGGTTCCAGGGTGCCATCGGGGAATCGGGCCGTTTCAGCGAAGAAGGAGTGTCCCTCCTCCAGACCATGGGGGGGGAAGAGCGCAACTTGATCGCGGCCAAAGAGTCCTCTGATCTGTTCCCTGTAACGACGAGTCGTCGCAGTCGACGCAATGATCTTCGGCGGGACCGAATGCCCTCCGCGATGATCCGTGCACAGATCGTCGATGATTGCCTCATACAAGCCCACCATCGAGCCCAGGGGCCCCGAAATCAGATGCAGTTCATCCTGGATGATTAGGCCTGGCGGCGCGACATCCCGCTCGCCGGAATCGCCAATTCCGAATAGTCGACGCGCTTCCGGGAGCCAGGCCAACATCGCGAACTTGTCTACCGTGCCAATCACGAGTGAAGGGCGGACTTCGTAAATGTCCTCGTCAACGACGTGCACCGGAAGTCCAGCGCGGCGAGAGTAGCGGCACTGCGAATCCACACACCGGAGGACGACCTTCTGCCCAACTTGCTCGTACCCAATTACGTCCTGTCCCCCCCTCCCCTTGGGCATGGTGCCCATCTGCGTACCGCACCACGGGCACCGGAGCAACAGGAAGAGGTTTTGCTCGTAGGGGTCACGGCGCAGCCGACGGAGCACCTCGACGGCCCTCTTCCAAGTGTTGGGCGTGGATGTACCACCAAGCCAGACCCCAATGCCGAACGCGGAGTCCCCAAGTTGATCGGCGTGCCGTTCGCGGATCTCTTCCAGAACGCACACGAGTGAAGCCGCACGAAGAAACTGCTGCGCCGTAAGGAGTCGGAGCGTGTAACGCATAAGGGTGTCCGTGCCAACGTCGGCCGGATTCCGAAGCCGTCGCGCCAACAAGCTGATCGCGGACGCGCCGAGGTACGCCTCCGTCTTGCCGCCGCCCGTTGGAAAGAAGATCAAATCTACTAACGAACGTTGCTCCCGGGTTGGCTCAACGAGTTCCGGAAGGCTCGCCAAGATGAAGGCGAGCTGAAAAGGGCGCCAGGTCCCCTTGCCCTTCGGTACGACCGGTGCCGGGTGCGCGCCGACGGCGCGCAGGATGTCGTCCGTACCACGCTCGACTTTTCGGAGCGGGAGGTTCGAGCGAACCTGCTGGTAAAGCATGGCTTCATTCGCCCACGTGAATGCTTGGCGCGCGATCGGGCTTGAGCCGACCAATTCCCAACCGGTCTGCATCCGCTCGAGCGCTTGCCGAGCGAGCTCCATGTGCCGTGACGCGGGGCGCCGAAAGCGCGGCACGAGGCTCGGAATTTCAGCCTCACGCGCAGTGATCCACGCTTCGTAGAGGCGTAGGACCTTCTGAACCTGTTCGGCACCGTCGGCAGTGCCTGCAGCAAGTGCCTGCATGCTCACGGTGACTGCCTGGCGCTTGCCGTCACCATCCAGCAAATACGACCCATCGGTATCGGTGAGGTAGACATCGGGAGTCAAGCTAACAACCTGGTAGGAGGGCATAGCGACTGCCTCGATCCAGGAAGCTCCACTCCCCGCCTCTTCGTCCCAGTCCGCCGCACAGCCGTGACCAATCGCATAGGTGCGCTTGTGCCGATATAGAAGTTCGATTGATTGCTCCTCCTCGTCCCGGTCAGGCAGTTCTACCTCGGGATACGGATCAATGTTGAGTTCGCCGAGGCTCGTGACTTTGAACCCCATCTGGAAGAGCGCGCTACTCGGTCCCGTTCCCGCCACTTGATTGACGACGGCGACTGTCACGAGCCGAAGTTCCGGATCGTCCGACCCCGGCACCCGTCGGCTGAATACGCGGGTTGCCGGAGCGATACCTGGCTCATCTCCATCGGCGGACATCGCGACCACCTTCAGCCGGTTGACCTCATCTCGCAACACTGCACCAGGTATCTCCCCCACCAGACGAAAGGGACGGCGACGCCACCAATCAATCGGCTTGCTCACACCAGGAATGTGCGCGCTCAGCTTCTCGTAGTGGGCGCCAGTCACCGCTACCCGCATTGAACCCACTTTGGGCACCTTGCACTGAAACGAGATCGCCATCGCGGATGGCTTGAAGGTGTTCGCGTCCGTCAGATCGAAGTCGTCGGAGTCCGCCTCATCGAACTTCAAAGTGCCCGAGATTTCCACCGGTGGCCCAGCGGGATCCTCTTCGCTCCGCGCGACGCCCGGCACGCCGGTCAGGTCGATCTCGGCTGCGTCCGGGCGGTCATCAATTGCAGTGCCACCAACGGATGCCCCGCTGTGAAGTACCCCGACCCCGTATCGAGTCAGCGGGGTGCCATTCGTCAGGATCTCCTGCAGAGTCTTCGCGTCATGGAACTGACCGCGACTCTCTTCAACGGTTGAGAAATGAACAGATCCGCCCTCAATCTCGAGCGGCGTTCCCGCCGAATCCTGTCGCCCCGCGGGGCCGAAGAGTTCACGCCGGAGCTGGGCTTCGACGATGGCTCGGGCTTCAAGGCCACTCATGAGTTTCCTCCTAGTGCTCTCCGGACAGTCCGGGATTCAACTATCGCTACTAAACGATCGGTGGCGCGGGTAAGGCCGACATACAGCAGCGACTCGAAGCCCGGCACTTTTCGGTCGTCAAGATCGGTCACAACAACAGCTGGAGCCTCTAGGCCCTTGTGGGCCTGAATCGTGCCGTGAAGTAGCCGCCCTGGTGTGCTGCGGCTCCCATCGGCCGCGCGCAGAATCTGTCGTAGCCAAGGGTCGGTCGTCGTCTCTGCGGTTGAGCCTTTCCTAAGTGGGCTAAGCACGAGAATCTCGTTGAGTTCGAAGCCCTCGTCCCGGAGTGATCTAACCGCTTGCGTGAGAAGCTGCGACTGGTCAGCCCCCTCCGCATAGGGGATGAATTTTGGATCGACACCGTCGTCTGTTCGCCGGAAATGGTGATAACCCGGATCAAGCTTGCTCAATAGGTTCACCTGGAAACCGATACGAGGTAGATTGCGGCAGTTCGTGGCCAGTCGGTATGTATTGAGATGCCGAATACGCTGGCGCAAGGCACCCCTACCGTCACCCGATTCGAATATCGCCTGTCTCTCGAAGTCCCCGAAAAGAAGCACCCTGCCCTCGGAAAGCCCCCCTTTTACCAGCAGGTCCAAGACATCGAGGTACGCACCATTCGCGATGTCCTGGATTTCGTCAACGATGAGAAAATCTTCTGCAAGGTCCGGCCGTTCCAACAAGATCTCGAGCGCCTTGTCCGGCAATTCCTGCTCCCAAAAAGCGCTTGAAGCGTCGCTCGGCACAGAAACGCCGGAGATCCGAAGCAGCTCCTGGTGAAGTGTCCCCACGGTGAGCCCATCGAGTGGGCTCATGTCATCTCCCATGCGCTTGCCAAGAAATCGATTGAAGCAAAGTAGGCGGCCCTGGCTGCCCCCGGCGATCTCGCGCCGGGCGGCCTCTAGCGCGAGCCACGTCTTGCCGGATCCAGCCGGCCCCGTGAAGAGGACAGCCCGGTTGTCGGCCATTGCGTCAAGCCCGAGATACTGCTCATCCAGGAAGCTCACCAACTGCGACTCTCGGGCTCTGCGAACGTCAGCGGCGACCGTTGCCATCTCGAAGCGTGGCCGGAGGACCGAAACTATCCGCTCGACAACATTCTCAGCCGGGCCGACGCCGCCGTGCGAGAAGCGCCTGACCTTGTCCCCCAGGTGTTTCGTGCCCAAGGCAAGTGTCCGCAAGATCGCAGAAGTTGCGTCGGTCCTCAGGTCCTCTGAGTCGAGTACCTGCCAGTCGTGCCACTCAGGTGTCGCCGGCAAGCTTGAGCGTGCTCGAACCTCGGTGAACCAAACCGCGCTCATCACCGGAATGGACCGTAGGTCTACACCCTTCTTCTCGAGAAACTCGCGAATGCTATACATGGCCTCGCTAGCCTGCTGGAAGGGTCCTCGACCCGTTGGCGCGTCGTTGCCAAGTTTCCAGCGTCCGTCGGCTAGGCGCTCCACGTTGCGGTGCGACTTGACCTCGATTACGAGCACACCGAGACCGGGGACGATGACCACGAAGTCAGCCTCGCCTTCAACCTGGCGCACGTGGTCAGCGATACCCAGCGAGTGCAGTGCAACCCAACCGTCGGTATCGTCGCTCCCCTGCAGCGCAGCAAAGACCGCCTTCTCCCCCGGTGGCGCACTTTCCGGGCAGTAGCGCGGCATCACTCGAGCCATTGGCCACTCCGATCCTCGAACGGCACGCGTGCATCGCGCCGAGGGACGATATCTGCATGAGGTGATATCGCGATCACTCGTGTAGCCAACATGCCTCGAAAGCCCTCCTGCGTCAGGTCCAGGCCCAGGCTCCCGTCGCGTTCCAGTACCGAGACGTCTGCGGCCGATACAGCAGACTCGAGCTGCACTCGCACTTCCGCGCTAGCCTGATAGATCGCTCTACGGAGCAAGGTGGCGTTGCCGAAGTGAGGCTGGATGGGCAGGTCCAACCAAGCAAGGAGCCTCTCGAAGTCCTGGTCACTGTGCGGACGGACAAGTGTCGGGTCCGTCCATGCTCGCGCGCGCTCGGCGGTCTTGACTCCTTCTCCTCGAAGCGCGTTCACAACGGCAGCCTGACCATGCTGACTGAGTCGTTGTTGAAGCCGCTTCTTCCACGACTGCTGAGACGCTTCGACGGCAGGGCCTAGTGACGCCAGGCGAGCTAGCGCGGCGATGTGCAGTGCATGGTGCTCGGTCTCGCCCTGGCGAAGGAGCAGGTAAGTGCCAACCCGCACCGAGGACACGGGGATGTGCACGACCCGTTCGCCGTGTGGCTGCAGCAGATCCACAGCACGAATCCTCTCACCGTCGTCGAGCCACATGGCCTGACCCCCGCTGAGCAGAAGCTTGTGTGCTTCCACTTCGTCGCTACCCGGCTCGCGATCAAGCGCTTGGCGCGGGCTCCAGAGTGGCTGCGGGAGAAAGTCCTCTTCGGCGATCACCGGCCCAGCAATGACGGCCTCGGGTTCCGCCGTGTCACCCTCGGTGAACACGCGGGCCTCGATGCGCATCGCGCCTTCGGCATACGCCGAGATCGCCGATCGGGGAATCTGTCGGTCACCGAACCAGGCGGGAATCAAGAACGACAACGAATTCGTCAAGGGTGCGGTCACCAACGACGAACGAAAGAATCGCGGAGGGCCGACGACATAGGCCTGTTCGACCTGCGGCTGGGTTCGCTCAAGAGCCCCGGGGGTTAGGACCTCAATGCCCTTGTCGCCAAGCCAGCCTCCTAGCGCCTCGGATGCCCTGGCATTCGAGGCGATTACTACGCACTCGGAGACACCGACCTCGTCGATTGAGCGCAATAGGAGCTGACCGAGTTCAGGATCACAAGACGAGACACCAACAGCGGCTGATGCGATCTCGTCGAGGAGGCTCTCGTCCTGAACAGCGCCTCGAAGGAGCCTCACCCGGCGCAGCACCTCTTCGGCTCCGTCAGTCAGGGCCGGATTCAACGCAATCGGCTGGGGCTGGGTCAGAAGTCTCCAACGAAGCGCCCGGACCGCGCCGACCAGGTCATCCCACAAGCCGGGGCCGTCCTCACGCGCAGTTAGCATGAGGGTTCGCGCAGCAGTATTGAATCGCGCGCCCAGGGGATCGCCGATCGCAACAATTTCGACACCGTCGCGTTGAAGGGCAGCAGACGCTGCATACCGTCGGTTGAGCAACCCGACGCGAGTCATAGAGCCACCGTGAACGCAACGGCTTCTACGCCCGCCGGAGCTCGCCAGCCAAGGTCCTCTCGGACGAGCACAGGCTCGCCATGGGTGTTGCGAAGCTGTACCACGATCTCCGCCGCGGTATCGTCCGCAACACTTCTGTCCAGGATGCATATCACTACCGGAGCGTCGACCTCCCCCAAATGTTTGATGGCCCCGAACCCGTCAAGAATCACGCATCTCAAATCCGCGGGCAGCGGGAGTTGCTCGGACAAGCGGGCGGACGAATAAATTCGCGTGAACCACGTGGCCACAGGGCCGACGTCGGGCAAGAGCAAATCCCGAATAGAGCTCGGGGCGAGACTGTCGCTCGCCCGGGTGATCCACGCGTCGAAGTCACCATCGAGCCACGACGAGGTTCCGACTATAGCCAGGTCCGCGGCAGGCGCGGCGAGCCTTGCGGCCCAGTCTGAATCGACGTGCGCCATGTGCCCAATACTGCCAACCTCGGGCCGCGGGCTCTTTCGCGGCTCGGCCAAGTGTTCAATCGCTGCGATCGCATCTATCCCATTGACCTGCCAGTAAGAGCCCGCAAACCGCGCACGTGGTGGAAATACTGTTTCGTCTAAGGAAGAAAAGGAGCCCGCCACAACATAGCCGCTGTTAACCGCCCGCACCGAGGTGCCGGGTGCGAGTTGCCGAAGAGTCAGCAGGGGGGCCGCGAGCAAGGGAGATTGGCTTGCCAGCACCCACCCGCATCCAACTAGCGCGGCGGCAAAGTCACGGCTGGGAACGGACACGGCAACAACAAGCTGTCGCCCTGTCTCTCGACCGCAATATCGCGACGCCCGGGCCCCCAACGCCAGCAGTGGTCCAATCCACGGCGCGGATTGCCCCGGAACGTCCCCCGACTCGCTCAATACAAGCTGAGTCGAGGCCCCTCCCGAAGCCTCAACCAAACTGAACACCCCCTGGACACCGAATTAACGCTCGATTAGCCAACCATAGCGGCGATACCAGACAAGGACGGATTTGTCGGTGGCAACTTGCCCGGCGTGGACCGCATGTTTCCGACCCGACAATCTAAACGCTGGCCGCCGCACACTTGGGCGATATCCCAGCATCCTCATAGATCGCTTGGGCGATTGCTCTTGCGAGCGACCTGGCGAGCGGAGGGGGAACCGCATTTGACACCTGTTCAACCTGAGCCGAAAGCGTCCCTTCGAGCACGAACTCTGGCGGGAATCCTTGCAGCAACATCGCCTCGTAGATGCTCAGTCGACGTCGACCCTCTGGATGGACGTGTATCTCGCGATGTCCGTAGGCCACCGTGGGGCTTGGTTTGTTCCAATCGAGTCGGCGGAAGCTCCTACCCGCGGGGGTGACGCCACCGGCTTGAAAGAAGCGCTTGGAGACAGGACGCATTGTCCAATGGTTTTCGTGATGGGGTATATCGGCGACCGACATGCCGCGCGAGAAGTAGGCGGGATTGGGAAGCGAGCCAATGACCGCGCGAACCGTGAGGTTCTTCTGGGGAATCTTTATGGGTCGGAAACGATCTGCCACTTGTCGAGAGCGAAATCCCGAAATAATCACGCGATTTCGCGTCTGAGCTACTCCGTAGTCGAGCGCCGAATACTCTTGGACGTCGGCTTTAAGGTCCATCTCGGCGAACTTTGACAAAATACCTCGGAACACACTCGAGTGCTTCGAGTCCCGAATACCTAGGACGTTCTCAAACAGGACAAACTCGACCGTGTAAATACTCTGTAATGCCTGCACGAGTTCGAGGTAGAGGAGCGGGAGACGATTACGCGGATCCCCTGCCTCCGAGCCCGTATTCGCCCGCGAGAAACCCTGACAAGGAGGTCCGCCAATGACGCCGATCAACTCACCGGGTTCCAGGAGCCCTACTAGTTGTTTGAGAACGCCTTCTGACCCAAGTTGCTCGAGATCCGCCGCAAGTGACGTCGTGCCGGCGAAATTTCTCCTGTGCGTCTGTATAGCAGCCAACGACTTGTCGATCGCGAGCACAAGCGGGAAACCTGCCTCTTGGAAACCCAGATCGAGCCCACCGGCGCCAGAAAAGAGACTCACAACCTTAGGCAGTGTCATTTACGCTCCGGTCACGAGGCCTGGGTTAAGGGGAGGCGATCGGTACTCGCTCGCCCGGCGACACCGGTGCGAACAGACTCCGATCTCAGCTCACGCGTTCACTCTAGCGACCGGTTGCTCCAAGGAGTCTCCGACCCACGAGGGATCCCAAATCCTCGCATCAAACACCCTCACGTACGCGAACAGTATCGATGTCAGCGCGCACCTCGGATCCGCCGCGAGCCGTCGCCGACTTCCTCCGACGCGCGGACCGCGCATAACAAAGCCCCTCACCCCTAAAACTAGTCATCATTCGCGATGTGTTCGCTCTGGGGTCTGAGTCGGCGCAACCTGCGCTGCATCTTAGCCACGTTGTGAGGAAAACAGTCTCCGTTTGCGGGCAATCTCGGCGCCCACGACCTCGACAAGCTTCGCGGGTGAGAACCTTTCTCGATCTGAAGATCAGCCAATCTGCCAGGCGACCGCGGTCGCCCTAACGCTCGACGACCTTCAACCGAGGAGCGATCGCCTCGACATCCCGAAGTTCACCCGACGCCACCGCCATTGTCAGTTCGAACAGCTCGTCATTCGACATGGCGCTCCCCGCTCCGTTGATATCGAGGAACACCAGCGCGAGCACCGCCGCCAGCCGCTTGTTCCCATCCAAAAGCGCGTGGTTGAGGCACACCGAGTGCATGAGCGCCGCTGCCTTGAGCTCAAGGCTTGGATACGCATCGGCTCCCATGAGCGTGGTGTGCGGCCGCGCGAGTGCGGACTGCAATAACCCCAGGTCACGCACAGGGCCGATCCCCTCGCGCTCGATGATCACCATCACGACGGCCAGTGGCACGCCGCGGGTCTGCCCCGTCACGCCAAGACCCTAGACAGAACCGAGGCGGTCGAGAGCGTCGCGATAGGTAGCGCTCACCCGCTCGTAGGCACTCATCGCGTCGTCCGCAAGCCGAGATTGGGCGTCGTCGCGAAGGATCGCGCGGAGTGCCGCCTCGTGCTTCGATACGCCCTGCTGGGCGGCAAGTCGCTCGAGCGCAGCCTCCACGGCCGAGTCGGTACGCAGTGTCATCGCCATACCGACGATGGTATCACCGTGGTATCACTCGCATTCGGCATACCGAACGGGACATCGGACACTCGTCCACACGCCGCCCGCACCGCTTTTGCGACCCAACCCCACACAAGATCACAATGCGAATATGACGAGCGCGAGCACGCAGCCTCAGGTGCCAGACCTCCCCGACAGCGCGCCCCCGGCCCGCATCCGCCGTCGACGCACGTTCGCGATCGCCTCCCACCTCGTCCGCGCAATCCTCCTCGTGGGGCTGGTGGCGATTCTGACCGGCGTGCCGGCAAACATAGACACGTGGAACGACCCCAACGCGTCGGTGCTCCCGAGCGAACGCACCATGCCGGGATGGGGAAACTACCTGCTGACGTTTGTGGCGCTCCTCGCCTTCGGGGTGCTCGCCGCCGGGTGGGTCGCCAGGAAAAAGAGTGCTCACGACGCACGAGGCTTCCGGGTGCTCGCGCTCGCCGCGGCGGCGGGCATGACGGCGTGGGCGGCCCTGCGATTCGCGTCTCAAGTGATCTCCCCGCGACCACAGGAGGGCCAACTCAGCGCGGGCATCGGCCGCTACGGAGGCGCACTCTTTGGCGTGCTCGCCCTCGCAACCGCTACCCAACTCGTGTGGGACGCCCAGACTCGCTGGCGCCCGGCGGCCTAGTTCCGGGAAGCCTCGGTCGTAGTCACTGAAGGGGTGCGACCGGGAGCTCGCCTAAGAACCCTCCGGAATCGCGGGCAGCGTCACCTCAAACCGAGCGCCCCTGCCGGCGCCCGCACTGAAGGCCCTCACTCCGCCGCCATGCGCCTCCACCAGCGCCTTGGTGATCGCCAGCCCAATCCCCGAGCCGCCGTGCACCCTGTCACGGGCGGTATCCACGCGATAGAAGCGCTCGAACACATGCGGCAGATGCTCGGCGGAAATCCCTGCGCCGTCGTCCGCGATCGACAACTCCACTCCAGCGCCCACCGCCTGCGCGGCCAACCGCACCTCGCCGCCCGCGCTCGTGTGCCGCAGCGCGTTGTCGACAAGGTTTCCCAACACCTGCGCCATACGGCCTGGGTCCGCCTGCACGGCGGGTAGCCCGCCAGCGGCGTCCACCACGAGCGTCACGCCAAGCCCTGCCGCCGCGTCCTTCGCGGCAAGGTACGCGGCCTCGAGAAGCACTGACGGGAGGCACGGCTCAAGCGAAAGAGTCATCTCCCCGCTCTCCGCACGCGTCACAGCCGAGAGGTCCTCGGAGAGGCGCGTCAACCGCTCGCCCTGCGCGCGCAGCAGCGCGACCGTCTCGGCATCGAGCACCGCGACTCCGTCCTCAAGAGCTTCAAGGTAGGCGGTCATCGTCGCCACAGGAGTGCGCAACTCGTGAGCGACGTCGGAGAGTAGTCGCGTGCGCAGCGCTTCGCTCGCGTCGAGCCGGGAGGCCATGAGGTTGAAGGACGCGACGAACTCGTCGAACTCGCGCCCTATGCCCGGCGAGTGAACCCGCGTGCCAAGCTCGCCGTCTGCCACGCGCCGCGCGGCCACGGACAGCGACAACAGCGAGGACCCGACGCGACGCGCGATGACCAGGCTCACCACGAACGCGGCGACGATCGCCACCGCGAGAGCGACGGACAGCGCGACCGTGCCCGCGGAGCGGAACGCGATCTCGGCGTGTGCGGCCAGCTCCTCCGGCGTGCGCTGGCCGTTGCCTACGAGGTGCTGATGGAACATACGGGGGCCCACGACCCCCGCCACCAACCAGGCGGTGGCGCCCACAAGTGCGAGCAGTAAGGCAAGCACGGCGAGCAAGCGCGCGCCGAGGCCAAGGCGGGCGACACCTCCGTCGAGCGCCTCGTCACGGCCGGAGGCGACCGCACCGTCGGCCGTCACACGCCCGTACCAATCCTGTAGCCGATGCCGCGCACCGTCCGCACGTATTGCTGGCGCTCGGCGCTGTCGCCAATCTTCTGGCGCAGGTGAAGGATGTGTACGTCCACGAGGTGCTCGTCGCCGCCCCAGCCCCCGCCCCACACCGCCTCAAGCAGCGCGGCGCGGCTCAGCACCGCGTGCGGCCTGCCCGCGAGCACCGCCAACAGGTCAAACTCCGTGCGAGTGAGCGCCACGGACTCACCCGCGAGCGCCGCCTCGCGCGCGGGGACATCCACCACCAGGTCGCCGATGATGATCGGCTTGGCGCCGCGGGGCGCGTCGGCAGCGGCGGCCCGGGGGCGCCGCATCATCGTCCTGACCCTCGCCACGAGCTCGCGCGGGCTGAAGGGCTTGGTCATGTAGTCATCGGCGCCCACCGTGAGGCCAACGAGCGTGTCCACCTCCTCCGCGCGCGCCGTGAGCATCACCACATAGCAATCGGAGAAAGTGCGCAGCTTTCGGCACACCTCGATGCCATCGATACCTGGCAATCCAAGGTCAAGAACCACAACATCCGGATCGAGGATTCTCGCGCGCCGGACGGCGTCCTCACCGTCGCGAGCGACCTCGACCTCGAAGCCGTCGCGAGTGAGGTAGTCCGCGACAAGATCCGCGAGCGCGGGCTCGTCTTCCACAACGAGAGCGCGCAGCGCGGGCGGAAGTAGGGCATCGGTCATTCCCCCATTGTCGATCATTTCGCAAATGCCCCGCGGGACGTCGGCCTGCTGACTCCATTCTTCATCGAACCTTCATCGGACCATGATCGAGGCTGCAGGGTAGCCCCGCGACACTCGACAAGTCCGCAGCCGGAACAGGAGCCAACCGTGTATGACCCCACAGCACCACCAGCCGTCCCCGTGACACTGGTCCATAGCGCCGCATGTCACTTCTGCGACGACGCCCGGTCGGCGCTTGAGGCGATCGCACGTGACTTCGCGCTCAAGGTGACCGAGATTGACTTGGAATCGGCCGACGGAGCGGCGCTCGTTACCCTCCACCGTCCCGCCATGAACCCCTTGGTACTGGTGGACGGGGAGTACTTCTCCGCCGGGAGACTCCCGCGACGCAAACTGGTGAAGCTTCTCGGCCAACGCGGCGCCGCATTGGCCACCCCCACGGGCAGCCGCTGACATGGGCGCCGAACTTCTCACCACCGGCTCGATCATCGCCGCATTCTTCGCGGGCGGCGTTGCCCTGTTCGCTCCGTGCTGCATCGTGTTCCTCGCACCGAGCTACCTCGCAAGCGCGGTCAAGAACAGCCGCTGGCGCCTTCTACCACTCACCTTCGTATTCGCGGGCGGGCTCGCACTCGTGCTAGTCCCCATCACGCTCGGAATGAGTTTGCTGGCGGGCGCGATCGCCCAGTATCACCAGCCCATTTACTACGCGGGCGGGATTCTCATGATTGCCCTCGCGGCGCTCGCACTGTCGGGCCGCATGTGGTCCCTCCCTTCAGTGCTGCGAGCCCCCGACACGAGCCGCGGCGATACCGCGAGCTTCTTCTCGCTCGGGGTGTTCTCCGGTGTGGCGTCAAGCTGCTGCGCGCCGGTGCTCGCGGGAGTCATGACGTTGTCCGCCCTATCCGGATCGGCGGTAGGCGGAATCACGCTTGGCATTGCGTACGTGTTCGGGATGTCGTTCCCGCTGTTCGTGATGGCCCTGATCTGGGACAAGGCCAGATTGGGAGAGCGAGGCATCTTTCGCGCCAAGGCCGTCACCCTGCGGCTTGGCACGCGCAGCCTCACCACCAGCACGGTCAACCTCGCAGTCGCCGTGGCCTTCGTGATCATGGGCGTGCTGGTCATGGTGCTGGCGGGGTCCAAGAGCATGACCGGCGGCACCGCCGGCCAGGCCTGGGCGAGCGACGTCTTGGCGACCACCTTTGTGCGCATTCAGGCGTTCATCTCCCCCGTGCCCGAGTGGATACAAGGCGCGGGGCTGCTGGCCGTGGTGGTCGTCTTCATCTGGGCCATGCTGCGTGACCGCACACCGCGCGCCTCCGTTGTCGAGGCCCAATCCTGCTGCAGTCCAGACGACGGCGACGGCGCCGACCACGACGCACAACCAGCCATCAACACCAAGGAGCAACGATGACCTCGACCAAGGGCGCTAA
>Ga0209724_1001976_pt1 | contig 18003 bp, 12 predicted proteins | sample grotaG_FD_184143 | JGI IMG/M metagenome (GOLD analysis project Ga0209724, IMG submission 184143) | Glacier valley bacterial and archeal communities from Borup Fiord, Nunavut, Canada, to study Microbial Dark Matter (Phase II) -... | ecosystem: Environmental > Aquatic > Freshwater > Ice > Glacier ...
ACAATATGCGCTTGCCAGACTCAGATTGATAACCGACAAACAACCCCTCGTTGAGGTTATAGCGGCTGATAAAAATTTTCGGTTTGCCGATTTCCACAGTCGATTCACGTAGAAATGGCAGCCACTGTGTTGGATCTAGCACACCAACGTTTGAGTTCTGTACGGCAGCAGGAGTAGCCGTATTTTCTGCAGCTGGCACGTCGGACGCTAATACCTGCAGTGAAAATATGGGCATCACCCACGCAAGCAAAATAACACCAAAAGAAAAAAACTGCTGTTTCCACCACCGTTGTTGGTTTAAATTTTCAAAGGCACCCATGTTTATCTCCTTAACGCGTACTGCCGAATGAATAAATGGCTTAGTTACGAAGCCACCTACAGCATACAAGCTGCGAGACATTCATGTCACAAATTTCACTAAACCATCAAAGCCAGGGGTCGGTCTCGCTTTTTGCCGAAAATAGGCAATAGTCAAGGTCTACGTTTCACAAGTCTAGGGCGCTTCTATATTCAGCCCAGTCATTTTGCCAGCGACTCAATGTTGGCATATGACTCAAGGAAGGCGCAGGCTACACAGCGGTACGTCGCGATAGGCAAACTAAGTTCTAACGGTACCTTTATTCCACTGAATCCAGGCTTGGGATCCTCCTAAACCCAAAGGCTTCCATAAACAACGTCTGGCGCTCGGTCAGGAATAAACGCACGACTCATGGATTGTTGGCATTTGGGACATACTTTTGCTGCACTCATTTTTTATCCTAATTTGTCTGCAATGGCGAATCAAGCTGAGCTTCCGCTGTGTACCGGATGTTACTCATTATAGTAATCTCGCGCGCCCTCTGTATCAGACTATTTATCGCAGCCGCAAGGTCGAGCCTTGCTTCTTGCTATGGGTAAATGATGGTCAACGCCTAACACTGCGTTTGGGTTTGGTGAGAAATCAGTGGGATCGGCTTAGCCATACTCGTCGTTGTAAATACATCAAGAACAACGAGGAAATCATGATTAAAAAGCTGACTGCCTGCATCTGCTTGTCAATATCTACTTTCATTTTAGTAGCCCTCGGGGCGGGCTTGGCGCAAGCCGCGCCCAATCCGCAATACAACAAAATTTTATCTACCGATGCGCCGCAGTCAAAAGATCATCCGCTCACCGGGCGCTACGAGGGATCATCTATTTTGCTGCAAACCCAGAAAGCATTTGATGAGCTTAGCTTGCCCAACGGAAAGACCACTGACGCCGATTATTCAAACAAAAAATTCTCCAAAGCGGTGACGGTTGAAGGCAACATCACCCGCACAGTTTACGTCACGCCCCTGGGCCGTTCTTCGCTTGAAATATTTCGTAATTTTACGAACAGCCTGACGGCGAAGGGCTATAGCGTCGCCTGGGAATGTGCGAATGAAAGCTGCGGGCCAGCCTTCAAGAGTTTGAAATATAACTGGAGTGACAAGCGCACCCAGGTTCAAGGCGAAGGCTATGAGGTTGACCGTAACCGGTTCGTAGCCGCTGTGTTTGATGGCGCCAAAGATATTCGCTATGCACTCTTGCGCAAGAATGCGCCATCCAATACAACATCATCCCCCAGCTATATTGGTATTTACGCTGCTCTAAATTCAGGCGGCACCATGGGCGATATTACCGACAGCTTGAGTGATCGGGTGACGGTACTGGTCGAGGTGCAGGAGCCCAAAGCCATGCAACAAAATATTGTCATCCTCGATTCAGATGTAATTGGCCGTGATTTAAAGGCTAATGGGGTCGCCCGTTTTTACGGCATTTATTTCGACTCCGATAAAGCGGTGATCAAGCCTGAATCTAAACCGCAGCTTGATGAGATGGCAAAATATTTGAAAGCCAATGCGGTAAAAATATTTATCGTCGGGCATACCGATACGCAAGGCGCACTGGATTACAACATGACGTTATCCAGCCGCCGCGCGCAGGCAGTGGTTGATGCCTTAAAGGTTTACGGTATAACTGAAGCCAGAATAATAGGCAAAGGGGTTGGCCCACTCGCGCCGCTGAGCGCTAACGATAGCGAGCCTGGGCGCGCAAAAAATCGGCGCGTGGAAATGGTGTTGCAAAATTAAAAAATCCGCCGCGCCTTGTATCAAGTCGAAGTGTTTTATTCTGCCCTTATGCGCCACTCCCTTGATCGAGGTAAAACCAGGTTGGGCGAGGTAAAAAAGTTGGACGCTCGAAAGATGTCTAGTAAACTTATTCCGTACAGGGACGCTTTAAAAAACTGAAGCGATAGTTTACGACAACGAATCGGGCGGCGGATGGATTCGGCACAGCAACAGACAGAGTTACAGGCAAAGTTACAGGCAAAGGCAAGGACACCGGTAAATACAGACACAGCGCCTGATAAAGCCGCGCGCAATATTTTTACTGATGTTAGCGCTGATGAGAAACTGGATCTTGCCTATGCGGCGCTGGCGCATTCGCTTACCGCAGGGCTTGCCTGCTTTGATGATCTTTGGCATGAGGCGCAGGGCTCGTCGGCGACCATGCAAGCACAGGCCGCGTGCGGTGCGTTAGCAGGGTTGTTTGCACATTGGGGAAATTTTGAAGGGCTTGGATGCTGGCTGGCGCGATTTAACGAGGTTACCCATAAAACCAGTGCTTTGGCGTCCAGCAGCGACGCTGCGCACCATGTTTCTGCAACATCCTGCATCCGCTTACTGGCGGGCCTATTGAGTGCCGAGCGCCTGGCCGAGCAAAGTTTTGATGATCGTCCGGATCTTTCGGCAGCCCTTGATACCTGCCTGAAGCTGGTACTGGATAGTGCAAGCCAGGTTTCGGCTGCAACCCGCTTGCATGCTTGTCCGGTGCTGCTGGAATGCCTTTCATTGCAGCGAAAAAAAGCCGAGGTTGTTGAACTGGAGTGGCTGGTTTTCAAGTGCATCAATGCGAAAGCTGAGTTGAGCTCTGGGTCAAGCACTGGGTTGAGCACCACGGCAAGTGCTGCCGCTACACCAGGCTTGCTGGGCCGCTGTGCCGACTGGCTTTCCGCAACTTATCATGTCATTGATGATCGTGAATCAGCTAACCGCTGCCAGCTTGCTGCCGAGGAAATCGCCCGCCACCACGGGCTCGCCGAGCTTGAATTTGATTTGCTGAAGCGACCCATTCGCGATGCGCTGGAAGATGAAAATTATGCGCTGGCCGATTCCTTGCACCAGCGCATGAAAGCGCTGCTGAACCCGCAGCAGATTGGGCAGCTCACCGAATATTGGGATCTAACCGGACGCCTGCATCTGGGCCAACAACAAGTAGCACTCGCGCTCGACAGTTTTCGACGAGCCGTAGAAGCCGCCCGCGCCGCCGAAGTGCCGGCACAGCGTTTGACGGTACTGCTGACCATGTCTGCTTATGCGTATGTTGCAGCTGATGAGCCGGCGATGGCCGCTGAATTACTGGCACAGATAACCCATCGTGCTAGTGGGCGCCAGCGAGAAATTTATCTCTGCATCAGCAAGCTGATTGCTGCTTACTTTGCGCTGCAGGAGGTGACCAGCGCGGTGCCGCCGGTGCACATTCTGGCGGAAGCGATCAATGAAGCGGCGCGGCTCAATATTGTCCGATTCATGCGCCCCTTGCCCAGACAATGTGCATGGCTTTGTGGTCGCGCACTCGAACATCAGATTCAGGTTGCCTTTATTTCGCGGGTGATCCGCGAACGAAATCTTGCGCCGGATTCACCTTATAACGAAGCATGGCCCTGGCCGATCAAAATTTATGGTTTGCGCAAATTCGCCATTCTGCGTCTCGATGGACCGGCTCTAGCGGAAGGAGATGTGGAAGGTGAAGGGAGAACAAAAGCAAGAGCCAAGGGCCAAGCCAAGCCCCAGGCGATATTACATTTGCTATTAAGCTCAGGTGGCGGGCCGGTGCAGGTGACAAGAATGGTGGCATCGCTGTGGCCGGACAGCGACCCGTCGGCCGGGCGCAAATCATTCGACATGGCGCTCATGCGGCTGCGCAAACAGTTTGAGCCCGACGAGATTGTGATCCTGGCCGATGGTGCGCTACAGCTTGCGTCGCAATCGGTATGGACTGATGTGGCGGCCTTTGTGGCAGTGACGCAGCAGATTGAAGCGGGCTCACCGGCGGATTTGACACGGCTGAAATTAATCCGCAAACCGCTCATTGAGCAATTATTTAATTTGTATCGACATCCGTTCCTCGAAGGTTTTGATGATCCGTGGAGTCTCGGTACCCGGGATAAATTGAAAGCCCGTTTTCTGCGCTCGATTGAGCGGCTGGCCGAGCTTGCTACTGCCACCAATGATCAGCCGATGGCGCTCATGCTGTATGAGCGCGGCATTGAAGCCGAGCCCCTGGCAGAAAATTTGTACCGGGGCCTGATGGCCTGCTATGAAGCCCGCGGCGAATTCGCAGACGCACTACGAGTTTACCGGCGCTGCCGCGACATGCTCTCGATCTGCCTGTCGATGCCACCCAGCGCCGCCACCGATGCAATGATGCAGCGTATTTACAAACTCTCTGCCCAGTAAAAAAGCTCGCTACGCGTTACACCACAGGCCGACAGTACTTCAATACAAAACTGTAGATATCGGCCGATTTCTCCATGCCGGATTTGCGGGTGATAGAGGCAAAGTGTCCCACGCCGAAATCGACTCTTAACAGTACCGGTGCACCGCGCGGTGAGGCTGCTTGCAGTCTGGCCGCGAATTTGCCGATTTGCCAGGGTTCTACCCGGTTATCGTTGGCACCGGTGATCAACAGCATCGCCGGATAGGCCACGCCATCCTGCACCGCATGATACGAATCCATCGCCAGCAGCGCCTTGAACTCATCTTCCTTCTTGACGGTTCCAAATTCAATGTCATTACCTGGGCCATTGGACGTGAGCTCAAAGCGCATCGTATTGAACAGTCCAACTTCGCCAATGGCCGCCGCGAACATATCCGGCCGTTCGGTTACGGCGCGGCCCACCATGATGCCACCCGCCGAGGTGCCCCAAAGTGCTACTTGCCCTTTTGCCGTCCAATTCTCTTTGATCAGATACTCAGCACTGTCAATCGCATCGCGCCAGGTGTTGGGCTTGGTGGCTTTTTGCCCGGCGCGATGCCACGCCTCACCAAACTCCCCGCCGCCGCGTACATGGGCGTAAACCATCACCCCGCCGGCTTCCAGAAACGCGAGCAGGCTTGGTGAAAAACCCGGGTCGAGGTTGAGCCCATAGGCTCCATATGCCTGTATCAAAAGTGGATTGCGACCATCACGCTTAAGCCCCAGCTTATGAACGATCTCAAGCGGAATATCAACGCCGTCGCGGGTTTTTGCGCTAGCCAGCGTCTTCGTAAAACGCGAGGTGTCATAAGACGGCGGTTTGGCCAAACGTATTTCATTCGACTTCAGGGTAGTGGCATCAATACGATAGGTACTGCCTGGTTCGGTCAGATCATCCATCTGATACCAGGCATCATCAAGATCGGCAGCAGCAGCGAGCGCAAAGGGTTTGCCCGACCTTGACAAGGCTACATCGCCTAGCTGATCGGTATAGCCAATACGTTTGAAGCCAGCCTGTATGCCCACGAAACCCAAAACATAAACACCATCGCGGGCGACGGCAAGCTCCTTCGGCACAAAATCAGGCTTCGATAGCACGCGTGTTCCGGTGGCACACGTCTCGGTTGCGGCATCGATTTTGATGACCTGACCGGTCGGCACTTCGCCGCTGGCAATCACATAGACCGAATTGCCAACCAACTTCGCTGTTGCGATGATATCGCCGCGCCCACCAATTTTCCGCCATTGCGCTTTTCCCGCCAGCAGATCCTTGCTTCGCGCCACATACAGCAGTCCCACTTCAGTGCCGTTCGTTTCGTGCCAACCCATGACCCATTCGCTGCCGAATGCGCCGGTAAGCTGAGGCCGATCAAATTCCAACGCCTCAAAATCCGGCCCTTCGCCTGAACGGAATACTTCCTGATCTTTTCCGGGGTCTGTGCCCAGGCGATGCTCCCACACACTGCCCCCTTTGCCGTAATCGAGGGTGCCCACTTTCGCATCCGCGCGAAGCCGGTAGTAGTACAGTGTCTTACCATCAGCAGCCCATCCACACGGGCGCGAATCAATGAAGGTGACGACGGTGCGCTTTCCGCTTGGCACATCGATCAGATACGTGGTGGAAATTTCAGATCCACCCGATGAGATAGCGACCGCCATATGATTTCCGCCTGGTGAAATAAGCGTTGCATCGAGCGTGGAGGGTTTGGTTTTATCCGTCGATATCTTTGATGGATCGAGCAGCATGCGCACTGCTCCGCCAGCGAGATCCTGCACATAATATGACGACACGGTGGCATCGGCGGTACGCTTGAGAATGAACAGCGATTTACCCGCAGGCTCTGCTTTCTGCACAAACTCGAAGGCAGCCGAATAGTAATTAATCCTGCTCAACAGGTCAGCCCGATTGGGCAAACGATCCAATTCCTTGCGCGCATATTTCGCTTGTCCCGCTAACCAGGTTTGCCACTCATTACTGCGCGGCAGCGCTTCCATCCACCGATACCGATCAACCACCTCCACGCCCCAATAGCGATCAACCACCGGCGCAAGCCGCGCAACTGGATAGCCAGGTGTGAGCGTGGATACAGCGGCGGCCCAAACAGATGGTTGTAGCGGCGAAGAAAGCGGCGAGGAAACATAGCCCGCTATCAAACTAAACATAAAACGGCGGCGGGTGATCTGATTTTTCATGGACAATCCTTGGCAAAATAATGCTCGCACCCATTGCAAAACGTGCGCAAAAAACATAAAAAATAAACCTGCGTAAAAATTTTGAAGCAGCACGCTATGGTGAAAATGAATGGTCAAAAATTTGCTGGCTGATGTGGTGGGCATGCACGCGCTACCTCCACAAATTGCTTAGTAATTAAATTAAATCTCCAGCATCTACGGGCGCTCCAGGTCAAAAAGCTCTGGAACACCGCGCCCGTATTGGACTTTATAAATTAAATCACACGACAAATTAACCCATCCACTTTACGTCCGTATCAACCTAATTTATCCGCTTGCAATCGGTCACTTTTTGGTCACGTTTAAGAGCCTCGCAGACTTTAATGCCGTCGCTGGTTTTACATTGATAGTTCCCCGCTTTACCGCCAGCGACGTTGACACAGCTTTTCTCCTTGAGTAATTTCTCATTGGCTGCATCGAGTGCCGTGGTGGTGGTGAGCGATTGAATTGGCGCTGGTCTTCCCGCTGGAGAATTGCTCGGCTGCGTGGGTGGCGGAGTGGTTGGAGGAGCAGCAACCGCCGGGCTCGGCAAATTATTCGGCGCCGTGGTGGGTGCGGTAGCGGATGTCTTTGTTGGTGTCGTGATGGATGATTTAGTCGGCGCAGTCGCTCCAGTTACAGTCCCTGCCCCGGCGGCCCCCGCAGCAATTGCGGCACTCGGTGCAGGGCTTCCAAAGGTGGACGATCCTGATGCAGGCGCATCACCAACAAGCGCTGCGAGCTGTTTTCTATAACTGGCGTCCAATTGATTTTTCTGCGCTAACTGGACGGGGGTTTTGGTATCGAGTGTGAAAATAGCGTCATACCACTCCGCCGCCTTGGTCATGACGTTCGCCTTACAGAGCAGCGTGCTGCATTTGCCCAGATAGGATGCAGCCATTTGCTGGATCGCATCTTTGCGCACATTGGCTGCGCGTGGGCCAGAAGCGGTAATTTCCTGCCTGGCTTTTTCTTCATATTTCGCTTTGAGCGCGTTGTATTGATCCATGGGCATTTCACCGCCACGTTTGACCCGTATCCCTGTTGCAGGGTCTTTTAATTCATCTTCAGCAAGAACGCGCTCAAGCATCATGGCGAAAATATTGCTTTGACAAAGACCATCTGCGCATTTATCTTTCCATTGGCTCGCGTAATAGTCAGCAGAAATTTTGTCGGCGGTGGCTTTATCCGTTTTTGATTTTGTGACGGATGCCTGATATTTTGGCGAGCAATTAGCCGCGATATATTCTGACTTGCGTTTAAGAGAGACCGATGCAATATCAGATGCGCCGTCTTGCAACGGAGGCAAGTTACTAACCCCAATCGCACAACTCATCGCGATGTTTTTGATCTCATCGACGCAATCTTTTGTTTCGCACTGCGGGAGCCAAACAATCGCATAGCCATCCGCCATTGTTTTAAGTTGGTCGCCAGCACTTGTTAGCGGTATGCCTCCGCCCGATGTTTGTGCCGCTTTGACGGCCATAGCAAGTTCAGAACCGCCGCTGGTTTTACTGTTAAGGATATGCTGGTAACCCATCTCGGCGCACTGATCGACATCGAAAATCAGCTTATCAAACCATCGACAATCTTTCCATTTGCTGACAGCGTACAAGCGCCCACTATCGAATGCTGCCTGCACTTTGGCTTGACAATCACTTTTTATTTTTGTGTCGGCCACATTACAAACTGTTGCAGGCCATTCCTTTTTCCACTTGCTGGATTTGACGTCGTAGCTGTTGCTGATTGCTAGCCTGGCATTGCTTTCGAGTGTTGCACGCGCGATATTGGCGTCGTCGGTAAATTGCTGGCGCTGGCCATCACATATATCTCGTGAGTGGTCTTCGCTATTCCGGTTGCCAATGCTGCCAGAGCGGTAATTCGCGAAGCAAGCGTTGTATAGCGGAACAAGATAATCACCCCATCGGGTATCGCCTGGGTCAGAAAAAGCCAAGACTTTAGCGCCGATCAATACCTGCGGCGCCCAATAGTTTTTGTAAAAATTAGCATCTGGTGCACCATCACCAAATACGTCGGAATAGAATTCCTCTGCGGCAGCAACTGCTGCGCCAATAGAATCAGCAAGCCCGCCAACAAACGCAGCAATTGCCTCAGCCAGGTCACAAATGGGCACGCCTGTCAAAATAGCAGCTGCTGCACAGCCGGCCGTCTTACCTAATTTTTCAATCAAATTAAGATAGTCGCCGTTATTAATATCCTGGTAAATTTGCAGCCCTTGGTCTATTTTGTCAACCGAGTCGCCCAGCAAATTACGAATGGTCGGATTATTTTCTGCTTCAATCACGCAACTCATGATGTTGCTGTCTTTGCAATCCTGTGCAATGGTGATCAGTGCAATCAGCGCTTCGGGCGATGGCAAGTCAGATGGCCAACCTGCGGCTCTCGCGGCGGCGCTCGCGGCTGCGTCCAGCACCTCGGTAAACAAACTGGCGTGCGCCGTTGTCGGCATAAAAATGCCGATCTGCAGCGCAATAACAGTCGTGATGAATGTATGGATTATTTTTCTCATTTGCGTTCTCCGAAGGCTTTGTTATTTGCTTTAGCATAGGCGCGTAATTCGCCTAAAGTGATGCGTTTGCCTTTAGGGGTTTCGAGAATAGTGCTGTCGGGCTGAGATGATAATTTTTTAATATCGGCATTGGAAGTAACTTTGATTGCGTTGCCTTGGCGGCTGGGCGAATTGGCTGAGGGATTAATATCCATGAGCGATTTGCCGGTTTGTTTTTGATGCAGCACGGCAATTTTTTTCAGATCACCCACAGTCAATTTACGACCATCGGGGAGTTGTAGCACATCGGTATCAGGACGTTTCGCCACTTCTTTCAGATTGACGCCAGGCTTGAGCTGGACTTGTGGAGCGCCCTGCGTGCGAGAGAAGATAAATTTCGGGTTGGGTCGAGGGGTGATGCCGTTTTGCCGGATTTTCGCCATGACATCGGCGAGCTTTACGTAATGTTTGGCCGGGATTTCCCGACCGCTCGGTGTCTGCACCATCGCATTTTCCGGCAGCAAGCGCAGGTCCGAAAGTTTGGTCTGTGGGCCGACGGCGCGTGTTGCGGGCAGCTTTGGTACAGGATTAGTTTGAGCTTCAGCGCGGTTGACAACAGCCATATAAATCAATGCGGCCAGCAGGCCCACGGCAGGGACAATTGTGGCATTAAATATAAAATCGAAAGGACGGTTGTTCCATAGCCTGTTTATCGACAGGGTCAAAAATTGTTTCATTTACAGCTCCGGTCAAGATTGGTTTGAACTACATTAATTTTAATGAAACGCATCCCACTGATATCCCACAAAATCCATCCCTGAGAACGATGGTTTTAAAAAATTGCGTGTTGTAACGCCTTTTTTTATAGGCCTTCGATTTGATACCGCAGTCGGCTCCAGTGCGGCTTTCTTTTAGTACGTGCGCCATTTTTATTTATAGCTAAACGTCGCCTTGCAGCTCAACCACACCGGCTTTAATCGTGACAAACCCGGGCGGCGTATTATCAATACGCATAAACACGTCTTTTTCATGGCGCAATACATCCACCAAAGTCGGCAAGGCATCCGCACCAACGAACGTGGTCGCGTGGCTCAAATCGCCTGCTATGCGCGGCGGCGGCATGTGCTGTCCCGTTTCAAGACCCACGATTTCGCCAACCGGCTGACTGCCCTCACCCCATAAGGTGATGCGTCCCACGATGCCCTGCGATATATCAACCGCGAACTGGTATCGACAAATATGATGGGCTTTAATAGTCATCACCAAGCGGTCACGTCGTGGCAAATTTTAGTGCGCACTATTGCTAACACTCGCAAGTCATCCATGCCGACGAGATGGGCTGGCCATTGTCGCGCTATAGATCTTGCCACTGTCGGTATCACGCTCATCACAGCTCCATGTTTTGCCAGAACACGCTGACAACAGGGAAAATGATAACGAGAGGGGTCTAACGGATATCTAACAAGTGCAAAAAATGCAGCAAATGCTACAAATGGAGCAGCGAAGTACAATCTTGGCTCAGCACAAACAAAAACGGCCTAGATTTCTCTAAGCCGTTTTTTTTACTGGCGTCCCCAACCGGATTCGAACCGGTGTTATCGCCGTGAAAGGGCGGTGTCCTAGGCCTCTAGACGATGGGGACTGATTCGTCAAACTACTCGCTGCTAATTCTGTGGTGGAGATAAGCAGGATCGAACTGCTGACCTCTTGCATGCCATGCAAGCGCTCTCCCAGCTGAGCTATACCCCCACAGCAAGAGGCGCATTATAGCCGTTGATGCTGGTTTTGCCAAGCACGGCGTTTGTTTTTCCAGCAAGCGTCCCATCAGCCATTTCTGCGACGGCCTATTACAACCTAAGCTGCCAGTCTGGCCAAGGTTTCATCTTGCCCCAACACTTCCATAATGGCGTCAATGGCGGGCGTTTGGGTTTGGCCGGTCATCAAGATTCGCAGCGGCATCATCAGTTGCGGCATTTTTAAACCATGTTTGCTAACCTGGGCTTTGACGGCAGCACTGATTTCGGCCTTCATCCAGTTAATCGTCGGCAGCACGTTCTTAAGCTCGGCCAACGCCAACTTGGCTGCATCGCCAAGATGCTGCGCGAGCAACGCCGCATCGGGCGCAGGTCGTACATAAAAGTAATGCGCCTGAGCAGCCATCTCAACCAAGGTGGGCGCACGCTCACGCAGCAATTCAGCTACACGCTCAACTGCTGGCCCGCTCGCTGTCTTAAGCCCGGCCTGAGTCAAGAATGGTTTAAGCATATCGGCCAACACGGTCGGCTCTGTGCGCTTGATATATTCGTGGTTCAGCCACTTCAGTTTTTCAGTATTAAATTGTGCCGGTGACGGCGTGATGTGATCCAGATCAAACCATTCGCAAAACTGCTGCATGGAAAAAATTTCTTCGTCGCCGTGCGACCAGCCCAGCCGCGCCAGATAGTTGACGACCGCATCGCGCAAAAAACCTTCTTCAGGATATTGCATGACGCTGACCGCACCGTGGCGTTTGGACAGTTTTTGACCGTCATCGCCCAAGATCATCGACACATGCGCGTACTCGGGCAAGGTAGCACCCAGCGCTTTGAGCACATTGATTTGACGCGGGGTGTTGTTGACATGATCATCACCGCGAATAACGTGAGTGATGCGCATATCCCAGTCGTCCACGCACACGCAAAAATTGTAGGTCGGCGTGCCATCGGAGCGGGCAATCACAAAATCATCCAGCTCGTTATTGGCAAATTCGACGCGTCCTTTGACGCGGTCTTTCCAGGCAACCACACCATCGAGCGGATTTTTGAAACGCATGGCGGGCATAAGGCCTGCAGGAATGGCGGGTAACGACTTACCCGGCTCCGGACGCCAGCGTCCATCGTAGCGCGGCTTTTGATGATTCGCGCGCTGCGCTTCACGCATGGCATCCAGTTCTTCAGGCGTGCAATAACAAGGATAAGCCGTGCCATCGGCGAGCATTTTCTGGATCACCTCTTTGTAGCGGTCCATGCGCTGCATTTGATAGAACGGGCCTTCATCGTGATCAAGCCCCAACCAGTGCATGCCATCCAGAATGGCTTGCACGGCCTCCGGTGTGGAACGCTCCACATCGGTATCCTCAATACGCAAAATAAACGTGCCTTTAAACCGGCGCGCATACGCCCATGCAAATAGCGCCGTACGGCCACCACCAATATGCAAAAAACCCGTGGGGCTGGGGGCGAAGCGCGTGCGGACTTCAGTTACTGCATTCATTAAAAACTTTCTTTGCGTTTGGAATTATTTTGGTGATCACATTTTTGGCAGAGTGACACCCTGCTGGCCCTGATATTTGCCACCACGATCTTTATATGAAATTTCACATACTTCATCGCTCTCAAAAAATAATACCTGTGCCACGCCTTCGTTCGCATAAATCTTCGCGGGCAGCGGCGTGGTGTTGGAAAACTCCAGCGTTACATAGCCTTCCCATTCCGGCTCGAAAGGCGTGACGTTCACAATAATGCCGCAACGCGCATAGGTAGATTTACCCAGACAAATAGTCAATACGTTGCGCGGAATGCGAAAATATTCCACGGTGCGGGCGAGCGCAAATGAATTCGGCGGGATGATGCAAAAATCATTTTTAATATCAACGAATGATTTATCGTCGAAATTCTTGGGGTCAACAATGGTTGAATTCAAATTAGTGAACAGCTTGAATTCATTGGAGCAGCGTATATCGTAGCCGTAGCTAGACGTACCGTAGCTCACAATGCGCTGACCATTCACCTCGCGCACCTGGCCTGGTTCATAAGGCTCGATCATGCCGTGGTCCTGCGACATTTTGCGGATCCATTTATCGCTTTTTATGCTCACAAATTACTCCCTCGATTTTTAATAACTACAGATTTTTAATCAAACATCGTCGCTGCTGGTTAATTTAAATAATGACTGTCGCTTTGGTAAATAACCACAGTGACATCGGCCGCCGCCGCCCGCAGGGGCTTCAGGTTTCGATAATCCGCTGAATCATACCAAGCCTTTAGCGCTGCCAGATCGTCGAAACGCAGTACTACCAAGCGCTCAAAATCCGCATTGAATGCGCTATCGTTACTGAGTACCTCATGCTGCAGGCCACGCAACAATATTTCGCCGCCGTGGCTTTTGATGGTGCTATCCACCGCGGCCAAATACTGATGCCATTTTTCAGTATCGCGAACGCGTATATGCCCGGTTAAAAATGCTGCCATGTTTTTGGTATCCAGCGGTCGTTTTTTCTAATGATCGTAAGGGGGATCAGGCTGGTTTGCGTATTGTAGAATCGCGCGCCGGAAAGTTTTGGTTTCCGCATGCTTCGTGTGTTCCGCAATATGGGTGAGCAGTATCGAAACCGCTTCACGATTTTCGCCCAAATTATAAAGACTCAGCGCTAAAAAAATCTTGAACTCCTCCGCATCCGGAAACATGGCCAAACCTTTTTGCAGCGTTCTGACCGAATCAGAATATTGTTCCAGACAACGATAACTGCTGCCCAGCCCCAGCAAACATCCGCGTAAATCGGCCCCCTCCAAACCACAGGCAATAGCGCGCTCGTAAAACCCCACTGCCGTCTCTTCCATGCCTTGCCCGTCATAAGTACACGCCAGCTCGTAATTTAGCGTGGAATGGTCGGGATGACTTTTATGCAAATCCAGCAGGATCGCCATCGCTTCCGTCAATTGCGAAGCCTGCCGACATTTTATGGCGCGCTTTATTGCGTCTTCAGGTGTCGGCTTTTTCATGAGCGGCATCCCTTGGTTATTCAATCAGCGGCTCTACCTATCAGGTATTCTGAATCACAATTTTGGGGAAAGCCGATGACCGATCCTGTGATTGTTTGGCGATTTTCGCTGCGCATTTACGCGCAATGTCTTTATAGATTTTTGCGATCGGACCATCAGGGTCAGACACCACCGTCGGCTTGCCACTATCTGCCATTTCGCGGATTTTGATATCCAGCGGTAGCGAGCCGAGCATTTCGATGTTGTAGTCTTTCGCCATTTTGGCACCACCACCTTCACCAAAGATATGCTCCAGATGACCACAGTTAGTGCAAATATGCATCGCCATATTTTCCACAATTCCAATAATCGGCACGCCGACTTTCTCAAACATTTTGAGACCTTTGCGCGCATCAAGCAACGCAATATCCTGCGGCGTGGTCACGATAACTGCGCCGGTAACCGGGACCTTTTGTGCCAGCGTGAGCTGAATATCGCCGGTGCCGGGCGGCAGATCAACTACTAGATAATCAAGATCATTCCAGCTGGTTTCAGTAAGCAATTGCTCAAGCGCCTGGGTGACCATCGGGCCACGCCAGACCATCGGGGTTTCCGGATCAATGAGGAAGCCGACGCTCATCGCCTGGATACCATGCGCCTCCAGAGGTTCCATGGTTTTGCCATCGCGGGATTGCGGACGACCCGTGATGCCGAGCATCATCGGTTGTGAGGGGCCATAAATATCCGCGTCCAGGATGCCCACCACCGCGCCTTCAGCCGCAAGTGCTAACGCCAGGTTGACCGCTGTCGTACTTTTGCCGACACCGCCCTTACCTGACGCAACGGCAATAATATTTTTGATGCCAGGAATGAGTTTCACGCCGCGCTGCACACTGTGGGAAACAATTTTGGAATACACATTGGCGGAAACGTTTTCCACGCCATCCAATTTTTTTAAGCGCTCCACAACTTGTTTGCGAATCCCGTCAGTGACGCTTTTGCCGGGATAAGGCAGGACGATTTCAAGCGAGACCGTGCTGCCATCAATTTTGATATTTTTGGCAAGTTTGCCATCAATAAAATTTTCGTCCGTGACCGGATCAATCAATTCACGAAGTGCGTTCTGGATTTGTTCGGTGGTGATGCTCATGTGTGTGCCAATCAATGCGAGGAGTTGCTAAGGATAAAAACCTGTGTGGGACTTCTGCTGCCGAGTCCGCTATTTTATCGGAAACGAGCGGCGGCTCCGTATCAAATTGATAGTGGGCTTGGTACAATAAACACAGAAAAATATTTCTGTTTACTTTTTTATTTTGTTTTTCTTTTTTTCTTTTTCCTTTTCCCCTTTTTTCTTTTTGTATTTTCCTTTCACCCAACAACCAAGATTACGCGCTGATCCATCCAGCGCGCCAAAAATTAATGCCACGTAAACTTTTCGTCACGACCGCTCTTCCTTACGCCAACGCGCCGTTTCATCTTGGCCACTTTATGGAATACATCCAGGCTGATATCTGGGTGCGTTTTCAGCGTCTGCAAGGCCACAAAGTTCACTTTATCTGCGCTGATGACGCGCACGGTGCGCCGATCATGCTCAACGCAGAGAAGCAGGGGTTGACGCCCGAGAAACTAGTCGAAAAGGTGACGTCTGAACGCGCCGGTGATTTATCCAAATTCAATCTCAGCTTTGACCACTGGTACAGCACCCATTCGCCTGAAAATGTAGCATTGCTGCACGATATCTATAAAAAATTAAAAGCCAACAAGCTCATCATCTCGCGCGAAATCGAGCAGTTTTATGACCCGGTCAAGGGCATGTTTTTGGCAGATCGCTACATCAAAGGTGTATGTCCCAAGTGCGGCGCGAAAGATCAGTATGGCGATTCGTGCGAAGTTTGCGGTGCAGTCTATGCACCCACCGATTTAAAAAACCCTTATTCCGCGATTACCGGCGCCAAGCCTGTCCTGAAAAAATCGGAGCATTTTTTCTTTAAACTGTCCGACAAGCGCAGCGCGAAATTTTTAAATGAATGGGTTGCCAACACGCCTCTTCAGTCTGAGGTAAAAAATAAACTGGCCGAGTGGCTGGGCGATGGCGGTAAAAATCTAAATGACTGGGACATATCGCGCGATGCCCCTTATTTCGGCATCGAGCTTCCGGATGCGCCCGGCAAATATTTTTATGTGTGGATGGATGCACCCGTCGGCTATCTGGCCAGTTTGAAAAATTATTTTGAATCCGGTAAAGCAAAACTGAACGGCGAAGCACGCAGCTTCGATGAGTTTTTGGCTGACGACGAGGTAGAGCAATATCACTTCATCGGCAAAGACATTATTTATTTTCATACTTTATTCTGGCCTGCGATGCTGCACTTTGCCGGGCGCAAAGTACCGAACAATGTATTTGTGCATGGCTTCATCGGTTTTTCCGGCGAGAAAATGTCCAAATCGCGCGGCACCGGCGTGTCACCGCAGGCATACCTGAAACTGGGCCTGAATCCTGAATGGCTGCGCTATTACATCGCTGCAAAATTAAATGATCGGGTCGAGGATCTCGATTTCAATCCGGATGATTTTGTAGCCCGCGTGAATAGCGATTTAATCGGCAAGTATGTAAATATCGCCAGCCGTGCCGCCGGGTTTGTCAGCAAAAAGTTTGATGGCAAATTGGCCAAACCACAATTGCCTCCGGATATTGCCAAAGAGTTTGCAGCGGCTGCACCTGAAATCGCCGCTTGTTATGATGGTCGCGAATTTGGTAAAGCCATTCGTAAAATCATGGCGCTGGCTGACTTGGCAAACCAGTATGTTGACGCCAACAAACCGTGGGAACTCGCTAAACTTGAAGATCGGCAAAGCGAGCTGCATACGGTCTGTTCAACATGCATTTCAATGTTCCGTGACTTAACGGTGTATCTTGCTCCTGTGCTTCCGCAACTTGCCGCGAACGCAGGCGAGATGTTCAATTTCAATGCAGGCGATTGGAAAGCACTTGCTAAACTTTTGCCCGCAGGCCATGAAATCAAACCGTACAAACATCTGATGACACGAATCGATCCCAAACAAATGGATGCCTTGCTGGAGCCTGCATTAGAGGCTACGAAGGAAGCCAAAGAATCCAGCAAAGAATCCGCCAAAGCGTCCGCCAAGGCCGACAGCAAATCCTCTGAGCATGCCGAGGCGGCCAATAGCGAATTTGCATTGGTGCCGCCAGAAACGCCCAAGCCGGTTGTCATTCAGCCGATTAGCGAAACAATTTCGATTGATGATTTTGGTCGCATCGATTTACGCGTTGCTAAAATTCTCGATGCGGAATTAGTGGTGGAAGCCGACAAACTTCTGAAACTGACACTTGATCTGGGCATTGAAACCCGAACCGTATTTGCCGGCATTCGCTCGGCTTACAATCCGAAAGATCTGGTCGGGCGTTTAACCGTCACCGTGGCGAACCTGGCCCCGCGCAAAATGCGCTTCGGCGAATCGCAAGGCATGGTGCTGGCGGCAGGCGATGGCACCGGCATTTATCTGTTGAGCGCTGATTCAGGTGCAGTACCGGGAATGCGCATCAAATAGCCATATCGAACGATATGGCTATTGGCTGAAGTCAAATTACGATGGCTAATGAAAGTCCACCTGCTGTTGTTCGCAAGACCGCTGCCGCGTTGGCCGGGTCTGCTGCGTCTGTTGGACATCCACCGACTGCGAAATCCACCGCCCCCACTACGGCTGCACCCGCCACTGCGCGCGTCATCTTTTCGACTGATCGCGAAACCCTGGAAGGCGAAGTACGTATTGACACCTATCGCGCTTCAGGCCCAGGCGGACAGCATGTCAATAAAACCAATTCCGCGATTCGCATCACCCATGAAGCGTCCGGTGTAGTCGTTATCGCGCAGGATTCTTCATCGCAATTTCGCAACAAAGAAACGGCGTTTGAACGTCTCATTGAAAAATTAAAAAAACGCAATCACGTCCCCAAAAAACGCCTCGCTACCAAGCCCACCC
>Ga0209724_1001982_pt1 | contig 17959 bp, 16 predicted proteins | sample grotaG_FD_184143 | JGI IMG/M metagenome (GOLD analysis project Ga0209724, IMG submission 184143) | Glacier valley bacterial and archeal communities from Borup Fiord, Nunavut, Canada, to study Microbial Dark Matter (Phase II) -... | ecosystem: Environmental > Aquatic > Freshwater > Ice > Glacier ...
TTTTCTCAGTATTCCTTACAGAGCCCGATGCCATTGCTTTAGGAATACTGTATCTTAAGATATTAGGAATTTCGCAATTTTTCATGTGTATTGAAATTACGACAGGCGGTGCATTTAATGGAATAGGAAGAACGTATCCTCCTTCGATTGTTGGCATATCACTCACCGCTGCCCGCATTCCGCTCGCCCTGTTTTTATCACAGCCATTCCTACTCGGGATGTCAGGCGTGTGGTGGAGCATTTCAATTACATCAGTTTTGAAGGGAATTGTCCTTTTCAGTTGGTTCATCTTTTTGATCCGACGCCATCCTGGAAAAATAAGCACACTTCTTTCCAAAGGTATACTGTTGTCTACGCTTCCTATCATCGTTCAAACAGAAATACCTGAACCAACAAAAGCACCATAAATGCACATCAAAAATCAATTTAAATGAATATACCTGAATTAGTTAAAACAGACGATGGGTCTGACACGCTGTTTGTCCGTGAAATCGATGAACACTATCACTCTACGTTTGGCGCCGTTCAGGAGTCGAAGCATATATTTATTGAGGCGGGTCTACATCAATGTGACCCAGCATCTGTAAATATATTTGAAGTGGGATTTGGAACAGGACTTAACGCATATCTAACTATATTAGAAAGCGTTAAAACCAACCAGTCGATTCTGTACATTACCATTGAGAAATATCCATTGCCATCATCCATCTGGAAATCCTTGAATTATCCGGAAATTGTTCCGGACGGCAATCCGTCTTTATTCCAAATGATTCACAATGCAGCATGGAATGAACAGGTAAAAATTACAGACCATTTCTCGATACTTAAACTATCGTCAGATTTGACAGATGTTGATTATTCGTCATTTCCCCTGTTTGACCTGGTCTACTTTGATGCATTCTCGCCTGAAAAGCAGCCTGAACTTTGGGAAACAAGTATTTTTCTTGAACTTGCAAGTCACTGTTCACACCATGCAAAACTGGTAACTTATTGTGCAAAAGGTGTAGTACGTCGCTCGCTTATTACAGCAGGATTTACGGTTGAAAGGATACCCGGCCCACCGGGCAAAAGGGAGATGCTAAGAGGGACCCTAAAGTAACATTGCCCAAATAATTGTTATTTTTAAACCGTTTAAACAAATAATAGAATGCATTTTTCACAATTTAATTTCTATCTTCGCACCTTTTAGAACATACATTTAAAATTTATAAGAAAACGGTTATGCAAATTAAATCTCTGGTTGTTACATTTGTTGCTGGTACGTTAATACTGGGATCATGCAACACATTCAAAAGTTCAAAAGTTGAGCTGAAAACTCTTGCAGATTCGGCAGCCTATGCAATTGGAATTGACATAGGTAACAACATTAAGAAGAATCTTCCTAGCGCTCCGGGCGGAAAAGATCTTGACCAAAAAATAATTCTTGCAGCATTTACAAGTGCACTCAAAGGCGATTCGTCACAGATCCCAGCTTTGAAAATTACAACTGTAACACAGAGCTATTTTATGAAAGCTCAGCAGGCTGAATCTGTAAAAGCAGCTGAAGCGGGGGTTAAATTTCTTGCAGACAACGGCAAACGTGCCGAAGTTAAAACTACTGCCAGCGGACTTCAATATGAAATCATTAAGGAAGGAACAGGTCCAAAACCGTTAGCAACTGATACAGTTGTTGTTAATTATCATGGTACAACAATCGAAGGTAAAGTATTCGATAGTACAGTTGAACCTAAAAAAGAACCTGCAACATTTCCAGTAAATCAGGTTATTCCAGGATGGACTGAAGCGCTTCAGCTGATGCCAGCTGGTTCAAAATGGAAATTAGTTATTCCATCAGCACTTGCTTATGGCGAACGTGGCATGGGAGCAGATATCAAACCTAATGCAGTACTTGTTTTTGAAGTTGAACTTCTTGAAATCAAAAAATAAATTGATTTTTTAAATTACTTTTGGGGAATATACCCCGTTTACGGAATCCGGGATATTCAATTCCGGATTCTTTTTTATAAGTAACTTAAATAGAATATTATATGAGCTTTAAAACGACAGGAAAAGTTTTGCAGGTTCTTCCCGAGATAAAAGGAACCAGCGCACGCGGTGAATGGAAAAAACAGGATTTCGTAATCGAAGAACCGGACGGACAATATCCAAAGAAAATCTGTTTCACGTTATTCAACGATAAAAACGACACATTCAGCAAGGTTAAAGAGGGTTCAGAAGTTGAAGTATCGTTCAGTGTCGAATCGCGTGAATACAACGAGAAATGGTTCAGCAACATCAATGCATTTCGCGTCGATCTCGTACAACCAAACAGTGGGACTGGTAATAATCCCCCACCCTATTCACCATCTGAAATCCCACCAATGGGAGATTCAGGCGACAAGGATGATTTACCATTCTAAAGATTCTCCAATTAAACAACAAAGCCTCCTGATTAGGGAGGCTTTGTTGTTTAATTGATTCGCTGAAAAAAATTACCTGATCGGTATTTGCCGTTTAAAGTCCTCTTCCAGCGAAATAAAAGTTTCAGTCCTTGCAATTCCATCAATTGCCTGAAGATCGGTATCTATAATCTTCATCAGATGTTTATTCGTTTTAGTTTGAATTTTGATAAAAATAGCATATGCACCAGTAGTATGGTGACATTCGACTATTTCCAGAATCTCACGCAATTGTTTCAATACTTTTTTGTCGTAGCTGGCCTTTTCGAGATAGATTCCCATGTAAGCAGTTGTGTTATAGCCAAGTTTTTGAGGACTCACCAAAAACTCTGAACCAACAATTACACCCATCGACACCAATCGTTGAACGCGCTGATGTATGGCAGCACCTGATACTCCGCACTCTCTGGCTACTTCCAAAAACGGGATTCTGGCATTTGCGGTTATCAGCTTAAGAATCTTCCGGTCAAGATCATCAATATGAACACTTTGTTCCTTGAAATCTTCTTCTAATTCAATATTGTTCTTTTTCACTACACTTTCAATTTGATACAAAAATGGCTAAATATTTTCACATTTCTAACATTTCAAGTAAAATTTGATAAATAAGCATGGCGAAACCTAAGTTTATCAAAATCATAGTCAGAATTTAAGGCGTCCGTAACATGGAAAGAATTTAATTAATTGTCGGATGGGAAAAGGCTGCTACCCGAGGGATTCTGAAAAACCCTCAACCCAAATTCAGGAATTACGGCGAAAATATGATCAAAGATTTCGGCCTGTAATGATTCATAAAGCTCTGACTGCTGTGCCTTGCAAAAAACGTTCACTTCAATTGGAAGGCCTTTTTCGGTTGACTGCAGAAATCGGATAATTTGTGTCATATGCTGATGAATTCCCGGATGTGAACGACAATATCCTTCCAAATATTTTTTAAATAAGGTGAGGTTCGTCGGCCAATCGAGCTTTGTCATTTTCAAAGTGGAAGCTTTAGGATCACTTTTGTAATCATCTTCAGTGAACATCTCCAGATTGATAAATTCATTGAACCGTGGTAATTTATTAAGCCGGTTAATCGACTGTTGATCGCAAAGATGAATACTGGTAATATCAATATTTACAGATCGCTGTATCCTGCGTCCACCCGATTCAATCATCCCTATCCAGTTTGTGACCGACTCCGAAACCAATGAATAGGTTGGAATAGTAGTAATTGTTTTATCCCAGTTTTGTATTTTAACCGTTGTAAGCGATATGTCGTAAACAGTTCCGTCAACATCAAATTTGGGTACTGTAATCCAGTCGCCAGGCTTCACCATATTATTGCCGGCCAGCTGAATACTTGCCACAAAACCAAGAATCGGATCCCGGAATACCAACATTAACACGGCGGCCAAAGCTCCCAACCCAGCAAATAAACTTGATGGGTTTTTATCTACAAGTACAGCCACAACAAAAATCGCCCAGAAAAAATAGACTAAAATCTTCATTAACTGGATATAACCTTTAATCGGATGATCCTTGGCATTCGGGTAGGTGTTGTAGATCTCCTGACCCGCATTTAAAAAACGGCTCAACGCCGTCACCACTACCACCGAGAGATAGATTTGCGCCAATCCTTTTATTAAAGTAGGAAGCCAATGAAGGTCTTCGCCACTAAAACCTGAAGAACTGTAAATTATTATGGCAGGAATAAAATGTATCAGAACATGAAAGACCTTATGAGCGAATAGGGTATCATCCCATATCCCACTTGTTCGCAGTACAAGCCGCCCAAGAATTTTCACAACTACTTTGCGGACAATTAAAAAAACGATCGAAGCAACAACAATCAATAAAAGGAAAGTACCAAGAGCAGCCCCGGTAATAGCCATTCGGGTGATTAATCCATTACTCAGCAAAAACTCCTTCAAATAATCGTAAAATACAGACATGACCGGAAAAATTTATAAATCTAAAATCGCTACTTTTGAAAATCGTTGCAAAAGTAACGAAAGATGGACATGATGAAGAAACTTTTACTCAGGATTATCATTCTTTTAGGCCCAATGTCGGTATGGGGAACTCCCGTATTTGATAACTTTTTCACCGGCGAGGTGTTACGCTTCAACTATCTCCTTTCTGGAAACCAGCGTTCAGAAACAGTTCTTCAATGCGAAATAAAGAAAGAAAAAATGTGGAGCGGATCACACAATGCCTTGATCGACAATCTTAAATACGGCACCTATCGTTTTCAGGTATATGACGATAAAAGCGGTGAGCTTATTTTCGCAAAAGGTTTCTCCCCTGTGTTCCAGGAATGGCAGTCAACAGCTGAAGCTAAATTGATCAACAAAGCCTTTTACCAGGTCATCCGTTTTCCTTTTCCTAAGAAAAATGTCCGGCTAAAGATTGATAAACGAAATTACAACGGTCAATTCTCCGAAATCTATTCCACAATCATTGATCCAGACAACTATTTTATAATCAACGAAAATCCTAAAAACATTGCTGTCGAAAAAATTCAATATTCGGGAGAACCAACTAATAAAATAGATATTGCAATACTGGCCGAAGGATATACTGAGGGTGAAATGGGTAAATTCATGGAAGATGCCAGAAGGCTGACAGATTCCCTTTTTGCTGTTGTCCCGTTTTCAGAGATGAAGGATTATTTTAATGTATATGCATTAAAAACACCTTCAGCAGAGTCCGGAACTGATATTCCGGGAGAGCATATCTACAAAAATACACTGTATAACAGCACATTTTACACTTTCGATATTTCAAGATATCTCACAACTTCTGACATGAAAACCATCCACGATATGGCTGCCGTGGTACCGTACGACCATCTCATTATCCTTGTAAACTCCACCCGTTATGGTGGTGGCGGATTTTACAATTTTGTAAACGTTTGCACTTCAGACCACAACCTCTCACCAAAAGTCTTTGTTCATGAGTTCGGACATGGTTTTGCCGGGCTTGGCGACGAGTACTACTCTTCGGAGGTTGCCTATAATGACTACTATAATCTTAAGGTTGAACCATGGGAGCCAAATCTCACTACAATGGTCAATTTTGCTTCGAAATGGAAAGAGTTAGTCGATCCAAAAACGCCCGTTCCTACACCGCGTGAAGGGAAATATGCTTTAAAAGTTGGAGCATTTGAGGGCGGTGGTTACCTTACGAAAGGAATCTATAGTCCAATGGAAAACTGCCGGATGAAATCGAATGAAGCACCTGATTTTTGTCCCGTATGCCAGAAAGCGATCAGGGAAGTGATTCTTGAAAATACCAAATAAAAAAAAGCCCGTTTCCGGGCTTTTTTTGAATTAAATCTAAATCAACGCTTTAATTCATCTTCTTTCTCCTGTTTGCGTTGCCATAGATATGACAAAACCAAAGCGAGACCTCCGAAAATAAAAATCATTGCAGGGTAAGCAGCATCTTCGTCCATACCACCACCAGAAGTAAGCAGGTAAGCGACAACAATACCAAAACCAATACCTAAAAAGAACAGGCCTACCTTCATTGTTCCATTTGTGGCTTTTTTCTTTGTTTCAAAGAGTGTCGGATCAGCACCTCTTTCAATTAAAGCCATCCGTTCGCGGTTACGTGAAGTTACTAACATGTAAACAATCCCAAAAACCATTGCAAAAGCTCCGAGGGGAACTAATATTCCAACTAAAAATGGTTCCATAATATTCGTTTTAAAGGTTTAACATTTGCCCATTTGACGCAGGGATTAACAGAGCGGTTACAAAATCTTTTAAAAATATTAATGCAACATTTATTCTTTTTACTCATCTTTATAGTAATTTTATCTGCTGTTGTATTGTAACCTTCATCCAACAAGTTTCGTCTAATTGGCAAATGGAAAAGAAAACAGATGAATATTATATCCGGGAGATTCTGAAAGGTGATTCAGGTTCTTTTTCACCATTGGTTGAAAAGTATAGTCATCTTGCATTCTCGCTCTCAATGAAAATTCTCAATCAACGGGAAGACGCAGAGGAGGCTGCCCAGGATGCATTTATAAAGGCATACAATTCGCTGAGTTCATTTCAGAACAGCTCCACATTTAAGACCTGGTTTTTCCGTATTGTTTACAACACTTCAATATCAAGACTCAGAACGCGAAAAAATATTGAAGTGAAAATTGATGACGTGAAAATTTCGGATGCAGAAATACAGGCCACTGAAAGTGCTATTGGTCAGTTAAATATTAATGAAAGACAAAAATACCTCCAGATTGGACTCGATCGGCTTGAGCCTGATGAACGGGCGTTATTGAAAATGTATTACTACGACGATTTTTCGATGGATGAAGTCAGTGTTATTACCGGACTGACTGTTTCGAACGTAAAAGTGAAAATCCACAGAAGTCGTAAAAAGCTTCTGCAGGAATTAAGATTTGTTTTAAGAGATGAAATAATTTCAATATTATGAGTCAAAAAGATTTATTGAAGGAATGGTTCAAAGAGCTACCTTCGGAACAACCTTCACCCGATTTCCAGGTAAAGGTCATGCAACGGGTGATGTCGGAATGGACGTTGAATCCTATTAAGTACCAGCCAATAATTGGAAAGAAAGGCTGGTGGACAATGGGGCTGATCGCATTTTTACTGACAAGCATTCTTTTTATGCTACATTCATCGTTACCATCAGCGGCTCCGGCAAAAACTGTTTACGGATTGGATCTTTTACAGCTCTTTGCACCTGTAAGCCATCTTTTTGAAAAGCTAAATAGTATCTCACCCGCGGTAGCAATCGGAGTACTTGCCATTATTGCGCTGTGGTTTTTTGACCAACTTTTTGTCAGAACGATCAGACGTTAACAAAACCACTCATTATCTGCCACATAATCAAATCCGGAATATTTAATACATATTCCGGATTTTTATTTTTGATACAATCACTTACAGTTTAATGACATTTTGATTACAATTCAAATTTATAATGAATTTATCAGGATCCTTCCGCTAAAACAAAGAATTTTTCCATGTTAATTAATTGTAAACTTTATTATTAGTTACTCATATACTGATTATTAAACCTTGTTTTCTCAAAAACATGTTATATAACATGTAACTTTCAATTTGAAAGTTAAGATTGATTTTTGTGCACAGATCATAAGTATTTGTTTCAAATCAGACACAGGAATCATTTATTACAATCCCTTTATTTAAAAGTACTTTAGTCTTTAAATTCAATAAAAATCATCGCTAAAAAATTTTCACTTAATCACATTGCCATCGCCTGAAAAACTATTTACTTTGCAATACAATTACAAATTGAAAGTAAACAAATAATAGTTTAAAAAAATGAAATCAATAAATCGTGTTTTAGGAAGAGCAAGTTTAGTTTTTGCGTTTTTTATCGTAATCTGTCTTTCTGCTAATCCAGTAAGTGCAATCGCTGCGCTAAACGATAGTTTTACAATTACCGCAGCCGAAAATTCGGTAAATTCTTCAGCCTGGAATCTGAAATATTCAGAATCAGAAAATGGGTTTAAGATTACGATGCTTGAAAAAAACGGAGTAAAAGAATACAACGTCCGGAGTAAGTTTTTCGAAGTCGCTTATGTTTTGGATAAAAATGGATTTGGTGCCCGAATGATTAAATCCGGAGATGCTCAGGTTCCAGGTCAGATACTTGATCAGGTTATCAATGAAAATGAACTAAAGAATCAAAAAATCATAAGTGATACTCAAATCGACAATGAGACCGCCTTGAATCTTATTGCAAGCTATCTTCCTGATTTAATAAACGATAACTACAAGCATTTACTTCAGTAATTCTCGCCGCTAAAAAAATTAATGAAGCCATCCTAAAAAGGGTGGCTTTTTTTTATAAAAGCTCGGCTAAGATCTTTAAATTTGCCGCAAACCTGATCTATTATGCTTGAAATTTTTTACAACCGACGAAGCACCCGAAAATTTCTGGACAAACGGATTGAAGAAGCCAAAATCAAAAAACTGCTTACTGCTGCCCTCCTTGCACCGTCCTCTATGGGAAGTCGTCCATGGGAATTCATTATTGTCGACGATCCAGCCTTACTTTCGGTACTCGCAACTTCAAAACCTCATGGCGCTTTACTTTTAAAACATGCCCCTTTGGCTATCATCATAGCCGGCGATAAGACGAAAAGTGATGTTTGGATTGAAGATTGTTCAATTGCATCGATTTTTGTCCAGCTTGAAGCAGAAGCACTTGGATTGGGTTCTTGCTGGGTACAGATCAATCGCCGGTACTACAATGACGATATCACTTCAAATGAATATATCCACGAACATTTTAATATCCCGGAAAGATTAGAAGTCCTTTCAGTGGTAGGAATCGGATACAAAGCAGCCCAACGGCCTCCACTTTCAGATTGCGATGTTCTTTGGAACAAAGTTTCAAAAAATCAATATCAGGATCAAACCGGTTTTAAGATTCCTAAAGAATGTGAAGAATAACATTCATTACTCTGATTTATATTCAAATGCATATGATTCATCATGTTGGGTTATATCCAAACCTAACCGCTCTGATTTTGGTTCAACACGCATCGGTATAATCAGATCCGTCAGGCGATAAAGCAGGTAAGAACCACCAAAAGTGAAGACTCCAACAACGAGCAGCGCCAGCAGGTGATATAAGAAAGTACGATATTCGCCATAAAAGATTCCAACACCCTGAGCAAAAATTCCGGTAAAGAACATTCCGGAAATACCACCCATACCATGCGCAGGGAACACATCGAGCGTATCATCAACAGATGTAGAGGACCGGTAATGGACTGCTATATTGCAAATAATGGAAGCTGCCAATCCGATAAATATGCTGGCACCTACATTCACAAATCCAGCGGCTGGGGTAATTGCCACCAAACCAACCACCAGGCCGATTGCAGCTCCCATAGCAGAAGGTTTTCTCCCCATTGCAGCATCCATCATTAGGTAACCAAGCATTGCCGCAGCTGAAGCAGTATTAGTATTTACCAATGCGATCGTTGCAACAGAATTTGCAGCCAAGGCAGATCCTGCGTTAAACCCAAACCAGCCAAACCACAACATTCCTGCACCCAGAAGGACAAACGGAATATTCGCCGGATGAAATGATTGTGAATAATCGCGCCGTGGTCCCAAGAACATGGCACCGGCAAGTGCTGCAAAACCGGCAGACATGTGAACGACTGTACCTCCTGCAAAATCGAGCACTCCCCAATTGCGTAAAAAACCGTTCGGATGCCAAGTCCAATGTGCCAGCGGACAATATATAAAAATCACGAACAAACACATAAACAAGACATAAGCACTAAAACGTACTCTTCCAGCAAAAGAACCGGTAATCAAGGCCGGAGTAATAATGGCAAACTTTAACTGGAACATTGCAAAAAGAGCAAGCGGAATTGTCGGAGCTAAAAGGGGATCGGTTAAGCCATTCACACCTTTAAACATGAAAAATGTAAAAGGATTGCCAATCAATCCGAATTTATCAGGCCCGATACTATCACCAAATGCAAGACTAAATCCGACAAAAACCCAAATAATACTGACAACTCCCATGGCAATAAAGCTCTGTAACATGGTCGAAATAATATTTTTAGGCTGGATCATCCCACCATAGAAAAAGGCAAGACCAGGAGTCATCAACAACACAAGCGCCGTCGAAGTGAGCATCCATGCCACATCTCCGGGAACTATTTTAGGATCTATCCCTATTAAGTCAATTCCTGAAATATAAACACCAAACAATGACACTGTAAGCGTCAGAATAATTACAATAAGCCAGTTTCTTTTCATAGGTATCTAAAATTGGGCGCTTTACTCGCGGGTCAAATTTATATCATATTTCCATTTTACAAGCAAGATTACTTACTTTGATAGCTAAATATTAACCTAATATTTACATTTAGGTATTTTCCAACGGTTTCCAAAAACATAAGGCGAGGACCGAATTTGCATCCTGCGTCTATTTTTCACCAAGAAAACACAGATAAAAGCTTCTGAAACTATATTAGGGCCAAGTAAGCCTTCATTATTACTTTCAATAAAACAATTGTACAAATTAATATAACAAACTTACAAGTCATCAAATTTCATTATTTTTAGCCTCCTAAATTTAAGAAAAATGCACAAAAAAAGGAATATTGTATTATTTATTATTGGAGGAGTAATTTTATTACTCCTGGTTAAGGTACTTATAGACATTCCTTACAGGCACAACATACCGCCTCTTGCAGATTTACAATCGGTTACAGACTCACTAAAGAAACAATTAACGGTTGCTACGAGTAAAGCATATCGTATTCCTACTGCCGATAACTTAGGAATGCTTGGGATGGTTTATCATTCAAGTGCGAATTATGAAAAGGCAGCTGTATGCTATAAACTTGCTATTAAGAAGAACAAATCAAAATGGGTCTGGAGTTACTATCTCGGGTATCTGTATATGGAAATGGGAGAATCGGCTAATGCTATTGAAAACTTTGAGTTTGTGATAAAAGAAAATCCAGCTGCTTACCATGCATGGTACTATATTGGTGAAGGTTATCAAAACCTGGGGGCAAACGGCAAAGCAGAATTAGCCTTTAAAAAAATAGCTGCTCTAAAGGAAAAAAATCATGCAGCGAATTCAACATTGCGGACAGATTATTTCCCTTTGCGCATCTACGCCAAATATCAACTCGCGCGGATCTATTTCATTACTGGCAAACTTGATCTTGCAGAACAATTACTTCGTGAAATTCTGAATGAAAATCGCACATTCGGCGCAGCATATAGACAACTTGGGGCTATCTACAGTAAAAAAGGGAATCAACTATTAAGCGATAAATTCGTTTTACGTGCTAATGACCTTACTAATTATACATCTCCTGTTGACGATCTGGCGGACAAACTTACACTACTCTCAAAATCAGATCTCTATTTGATGAAACAGATTGATGAAGCCGAAAAAACTATTTATCCGGAATGGGCCATGACATTAATTAGTAAAGCTTTGCGGGTAACTCCCGGAAACAAATATTTAATTTCAAAGGCAGTTAAATTTTATTTAAAAATTGGCACCAAGCAATTGGCTTTACCTTATCTAAATCAGCACCTGATCTATTTTAAGGATGATTCGAATGAAATTAAGGAAGTAGCTGATTTGCTGGATGAAAATGGTGATTTCACGCAATCACTTATCTATTCTCGTCATGCCGTAAAGCTCAAGCCCGATGATTCCGAGCTACAGTCCAACCTGGCATTAGCTCTTTTCAATGCAGGGATGAAAGAAAAATCACTCGACTACATGAACGAATTGCTTAAAAAAAACAAGAATAACGTAGAAGTGTTATCTAACGGTGTTTTTATTCTGCTGACAATGGGAGAAAACGATAAGGCAGAAGCTTACCTCGCTGAGCTTAAAAGGATTGCCCCCGACAATCCAAAAGTCCAGCAACGTGCAGGAATGGTCGCAGAACGAGAGGGAAAATTGAGCATCGCTTTATCCCAATATGAGAAATCCCTTAATAGTGATCCAACTGATTTAGCCACAATACAAATGCTCGGAAATATCCTTTTAAAACAGGAATCATGGTTAAAGGCAATCAACCATTATCAAAAAGCATTAAAAAACCATCCTAATGAGTCCTATTTGTTGGAAAAACTGGGCTCATTACTAATTACCTGCCCTGACAGTACGCTGCGAAAAATTGATGAAGGGATGGAATATGCGGAAAGGGCATTAGATCATAAGTCAAGCTCAATGGAGGTTGTAATAAAAGCAGGAAGTGTTCTTTCAGAGGCTTATGCGGCTAAAGGTGATAAACAGACAGCTATTACATATTTGAATTCCGTTATTGATTTAGCTCAAAACAACAATGCCCCAAAAGAATATCTCGCTGATCTGGGGAGAAAATTAAGGGAGCTTAGTAAATAGAACAACCTTATTCGAATGACAATCAGGCGGATTATCAAAAAGTAAAAAACCATTAAAAATATTATGTTAGCGCCAACTCTGATCGCCTACCTATTTCTTTGCGGCTGACAACTTCCCGTTATTCGTCCACAAAGTAATTCTTCCCATTCGATCAAATGGCGGATAGGTATGCATGCTGCCAGTGACGAGATCAATTTGGCCATCTTTATTGAAATCACCAGGCTCGCAACAAAGTAAATGGGTCAGATTTTTTGCTATTTCATGCTTGGTGAATTGCATATTCCCTGTATTCTCCAGCCAGATAAGACTATAAGATTCAGGGAGATTCCACAAATTAAAGGCACTTACAACAAAAAGATCAAGGTCACCATCATTGTCAATATCAGTTGCCCGTACATTAGTTGCCCCGGTAAAGTTGCTAAGCCTGTGAAATTCAAAATTCAGGTTTCCCTTATTCTCTAACCACTGCACACCATGCCATGGACGTCCCTGTGGTGGAATATAATCAAAGGCATCCCCATTCGTATACAGAATGTCCATATCACCATCCTTGTCCAAATCGCACATGGAGATACCACTGGAACCGTAATCCTGATTACTCGAACCCCACATAAGTTTGGGTTGAAAATTTCCCTTCCCATCATTAACATAACAATAGATCTCTTCCCATTCCTGACTTACCAGTGAAACGATGTCCAAATCGCCATCGTTATCAATATCAACAATTTCAACATTTATGGGACCTGAGAGATTTTGAAGGATATGACTTTCAAATTTCCAGTTGCCCTTATTTTCAATCCAACGCGTCTCACCATCATCATAACCAAACTGGGCCACCGCCAGATCCATGTCACCGTCATTGTCAAGATCACCAGCCCGTACATCAGAAACGCGAGCTATCTTGTCAATAATTATGTGTTTTTTGAAATTGGCCAGACCATCATTTTCCAGAATAACCACAGAACCAATTTTATCATTATTGGGAAACAGCATACCAAGAACTCCAACCATTAAATCCAAATCACCATCTTTATCGAAATCAATGGCTTGAACATGTGCTGGAGCAATGAGCTCAGACACGAGTACAGATTCAGTATAAACTCCTGCAGGACACTGTCGTATCCAGTTAACTGTATTGCTTTTAGCATCACAATCAATCACGTCCAGCAAGCCGTCACCATCAAGATCAACAGCCTGCAAATGAGAAATAAGAGGCGCTTCGGTAAATTTCTGACCAATTGCAGTTGGAATAAGAAAATCAATTTTATCTCCTGTTGGATTACCCATTGTAGCTGAAGATTCTTTCTCATTGCCTCCCAACTTATTGGTTATGCGACCAATAACCTCACCCATCGTCATTCCGCTACGGCCTGCCTGATAATTTAATAACAGTAAGGGAATCCCCACGATAAGAATTAATACGATGGCAATGAGAATAAAATTCTTGATACTATTTCTTTGCTTTTTAGAAGTGGTTTTCTCTTTAGCCATTACTTGGTTCAATTTGAAGACTGTTAATACCTGCGAATTATTTTCGTAAAAATAACCAAAATGTTAATTAAAACGTAACTCATTACGATACATTGGCAGATTTTAGAATGTCAATAGTTAAGAATTCAATTTATTAATGACAATTTTCTGTATATAGGATTTATTACAGACTTGCTCAAAAGTCGATTTACCATCAAAGTGAAGTTCTCCATTTATATGATTGGGCATTCAAAAAAACCGATAAGCTTGGATTTCAGGAAATCCGGATTTATTTGAGATTCATCAAATTTTCAGAAACTTTAAAAAACATGGTGAATTATTCTTTAAAATCAATCCAATAAATCTGTTAATCGTTGCTAACCGATCTTTTTGAAAACATTACATTTACAAAGTTTTTATTACTAACTTATATTTGCTGACAAATTTTGGTTTAATGTTTAAATTAGTCTTCGTTTCAATTCTCCTTTCGATGCTTTCGTTCACATTGCAAGGGCAGGATTCAATTAAAAAAGTAAAAATATTACCGGTTCCAACAATCGGATACTCCCCCGAAACCAAAACCTACGTCGGTGCAGTAACACTCATTACCCTTGACCTATACAATGATTCTGCAACAAGAACTTCGAATGCGAAATTCGAAGTTAATTATACCTGGAATAAGCAACTGATCTTAGAAACAGAGTGGAACTATTTCTTTAAAGAAGAAAAATGGTTTACAAAGGGTAAAATACATTACTCCGACTATCCGGATTTTTATTATGGCGTCGGAACCAATACACCCGACAGCAATAAATTGCTATACAATAGTATCCGATTTGTTTTGGAAGTGAATATTTTAAAGAAAGTGGGAGACAAATTCTTTTTTGGGCTAAGTGGAAAATATATTAATTACAGCAGTGTTACTTCTGAAGACTCCCAAATGTATCCGGAACTGGCAGATAACTCCACTTTAGGAGTCGGTTTAACGTTGCTTAGAGACTCAAGAGACAACCTACTTACTCCCACAAAAGGGTTTTATTTCAATATCAATGCGGGTTACAATTTTTCAAAAGAGGACTATGGGGAAGCCACCATTGATATAAGGTACTATAAAACATGGGAAGAGAAATACACATGGGCAAACCGGGCAATAAATGACTTTAACTTTGGAACTCCTCCATTTTACGATTACGCTTTCCTTGGAGGTGATAAATATGTAAGGGGATACAATTACGGAAGGTACCGTGATAACAATTTAACGTCACTTCAAACAGAATTTCGACTCCCCTTGATAGGAAGATTTGGTATGGCTACTTTTGGAGGGATTTCTAACCTATATAAAATCAGCAATTTTAATTTTATCAATACAAAGTTAAATTACGGTTTAGGACTTCGGTTTATAGTGGACAAACACGATAAAACAAATTTACGGTTGGATTATGCGATAGGAGATGGAGGTAACAGTGGCTTTTACATTTCCTTTGGGGAGTCATTTTAATTTAAGAAGATCAAAATCTCACTTATTGAGAACAGAACAATGTGCAACAAAAACCTGGCAATCAATTTTCAACAGACAAGCCACCATTTAGGTTAATAACTTGATCGATAATTTTATAATGAACAAATACAGAATTTACGTATTCAATTTTCTCATCATTTTTGGATTCGGCCTGATTCCGGCATTGATCTGCCAGTATTTTGTAAAGGCACCTGTCGCCAGGTATATCCATATCAGGAGCTTTCGTTATGGGAAAGATCCCTCAGTAATCAGATGCAACAGGGGCGATACACTACACCTGACTTTTTCTACCGATGATACCGGACATTCATTTTTCCTTGAGGAGTTTGACATTGATGCAAAAATAAGCCCAGCGCGCGAAAAGGTTGAAGTATTCAAAACAAGTGACCCGACCCAAAAATCTTATCTTACCAAAGAAGTAACTTTTACGGCAAAGCATCCGGGGATTTTGAATTACCTGGTTGCCAAAAGCAATTACCGTTGCCACGTTTGGTGCGGCCCTATGCATGCCTTTGAACTTGGGAAGCTTGTTATTTTCCCCAATACCTTGTTGGTTTTCAGTCTTGGATGTTTAGTTGGAATACTGTTTCTTTGGATTTTCGGTCTTTTCAAAGCTAATCTGACTATTCTAATTGAAGAAGATAAAAATGCAGGCTACAAGGATCTGCTGAAGAAATCAGGTTTTCTTCGGAAAATGATAGTATCGAGATGGCCGCAGACGATCCTCACAGTTATAATGATGACACTGATTTATATCGTGATTCTGACTTCTGTGTTTGGAACGAATATGTCGGGGCGTAATCTGGGCGTTTTAATGATGTGGGCCGTTTGGCTGTTTTTACTGGTGGCAATCCTGACTCCTTTATTTGGGAGGGTCTGGTGTACTGTTTGCCCGTTGCCTTTTTTCGGAGACCTGTTACAGAGACGATCAAACTTCACCCCCATTGATGGGAAAACAAAAGGATATAATAATTGGTATTCAGGTCTGTTTCTGAAATGGCCTGCCAGATTGCAGAACGACTGGCTCAAACTGATCGTGTTTTTAGTACTTGCTACTTTTTCAACAACCCTGGTGGCCGACCCCAAGGTTTCCGGAATAACAGTATTGATGCTTATATTGGTACCAACGATCATGTCTTTATTCTGGGAGTTCAGGTCATTTTGCCGGTACATTTGTCCGGTAAGCGCATTCGTAGGCCCCTTTTCGAGAATGAGCAAGCTGGCACTTCGCAGCAAATCACAGCAGGTTTGCGATCGCTGCAAACCCCGTTATTGCCAGAAAGGCAGTCCGGAAGGATGGGCTTGCCCGTACGGTCTGAATGTTGGAGAGATGAAAGAGAACTCCGATTGTGGACTTTGTCTCGAATGTACACGAAGCTGTTTGTATAATAATGTCACTTTATACCGCAGGCCATTTGGTTCAGAACTTGGAACCCGCAATATGAGTGAGGCGTGGTTAACCATGTCCGTGTTTACCCTTTCCATTGTCTATAGTGTTTTATATGAAGGTCAATGGCCGGTGGTCCGTGATTTCGTAAACATCCTGGATAAGCAAAACTGGGATCTGTTTGGTATATATACAATCATTGTATGGACACTGTCACTTTTCATCATTCCCGGAATCGTTTACATGCTTTCGTATACAGGAGCGAAATTTTCAAAAACGCAGCACGGAATTAAAGATGTTTTTCTGGGCTCCTCCGGAACCCTTTTGCCACTGGGCTTCACTCTTTGGATTGCCTTTGTAATACCCATGCTTTTTGTAAATGTAACTTTTATTGCACAATCAATATCCGATCCGTTCGGATGGGGTTGGGACTTCTTCGGTACTGCCAATATTCCCTGGCACCAGTTTGTACCCCGACTTGTACCTTGGCTTCAATCGGGCCTGGTGCTGACGGGGCTCTGGTTCAGCCTGCGGAATCTAAAAAAAGTATTTCTGAATGCGAAACTTACTTCGCGGCAGTTGTTTCTGATAACGTTGCCTATGGCAGTTTTTATTACTGCAACGGCTATTACAATGATTTTTTTCTATACCAATTAGTAAACCTAATCAGCGAATCAGGAAGGTGAAGTTCAAAACAAGTAATATTTTGTGTCAAGATTGTTGAGTTTCTAACGAGTGAAAGATAAAACAGTGATTTTAACTACTTAATAATAAGCCATTAAAACCTTCATGTATGACAACAAATGAAAAAAACAGCATCATTGTCGAACTTTACGATTTGCCACTAACCGGACGAAAAGATGACCGTTATGGGCGCGTAGTCACTTCGAAGTCACTTACCGAGGACGACTTGATATCAATTGCCGTTTCGCGACGTACCGACCTCAATGCAACGTCCCTCAAAGCGTCGATGAGTATACTTGGAGAAATTGCCATTGAGCAAATAGCAAACGGTGCATCAGTCTGTTTTGGTCTTGGATATTTCAACCTTGGTGTTAACGGGGTGTTTGTTGGTAACGATGCCCGGTGGGACAGCGCGATACACAGCCTGTCGGTACGTGTCGCACCAACAGCAAAATTGCGCAACACAGTCAAAGCAAGCAAGGTTGATGTGCGCGGCATGGCAGCTTCGGGTGCAGTTATCAATTCGGTAACCGATGTTACTACGGGAGAAGTAAATAGTCGTCTCAC
>Ga0209724_1001986_pt1 | contig 17952 bp, 16 predicted proteins | sample grotaG_FD_184143 | JGI IMG/M metagenome (GOLD analysis project Ga0209724, IMG submission 184143) | Glacier valley bacterial and archeal communities from Borup Fiord, Nunavut, Canada, to study Microbial Dark Matter (Phase II) -... | ecosystem: Environmental > Aquatic > Freshwater > Ice > Glacier ...
CGATGACAAATTCCAAACATCGATATATGTTATACCCAAATCTAATCAGAGCTAGTTGTAAACCGCCCAGATATGCTGTGGGTCAATGATATATATTACTTATCTACCTGTGCTGGTTTCTGCTACCTGAGATTAATTAGGAATGCCTATTCACACCCGATTGTAGGATATCCTTGTTAATCACAACTTAATGACTTTCGGGCCTGCCACAGCATTAAGAATGGCGATGAACACATTGGAACCTGGAAACATAAAAGGGCTATATGGAACTTTCACCATGCTAGTAAAGAATAAACCCTATACAGATAAAAGACTATTCTCTTTTTTTGAAAGATTGATACCCAAAGTATGAATGTTTGACATCACTTCTAAAAGCTGGAAGATCAATACCAATGACCCTATGGGTTTACTGCTGGTCTGTTATCAAAATTGCATTGGTACAATTAGTGTTATTCCAATTGATAAAGAAAATAACTAAAAAGTGCCTATCTCGAATTCCCAACATTTAAATAAAAAGTGATTGAATCGGAATTTGCTCTATCAAATCTTCTTTATACTCATTTATTCCATAAAATTCTATGATCCCAAAAACAATGAAAGCTGCCGTTATCCATGGATTTGGGCAGCCTTTGCATATCGAAGAAATGCCGGTTAAAGAACCCGGCGAAAACCAGATACTGGTTAAAGTGATCGCTTGTGGTGTTTGCCATACCGATCTTCATGCCTGCCTGGGCGATTGGCCAGCTAAACCAAAGATGCCTTTGATACCAGGTCATGAGGCGTTGGGCTACGTGGTTGCCCTTGGATCTGGTGTAAGGGATATTAAAGAAGGTGATGTTGTAGGGGTGCCTTGGTTATATAGTGCTTGCGGCCACTGTGATTACTGTTATACCGGATGGGAAACACTTTGCGAAACACAACAGAATGGGGGTTACAGCGTTGACGGCGGCTTTGCTGAGTATGTAGTAGCAGACGCGGGTTATGTAGCACATTTCCCTCCAAATATCAATTTTACGGAAATGGCTCCTATTATTTGCGCAGGAGTAACCGTTTATAAAGGATTAAAACAAACCGATACAAAACCGGGAGAATGGGTGGCTATTTCCGGTATTGGCGGCCTGGGCCACCTGGCAGTACAGTATGCTAAAGCTATGGGATTGCATGTAGCAGCCATTGATATTGCTGATGATAAACTGGCGCTGGCAAAAAGCCTTGGTGCCGACCTTGTTGTGAATGCGAAAGAACAAGACCCGGGTGCTTTTCTAAAAAAGGAAACCGGCGGCATGCACGGCGTACTGGTCACCGCACCTTCACCCATTGCTTTTAAGCAAGGCCTTTCGGCGCTACGCCGTAAAGGTGTGCTGTCACTAACTGGATTACCTACCGGAAGTTTTGACCTTTCCATTTTTGATACGGTAATTAACGGCACTACTATCAGGGGTTCCATAGTGGGCACACGGAAGGATATGAAGGAAGCGATTTCATTTGCTTTAGAGGGTAAAGTAAAAACAACCGTCCATGCCGCTAAGCTCGAAGACATTAATACCGTATTTAATGATATGAAAAAAGGTGACATCAGCGGGCGGATAGTGTTGGAAATTTGAAATTCCAGGCAGATTGACCAGGGAATTCCTTGGCAAAGTGACCGGTCAATAAGCTTTCAAACGATAGCAATGAGAGCTTTAAAAATGATTTTATTAAGTTATTGAAAGTGGTTATTGATATCAGCATGTTCTTCAATTATATTTCTAGAAATTCCCTGTGTATGCTTAACAGTTTCTTAAGCACCTTCACCGGTTATATATCCGACACCGGCACCAATAGCGGAAATGATTAAAATATTATCGAAAAGCTTAAGTATTTTTTCCAGCCTTTTTGTAAAGTGATCAGGAATGGAAAAGTTGAAGAAATAAAAAGTGACGACCTGGTGATTGGCGACAGCTTAATGATTGAAGAAGGCACTTCTATTACTGCTGTTAGTATTATAGTTCAATCGAACGATTTTTCTGTAAACGAAAGTATCCTCACTGGCGAATCTTTAGCCGTTTATAAAGACAAAGCTGCTACTGACAACTAAATTTTTCATGGGACAACGGTAGTAAGCGGACTGGCAATAGCCACCATAACGGCCATTGGAAATCAAATCCGGTTGGGTAAGATTGGCAAAAGCCTTGAATCAATCAGTGCAGAAAAAACACCGCTAGAATTACAGATCAACAATTTTGTAAAAAAAATGGTGATCGCCGGTGGTATTGTATTTCTTATCGTTTGGGGTATCAATTATTTTCACTCATTTAATATTCTGGATAGCCTGATCGAAGCACTTACACTCGCCATGAGTATCCTGCCCGAAGAGATCCCTGTGGCATTCACCACTTTTATGGCGCTGGGTGCATGGCGGTTGATGAAAATGGGCATTGTTGTCAAACAGATGAAAACGGTTGAAACACTCGGCAGCGCATCTGTAATATGTATAGATAAAACCGGCACACTAACAGAAAATAAAATGAGTCTGGCAAAGGTTTATACCTTGTCACTAAATCAAATTTCAGATACTGAAGGCACACTTGGAGAATTTGAAAAGGAATTGATCACGCTGGCCATGTGGGCGAGTGAACCGAAACCATTTGACCCCATGGAAATTGCACTGCACGCGGCGTATACAAAAATTCCCACTTCCGATGAAAGGCCGGGTCATCATATGCTACATGAATACCCCTTAGGTGGTAAACTGCCAATGATGACCCATTTATTTAAAAATAAGATGGGGAAACGTATTATTGCGGCTAAAGGTGCACCCGAAGCACTGATTGCCATCAGCAATTAAAGCAGTAAGGAGAAAAAGCAAATTGTGAGAGCGATTGAGGTTTTAACTGCTGATGGTTACCGGATATTGGCTCTAGGCCAAGCCGATTTTCCGGGTAATGATTTCCCTGCTACTCAGCAGGAATTTAAATTCACATTTAAAGGGCTGGTTGCGTTTTATGATCCGCCTAAGAAAAATATCAGTCAAGTATTGAAAGATTTCTACAAGGCGGGTATTAAGATTATTACAGGCGATAATACCGAAACTACCAAAGCTATTGCGAGTCAAATTGATTTTCATGAATTTGATCGATCTATCAGTGGCGATGAACTGATGAAACTGAACGGGCAGGAATTGGAAAGAATGGTTGAGGATACAAATATTTTTACCAGGATGTTTCCGGATGCAAAATTGAAAATCATCAATGCATTAAAGGCTAAAAAAGAGATCGTAGCCATGATAGGTGATGGGGTGAATGACGGCCCTACCCTAAAGGCTGCTCACATTGGTATAGCCATGTGTAAAAAGGGGACCGAGGTTGCTAAACAGGTTGCATCGCTAATCCTATTGGAAGATGATCTTTTACAAATAATAGATGCCATAGCAATGCGCAGACGTATTTATGCAAATCTTAAGAAAGCAATACAGTATATAATTTCCATTCACATACCCATTGTCGAGTCCTAAAACTGGTTTACGTTTTGTCCCAACCTTAATTTAGTTGACAGGTTTAAAACTTTTCCCCTATTGGAATATCTGAACCATCAAGTAACTCGAAATTTTCAAAATGTCAACTCTTTTGTTTGGGTGTTTGAAGACTATTTCAATAATTGATACGAATTTGCCAAAATATGATGGCTTGTTATATGCAATTACATATAAATTTATGGATTCATTTATTTTTATATGCAAATACATATAATTATTTGTATAATGATTTATTATATGTATTTGCATATAGTATTGAATTATGATGAAATCGTTGGCAGAATTTGTAAAGCAAAAAAGAAAGGAAGCGGAATTAACTCAGGAAGACTTTGCCGCAAGAGCTGGCGTAGCACTAACAGTTATCCGCAAGATTGAACAAGGAAAGGAAAACCTTAACTTGGAGAAAGTCAATCAGGTATTGAAGATGTTCGGTCACGAGTTGGCTCCGGCTTATAGCAAAGAATTGCCAACATATGACAAGGACTTTAGACCATGAGACAAGTAGCTATATATTATAAGGATACCGAAGCCGGTAGGCTAAAGGAAACTGATGAAGGAATCTACGTATTTCAATATTTGGATTCTTATGTCAAGGCTTACCCTAGTCAATTCATTACTTTCACTATGCCGGTAACGGGTAAGCCTTATACAGATAAAAGGTTTTTCCCGTTTTTCGAGGGTCTGATACCCGAAGGATGGCTGCTGGATATAGCTTCAAAAAGTTGGAAGATTAACTCAAATGACCGTATGGGTTTAATGCTGGCCTGTTGTCAAAATTGTATTGGTGCAGTAAGTGTTATGCCTATCCATGAAGAAAATGAGTAAAAAGTGTCTATACTGCTGCGAACCGCTTGATAAAGCGAATACTGGTGATTTTCATGAGCGTTGAAGCGTAAAGTTTTTTGGCATCAGAACGCCACCGCTTTTTAATTACTCCTTAGACCAAATGATCGAACTGGCTAAGAACGTAGTGGAACGAAGCGTGGCCGTACCGGGCGTACAGCCTAAATTATCACTTACCATTGTACGGGAAGCTTTAGTTAACGGTATAGGCAGCAGACTAACAGTTGTAGGCGCATTAGGCGGTAATTACATATTAAAACCACCATCCCCGGATTACCCGGAAATGCCCCAAAATGAACATGCTACAATGCGAATGGCCGAAGAAGTTTTTAGCATTCGTACTGTACAATCCAGTTTAATTCGACTAGCATCTGGTGAACTGGCCTATATAACCAAGCGTATAGACCGCACCAATGATGGAGTAAAAATACATATGCTGGATATGTTTCAAATCTTGGAAGCATTTGATAAATACAAAGGCTCAATGGAGCGTGTTGGTAAAGCCCTGGGTTCTTATTCAAATAATACTTTACTCGACCAGTCTTATTATTTCGAACTGGTTGTATTTAGTTATCTTACCGGTAATAACGATATGCATTTAAAAAATTTCTCCATGATCAATAGCAAAGGAAACTGGAATTTGGCACCAGCTTATGATCTGCTGAATTTGGCAATAGTAAATTCTGATGATGATGAAGAGTTGGCACTAACACTTGAAGGCAAGAAAAAGAAGGTAAATCTTGAACATTTCATACACCTTGCCGAAGGACTTGGATTAAACTCAATGCAGATTAGAAATATTTTTGATCGATTCATCAAAAATCGCCCAATAGCTTACGAATGGCTTGAACGATCATTTCTATCTGATGAATACAAAACGGCCTATAAAACCTTGATGGATACCCGGTTCACTATCCTGGGATAGCCAACGTTTAAATAAAGTGGTTGAATAGGTGTTTGAATTTAAAACAATCCACTATGAAAAGCACCTACTTTAAACACCGCCAACGTTTCGATTTTTCACAATACGCATTTGACATCGGCAGACTACTATTGTGGCCTAAAGCGTTTGATCAAGTCAATGCTGAGGCCCTAAAATCGAAAAATGGCATCTATATTTTCATGCAGTTGCCTTTAAAAAACAAGATTATTTTGAAGCTGAAATATTTGGGACGAGGGTTGCTTCGTAACCATCAAATGAATAGTGCATCATTGCACCGGTAATTGCGTCAATGCCGGTGCCTATAATTCCGCCTAACAGTATATTTAAAATCGTAACTGGATTAAATGATGTTTTAACATTAAATTGTTGAGGGTGATATCCAGATTTTTTGAGAACTAAAATCTTGTCATTGAAGCCTTTTTTCAAGCGTACCTGCCCAGGCGTTACCCCCAGGCTATCTCCATTTAAAAATATTCCTGCCCCGGATGGAATTTAATAAATCTTAACATTTTGGCGTGAACCGGTAAAAATCGTTGCACATCCGGTAAGTGAGAGTAACATGGCAACTGAAATAATCTGCTTTTTCATTTATGAATTAATTAAATTTTAGTCCCCGATTATTAGCCAAAAACTAATCCTAGATATAGGTTATGAATTTTTTGAAAGTTTCTGATTAAATAAGGTGTAATTATACTTTATCTAACATACTATAACTTTAGGGAAAACTTGTTATCATAAAAAGATATTATTATTTATTTTCTAATACTTGTGTTCAACTAGTGTATTAGTGTTTGAAAAATATTAGGTCATATATTTTTCTGATTATTTGTTCTTGCTTTCGGTCAAATCGCAGTAGATATTCAATCGCAGATTTACTCCGGATAGGGTAGGAGGGGTTTGGTTTATTTTCAGGACATACTGGAAGGTGTGCTTGCAGAAACTGATGATGGTTACGCATTCACTTACAACGCTGAACAAACAATCAATGAAAGGGTCGCTGTGACCGGATTTCAGCCCAAACCTTCTGTTATGTTTGATAAGACGAAAGGGCACAGCCGACTGCTGATAGAAGCACTTATAGGAGAGTACATACTTAAACTACAGCATCCTGATTTTGAAGAAGTGCCGTAATCAGAGGATTTGACGATGCATTTGGCAAGCCTGTTTAAAATACCTACCTGTAAGCATACTTTAATGGAGGGTTCAGACGGCAGTTTGGTGTATCTTACCCTGAGGTTTGAATGAGTCAAAGAGTATAAAGTTCACACGGAAGATTTGTGCCAGCTTTCTGAATTTTTAACGGAAAATAAATACAGAGAATCTTATAAAAAGATTGGTAGGCTTATTATGAAATGCTGTACTCAAACAGGTTTTGATGCACTGACTTATTTTAAACTGGTGTTATTTTCTTTTTTGACTGGGAATAATGATATGCACCTGAAAAACTTTTCTGTGCTGTATATGGAAGATGGTGTAAGTCTAAGCCCTGCCTATGACCAGACTAAGGTTAATCTTGTTAATCCGCAGGATGATGAGGAACTGGCTCTTACAATAAACGGTAAAAAGAAAAGGATCAGGCTATCTGATTTTGATGTATTTGCAAGAAGTATGAATACCTGAAACAGCTGTCAGGAATTCCTACAACAAATTTTCAACCGGCAATACGGAAGTTGGGGTGATGATTACAGCATCATTCCTAAGTCCTGAAAAAAAGTAACTATGCCTGCAAATTTTGAATAAAAAGCGAAAATTATTTAGTTAATAGATATTTGTGTAACCTAAGGTATTATCCATAAAAAAAGCAACTACATTTATCATGTAACTGCTTGATTATTAATGCGGAATGGACGGGATTCGAACCCGCGACCCCATGCGTGACAGGCATGTATTCTAACCAGCTGAACTACCACTCCGTTTGTAGCCGTTTTTTCTCTTCTATTGGATTGCAAATATAGAAATAGAATTGTGCTTATCAAGTCAATGGCATAATTAATTGAAAAGAATTTGTAGTAATCTGAAGAACAGCTTGTTTAAATTTTCATGTTCAGGTGAAGTTTTTTCTACAAGTCTTAAAGCCCATAAAAAAGTATTTTTGCGACTAACCTGCAGGCCCGCATAGTGATATTACAGTTAAGATCACGTTTTTTCTTCAAGTTTACACAGGGCATTTGAATCACCATCTGGCCCATCTAAAGCTGATCAAAGACAAAACCTGATTTAGCTGTAAGCGCTTATCAAACAGTGCTTCCTTCTTTCATGCGTTCTGCATTTTCTGCAAGTTGCAATGCATCAATGACTTCTTGTATGCTGCCATTCATAACCTCTGGCAGGTTGTGAATGGTAAGACTGATGCGGTGATCTGTAACTCTTCCTTGAGGATAGTTGTAGGTTCTGATTTTTGCTGAACGGTCACCTGTTGAAACCATTGTTTTCCGTTTTTTAGCAGTTATTTCCAGGTGTTTTGCAAGTTCGACCTCATAAATCCTACTTCTTAAAACCTGCAACGCTTTATCGTAATTCTTTAGTTGAGATTTTTGATCCTGACATTGTGCCGTAATGCCTGAAGGTAAATGGGTGAGTCTCACCGCTGAATACGTGGTATTTACAGACTGCCCTCCAGGACCTGAAGCACAGAATAAATCCTTCCTGATATCACTGATCCTGATATCAACGTCAAATTCATCAGCCTCTGGAAGTACAACAATAGTTGCTGCTGAGGTATGTATACGGCCCTGAGTTTCTGTATTTGGTACCCTTTGAACCCTGTGAACGCCAGATTCATATTTTAACTGCCCGTAAACATCATCACCGCTTACAAGGACCACTATTTCTTTATATCCACCGGCAGTACCTGGAGTATCATCCATTAGTTCAACCTTCCAGCCCCGACGTTCAGCATAACGAACGTACATTCTGTAAAGGTCTCCTGCAAATAAACTTGCTTCATCACCCCCTGTGCCACCCCTGATTTCCAGAATTGCATTTTTAGCATCTTCTGGCTCTTTAGGAATCAGCATGACCCTGATTTCTTCCTCTTTAAGATCTCGTTGTTCAATCAGCTCATCGAGTTCAGCACGGGCCATTTCCCTGAATTCTTCGTCTTTTTCAATAGCCAGAATGGCTTTATTGCTTTCAATATTGCTGACGATATTGCTGTAAATATGGTATTGTTCAACTATCTTACTAAGTTCCTTGTAATCTTTGTTCAGTGTAGCAAACCGCTTCATGTCAAGCATAGTTGCCGGGTTAGCCAGTTCCTGTTCTACATTTATCCAACGGTCTTTTATTGCTGCTAATTTGTCAATCATCTGTCTAAATAATTTGCAAATTTACGAAAAAATCAGCATCAGTACCATTAGTTCTGATGTCTCTATATATGGCTGTCAGTGAGAAACAACGGAAACTATTGATTCCAGTATTTAAGGCTCAGATTTTGCCCATCAAAAACAGCATAACTTCGGTAATTCATCCACTCGCCCAGATTAATATAACGGCTTTTACCATCTAGTAACAGATCTAGGGGCAGGTGTCGATGCCCAAAAATAAAATAGTCGTACGGTGTTTTAATAAGTAGATCTTTTGCATAAATAGCCAGCCATTCATTATCAACACCCTGGAAAACCTCTTTTTCATTTACACTTGCCCTGCTTTTATTTGACCATGCACTGGCAACTCCAATTCCCAGGTTTGGATGAAGCCTGGCAAATAGCCATTGGCAAATGGGGTTTCTAAAAATCCTCTTCAAAAATTTATAGGTAGCATCTCCCGGTCCTAAGCCATCACCATGTCCAATAAAAAAACTTTTATCATTGAAGTTTATAGCAATCGGATCATGATGTAGTTTCAATCCCAGCTCATCTTTAAAATAATCAAGACCCCACATATCATGGTTTCCTGAAAAGAAATGAACTGGTATACCTGAATCTGTGATTTCAGCAAGTTTACCCTGTAAGCGGGCAAAGCCTTTTGGAATAACTTTATTATATTCAAACCAAAAATCGAAAACGTCACCTACAAGATAGATTTCTGCGGCATCTATTGCTGCAAAATCAAGCCAGCTGACGATTTCAAGCTCACGTTTTTTGCTGTTAAAACTATCAGGTACTCCCAGGTGGAAATCTGATGCGAAATATATTTTCTTTCCGTGTTGAATATTCATTAAGTCAAATTTAACTTATCTGTTCAATTCACCCATTTTAAATGAAACATCTGTCTGTAGCTGACGTTAATGACAATTAATTCTCGCGAGATTAAATGATTGATTCTCCTGTAAGTCAAAAGAAAGAAGTACAAAATCGTGGCTGGAGAAAAAGAAGGCCCTTTGGTATTTTAAGGGGAATCTTTTTTTCGTTTCCCATACAACTGCTGCTGATTCATCTTAAGAAGAACTTCTCACTCTTGCTGATCTGGGGTATTTTATTTGGTATAATTACTGGCCATATTGGTAAAGAATTCGGGATACCTTACCTTTTTTTAGATCCTGAATATTTGGGCAGGGTAAGCTGGCTAAGTATGTTAATTATGGGCCTTGCAATGGGAGGGTTCTTACTGGCTTTTCAGGTAACAAGCTATTCTTTAGAGAGTAACAGGTTCAGTTTCTTAGGCTATCTGAGGGTTCCTTTTGGCAAATTCTTTTTAAATAATTCGATTATTCCGGTGCTGTTTATCGTTGTTTACATCATAAACTTCATAAAGTTTCAGACAGAGAGCGAGTATATCTCTACTTCACGGATTCTGCTCGAGGCATTTTCTTTTCTTGGGGGATTTACCATTTTTGTAATGATTTTTTTCAATTACCTGGTAGGTACAAATAAGGATATATTTATTGTCTTGGGTCCTTCGGTAGCAAAAAAATCGGAGCAACGCCGATTAAAAAGGATAAAATCAGGTGTTCTGTCAGAGCCTGGTTTGGCCCCGGTAAAAGTATTGTACTACCTTGAATTACCATGGAAGATCAGGAAAGTAAATACGGCTATCTCAATTAACCCTGATTCTATAAAGCAGGTATTTGCTCAAAATCATTTGAATGCGATCATTATGGAGATTGCATTGATCTTCTCATTGCTTGTCATGGGCTCATTTGCTGGTCGTGAATCAGTACATATACCTGCTGGTGCAAGCCTGTTATTATTTTTCACCATTCTTGTCATGGTGGCTGGCTGGTTCAGCTATTATTTTAAGGAATGGACAGCAGCGTGTATGATTATTTTTTTCTTAGTATTCAATTTAATGACCAGTGTATGGTACCGGGGAAATCAAGGTGGATCAGGTCTTGACTATGGTAAAAAACCCGCAGTTTATTCAATTTCAGCCCTGAAGGCGCTGGCCTCAGATTCTATTTATCACCGTGATAAGATTGAGACAACACAGATTCTTGAAAACTGGCGTAAAAAGTTTTCTGATAAGCCTAAGATGGTATTTGTTTGCTGTAGCGGAGGAGGGCAACGCGCTGCAATCTGGACTATCAGAAATTTGCAAATGGCTGATTCCATGGCCGGTGGTAATCTGATGAAGCATACGGTTTTAATTACCGGGGCATCAGGAGGAATGATTGGAGCAGCATTTTACCGTGAATTATATCTGCGTAAGATGAAAGGCGCCCGTCTTAATATTAATGACCTGAATTTCGCAAAACAAATGGGTCAGGATAACCTGAATGCTATCATGTTCAATTTTGTGGTGAATGATATTTTCTTCAGATCGTTAACATTTAATTACCTCGAAAAATCTTATTATCATGATAGGGGTGAGGCTCTTGAAGCAGAATTAAACCATAGTACCAATGCTGTTCTTGATAAATCTATAACTGATTATAAGCAACCTGAAGCAGATGCAATTATTCCGATGATGATTTTGAGCCCGACCATTATCAATGACGGCAGAAAGCTCTATGTTTCACCGCAGAATATCTCTTATATGGTTGGGTCTGATTCAATGTGGAGACATGATAATATCAGGCATGTACAGGCAGTTGAGTTTGATCGGTTTTTTGCAAACCAGGGAGCTGGGAAACTTCGCTTTTTAACAGCGCTGAGAATGAGCGCAACCTTTCCGTATATATCCCCAACTGTTGAATTGCCTAGTTTGCCCTCAATGCAGGTAATGGATGCCGGCATGACCGATAATTATGGTATTGATGATGCCCTTAAATTTACCTTTGTTTTTCGAGACTGGATCAGACAGAATACTTCTGGGGTGGTAATGCTTTCAATAAGAGATGCAAGCTCAGAAAAACGTATAGAGCAGGAACGTCATCAGACCCTGGCTGAAAAAATTTTCTCAACCATCGGTGGTTTTTATGCTGTCTGGGAAGATATTCAAAATAACTATAATGATGCAGGAGTGTCATATGCCAGAGCCTGGCTGGGTACTAGGCTTGACTATATTGAGCTACCTTATATGCCTGACTTTAATGCCGGTAGAAGCATGTCACGTGATTCTATCTCTTTAAAGGTTGTGCGGGGTGCTTCACTCAGCTGGCATCTTACCCGGTTTGAAAAAGAAAATATCCAACAGAGTATCTCCAGACCTGAAAATCTCAAAGCATTTGCCCGACTAAAGAAACTGGTTAACTAGAAGCTGTTTTTCCACATCATGCTTTCAACCGGTCTGTTGGTTCGGGTATTATACTTGGCTGAGCTCTTTTTATTATACATCGTTTCAATTTCTCCTTCAACTACAAAGTAGATGAGCTGGCCTACAGGCATGCCGTGGTAAACGCGCACAGGCTGACTTACTGATATTTCAAGTGTCCAGGTATTACAAAAGCCTACATCACCCTTACCGGCAGTAGCATGAATATCAATGCCCAGTCTACCGGTACTTGACTTACCCTCCAAAAAAGGAACATGGCTATGTGTTTCTGTATACTCCAGGGTTACACCCAGATATAGGGTATTTGGCTGCAAAACAAAGCCCTCATCAGGAATTTCAAAATGACTTATCTTATTATGCTTGCGTGCATCTAATAAAACATCATCATAAGTGGCCAGATGCCTGCTCAGGTGTACATCATATGAATTAGTACCAAGAAATGCAGGGTCAAAAGGTTCTATGATAATTTTCCTTTTTTCAATTTCTTCTTTTATACGTACGTCAGATAAGATCATCGGGTGAAGATAGAATAATTAGATTTTAGTTAATAGTTTTGTCTTGCCATTTTATTGGCATAGTCCCTATGCCCATACAGCTACTTAAACAGATTTACCCCGAAGTTGAATTGGGAATTTGGAAAATACAAGAAACGGCAGATGAGCTTCTCGGCAAACTAAGACTTAGCGAAGTTGAAATGCACTATTACCAAAGTCTGCGTAAAGGTAGCCGCGCCATTCAATGGCTCAGTAGCAGGGTGCTTCTCCGGCAAATGATACAGACTGATGAATTCATAGATTTTCGTATAGATGCACATGACAAGCCTTATCTGTTTAATTTCCCCTATCACTTTTCAATCAGCCATTCTCATCAATTTGCAGCCGTAATTATAAGTGAGACCTGCCTGGTTGGGCTTGATATTGAAGAGATTCATCCCAAAATTGAGCGAATTGCACATAAATTCATGTCAGATATTGAAATGAGCTATCTGCAAAATGAGAACAGGATATTGCAGCTTTATGCCTGCTGGTCGGCCAAAGAAGCGCTTTATAAATTATATGGCAAGAAAGGTGTTTCTTTTAGAGATCATATTTTGCTAAATCCCTTTAGTTACACTTCTGCTGGACAGATTAGTGCAACCCTGGCAATTGGTCGGTTTTTTAAATATTTTTCGATCAACTATCAGTTAGTAGAAAATTATATGATGGCCTGGGTGATTGATTAAAATTCAAGATTATTTAAGAACTACTACCCCCAGTGCCTTCGAGAGGCTGGTTTTTATATTATTCAATATATTATGAATCGATTGTAGTTCCATGATAACCTCTGTCTTGGGTTCATTTTTCATCTTTTGCTGATTATCGGCAATCATCGTCATTACCTTCCTCATTTTAAGATGATTGATTGCATTTTCAATGGCAACATTTAACAAGGTATCTTCTGTTTTAACAAAAATGCCATGCATAACAGCCCAATTATCGCTTAACAAATAAGGGTTACTTAATAAATCGACAGCAATTTTTCGAAATCCGGCATCTTCATGATGGGTGAAAAAATCAGGGTTGATTTTCCCAGTTTGATCAAGTTGAAATTTAAGTGATGCATAGAGCTGTTTATGTACGGGATGCCGAAATTCTATATCCTCAGTCTGCATGAAAATATAGGCAGAAGCTGTTTTATGCGCTGTATCGTAAGCCGAGTTTCCGAAATTAAACAGCATTCTTAATACCTCCCTTTCCTGAATATCATCCGGAAAAATGGGCTCGGTCGGGGTGTCAGGATAAAACTGCAGGTGCATTGATGAATCATACCCTTCATCTGTTTGTATAAGAGCTGAATTTTGTTGACCGCTCCCATAAGGTGAATCTGAACGAAAATTACCCCCGCTACCATCAGGCCTGGCTTTAGCTTTTCTTAGTTTTATTTTATTTAGCTCAGCAAGCAGAATACTCTCTTCCATTTCAAGAAGATTGCTGCATTGCCTGGTATATATAGAAGCGGCAATACTATCCGGTACTTTTGAGATACTTTCTAGAATATCATGTATGACACTTGCTCTCTTGATCGGATCATTTCCAGCATCACCCAGTAAGACCTGGGTTTTAAAAAAGATAAAATCTTTCTGCTGCTCTTTAGTATATGCAGAAAAAGCCTTACTCCCTACACTTCTGATATACGAGTCAGGGTCATGGCCTTCGGGAAATAAAACTACCCGAACATTCATACCTTCTTCAAGGATCATATCGATTCCCCGAAGTGATGCCTTTATACCTGCCGGATCACCATCATAAAGAATGGTGATATTCTGGGTGAAACGCGAAATTAGCTTAACCTGATTAACTGTTAGTGAGGTACCTGAAGATGCCACAACATTTTCAATACCTGACTGGCTCAGGCTAATTACATCCGTATAGCCTTCGGCCAGAAAACATACATCCTGCTCACGAATAGCTTTTTTCGCCTGAAAAATACCGTATAGGGTATCGCTTTTATGGTAAACCTCTGACTCGGGTGAATTCAGGTATTTAGCAGTTTTCTCATCTTTTTTTAAGATTCTGCCTCCAAAACCTATTATTTTCCCCGCAAGGTTTTGAATTGGAAACATGACCCTGCCCCTGAACCTGTCATAGAGGTCACCCGTATCTGGTTTAATGCTCAACCCCGAATGTTGCAGAAACTCATCTTTAAAGCCCTCTTTGAGTGCAGCTTTTGTTAAATAATGTCTGTTTTCAGGGGCATACCCCAATTCGAATTTTACAAGGGTATCCTGTCTGAAGCCCCGTTCATTAAAATAAGACAGTCCTATATTTCTTCCCTCTTCATTTTGCTGCAGGGTATGGGCAAACAGTTCTTTTGCCCATTTATTTAAAATAAGCAGGCTTTCCCGGTTATCATTCTGAATTAAATCAGCCGGGTTTGGAATCGTTTCCTCTACAGCAATCTGATATTTTTGAGCCAGATACTTAAGAGCTTCCGGATACGATGATTTTTCATGTTCCATAATGAAACTTACCGAATCACCGCCCTTGCCACAGCCGAAGCATTTATAAATACCCTTTGTGACAGAGACATGAAATGAAGGGGTATTTTCATTGTGAAAGGGGCAAAGCCCAATCAAACTGATACCGCGCCTTTTTAATTGCACAAAGTCGCCTACGACTTCTTCAATGCGAACGGCATCATAAATGCTTGATATAGTTTCTTGCTGAATCAAATTTTTTCCTGTGCTTTGTACAAAAATACTACTTTCGTTAAGAGAATTATATCAATATAGCTATGAGCAAAATATTTGTACACGCTGTTTACTTTTGGTTAAAAAAAGATATTACTGCCGATGGGCGTGAAAAGTTCAAGCTGGGTGTTAACTCTCTTCTTGGCACCCCTGGTCTTAGCTTTGGTCATGTTGGTACACCTGCCAGTACAAACAGGCCGGTGATTGACCGGTCATATAGTTATGCCCTGCTACTGGTTTTTAACTCTCAGCAAGAGCATGACGCTTATCAGGAGACAGATCCAAATCATCAATTGTTTATATCATCTTGCAAAGAATTCTGGACGAAGGTTCAAATCTTTGATTCTATTCAGGAATAAGAGCAGCTTCAATAGGGGCACTTCTTATTTTAACGGATAAGAATTGCCAGCCGTTTTAAAGTCATGAAGGGTTACACTGAACGATGAAATTTCTTTCTTTTTAAATGGCACATCCCAATTGCCTGCATATTGAATCAATACAGGCAATATTTGGTCTCCAACATAATTTGCCTCAATGTTCATACGCACATCAAAGCTGAAAAGTAGGTTTGAATAATCCATATCAAAGAATCGTCCAAGAATTTGAAAGTTTTTCTTGTCAAAAATTGTCGTGAGTTCTTTGATCATTACCGAACCATTCTTGGCAAATTCAGGTTTTACCTTACATTCAAACCTATATACAGGGATATGTCCCAGATAATTGGCACTTGAAAATTTATAGGTATAATACTTTCTCAGCTCAGGCGAGAATATTTCTGTTTTACCTGAGATAAAAGGTAATCCATCTATTCTGGTTCCTGGCCTGAATATGAGCTGTTCGAGTTTTCTTTTAAAGCCCTCTTCAGTGCTGTTTAATGGGGCATCAGATTTAAAATCTGAGCTTTTTTCATTTTCAAAGATATAACTGAACATCTGTATGGTAAATAGCTTGTATTTGCCGTTGCTTTTATAAACTTGCCCACTATCTGATTTTTTCAGCACCCGCTGATGGTATGTATTCGTAGTATTATCATGAAAAATATTCTTCATGATATGTGCTGTTACGAGCCCCTTTTTGTCAAAAGTTTTAATATTATATTCAGAGAGAAAACTAAATGAATTTAAAAGGTGAAATGCTTGATAGAAAGAGGTATCCTGCAAAATTTGATTTATAAAATCTTGTTCATGCAGCCCCCTTTTAGTAATCACAAGTGCCGATGTATCAATGACAATGGTTCGCATTGTATCACCAGCAAATCGTCTTGCCGTATCCTGAGATTTTACTGCTGCTGATGAAATTACCAGCAGCAGTAAGACCATATATCTAATCATATGTCAAATATACGATTATAAGGCTTCCAGCTGAGCATAACGGGCTTTCCAGAGAATTCCATTTTTACTGTTTTCTCTATTTATAAACCCTTGTTCAAATAAATTATTCAAAATAACGGTTGCCTCTTCTATAGAGATATTACTCAATAGGGCAAATTCCTGATCTACCATACAGGGATAACGGGTAAATAATGTTTTCGGGCTGGTGTCAATTTGTTCTTTGGTTCCTGAACAGAGCATACTTACGATTATTTCTTCATAGCGTTCATAATGTTGAAAGCCTTTTATAGTGATACTGGGAAATCCTGCAGCAGAAAAAATCATAGTAGGGAAACTGGTTACACCCAGCTCTTTTCCCAGAAGCAGGTCTTGATTGAATAGCTCTTTTGCCTCTCCATCATAATCGCGCCTTAATCTTGCTGTATCAAGGCCAGCTTCAAAAGCTGCTTCCTGCAAATATTCCCATTTGATAATATTGCGCTTTTCAACAAAAACCATTTCTTTTATACGCCTTAAAAATAGCAACGCCATCTCTTTATCCTGCATCTGGGCTGCTTTAAAAGCGATAGATGGAGGGTAAGAAGAATTTAATGGATCTTCATGCCAGATATCACCATCCAGAGGCATATTATATTTTACACATACTTCTTCCCATAGCAAAGCTGCATCTGACGGTCTGCTGATGCTGCCACTTGAATATTCATTCCATGAGGGTAACAGGCCGCCCATCACATAATGGATATTTAAAAACTTACCATATTCAAGCTGCATTTTTCTCAAGGCTGGCTGTATAATCCAGCAGGTTGAGCATATTGGGTCAGTAAAATAAGTTACCTGAATAGGCTTTGAATTTTCTGACGCACTGTCGTGATCATTGTTTCCAATCAGAGGTACCAGAATTTTATCGTCAGACTGGTTAACAGGATTTAGAAATAACTCACTTAATTTTCTGCCCAGCTGTATATGGGAATTGATCTCTGCTGACCTGGAACAGTAGAATTCAGTAAAGGCTGCTTCAATACTTTCACAGCAGAATAAATTTTCAGCAACAATTTTAGCATCTATAATTGCATTTGTTGTTCCTGCACTCGTGAAGGGCAATGACAAATGGCCAGCATCTCCTAATAAAACCACATTGCTTTTGTGAAATGCAGGTAGCAGATCAAAGTCACGGGTATTCCAGATATAGCTTGTAGAAAAGTCATTATTGTTTAAAACTTCCTGCACCTGATCAGGGAAGTTTTTAAGCTGACTTTTACAGAACATTTTTAATTCTTCAGGGGTACTGTCTGCCAAATCATTTAGCCTTGAATCATATTGCATGAACCACACAAATTCATTTTCCGATGTCGGGATCATTCCAAATGCAAGCCCTCTTGTTGCATCCTGGTATTTGGTGAAAGTAGACGTATTGCCTCTGCCTAATTTTTCACTGTTAACTACCCCAACTATTTCTTTAACGGCCCCAGCTCTAAGGTCAATATCACCAAATAGCTCT
>Ga0209724_1001989_pt1 | contig 17935 bp, 12 predicted proteins | sample grotaG_FD_184143 | JGI IMG/M metagenome (GOLD analysis project Ga0209724, IMG submission 184143) | Glacier valley bacterial and archeal communities from Borup Fiord, Nunavut, Canada, to study Microbial Dark Matter (Phase II) -... | ecosystem: Environmental > Aquatic > Freshwater > Ice > Glacier ...
GGCCGCGCCACTGGCGGGGGCAGGCGGCGGGCCACCCAGGCCGTCACCACCACCAATGCGTTTCAAGAGGGACATACAGGCTCCTTTCAGGGACGAGACTCCAGGGCGGACCGGCGGTTAGCGGCGCGCCGGCAAGAACCGCGACAGCAGGCTCGGTGCCTGGTCGCCTTTTTTCCCAGCGCCGGGTGCGCCGGCGGTGTCCGCCGGCACCACGGTCTCCACCGTGGTGACGATCTTTGCCAGGGCCATGATGTCTTTGCTGAACTGGGTGTCGCGCCCGCTGATGACCAGCGGCACACCCTGGTTGATCGCGGTCGTCACCGCCCGCCCATCGCTGCAAATATTGGCGGTGATCTTTTTCCGCAGCGTGTCTTCCACGCTCTCGGTGCGAATGCCCAGCTTGCTGTCGGCCCGGTTGATCACCAACAGCACTTTGTCGGGCAGGTAGCCCAGCTTTTCACAGATATCGAGGAAGCTGCGCGTGTTTTTGATCGTCGGCAGTTCCAGCGTCATGATCAGCAAGATGCGGTCGGCCATATCGGTCATCGCCAGCACTTGTTCGGCAAACGACGGCCAAGTGTCAATGATCACATAATCAAAGGCGCGCCGCAGTTCCTGGAGGATGCGCGTGACGTGGCTCGCCTGGATGCTTTCGCCGTCTTGCGGCAGTAAGGGCGCCAGCAACACTTTGATGCCCGACGAGTGCGGCACCATCACATCGCGCAACAGGGCATCGTCAAGTTCGTTGATGCGGTTGGAGAGTTCCAGGATCGTCTTGGGGTTCGACAGGTTCAGCAGCACGCCCACATCGCCGAAAAACAGGCTGCCGTCTACCAGCGCCACCTTTTTGTTGGTCATCTGCTTCAGCGCAACCGCCAGATTGGTGGCAATCGTCGTGCGGCCCACGCCACCTTTGGGGCTGAACACGGTGAACACACGGCCCAGTTCCGTGCCCTCTTCCGCTTTGTTCGCCGCCGCGCCCGCCTGGGTGATCTGGAAGTTGCGCCGCTTGCTGGAGTCCAGCCGGAACACCTGCCGGATGCTGTCCACTAGTTCGTCGGTGCTGAACGGCTTCACCAAGAACTGCCGCGCCCCGGCCAACATCGAACGGCGCAGGTAGTCCTGCTCACCCTGCACCGACATCATGATCACCGACGTGTTCGGCAGTTCCGAGGTGATCAGTTCGGTCGCCCGGATGCCGTCCATGTCCGGCATATTGATGTCCATCAACATCACATCCGGCTGCAAGCGGCGGGCCACTTCGAGCGCTTCAGTGCCGCTGCCGGCGGTGCCGACCACCTCAATGTCGCGCTCAAACATGACGAGCTTACTCATCTGGTCGCGGGCATCTACATTATCGTCCACGATGACCAAGCGGATTTTCGGTTCGCTCGACATTCGGGTTCCCCTTCCGGCGGGCCGGGGCCGTCGCCGTTACTTAAAGATGATTTCGGGCAGCACCACCCCGTAATCCTCGGTCATGATTTTGTCGGTGATCCCGGTTGTGCGCTCCACATCCGTATCGCCCTGCGCGCGCAGCGTCAAGTTCACGATCCCCGTTTCGCGGGCATATTTAATCACTTCCGCCTGTTGATCGGTGATGCCCAGGATCAGCGCCGCCGAGAACGGGGTTTCGGCGGTGCTGCCATATAAGGCTTGGGCTGCCTGTGCTGCCGCCGCCTGCTGCGTGGCCGCGTCCGCACCGCTGCCGCTCTGTTGCGGCGTAGTGTCCACCGTCGAGTTCGTACTCTTTTTCTTGGCGCCGCCCGCCGCCAAATGGATCACGCGCACGACTTTAATGTTGTCAAGCACTTTTTTCGTGGTCGGGAAGTTGCGCGTCAATTGCTGCGGCTTGCCGTCCGGTCCCACAATCGAGGTGATGATCTCAAACTGGCGCGTCCACAACACATCCACCACATCGCCGTCCACCAACTGGCCGCCGAAATTATCCACTTCACGAATCGGCAGCACAAAGCCGCGTTGGCCTTTGGTCAGCACCTGCGATACGCCAGGGTCCGACACATCATTCGTGTTGACTTGGCTGCCCTGCGCGTAATCGCGCGTCAGCATCTTACCGACAATCTGCTGCGGAATCTCAGTCGTCGGCGAGATGACTTGGTTCACCGGCAAGTTCTTCACCGTCAGGTCTTCGGCCTTCAAGATGGTGAAGCCCTTCACATCGCGGGCCACCGTCACCACACTCTGCTTCGGCACCTCAGTCGGGATAATCGGCGCGAGCGGGGCAGTTCTCCCCCCTTGCAGTGCCAAATACAAGACCACAAACGCCAGCAACGACAACACCGCGCCCAGCAACAACATCGTGCGTCCGCCACCACTTCGCCTCATCCGGTTCCTCCCCTTCCAGGCTGCCCAACCGCGCGGCAGGCAAGCATGACCGTCACTCTGTTCCCCTCGGCTACAGCGTTTAACTTCATTATAGCATTGCCCCCCCCAACTTGCAACACAAAGCCGCCGATCCAGGCCAATATAGACCGAAAGTACTACTACCACCCTGCGTGGCAGTCGCCGGCCGCCCTGCGTCGGGTCCGCCTCCCGCAGCGCACGCCATACGCGGGGCCAGGAAACGGCGCATCAGCAGCCCCGTAGGAGGGGGCTATGTCCCCCGGCGACGGACGATTGCGGATTGCGGATTGCGGATTGCGGATTGGTGACGGGCGGTGGTAAGAGGCGGTTCCACCCCGGCGATTGTGCGCCGGTAGGCGGCGGTTCCCCCGGCGACCGTTACCACGCGCATTGTAGGAGGCGGTTCCCCCCGGCGACCGTGCCCCGGTAGGCAGCGGTTCCCCCCGGCGACCGTTACCACGCGCATTGTAGGAGGCGGTTCCACCCGGCGACCGTGCCCCGGTAGGCCACGCTGCCCCCGGCGACCGTGCCCCGGTAGGAGGCGGTTCCACCCGGCGACCGTGCCCCGGTAGGAGGCGGTTCCCCCCGGCGAGGTCGGCCTTATGACAAGTGTTCCCCATTAGGCATACATCGCAAAAATCACCCAGCAAAATCTCCGTGGCTCCGTGGTACCACCGCCGGTAAGGGTGCCGTTCAGCCCCCGTCAGCCTGCGAAGGCAGGCTTCGTAACGGTAGGCGCGGCTTGAGCCGTCCGGCCCCCGCGACCCACCAGATACGCCGCCATTACGATTTGTGAGCAAGGGCGCGCTATGGTATGATGGCTCCCATGAACACCGATCCCCGCCGCAACCTGCCGCCGGTCAACGATCTACTCGCCGCGCCCGCCCTGGCCGCCTGGCACAGCCGCCTGCCCCACGCCCAGCTGATCGAGACCGCCCGCGCCATCCTCGACGAGACGCGCGCCGCCCTGGTCGCCGGCGCAGCCCCGCCCAGTGCAGCGGATCTGGCCGCAGCCGTGGCCGCCCGCCTAGCGACCGCGACCCAACCCGGCCTGCGCCCGGTCATCAACGCCAGCGGCGTGATCCTGCAAACCAACCTGGGCCGCGCCCCCCTCAGCGCCGCCGCCCAGGCCGCCCTCACCGGCGCAACCGGCTACACCAACCTGGAATACGACCTCGCCGCCGGCGCACGCGGCAGCCGCTACCACCACGCCGCCCCCCTGCTCACCCGCCTGACCGGCGCCGAAGATGCGCTGGTGGTCAACAACGCGGCGGCGGCGCTCTATTTGGCGCTGCTCGCCTGCGCTGCCGGGCGCGAGGTCATCCTGTCGCGCGGCGAGGCCGTCGAGATCGGCGGCGGCTTCCGCATCCCCGACATCTTGCGCCAGAGCGGGGCCACCCTGGTGGAAGTCGGCACCACCAACCGCACCTACACCCACGACTACGAGGCCGCCCTCAGCGCACGCACCGCCGGCCTCTTGCGCGTCCACACCAGCAACTTCCGCGTGATCGGCTTCACCCACACGCCCGCCCTGGCCGACTTGGCGGCCCTGGCCCACGCCCACGGCATCTGGCTGGCCGACGACACCGGCAGTGGCGCGCTGCTGCCCACGGCTCGCTACGGCCTCTCGCCGGAACCCCTCGTGCAAGACAGCGTGACCGCCGGAGCCGATCTGGTGCTGTTTAGCGGCGACAAGCTGCTGGGCGGGCCGCAAGCCGGCATCATTGTCGGCAAGGCCGGTGCCATCGCCGCGCTGCGCCGCCATCCGCTGGCCCGCGCGCTGCGTGTAGACAAGCTGACCTACGCCGCCCTCGAAGCCACCCTGCTCCACTATCTACGCGGCGAGGCCGAGCGCGAGGTGCCCGTCTGGGCCATGATCAGCGCCGACCCTGCCGCCCTACAGCGCCGCGCCCACGCCTGGGCCGCCACCCTCAGCGCCGCCGGCCTGCCCGCCGCCGTCATCCCCGGCCACAGCGCCGTCGGCGGCGGCACCCTCCCCGGCGACACCCTGCCCACCTGGCTGCTCGCGCTCGGCTCCGACCGCGCCGCCGCCCCCACCCCCCAACCCCCTCCCCTAAACGGAGAGGGGGAGCTAGACCAGAACTCCCCTCCCTCTGTAGGGGAGGGGGCGGGGGAGAGGTCGTCATCCATTCCGCATTCCGCATTCCGCATTCCGCATTCCGCCGCCGCCCTGGCCCGCCGCCTGCGCCAGGGCACCCCCGCCGTCGTCGCCCGCGTCGAACACGACCACGTACTCTGCGATCCCCGTACCGTCCTGCCCGATCAAGATGCGGCGCTATTGGCCGCGATCCAGGCCGCGTGGCAAGCGTAAACACACCGGCAAGCCAAACGGCAACACGGAGCTACGGAGACACGGAGACGAGATTTTACGGTGCAACAGGAAAGCTACGACCGCGCCTACACAGAACAACAAAATCCCGCATTTCGTTCTCCGTGTCTCTGTGTTGAACACGCAAACGCGCGCCTACGGCACCAGCAACGCGCCCCAATCGGCCCCCACGGGGACCACCAAGTGCCCGCCCTGCACCGTATACGCCGTGCCGTTGGTCAGCCGATCATGCAACACCGCGCCGTCGGCCAGCACGCCCTGCACAGCCAAATCCAGTGTTTGCGCCGCCCCGCCCAAGTTGAACGCCACCACCGCCGTCGTCGGGCCCTCCTGGCGCGCGAAAGCATACAAGCGGTTCGCATCATGCACCAGCAGCCGGGTCGTGCTGCCCGTTCGCAAGGCCGGCAGCGCGTGGCGCGTCTGGGCCAGCGTCTGGTAGAAGTGGATCAAGTCTGGGTCCGCGCTGCCCCATGGATAGGTGCGCCGGTTGTCCGGGTCGGCTCCGCCCGCCAAGCCCGCTTCGTCGCCGTAGAGGATCGTCGGCGCGCCCGCGCTGGTGAACTGCAACAGCGCCAGCAGCCGCAGCCGGTTTTTGTCGCCGCCCACGCTGGTCAGCGCCCGCTCCACGTCATGCGAATCAATGATATTCATCGAAGCCTGCACTGCTTGTGGCGGGTAGTCTTCGCGCTCCGAGGCCAACAGATTGTCCAGGGCGGTCGCCGAAGTGGTGCCGGTGGGCGACATAAAGCCCAGCGCGGCGGCACGAAAGCGGTAGTTCGTCACCCCGTCCCATGCGTCGCCCGTCAGCCAACCCGCCGCATTCTCCCAGTTCTCGCCGATGATCACCGCGTCGGGATACGTCGCCCGCACCGCCGTGCGAAAATCGCGCCAGAACCCGTCGCTCTTGTACTTGGCCGCATCCAGTCGCCAGCCCGCCGCGCCCGCCGCCAGCCAGTGCTGCGCCACCGAGTCGGGCCGGCGGAACAAGAAATCGCGCACCGCGTCCGTCTCCTGGAACGCGGGCAGCGTGTCGTAGGTCTCGAACTCGTTGTACCACTTCGGCCATTTATAGAAGTGAAACCAGCCAAAATACGGCGACGCTTGCGACTCGAACGCGCCGTCGGTCGGATAATGTCCATAGCGGTCGAAGTACAAGCTGTCGCTGCCCGTGTGATTGAACACCCCGTCCAGAATAAGGTGCATATTGCGCCGCTTGGTCTCAACGATCAGCCGGTCGAAGGTCGCGGTGTCGCCGAACCACGCCGCCAGCCGGTTATAGTCGCGCGTGTCATAGCCGTGATTCGAGGCCGCATCAAAAATCGGGTTGAAGTAAAGCACCGTCACGCCCAGGCTTTGCAGATAATCCAACTTGTTGATCACGCCTTGCAAATCGCCGCCGTAAAAATCGCTGTTGCCTTGCGGCGGCGCTTCCCAGGCGCTGCGGCTGCTGCGGCCGTCATACACGGGCTGCCCCGCCGGACGGTCGTTGCTGGGGTCGCCGTTGTTGAAGCGGTCGGGGAAAATCTGGTAGATCACCGCGTCCTGCATCCAGGCCGGGATCGTCCAATGTGGATCATACACCGTGATCAGGTAGTCGTTGTCATTCGGCCCAGACTGCGCTTCGCCCACCCCGCCGTCGCGGGCCCGGTCGTCCTCATAAGCTGCGCCGGCCCCGCCGTCTTGCGCCAGGAAGCGGTAGTACAGCGTACCGGGCCGGGCCGGCGTTTGCAGCGCCACGCTCCAATAGTCCCCGTCGGCGGCGCGCCGCTCCAAGTGTAACGGCACGCGCTGCTCCGCCCCGGCCCGGCTATCCCACACCCGCACCGTTGCCCCCGTCAGATCGCCCACCGCCGTCCGCAGCCGCAGCGTCACCACTGACCCCACCGCCACCGCGCCCACCGGCGACCGATACAGGGGATCGCGGCTCATGTGATATAGCGCCCCCTGCTGGATTGCCCCGTCGCCCGGCCCCGGCTGCGCGTTCGCCTCCCCCGCCGGCAACACCCCGCCCACCGTCGCCGTCGCCAGGACCGACGGTGCCGTGGCGGTCGCCACCACGCCCAACGTCGCGGTCGGCAAGGCGGGGGCCGGCCCCGTAGGCGCGGGCGTAGTGCCACCGCCGTCACAGGCCGCCACCAGCAACACCCCACTCAGCCACGCCATGCTGCGACGTAATAGCAGAGCCATAGAAACCCTCTTTATTCTTGCCAATAAAAAGCCACCAAGCCACAAAAGAGTCATCGGAGTCATCTTCGTGTTCTTTGTGGCTTGGTGGTGAAATGGCGTGCGGCGGCGGTGTTACAGGAGCGCATCAAGCACCTGAAGGCCGTGAAGAATCGGCTGCCCTGTCGATCAGGCTAACAACGGCGACTCACCTCCAGAAGACATCTACGGACAGGCCGCATAGGCATCCTACCCGATTCTTCACGGCGTTCAGCATGACAGAGTCATAGGCTAAACAGTTACTTACGTTTTACGTTTTACGTTTTACGCCTACGGCTGCAAAGTCAGCGTCCCCGCACCCGCCTGCTGAATAACCGCATCCGACCACGGCAGCGTGCGATAGGTGCCATGCAGCCAGCCGTCCACCTGATCGCCCCAATGCGCCGACCCCGGCTGGCCCGACTCGCCCGGCGCAAACACCAGTTGCGTCTGCGTCCAATCGCCGGGGGTCTGGATCAGCCGCATCGAAGGATGCCCACTCTGCGCGAACTGATGGGAGCCGGGCGGGTTCTCAAAGCTCGACCCCACATTGACCGTCGTATTATCGCCGCCCGTCGGGAACGGCCCCAGGTTGAACAAGCGATCCAGCGGCGGCACCGCGCCCAGCGTGTGGGCAAAGGTAATGCTGTGCAGCGCTCCCCACGACCAAGCGTTCATATCCTCGCCCTGTGCCGTCCGCAAGGTCGCCACCGCCGCGCCCAGGCCGGCCCGCAGGATGTCGTCGCGCGTCTCATGCGCCGGCGTGGCCGTGTCGTCCCACAGCGCGGCCTGCGGCGTGTCCAGCAGGTTCCGCAGCAGCATATTCGCCGCCGGGTCCAAGTTGTCCAGGTACTCGCCCGCCAGCGTCCCGCCTAGGTCGTCGGCCAGCGTGCGCGTCAGCACCTGCTGATAGGTTAGCTCATACAACGCCGCCGTCGCACTGCCGGCGCTCAGGTCGCCGTCCCAACCCTTGAAGCGCGCCGCCGCCTCCGTCACCCCGCCGTCGCCGGTGATCGCGGCCAGCTTTTGCCCCACCGCCGCCGCCAACACGCTATGCTGGTCATACTGCATCCGCTTCACGTCGTCCACGCTCAGTTTGGCCGTGGCGGTGATCATCTGGGTGATCCGCTCGGCGCGGAAGGGCGGGAACCACCAGCCGGTGATCAGGCGCGGATAGTTCGGCCCCACCACACGGTTGTTCGCCGTGACCACATAGCCCTGCGCCGGGTTTAGCACCGACGGCATCTCCGCATACGGCACTAGGCCGGTCCAATCGTAATCGCCGCTCGATCCGTCCACCGGCACCAACCCCGTACCTTTGGCCCGCACCGGCCAATCACCGGTCGCCTGATAGCCGATATTGCCCGCCGTGTCGGCATAGACAAAGTTCTGCCCCGGCACCGACCAATCGGCCAATGCCGCATGGAAGCCCGCCCAATCTTTCGCCCGGTCCACGCTGATCACCGCCGACAGCAGGCGGCCCGGTTGCAGCGCCGTCCAACTCAGCGCGCTCGGCGCAGTCAATTGGCTGATCACGCCGTTCAGCAGCGGCCCATGCACCGTGCTGCTGATCGTCAGCGTGAGGCCGGCATCCCCCTTCACTGGGATCGTTTCGCTGATCACCTCCAGCGGCCGCCACGCCCCTTTGTACTCATATTGGCCGGGATGACCCGCCGGGTCCAGCTTCTCCACAAACAGGTCTTGCGTGTCCGGGCCAAGATTGGTCACGCCCCAGGCGATGTTCGCGTTGTGGCCGACCACGATGCCCGGCGCGCCGGCAAAGGTCACGCCGGCCACATCCAGGCTGCCGTCGGTCGCCCGCAATTGCATGGCATACCAGATCGACGGGTTTTGCACCCGCAGATGCGGATCGTTCGCCAGCAGCGGCTTGCCGTCACTCGTGTGGCTACCGGCGATCACCCAGTTGTTGCTGCCGATAGCGCTATCGGCCCCCACGCCAAACACGCCGCTCAAGCGCTGCGCCACCGCGCTGCCCCCCGCCGGTCGCCCCGGCAACGCCGACTGCGGCACAATCGTCGTACCCGCGTCGTTATAGGCCGGCAAATATTGCGCCGCCTTGTCCACGCCCAGCTTGGCCTGCAAATCGGCCATCGTCAATTCCACGTTCATGTTTTCGCTCAGATCCCAGGCCATCACCTTGCCGAAAGTCACCGTATCCAGCGGGGTCCAATGCTCCGGCTTATAACTCAAAATCGTGAACTCCAGCGGCAATTCGTCGCCGTGCGTGTCCAGGAAAGCGTTCACCCCATCGCTATAGGCTTGCAGGATCAGCTTATACTCGGCAGGCAAAGCCGCCAATTCGCGCTGCGCCGCCCGCCGCCAGCCCACCGTCCGCACAAAGCGGTCGGTGTCCAACGGAGTCGGCCCCAACACCTCCGACAGTCGCCCCGCCCCCACCCGGCGATAAAAGTCCATCTGCCACAACCGGTCCTGCGCCACCACATAGCCCTGCGCCCGGAACAGGTCCAGGCTGTTGGCCGCCGTCAGATGCGGCATCCCCGCCCCATCGCGCACCACTGTCACCGGCGCAGACAGCCCCGCCAGCCGCAGCGTGCCGCTTGTCGTCGGCAGCGAGTGCCGCACCGCCCAGATCGCCGCGCCCACCCCGCCCACGATCAGCAGGGCCAATACTCCCAGCCCAATCCGCAGCGCTCGCCCCGGCCAGCGCCGCGCCCGTCCCACTGCCGGGGCCACAACCGGCACAACCGGTTCAATCGGCACCACCGGCGCAGTAACAACCACAGAACGGGCGGCTTTAGGGCGAGCGCTTCCATTACGACGACTCATCAGCTTGTCTCCTTCGACACTATAGCCTTGATTATAGCACCGGGGAGGGCAGAGTCAAGCCGCGCTTTTAGCAGGTTAAGTTAGGGCTGTAGTAGCGCACGGCGTGCGCCTGTCTAGGATCACCCAGCAGCGGGTAGATTGTAAGAGAACGCGGTATTCCCCGCCGGCGTAGGAGGCGGTTCCACCCGGCGAGGCCCGCCCCAGCACTCCGGCAGACGGTGAGCGCAGCCGGCGGGTTCATTGCTACAGTCGGCCCCGCGCACGCCGTGCGCTGCTACACCCGCCGCCGGACGTGCCCAAGCACCCTTCACCGTCTACTCAGAATGACACGCTTCTTGAGTATACATCACCGCTGGAACCGTTACACCCAACCAAAACCCCCCGAAAATCTCCGTGCCTCCGTGTCGCCGTGTTGTTGTCACGCTCGCTCCACCGACCGGCTACACCGTTACAAAAATCTTCGTGTTCTTTGTGTCTTTGTGGTGAGATTCGTCGGCCTACTGCCCCACCCGCTCCTGCATCCCCTTGACCATGCGTGCAGTCACCGCCCGTGGCGCGAAACGCGGAGCCAGCGCCATGATCCGATTCTGCCAGCCGGGAATCACCACCGTCTGCCCGGCCTGCATCGCCCGATAGCCAATACGCGCTACCGTCCCGGCATCCATGACGGCCATCCGCTGAAACAACTGGGACTCTTCCATCGCCGCCCGCGCCTGAAAGCCCGTCGCGCTGGGGCCGGGGCACAGCACCGTCACCGTCACCCCCGACCCGCGCACCTCCTCGGCCAGCGCCTCCGACAGAGACAGCACATAGGCTTTGCTGGCATAATAGGCCGCCATCAACGGCCCCGGCTGAAACGCCGCCGTCGAGGCCACGTTCAGGATCTGCCCCGACCGCCGCGCCAACATTCCCGGCAAGAACCGCTTGGTCAAGGCCGTCAACGCCACCACATTCACCTTCAACAGGTCCAGATCCGCATCCTCGCTGATCTCCACGAACGGCCCATACGTCGCAAAGCCCGCATTGTTCACCAGCGCATCCACCGTGATGCCCGCCGCATCCAACGCCGCCGCGAGGGTCGCCGGAGCCGCCGGGTCGGTCAAATCCTCCGCCAACACCGTCGCCGTGATACCGTAGTGGCTCCGTAACTGCGCCGCCAGCGCATTCAGCTTGTCCACACTGCGCGCCACCAACACGACATTGTACCCATCGCGCGCAAACAACTTGGCAAACTCCACGCCAAACCCACTCGACGCGCCCGTGATCAAAGCCGTTCGGCCCATCCCCCGCTTACTCATCGGATCACCCTCCTTCATCACGATAGAACCTCCGTCACACATTTACCCATCCCCATGGCAACAGTGCAGCCTTGCGCTGCAAGACCTGCATAGCTCTGTACACTGTACACTTTACGTCCTACGCTTCGCACCATGGCGTGTACGGACACAAGATTGATCCCCTGCCGGCTGTACACTTTACACTTTACGTCCTACGCTTCGCCCTCCATCCCCCGCAGCAGCAACCGCAACGTCGTTACCAGTGCTGGGCCGAAAGCAAAGTCAAACAGCGCTAACTCCGGCAGAGCTTGCACCTCCCGGATCACCGGCGGCGCATCGGTCATGCTGCCCAAGCCGATCACCAGCGCATGAGTCCAGAGCAACGCCTGCACGCCTTGCCCCGGCGCAAGCGCCAGCCTGCGTTCTAGCCGCTCCCCTGTCGCCGTCACGCGGGCTAACAAGAACCGCTTGAAGGCCAAGGCCGTAGCCCTGTCCACATTCGCTTCCAAAACCCCATGCAGCAACGCCAATAGCCGCGCTAAACCTGGGCGCGCCTCCAGTGTGGCACACAGCACATCCGCCACCGCTGTCGCCGTCAGCACGGCCCCAGCATCCAAACTCGCATCCACCGCATCGAACCAAGCCGCTAACTGCGCTTCCAACACCGCCAGAAACAGCGCCTCTTTGGTCGGGAAATAGAGGTAGAGCGTGCCTTTCGCCAGCCCCGCCGCCGCCGCAACCTCCGCCATCAAGATCGCCGCATAGGGCCGTGCGGCGAACTCCACCCAGGCCACATCTAAGATCGCCTGCCGCCGTTGCGCCTTCTGGCGGCTACTCATCGCCCGCCGCTTACCCCCATCCATCGCCTGATCCCTTTCGCAACTGACCGCTGGTCAATTATAGTCGGCCCCTAGTCATTTGTCAAGAGGGGAAGCAGGCAGCACGTAACGGTTCCGCCGTTGCGGTACTAAAAGAGGGAATACGATCAGTGCAGCACAGCGAACGCGCAACCCTATGGTATAATAGACCCATGATGAGCGCATGGATGCACACGACACGTATCCGGCAAGCGATAGGCCGGCGTGGCCCCTGGCGCAAGCTGCTACGCCGGACGCTGCTCGTGGCGCTACTCGGAGGGGTGGTCGTGGCTGGATTTGTCTGGCACGTCGTCGCGCTGACGGCAGGGGTCATATATGGCCCCACCGATGCGCGCCTACCCCACAACCATGTCGCGCTCGTCTTCGGTGCGGGCCTCACCCCCAGCGGCGGGCCCAGCGCCGTGCTATACGACCGCGTCGCCACCGCCGCCGACCTCTACCGCCACGGCAAAGTAGACAAGCTGCTGATGAGCGGCGATAACAGCGTGCCCGAATATAACGAAGTGGCCGCCATGCGCCGGACCGCCCTCGCGCTGGGCGTAGCCGACCGCGACATTGTGCTGGACTACGCCGGGTTCCGCACCTACGATAGTTGCTACCGCGCGCGTGATGTCTTCGGCCTGCGCGCCATGACCCTCGTCACCAACGGCTACCACCTGCCGCGCGCGCTCTACATCTGCCGGGGGCTCGGCCTCGACGCAGTGGGCGTAGCCGCCGACCGCCAACCCTATTCCGCAAGCGCCAAACTGAGTTGGCAGGTGCGCGAAGTGCCCGCCCTGATCGCCGCGCGTTGGTGGCTCTCCACCAGCGAACAGCCCCACTTCCTGGGGCCACAGATCGATGTGGACGGTGTAAACGGCTGAAGGCCAGGATCGACTGTAGGGGCGTTGCCGGCCGCGTCCGCTGTATAGAATGATGGATGATCAAGAAACAGGCACAACCGGAGCCTTGCTTGACCTCGCCCAGACCGTAGTGGATGCGCTGGAGGTCCAGGCCGGGCTGATCCTGCTCTGGCACACCGAAGAGGGCCGGCTATCCCGACCCGCCGGCGCAGGGCTGCCACCCGACGACCTCGCCCAACTCGAAACGCTGCTGACCACCGCCGCGCCCGACCTGTTGCAGACTCTGGCCGGCGCGCGCCCCCATGTCGCCCACGTCGGCGTGTTGCCCGGCTGGCGGCTCGACCTAGCCCGCCGCCAAGCCGAAGTGACGACACCGTGGGGGCCGTTGCAGGTGCGCGCCGTGCCGGTGGACGGTGCAGTGGCCTTGCTGGCAGTGCTACCGGCAGCCGCCGGCGGTGGCTGGGCCGCACGCCCCCACGCTTGGCGCGTCCTCGTGCGCCACCTAGAACTGGCGGTGCAGACCGCGCACTACGCCGCCCAGCTAGACCGCCAAGCCCGCCTGCTCGACACCGTGCTGGCCCAAAGCAGCGACGGCCTGCTGGTACTGGACGCGGCGGGCCGCGTGACCCGCTGCAACGCGGCGGCCGAGCGCATGACTGGCTGGCACGAGGCCGACCTCCAGGGGCAGCCCTTCACCGCCGCCCTGCGGGTCCAGCCCATGCACTGGACAGCAGACGAAACTGCCGAAACCGTCTCCCCGCCCGATATGCTGGAGTCGGTGGGCCCAGGCTGCGCCTTGGAACTGGTCTTAACCACCCGCGCCGGGCAGCCCTTTTACAGCGAGGCCACCGTCACCCCCCTAGCCGGCACCGAGCCCGCTGCCGGCGTGCTGGTCAGCCTGCACGATGTCAGCGCGGGTCGCGAAGCCGAAGAGTTGCAGGCCACGTTCCTATCGGTGATCTCGCACGAATTGCAAACGCCCCTAGCGATCATTCGCGGCTATGCCGAGCTGCTGACGGATGGCGCAGCCACCCTGCCGCCCGACCGCCTCCAGAGCAAGCTGGCCGTCATCGCCGAAGAGAGTGAACGCCTCAGCAAAATGGTCGCCAGCCTGCTTGATGCCTCGCGTATCGGCGCGGGTGGCCTGGAACTGGCGCGCGAGCCGGTAGACATCCCCCGCCTCGTCCGCCGCGCCGTGCAGAAGATGGAGGCGATCAGCCCCCAGCACCCCTTTGTTGTCGCCCTGCCCGCCGACCTGCCGCCGGTGCTGGCCGACTATGCGCGCGTAGAACAGGTGCTGATCAATCTGCTGGAAAACGCGGTCAAATATTCACCGAAAGGCGGCCAGATCCTGGTCACCAGCGACCTGCGGAGTGATGCCGTCGTCATCCATGTCAGCGATCAGGGCATCGGCGTGCCCAGCGCCGAACGCGAGCGCATCTTCGCCCGCTTCGCCCGCCTCGACAGCCGCGTGGTGCGCCGGCTGAAAGGCGTGGGCCTGGGCCTCTTTATCGCCCGCGCCATCATCCAGGCCCACGGCGGGCGCATCTGGGTGGACGCAGCGCCCGGCGGCGGCGCGCAGTTTTCCTTCAGCCTGCCGCGCCAGTTTAACGCGCCCCTGCCGATTGTGTTTGGCAGGAGTTAGGGGATACGCATGGCCCAAACCATTCTCGTGGTAGACGATGAACCGCGCCTCGTAGACCTCGTGACCACCATCTTGGAAAGCCAGGGCTACGCCGTGATCGAAGCCGACGACGGCGACGCGGCGCTGATCGCCGTGCGCGACCGGATGCCCGACCTCGTGCTGCTTGATGTGATGCTGCCCGGCCAAGACGGCTTCGCGGTGCTGAAAGCCATCCGCGCCATCTCCACCGTGCCCGTGATCATGCTGACCGTGCAAGCCGGCGAGGCCGACAAAGTGCGCGGCCTCGAACTGGGCGCGGACGACTACATCGCCAAGCCCTTCGGTCAACGCGAACTGGTCAGCCGCGTCAAAGCCCTGTTGCGCCGCGCCGAAATGCCCTCCGTCGCCCCGGTGCATAGCCTCGTCACCGTAGACAGCCGCCTCGCCATAGATTTCGATACCCGCGAAGTGATCGTAGCAGGTCAACGCATCAAACTGCGGCCCACCGAGTACAAGCTGCTCTACCACCTCGTCCGCAACGCCGGTCGTTTGCTCAACCACGAGACCCTGCTCACCCGCGTCTGGGGCCGCGAATACCTGGACGACACCCAACTGCTGCGCCTCTACATCACCTATCTGCGCCAAAAGATCGAACCCGACCCCTCCAACCCCCACTACATCCTGAACGAGCGCGGCCTCGGCTACCGCTTCGTAGAGTTCGAGGGCCGCCCCCTGCGCGACCTCCCCTAACAGCGGCAACAAAAAGGGGCGACCGCCATTGATCGCCCCTGTGCTGATGCTGAAAACATTTCCTGGAGGACTCTAACCGAAAACAGCCGTCCCCTTCTCCCAGCGTTTTTCGTGATCCTTGCTGTCTTTCGCGTATCAACAAGTACCCTGCTGGGCCTAACGCGGCGGGAGCTGGGTGGTGTGGGCTTCGCCCCCGGCGGTCCCCTGTTGCCGCATCCGCTGGGCCTTTTGCCCGTCGCGCCGAATCGCGACAAACGCCGCGATCATTGCCCCGATGATACCCAGCGGCAGCAAAATCGCCGGCACATAACCGACCAGCATATTCGGCTCCGGGCCCACCATGTTGGCGGGCGCGGGACCGGGCACTAGGCTCCGGCCCCCACTGGCCCCCACGCTACCCGTGCCCTGATCCACCGCCGCCCCGCCACCCGGCCCAGGTGGCGCGCCATTGCCCTGCCCGCCCGGCGTGTTCGCAGGCGCGACCGGCGTGCCCCCCGTGCCCGTCTGCCCGTTGCCGGTGGTGCCTGTATTGTTGGTCGTCGCCGGCGTAGCAAGCGGCGTAGTCGCCTGCCGGGCCCCTGCCGCCTGGACCCCGCCGCCCGTCACCAGGGCCGCGCCCAGCAAGGCCAGCGCACTAAGCAGCAAAAGCGCGTATTTCATCTGCATCGTTCCCTCTCTATTGGCAAGTCTTACGGATCAGCAACACGTCGGCGCAATACCCCACCACAATGCCCCCATTGTACCCCACGCGCAAATCTTGTGCCACCCCTTAGTAGATCCGTAACGGTGCAGTTCGGCCCCCCGTCAGCCGGCGAAGGCAGGCGGCAGAGCGGTAGCCGCGGCTTGCGCCGCCCGACCCCCCGCCAGCCTGCGAAGGTAGGCGGCAGAGCGGTAGACGCGGCTTGCGCCGCCCGGCCCCGGCGACCCCAACGGAACCGTTACGTAGATCCAGCCGCCACAAACCCGCGTAATCTGCCAAGTGCCACCAACAGGCAACAACAGAGCAAGCAATAGTAAAAACCTTCGCGCTCTTTGCGTCTTCGCGGTGTAATCCGTCGGCATAGAAGAGGGAGAAGAGGGAGACAGCGATAATGGCAGACCGATCCACAGCGGGGATAGCGCCCGTGGAGACCTCCATGCGGAGCAAATATGTGATCGCGCTCACCGCCGCGCTCGGCCTGTTCATGGCGATCCTCGACAACACGGTGGTCAACGTCACCCTGACCCCCATGGCAAAGGCGCTGGGGGCCACTCTCAGCTCCATCGAGTGGGTGGTCACCGGCTACTTCCTGGCCCAGGCCGCCGTCATCCCCGTCGCCGGCTATTTCAGCAACCGCGTCGGCATCAAACGCCTGTTCATCGTCTGCCTCACCCTCTTCACCCTCGGCTCCCTCCTCTGCGGCATCGCCACCGATGAACGGATGCTCATCGGCTTCCGCCTCCTGCAAGGCATCGGCGGCGGCGCGCTCTTCCCACTGGCCCAGGCGCTGGCCTTCGGCGCCTTCGCCCCGTCGGAGCGCGCCGTCGCCAGCGCCATTGTCAGCATCCCCGTCCTCTTGGCCCCCGCCTTCGGCCCCACCATCGGCGGCCTGATCAACGATAACCTCGGCTGGCAATATATCTTCTTTATCAACGTGCCGGTCGGCATCCTAGCCGTGCTGCTGGCCTGGCGCGTGTTTCCCGCCGACAAAAAGCCCACCCTCATCGCCGGCGCGCGCTTTGACGTAGTGGGCCTCGTCTTGTCTATTGTGGGCGTAGTCGCCATTGTCTACGGCTTCACCCTGGTCAGCCAAGCCCAGCCGGGCAGCGAAACCGCCCTCAACCCGCGTGGCATCCTGAACGGCTGGGGCTACTGGCCGGTCTGGGCCTGTATCGCCTTCGGCGCAGGGGTGCTGGCCGTCTTCGCCTTCTACGAGTTGCGCGTCAGCCGCGACCCCGTGCTGGATCTGCGCCTCTTCCGCGAACGCACCTTCGCCGTCGGCAGCGGGGTCATCTGGGTGGTCTCCATGATGATCTTCGGCAGCCTGATCCTGATCCCCATCTTCCTCGAACAGGTCCGCAACCCGCCCCTCTCGGCCCTCGACGCAGGCTTGGCCCTCATGCCACAAGGCTTGGCCGCCGCGGTGGCCGTGGCGCTCTGCGGCCGCTTCTTCGACCGCGTGGGCGTGCGGACCTTTGTCCTGCTCGGCGGTGCCTGTCTCATCCTCAGCAGTTGGGGCATCAGCCAATTGCCTAGCACCGCCGACGGAGCCTGGTTCCTGCCCTGGCTCATCATTCGCGGCCTCGGCTTCGGCTTCACCAGCACCCCCGTGCAAACCCTCGCCATGCAGCGCATCATCGGCCCCGCCCTGGCGAAGGCCAGCTCGCTCTTCACCGTCACCCGCCAGATTTTTAGTTCCATCGGCGTGGCCGTCTTCACCACCGTCTTCGTCCAGCAAACCACCGCCCACGCCACCGCCCTCCAAGCCGGCCTGCACGTGCCGCCGGGGATCCCCCCCGACCCCACCAATCCCGCCGTCCAAGCCGCGCGCGCCCAACTCACCGCCCAAGCCGGCACTGCCGGAATGCAAGATGTCTTCTGGATCGTCACCCTCGGCACCTGCATCCTGATCATCCTCGCCTTCCTGATCCCCAGCCGCACCGCCCAAGCCGCCGCCCGCCCCGCCGCCGGCGAAGCTCCCCGCCACCTTGCCGTCGGCGCAGATTAACCCCTGGCCCCAGCGCGTAGTCCCCCGAAAGGGGTAGGAGGGGGCTGGGTCCCCCGAAAGGGGTAGCAGGCGCTGCCCCGCGACCGTGTAACAGGCGCTACCCCGCGACCGTGTAACAGGCGCTGCCCCGCG
>Ga0209724_1001990_pt1 | contig 17930 bp, 15 predicted proteins | sample grotaG_FD_184143 | JGI IMG/M metagenome (GOLD analysis project Ga0209724, IMG submission 184143) | Glacier valley bacterial and archeal communities from Borup Fiord, Nunavut, Canada, to study Microbial Dark Matter (Phase II) -... | ecosystem: Environmental > Aquatic > Freshwater > Ice > Glacier ...
GCGCAGCGCCGGGTTCTCGAGGATCAGCACGCGGCGCTCGGCCTCCTTCGCGGTGATCAGCCGGCCGGCCTCGAGCAGGTAGTCGCGGATCGCGTCGTAGCGCCAGTGCGCGGCGACGCACGGGGAGCTCGGCTGCGGGATGACGAGGCTGCCGAGGACTTCCCACAGCGGGGTGAGGTCGTGCTGGGCGATGCGGGCGTAGAAACCCGCGCGCTCGTCGGTGGTGGTGGGTTTGTCGAACATGCTGGTGTCTCCTCGCGCTACGGACTGCAAGGGTAGCCCTGGCCGGGCGGCGCGTCACTCGCCGCATATGCCGCGACGCTCGACTGCGCCGCCGCTCGGCACGCGTTGCGATCCTCGAACAATGCCAGGCGCGTCAGACGAGTCCGGTCAGCGGATGCAGGAAACGATGCGATGTCGGAACGCTCGAGCCGGGTCGGACTGCGCGAGAAACGATTCGGATCGAATGTTGCGCCCCGCTCGTCAAACGCCAGGGCCACGACCCCGGCTTGAATGCCAAATCGAAAGAACTTCCAGCCGCGAACCGCGAACGCGGTAGTAGACCCAGTATCGGATGCGGTCCACGTGGAAACGCCGGACATCCGGGGCCTTCGCATCGACCGGAGATCCCGGCGATGGCTGCTCGACGAGAAGTCCGAGTGCCGCCTGGAGATCCTTGCGTACCGCGCCAGGTGCAGCAGGTCGGTTGGCGGCCCACCAGGCCGCGATCCGCCCGATCTCGCCGGCCGCGCGGCGAGAAAAGAAAAGCTCGAGCGCTACATCTACCCGTGGCGACGCAACTCTTCGAAAATCGCAGCCGCAGGAATCATTTCTCCCCGATCTGCCTCGGCGATACCGGCAGCGAGCTCTGCCCGTTCTTCGGGCACCATCGCCACGTCATCATCGGGTTCGTGCGTCACGACAACGACGTCAGTCCCGTCGGCGATCCCCGAATCCTCGAGGACGACTTTGCCAGACATCACGGTCCCGGTAGAAATGCGCATCGCTTGATCTTACTCCGCGCGTTTGTCGGCCGGCATCAGTCATTCGAACCGGGACCCCACGCCAGATTCGAGCACATCGGCCATGGCCGCGCGGCCGCCAAACTGGCGCGTGCGCGCCGATCAGCGTGTCAGAACAGGGGGCTCGGTCACGATGCCGTCGCCGTCGCTTCGCCTTGCATGACATGCCGAAATGCAAGCGAGTGGGCGGACATCGCGGTCAGCCGCGAGGCGGCGCCCCGAACTCCAGGATCTCGTCGTCGTGTCCATCCCGTACACCGGTCGCCCGCCAGCCGAGATGACGATAGAAGCCGTGCGAGCGATGCGCCGGATCGGCCGAACAGCCGAGGAACAGGCGCGCATGACCCCGCGCCCGCAGCGCCGCGACGACCGCGCCCAGCAACGCCTTGCCGAGACCCCGGTTCTCGTGAGCGGGCAGCAGGGCGAGCACGACCACTTCGCCGCTGGCCGCCGAGCCGAAGCAGTAGCCGGCCATCTGCCCGTCGATCTCGGCCACGAAGCCGGGCAACGCGTCCGCCGCGACCTGCGCGGACCACGACGCCTCGGTGATGCCGAGCGCGGCCAGTCGCTCCGCCGGGATCGCGTTCTCCCGGGTCCTGCCGCGCAGTGCGATGCAGGCTGCGATGTCGTCGGGACGCGCGCGTCGAATCGGCATGGCCAATGGTGCTAGCGGACCAGCAGGCGCTCCATCAGCAACGCGACATGAACGGCCTCGCGTTGCGCGCCGTCGGCGATCTGGTGCCGGCAACTGGTGCCGTCGGCCACCACGAGCGCGTCCGGCTGCCTGCGCACCGCGGGCAGCAGCGCCGCCTCGGCCATCGCCATCGACACGTCGTAGTGCGTCGCCTCGTAGCCGAAGCTGCCGGCCATGCCGCAGCACGAGCTCTCGATCAGTTCGGGCTGCGCGCCGGGGATCAGCCGCAGCACGTCGAGGATAGCGCTCACGGCGCCGAAGGCCTTCTGGTGGCAGTGGCCGTGCAGCAGGATGGGCGCGCCCGCTGCCTTCAACGGGACCGCGAAGCGGCCGGCCTTCGCCTCGCGCGCCACGAACTCCTCGAACAGCAGGGCCTGCGCGGCGACGACCTTCGCGGGCTCGCCGAGACCCATCGCCAGCGCTTCGTCACGCAACGTCAGCAGGCACGACGGCTCGAGCCCGACGATCGCGATGCCGACCCGGGCGAAGGGCAGCAACGCGTCGACCAGCGCACCGGCCTTCGCCTTCGCTGCGTCGACCATCCCGCTCGCGAGAAAAGTCCGTCCGCAGCAGTGATGGCCGCCGTCCTTCTGGACGGTGTGCAACACATAGCCCGCGGCCTTCAGCACCCGCGCTGCGGCCCAGGCGTTCTCGCACTCGAACGTGCCGTTGAAGGTGTCGACGAAGAGGATCGCCGCCTGGCCACCGGCCGCCGCATGCGCGAGCGTCGCGTCGGCGGACGCGAACAGCGAGCGGTCGCCGGCCTTCCAGAACGTGTCGGACCGCCAGCGCGGCAACGTGCGCTTCGCCGAGAAACCGAACCATCGCTCGCTCAACGCCGCGGCGCCCGGCAGGCGATCGCGCAGGTTCATCAACCAAGGAAGACGGCTCGCCGCCGCCGCGTAGTCGGGCAGCTTCGCGATCAGCCGGTCCTTGAAGCGCCAGCCGTGCTTCGCCTTGTAGTGCGACAGGAACTCGACCTTCATGCGCGCCATGTCGACGCCGGTCGGGCAGTCGCGCCTGCAGCCCTTGCAGCTCACGCACAGGTCCATCGTCTCGTGTATCGCCTCGCTGGTGAACGCATCCGGGCCGAGCTGACCCGAGATCGCGAGCCTGAGCGTGTTGGCGCGCCCGCGCGTGAGGTGCTGCTCGTCGCGCGTCACGCGATAGCTCGGGCACATCGTCCCCGCGTCGAACTTGCGGCAGTGGCCGTTGTTGTTGCACATCTCGACGGCCTTCGCGAAGCCGCCGGTGTTGTCGCCACCGGTGCCCGGTGCCGTCGTTTCCTCGGTCATCGGGTCGTTCTTCACGTCCCAGGCCGACCAGTCGAGCGCGGTCCTGAGCGCGATGGTCCGGTAGGGCGCAGGCGCGGTCGACGGCGGGAAGCGGAACAGCGATCCGTCGTCCATCCGTGGCGGATCGATGATCTTGCCGGGGTTGAACAGGCCGATCGGATCGAGCTTGTGCTTGATCGCGCGGAAGGCGTCGTTGATCGCAGGACCGAACTGCCACGCGATCCATTCGCCGCGGCACAACCCGTCGCCGTGCTCGCCGCTGTACGCGCCCTTGTACTTGCGGACCAGCGCCGCGGCCTCGTCGGCGATGGCGCGCATCTTTGCCGCGCCGCCCGTGCGCATGTCGAGGATCGGCCGCACGTGCAGCGTGCCGACCGATGCGTGCGCGTACCAGGTGCCGCGCGTGCCGTGGCGGGCGAAAGTCTCGGTCAGCGCGTCGGTGTATTCGGCGAGATGCACCAGCGGGACCGCGCAGTCCTCGATGAAGCTGACCGGCTTCCCGTCGCCCTTGAGGCTCATCATGATGTTGAGCCCGGCCTTGCGCACTTCCCAGAGGTTCTTCTGCACCACCGGGTCGGGCATCTCGACCACGCTGCCGGGCAGCCCGAGATCGCCCATCAGCGCGACGAGGTCCTTCAGCTTCGCGAGCAGCACCGATCGATCGTCACCGGCGAATTCCACGAGCAGGATCGCCGCGGGCTTGCCGATCAGCGCCGCCTCGATCGATGGCCGGAACGCCGGGTTGCCGAGGCTCAGGTCGATCATCGTGCGATCGACCAGCTCGACCGCCGTCGGGCCGAGCTCGACGAGGTGCTGCGGCGCGTCCATCGCCGCGTGGAAGGTCGGGAAGTTGACGATGCCGAGCACCTTGTCACGCGGCAGCTCCGACAGTTGCAGGGTCAACGACTTCGTGAACCCCAGCGTGCCCTCGGCGCCGACCAGCAGGTGCGCGAGATTGACGCTGCCGTCGTTCGTGTAGGGCTTCTCGCTCTGCGGATCGAAGAGGTCGAGGTTGTAGCCGGCGACACGACGCAGCGCCTTCGGCCAGTGCTCAGCGATCTCCGCGCGGCGCTCGACCGCGAGGCCGTGCACGAACGACGCGATCGCCGCCTCCTTCGATCCGAGCGAAGAGACCGGCCCGAAGTCCACGAGCGAGCCGTCCGAAAGCCACGCGCTCATGCCGAGCACGTTGTGGACCATGTTGCCGTAGGCGATCGAGCGCGAGCCGCACGAGTTGTTGCCGGCCATGCCGCCCAGCGTCGCCTGCGCGCTGGTCGACACGTCGACCGGGTACCACAGGCCGTGCGGCTTGAGCTGCGCGTTGAGGTGGTCGAGCACGAGGCCGGGCTCGACGGCCGCCGTGCGCGCGTCGACGTCCACGTTCAACACGCGGCGCAGGTACTTGGAGTCGTCGATCACGAGCGCGGCGCCGGTCGTCTGGCCGCACTGGCTGGTGCCGCCGCCGCGCGGCAGCACCGGCACCTTCAGGTCGCGCGCGATCGCGAGCGCCGTCGTCACGTCGCGTTCGGTCTTCGGCACCAGCACGCCGACCGGCATGATCTGGTAGATCGACGCGTCGGTCGCGTAGCGCCCGCGCGAGCCCACATCGAACATCACCTCGCCTTCGGTCTCGCCGCGCAGTCGCCGTTCGAGCGCCTTCGACACGTCGTTCGATGGCGGGACCGCGCCGAGCGGCATGAGCGACTGCTGCGGATCGATCTTCATGATGCGGCGGCGACCGGGTAGATCTCGCCGGCGCGCAGCAGCACCAGCACGCTGTCGCGCTTGTGATGCAGATGCGCGATGAGCACCTCGCGCAACGCGGACGCATCGCGCGCATCGAGCGCCTCGATCATCGTCTCGTGTTCCTTCACGGCGGTCTTCCACTTCTTGTCGTCCTGGTTGGTGCGAAAGCGCAGCGACTGCACGCGCGCGTTGACCGACGCGTAGGTTCTCGCCAGGACCGGGTTGCGCGCCGCCGCGTTGATCGCGCGATGGATGCCCGCGTTGATGCGGTAGTAGCCCGACAGGTCGCGCCGCGCGTAGCAGGCCAGCATCTCGTAGTGCAGCGCCCGGATCTCGGCACGCTCGGCGTCGGTCACGCGCTGCGCGGCGAGCTCGCCCGACATGCCTTCGAGGACGGCCAGCAGCTCGAAGGCGTGCATCACGTCGTCCTCGTCCAGCTTCACCGCGACCGCGCCGCGATTCGGCAGCAGGTCGACGAGGCCTTCGGCGGCCAGCAGCTTGATGGCCTCGCGCAGCGGCGTGCGCGACACTTGCAGCTGCTCGCAGAGCTCGCGCTCGTTGAGCTTCGCGCCGGGCGCGATGCGCGCCTCGATGAGCATCGTGCGAAGGCGCGCAGCGACCTGATCGTGCAACGACAGTCTCAGGATCGGGACGACTTCGACCATGTGATTTTCTCCTTTCCGCAATTTTGCATGCAAACTCAGCGGGCGACAACGGCATTAGCTATCGCTACGCGCTTGCCGCTTCGCATTTTGCATGCGAAACTGCCCCGCATCATTCGGAAGCCGTCATGCTCAATCTCGATTTCCACCCGACCGGACACCACTTCCTGCAGATCCCCGGCCCGAGCCCCGTGCCCGATCGCATTCTGCGGGCGATGAGCCTGCCGACGATCGATCACCGCGGCCCCGAGTTCGGCGCGCTCGGCCTCAAGGTCCTGAAGGGCATCAAGCAGATTTTCCGCACGCAGCATCCGGTCGTGATCTACCCGGCCTCCGGTACCGGCGCCTGGGAGGCTGCGCTCGCCAACACGATGAGCCCCGGCGACCACGTGCTGATGTACGAGTCCGGCCACTTCGCGGCGCTGTGGCAGAAGATGGCCACGCGCCTCGGCCTGTCGACCGAGTTCCTCGCGTGGCAGGGCAAGGACGACGCGCTGCCGAACGCGCCGAGCTGGCGGCGCGGCGTGCAGGCCGACCTGATCGAGGAACGGCTGACGAAGGACAGCGAACATCGCATCAAGGCCGTGTGCGTGGTCCACAACGAGACGTCGACCGGCGTCACGTCCGACATCGCCGCCGTGCGCCGGGCCATCGACGCGGCGAAGCACCCCGCGCTGCTCATGGTCGACACGATCTCGGGTCTCGCGAGCGCCGACTACCGCCACGACGACTGGGGCATCGACGTCTCGATCAGCGGCTCGCAGAAGGGGCTGATGCTGCCGCCCGGCATGAGCTTCAACGCGCTGTCGCCCCGCGCTCTGGATGCTTCTAAGTCCGCTCGCTTGCCGCGCGCCTTCTGGGCGTGGGACGAGATCGTCGAGATGAACGCGACCGGCTACTGGCCGTACACGCCCAGCACCAACCTGCTCTACGGACTGTCCGAGGCACTCGACATGCTCGAGGCCGAGGGCCTCGACAACGTGCTCGCGCGCCACCAGCGCTGGGCCGCGGGCGTGCGCGCCGGCATCGAGGCCTGGGGCCTGCCGGTCCAGTGCGCGGATCCGAGCGTGTATTCGCCGGTGCTGACCGGCGTGATCATGCCGGCCGGGGTCGACGCCGACGCCGTCCGTCGCCTGATCTACGAACGCTTCGACATGTCGCTCGGCACCGGCCTCGGCAAGGTCAAGGGCCGCATGTTCCGCATCGGCCACCTCGGCTTCAGCAACGACCTGACGCTGCTCGGCACGATGGCCGGCTGCGAGATGGGTCTCAAGCTCGCGGGGATTGCGCTGGCTGGCAGCGGCGTGCAGGCGTCGATGGATTACTTCGCCAATCACACGTCGCAGACCGCCCTGAAGAAGGCGGCCTGAGCTGTCGATGCGACGTTGAATCTGTCATCCCGGCGAAGGCCCGGGACCCCATTTTCCGCGCATGTGGCCGGTTCCGGATGCAGCTGGAGAGCAAGTTCGGCCTCGATGGCGTACCGGTAACCGTCGCACCGATCGCGACGGTCGTCGCCGCCCGCCAGCACTGACGCGCTGCCCCTGCGGGTACCCCCCCGGAGCCGGATCGGGGCACCGCTGACGGCGGGCGGACGCTGTGCCGCTTAGGATCGGCGGGCCCGGCCACCCGCGCCGGCTCGCGCCGCCCATGACGATCACCACCGACATCCCCGCCCGCCTCGACCGCCTGCCGTGGTCGCGCTTCCACACGCTGGTGGTCGTCGCACTCGGCATCACGTGGATCCTCGACGGCATCGAAGTCACGCTGGCCGGCGCGGTCGCCGGGGCGCTCAAGACCAGCCCGACGCTGCACCTCAGCAACGCCGACGTCGGCCTCGCAGCGAGCGCCTACCTTGCCGGAGCGGTCTGCGGGGCGCTGTTCTTCGGCTGGCTGACCGACCGGCTCGGACGTCGAAAGCTGTTCTTCATCACGCTGTTCCTGTACGTCGCGGCGACCGCGGCGACGGCGTTCTCGTGGGACCTGCCGAGCTTCGCGTTCTTCCGCTTCCTGACCGGCGCGGGCATCGGCGGCGAGTACACGGCGATCAACTCGACCATCCAGGAACTGACGCCGGCGCGCGTGCGCGGCCGCACCGACCTCGCGATCAACGGCAGCTTCTGGGTCGGCGCGGCCCTAGGCGCGGGCGGCTCGATCGTGCTGCTCGACCCGACGCTGCTGGGGCCGGACCTGGGATGGCGGGTGTGCTTCGGCATCGGCGCGGTCCTCGGCCTCGCGATCGTCTGGATGCGCGTGTGGATCCCGGAAAGCCCGCGCTGGCTGATGCTGCGCGGCCGGATCGACGAGGCCGACGCGATCGTCGCGGACATCGAGCGCCAGGCCAGGGTCGATGCACCGACCGGGCCGCTCGGGATCCTGCGCCTGACACCGCGCGACCACACGCCGCTGAAGGCCATCGTCGACGCGCTGTTCCGCACCTACCGCCGGCGCTCGCTGGTCGGTCTCGCCCTGATGGCCGCGCAGGCGTTCTTCTACAACGCGATCTTCTTCACCTACGCGCTGGTGCTGACCGACTTCTACGGCGTGAAGGACGATCACGTCGGCTGGTACATCCTGCCGTTCGCGATCGGCAACGTCGCCGGGCCGCTGCTGCTCGGCCCGCTGTTCGACAGCATCGGCCGGCGCACGATGATCGCGGCGACCTACGCGCTGTCGGGCGTGCTGCTCGCGGTCAGCGGCTGGCTGTTCGTGCAGGGCGTGTTCGACGCCACCACCCAGACCCTCGCGTGGAGCGTGATCTTCTTCTTCGCGTCGGCGGCGGCGAGCTCGGCCTACCTCACGGTCAGCGAGACCTTCCCGCTCGAGATCCGCGCCCTCGCGATCGCGGTGTTCTACGCGATCGGCACCGCGCTCGGCGGCATCGCCGGCCCGCTCGTGTTCGGCGCGCTGATCGACACCGGGTCGCGGCCCGAGGTGTTCAAGGGCTACCTGCTCGGTGCCGCCCTGATGATCGGCGCTGCGATCGTGCAGGCGGTGTGGGGCGTGGCCTCCGAACGCCGCAGCCTGGAGGACGTCGCCACGCCGCTCGGCAGCGCCGAAGCCGCGCGCTGACGCGGGTCGTGCGCCGTCACGTGCCCAGCGCCGCCAGCAGGTAGCGCGCGGTGCGGCTCCCCCGAGCCCGCGCGACGGTCGCGGGCGGCCCGTTCGCGACGATCGTGCCGCCCTCGTCGCCCGCCCCCGGACCGAGATCGATCACCCAGTCGCTGCCGGCCACGACGCGCATCTCGTGCTCGACGACGACGACCGTGTTGCCGGCGTCCACCAGCCCGTCCAGTTGGCGCATCAGCTTGTCGACGTCCGACGGATGCAGTCCCGTCGTGGGCTCGTCGAGGACGTACAGCGTGTCGCCGCGCTGCGTGCGTTGCAGCTCGGTCGCGAGCTTGATGCGCTGCGCCTCGCCACCGGACAGCTCGGTGGCGGGCTGGCCGAGGCGCAGGTAGCCCAGGCCGATGGCCTGCAGCAACGCGAGCGGCCGCCGCACGACCGCCTCGTCGGCGAAGAAGGCGAGCGCCTGGTCGACCGTCATCGCGAGCACGTCGGCGATGTTCTTCCCGTGCCACGTGATGTTCAGCGTGTCGTCGTTGTAGCGCGCGCCGCGACAGGTGGGGCAAGGCGCGTACACGCTCGGCATGAACAGCAGCTCGACCGACACGAAGCCCTCGCCCTCGCAGGTCGGGCAGCGACCCTTGGCGACATTGAACGAGAAGCGGCCGGCATCGTAGCGCTGCGCGCGCGCCGCCTTCGTCGCCGCGAACAGCTTGCGGACCGGGTCGAACAGGCCGGTGTAGGTCGCCAGATTGGAGCGCGGCGTGCGACCGATCGGCTTCTGGTCGACCTGCACCAGGCGACGGATCGCGTCGACGCTGCCGGCGAGCCGGCCCTCGGTCGGCTCGACGACCTGGTCCTCGAGGCGGGCGAGCGGGTCGTCGGGCTCGTCGGGCGCGGCCCTCTCCTGGCCGAGGTGATCGGCCACCAGTTCGACCAGCGCCTGGCTGACCAGGCTCGACTTGCCGGAGCCCGACACGCCCGTCACGGTGCACAGCGCGCCGACCGGGAAGGCGACCGACACGTCGCGCAGGTTGTTGCGCGTGACGCCGACGAGTTCGAGCCAGCGCCCGGGCTCGCGCGGTGCGGGACGGGGCCTCGATTGATCGGGGAACAGGTAACGCGCGGTGTGGGACGCCTTCACGTCGCGCAGGCCCCCGGGCGGCCCGCTGTAGAGCACCCGACCGCCCTGCTCCCCCGCATCCGGACCCACGTCGACGATCCAGTCCGCGTGCCGCATCACGTCGAGGTCGTGCTCGACGACGAACAGCGAGTTGCCCGCGCGCACGAGGCGGTCGAGCGCGACCAGCAGGGCCTCGCCGTCGGCCGGATGCAGGCCGGCCGACGGCTCGTCGAGCACGTAGACCACGCCGAACAGGTTCGAGCGGATCTGCGTCGCGAGACGCAGGCGCTGCAGCTCGCCGGGCGACAGGGTCGGCGTGCCGCGGTCGAGCGCGAGATAGCCGAGACCGAGGTCGGTCAGCGTCGTGACGCGCTCGAGCACGTCGCGCGCGATGCGTTGCGCGGCGATGCGCTTCTCCTCGGACAGGTTGGGCGTGCGGCGCACGTCGGGCGAGGCCCGGTGCGCCGAGCCGCCGGCGGCGACGCGGCGCGCGAGGTCCTTCTTCGCGGTCGACCGGTCGACCACGTGAGTGTCGCCCTTCGCGCCGTCGTCCATGTCGAAGCGTCCTTCCGCCGCCGGTCGCAACGCCTCCTTCAGATCGTTCATCGGCATCCGCGACAGTTCGCCGATGTCGAGTCCCGCGAAGGTCACCTGAAGCGACGCCTGCTTCAGGCGCTTGCCGTCGCAGGTCGGGCACGCGTTGCCGATCAGGTAGCGCGACACGCGCTTCTTCATCAGCGCACTCTGCGTCGTCGCGAAGGTCTGCATCACGTACTTGCGCGCGCTCGTGAAGGTGCCCTGGTAGCTCGGCTCGGCCTTGCGACGCAGCGCCGCGCGCGTCTCCTGCGGCGTGAAGCCGGCGTAGACCGGCACGGTCGGCTGCTCGTCGGTGTGGAGGATCCAGTCGCGGTCCTTCCGCGGCAGGTCGCGCCACGGCGTGTCGACGTCGTAGCCGAGCGTGACGAGGATGTCGCGCAGGTTCTGCCCGTGCCACGCGGGCGGCCACGCGGCGACCGCCCGTTCGCGGATCGTCAGCGTGTCGTCGGGCACCATCGACCGTTCGGTCGCCTCGTAGAGACGGCCCAGGCCGTGGCAGCTCGGGCAGGCGCCTTCGGGCGTGTTCGGCGAGAAGTCCTCGGCGTAGAGCATCGGCTGGCCGGGCGGGTAGGAGCCGGCCCGCGAGTACAGCATCCGCAGCAGGCTGGCCAGCGACGTGACGCTGCCGACCGACGAGCGCGTGCTCGGCGTGCCGCGCTGCTGCTGCAGCGCGACCGCGGGCGGCAGCCCTTCGATGGCGTCGACGTCGGGCACGCCGACCTGATCGATCAGGCGCCGCGCGTACGGCGCGACCGACTCGAAGTAGCGTCGCTGCGCCTCGGCGTACAGCGTGCCGAAGGCGAGCGACGACTTGCCCGAGCCCGAGACACCGCTGAACACGACCAGCGCGTCGCGCGGGATGTCGACGTCGACGTTCTTCAGGTTGTGCTCGCGGGCGCCGCGCACACGGACGAACGCGGCGCGGTCCGCCACGGGCGCGGCGACTGGCTTCTTCTTCATCGCGGTTCTCGATCTCGCGCCTCGGAGACCGGGATTGTTGCCGGGTCGCGGTACCCCCCGCGTCGGAGCGACTCTGAAGCTAGCGGAGAAACTCGCGCACCACCTCCAGCGAGCGCTGCGGCGCCTCTTCCTGCGGCAGATGTCCGACCCCGGGCAGCGGCACCAGCTTCGCGCCGGGGATCGCCTTCAGGTAGTCGGCCGCGTTCGTGAACGGAATCATCTTGTCCTCCTCGCCCCACAGCAGCAGCGTGGGTGCGCGGATCGTCTGCAGACGCGCGACCGGATCGAAGCGGATCGACTGCTGCATGCGCGCGATCATCGCGTCGCGCACGCCGGGCGCGCGCATCAGGTCGTAGTAGCGCGTCGCGAGGGCGTCGGTCATGACCTTCGGGTCGGCGTACGCGGGCGCCAGGCTCATCTTCACCAGCGGCTTGGGCAGCACGTAGCGCATCAGCTTGACGGTCGACGGGACGTCGGGCGTGCGGCCGTACTCGAAGCCCGGGCTCTCGAAGCCGTCCGGCGACACCAGGACCAGCTTGTCGACGCGCTCCGGATGGGCGGCTGCGAACGACCACGCGATGCGTCCGCCGATCGAGTTGCCCACCACGCTCGCCTTCGCGATGCCGAGCCGGTCCATCAGCGCGATCAGCACCGCGATGCTGCGGGCATCGGTGTAGTCGCCGGTCGGGTCGGGCGAACTGAGGCCGGAGCCGGGCAGGTCGAAGCGGACGACACGATGATCGGCCGACAGCGGGCCGGCCCAGTCCTCCCAGGTGTGCAGGCTCGATCCGAAGCCGTGCAGCAGGATGACGGCGGGCGCGTCCTTCGGCCCGCTGTCCCTCACGTCGAGCCGGGTACCGGCGACATCGACCAGGTCGGTCGGGGACTGGAGATAGAGCGCCTCGAGGGACGCGCGATCGCGGTCGGGAGTCCAGAGCAGGAAGGCCACGAGGGCCAGGACGATGACCATGCAGACGAGGAACACGGAGAGTTTCAAGCGGGGAGCCGGGAGGATTCGAAAAAAAGGGGGCGTGGCGCGGCACGAGGGTACCGCGTCGCCGCCCTTCAAGCGGGTCGCCCCGGTCAAGTTCGCCGGCAGGATGCCGATGTTCAATTGGGAAAAGCTTTCGCCAGGGTCCTCTTCCCCACCGTCTTCGTCGCGGGTCGCCCTCCGCAGGGACGGCCCGAACCGCATGGGAGAAGTCCCTGCGGCCCTCCGCTCTCGAGAACGACGACCGACGATGAAATACTTCCTGATCCTGCTCGCCATCACGTCGCTGCTGATCGTCGAGCTCGCGCATGCCGACGACCCGGACCCCACGCTCTACCAGCGCCTCGGCGGCGAGCGCGTCGTGACGCGCGTCGTCGCACAGACCGTGCGCACCCTGGCCGACGATCCCGCGACGAATCGCACGTTCGACGGGATCGACGCCGCCACGCTCGGCGCGAAGATCGTGGTGCAGATCTGTGCCCTTTCGGGTGGCGGCTGCAAGTCCGACGCCGACGACCTGCATCTCGCGCAGCGGCGCACGAACGCCGGACAGCGTGATTTCTACGCGCTGGTCGGGGCGCTGCGCGCCGCGCTCGACGCCAACGGCGTCGGCGAGCGCGAGAAGAGCGAACTGCTGACCCTGCTGGCGACGACGTAGGGCGACGTCCCGGGTCATCCGGCGTTGACGCCGGAGCCCGTCAAGAGAGGCGGTCGACGTTCATCGTCCAGCACCTGAGCCGCGGCCCAATCGGCGCAATGGCGATGCAATTGAGCGAGCCCGTCGCTCAGGGCGGCCGGTCCGGGCTGCAGGATGTCGCACGACGGGATCGCGTGCAGGCGTCCGTCGCGCACGGCCGGGAGATCGGACCAGCCGTCGCGGGAGGCGACCCGTTCGGGCCGGAACTTCTTGCCGCACCACGACGCGACGATCAGGTCGGGCGACCGGCGCAGCGGCTCGCGGGGATCGGCGACGATGCGGTCCCGGCCGAGCGGCTGCAGGCCCAGCTCCGCGAAGACGTCCTCGCCACCGGCCATCGCGATCAGTTCCGAGACCCAGCGGATGGCGCTGATCATCGGGTCGTCCCATTCCTCGAAATAGACGCGCGGACGGCGCGGCCAGGTCGCGGCCCGCGCGGCGATGTCGACCCAGCGGGCGACGCACGCGGCGATCCACGCCTCGGCACGATCCTGCGCATCGACCAGCGCAGCCACCATCCGCATCGTGGAGAGGATCTCGTCGACGCTGCGCTGGTTGGTCACGAGCACGTTCAGGCCGACGCCGATCAGCCGCGCGGCGAGGTCCGCCTGCAGGTCCGAGAAGCCGATCACGAGATCCGGCTCGAGCGCGACGATGCGGTCGATGCGCCCGTCGAGGAAGGACGCGATGCGCGGCTTCTCGTGGCGTGCGCGGCGCGGTCGCACCGTGTAGCCGGAGATGCCGACGATGCGGTCCTCCTCGCCGAGCAGGTAGAGCCACTCGGTCGTCTCCTCGGTCAGGCAGACGATGCGCTGCGGGCCACGCTTCATCGGTCGTCGAGAGTCAACAATCGGGGGGCCTCGAACACCAGCGTCGTGACGGCGAACGGCGGGGTCGACGCGACCGTGCGTCGCAGGCCCGGACCGATCGCGAGCGGCGCATCGAAGCCCGGTGCGTCCCAGACGAAGGTGTGGAACTCGCCGCCCTCGCCGCACGGGCAGACGTCGTCCGGCAGCCCGGCGAGGAACTCGGCGTCGTAGTCGACGCCGCAGAACGACGTGTCGAGCCAGCGCGTATCGACGCATACGACCCGGGCGCGGATGCCGCGGTCGATCACTTCGGCCGCGACGGCGTCCCGCGACATGCCCCACAGCGGGAAGACCGGCGCCAGTCCCGCCCGCACGCACTGCGGTTCGAGCCAGTCGCGATGCGCCTGCAGGTCGATGTCGCCGAAGACCATGTGCGTATGGCCGTCGTCGCGCAGCTTGCCGAGGGTCCCCGCGAAGACCGTCGTGTAGTCGTCGATCGCGGCCTCGACCGGCAGCCAGCGCCCGGCCAGCGCGTCGACCTGCGCTGCGATCAACGACGACGGCAGCGCATGGCTCTTGCTCGCGCCGCCCGGGTCCAGCATCGTCACGAAGGTCGGCACGGGCAGCCCCGCTTCGCGGGCGCGCAGCAGCGCGAGGCAAGAGTCCTTGCCGGCGCTCCAGCTGATCGCGGCGCGGGACGGGGTCTGCATGCGTTCGGGAATCGACATCGACGCGCATTGTCGCCGTTCCCGCTAATCTCTCGCCGAATCCACTGCCCGGAGGCCCTGATGTCCCGTCCCCCGCTGCCCCCGTTCACCGCCGACACCGCCGCCCAGAAGGCGCGCATGGCCGAGGACGCCTGGAACTCGCGCGATCCCGCGCGCGTGGCGCTCGCCTACACGGCCGACAGCCGCTGGCGCAACCGATCGGAATTCATCGAAGGGCGTGACGCCATCGAGGCCTTCCTGGTCCGCAAGTGGGCGCGCGAGCACGACTACCGCCTGATCAAGGAGATGTGGGCCTTCCAGGGCAACCGCATCGCGGTGCGCTTCGCCTACGAGTGGCACGACGACGCCGGGCGGTGGTGGCGCAGCTACGGCAACGAGAACTGGGAGTTCGACGACGAAGGGCTGATGCGCGTGCGGATCGCCAGCATCAACGACCTGCCGATCACGGAGGCCGAACGCCAGTACCACTGGCCGCCGGGACGTCGTCCCGACGATCACCCGACGCTGAGCGCCCTCGGATTCTGAGGCGGCCGGCTCAAGCCGCGACAGCCTTCGGCTTCGTCCCCGCCGACGGCAGCACGACCTGCACGACGGCGGCCACGACGACGTTGATCACCAGCGCCAGCAGCCCCGTGTAGACCGCGTAGTGACCGTCGCCGAGGTTGAAGGTGTGGACCGGCTTGACGCCGTCCAGGAACGCGATCGTGGTGCCCGAGATCAGCCCGACCGCGCAGCCGGCCAGCAGCGCCGGCGCGCGGAACCACGCGAAGAACAGGCCGAACACGACGGCCGGGAAGGTCTGCAGGATCCACACGCCGCCGAGCAGCTGCAGGTCGAGCGCGAACTGCGTCGGCAGGAAGATGATGATCACCAGCGCGCCGACCTTGACCCCGAGCGACGTGATCTTCGCGACCTTCGCTTCGCCGGGCGGCGTGATGGAAGGGTTGACGTAGGCCTTCCAGAAATTGCGCGTGAACAGGTTCGCCGCGCCGATCGACATCACGGCGGCCGGCACGAGCGCGCCGATCGCGATGGCCGCGAAGGCGAAGCCGCTGAACCACGCCGGGAACAGCGCGTTGAACAGCGCGGGCACGACGTCGTTGTTGCTCTTGACGGTGATCTTCGCGGCGTAGGCCATGTAGCCGAGCAGCGCGATCAGCCCGAGCAGCACCGTGTACGCCGGCAGGAAGACGGCGTTCTTGCGGATCGTGTCGGCGCTCTTGGCCGCGAAGATGCCGGTCAGCGTGTGCGGATACATGAACGCCGCCAGCGCCGAGCCGAGCGCGAGCGTGGCGTACGGCAGCAATTGCGCCGGCTTGAGCGTGAGGCCCGTCGCGCCGCCCTTGGCCGCGAACGCCTCGCCGGCCGCCGCGAACACGGCCGGATAGCCGCCGAGCTTGATCGGCACCAGCACGACAGCGACCAGGACCACGATGTAGATCATCAGGTCCTTCACGAACGCGATCAGCGCGGGCGCGCGCAGGCCCGCCGAGTAGGTGTAGAGCGCGAGGATCACGAACGCGGCCGCGAGCGGCAGCTCGCCGGTCAGTCCGAGCGCCTTGATGACGACTTCCATCCCGACCAGCTGCAGCGCGATGTACGGCATCGTCGCGACGACCGCCGTGACGGCGACGGCGAGCTCGAGCGGTCGCGAGCCGTAGCGTCCGAAGACCACGTCCGCGGCCGTCACGTGACCCGCCTTGTGCGCCGCGTGCCAGAGCTTCGGCATGATCACGAAGACGATCGGGTAGACCAGGATGGTGTACGGCAGCGCAAAGAAGCCGTACGCGCCGACGGCGTAGACGAGGGCCGGCACCGCGATCACGGTGTAGGCCGTGTAGAAGTCGCCGCCGACCAGGAACCACGTGATCCAGGTACCGAAATTGCGGCCGCCCAGGCCCCACTCGTCGAGGTGCGCCTCCTTCTTCTCCGGTCGCTGCCAGCGCGACGCGTAGAAGCCCATCACGGTGACGAGCAGGAAGAAGAACACGAAGACCGACAGCGCGGTCCAGTTGATCGCTCCCATCGTTTGCGCGTCCATCATTCGACCCCGTTCTTCTTGTCGTGGCGGTAGACGATCCAGATCAGCAGCGCGGTCACCGGGACCCAGAGCAGCTGGTACCAGTAGAAGAAGGGGAAGCCGAACAGCGCCGGCCCTTCGTGGTTGTAGAACGGCAGCCAGAGCAGGCCGGCGAAGGGCAGCAGCAGGAGGATCCACACGATTGACGCTCCTCGTCTCGATGCGAAGCCGGGGATTTTCTGGAACGCGTCGCTGCGATGGAAGCGGCGGTGTTCGCGCATTGCCGTCGGCGCGCCTCCGATACGGCTTGCGAGTCGAAGCTCTAGACTGGCGACCCCTCGCATGAAAGAGAACGCTCCATGAACATCCTGGTCCTCGGCGCCGGCGCCATCGGCGGTTACTACGGTGCGCGCCTGATGAAGGGCGGCGCCGACGTGACGTTCCTCGTGCGCCCGAAGCGGGCGGCTGCGCTCGCCGAACACGGTCTCGTGATCCGCAGCGATCTCGGGGCGGTGAAGACGCCCGTGCGGGCGGTGCAGCGGGTGACGTCGGCCGATCGCTACGACCTCGTGCTGCTGACCTGCAAGACCTACGACCTCGACTCCGCGATGGAGGCGATCGCGCCTGCGGTGGAAGGCGGGGCGGCGGTGCTGCCGCTGCTCAACGGTCTCGCGGTGTACGACGCGCTCGATGCGCGCTTCGGCCAGGACCGCGTGCTGGGCGGGGTCTGCTACATCGCGACGATGCTCGAGGCGGGCGGCGAGATCCTGCACATGGGCGCGGTCGACAAGCTGATCGTCGGTCCCCGGGTCGCCGCGCAGGCGCCGCTGGCGCAGCGCTTCCACGACGCGCTACCGAAGGACCAGGGCGTGCGGTTGTTGTCGACGGACATCGCGCAGGACTTCTGGGACAAGTGGGCCACCGTCTGCACCGCGGCGGCGATGACCTGCCTGATGCGCGGGCTGGTCAGCGAGATCATGGCGACGAGCGACGGTCGTCGCGTCATGCAGGCCGCGATGAAGGAGACGCAGGCCGTCGCGGCGGCGGCCGGGCATCCCCTGTCGACGCAGACGATCCAGCAGATGGAAGGCCTGCTGCTCGACCCGAAGCGCGACTGGGCCGCATCGATGATGCGGGATGTCGGGCAGGGGATGCCGAGGATCGAGGCCGACGGGATCGTGGGGGACATGCTGAAGCGGGCCGATGCGTTCGGGATCGAGGCGCCGATGTTGAGGGCGGCGTTCGTGCATCTGCAGGTTTACGAGGTGCAGCAGCGGAAGAAGCTGGCTTGAAGATGATTTCGCTGGCGGTCTTGGGTGCGGTGGTTGTGTGGAGATTGCCCTCGTGCCGGGCGGGCCCCAACTTTCTCTTGTCGTCGACAAGAGAAAGTTGGGGCGGTTTCAAGTCCCAAGTGCAACAGATGGTTGTGAGGCGATCTTGTTAGCCATGCAATCGTCGATGAGGACCTTGGCCGGCGTCTGCCAGCCGAGGGTCTTGCGCGGCCGGCTGTTGAGTTCCCA
>Ga0209724_1001994_pt1 | contig 17903 bp, 13 predicted proteins | sample grotaG_FD_184143 | JGI IMG/M metagenome (GOLD analysis project Ga0209724, IMG submission 184143) | Glacier valley bacterial and archeal communities from Borup Fiord, Nunavut, Canada, to study Microbial Dark Matter (Phase II) -... | ecosystem: Environmental > Aquatic > Freshwater > Ice > Glacier ...
AAGGAGTACCCGCTATCGCCAGCACCCAGCCAGCCAATCTTAGTTGTGAGCAGATCGAAGCCGCAGCCCTGCGCTTGCCCGCCGACGAGCAGCGCAGCCTCATGCACAAGCTGATCGACAGTGCTGCTAGCTGGGCTAACTCCGCCAGCAACCTGGTTGAGCAAGCAGTATGGCTGACTATTGACGACCTGGGAGACGCGATGCAGTGCGCCTGGGCCAACGTAGCAGGGGTAAAGATCATTGTCACTACCGACCAGCGGATCAAGGCTCCAGGCTTTATCACGGCTACGCCAGCCAAGTTCCTTACTATTCTATGACAGACCAAGCAAAGAGAACCCTACACGCTAGCTGGGTGAACGGCAGCGACGATGGAGGCTTCTACTTCTGGGTGGAGTTGGACAAGGCACGGGCTGGTAGTTCGCCCATCTTCGACAGCCGCTACCCGAAGTACCCGCTGGCCGCCACCGCCGCTACCTTGAGCAAGTACTTCGACCAGTGGCTGGGCCTCTATGGTTACTATGCCCTACCGACCTGGGCCTACCTGCCCCGACCGGGCAGCAATCAGCAAGAAGGCTTCTGTCTGCCGACGATCCAGGCCAGCAACTATGAGATGATCGACATCCTGCTCGGCTCGCACGATGACCTGCTGGGCCAAGAGTTTGCTGCTGGGGCTGACCTCGCGTACTGGGCTGCTGCCCTGCGCTTCGCGTTGGAGATCGTGGTGGGCGGCTACTACCTGCCCACGCTCTACCTGCGTGGCAAGCAGTGGCAGGCACGCTGGGAAGCCGACCTCGACCACCCCACTGTTGGCCCCCGCTTTGACATCCTGGTAGAGGCAATGCCCCCCGCTACCCTCCTCTACGCTTATGGTGAGCGCGGCCTGGCGAAGATGATCGACGGCGAGCAGCAGCAGCCCGCACCCATCCTGGCTGGCTTCCTCAACAGCGTAGTCAGCGAAACGCTTTCCTCCTTCCTCAAACGCGACCTTGCCCCACAGAGCAAGGATAAGTATGCCAACCTCTGGGTGCAGTCGCTATTTGGTCGCCACAGCTACCTGATGGATGATTTGGAGACGCTCCGCACCAAGGCCCAGCGCGACAGGTTGCAACCGCTGTTCGACAGCTATACCGCCTGGCGCGGGCAGTTGACTGGGGTTGCTGCACCGCTAGAGAGTGGCAGCAACTACCGCGTGGCCTTGCGTCTCGAGCAACCGCCCAGCCAGCAACCCGCTGACGGCCTGCTGGACGAGGAGTTGTTTGCGCCAGAGCAGCCCGACAAGTGGCGGCTGCGCTTCCTCTTGCAGGCTAACGACGACCCTAGTCTGCTCGTCCCCGCCGAGGACGTTTGGCAGGCAGACAGCAGCAGCCTGGACTACCTGAGCCGCCGCTTCGACCGCCCTCATGAGCGGCTGCTGATCGCCCTCGGCCACGTCGCTCGCCTCTTTCCTCCCGTAGAGCGCGCCCTGACCACCGCCCGCCCGACCGTAGCCTACCTGACGTTGGAGGAAGCCTACCAGTTTCTCAGCGAGGCCGCCCCAGCTTTGGAGGAGAGTGGGCTGGGGGTGATCGTGCCTAACTGGTGGCAGCAGCGGGCCAAACTGAAGGCGAAGGCCCGGCTGAAGGGGGCGGACGAGAAGAAGACTGGCAGCGGTCTCTTTAACGTCGAGGGCCTGGTTGAGTACGACTGGCAGCTATCACTTGGCGACGAGACGTTTTCGCCCGACGAGTTCGCGCAGGTCGCTGACCTCAAGCAGCCGCTAGTGCAGGTGCGCGGCCAGTGGCTAGAGTTGCGCCCAGAGCAGCGCGAGGCTGCCTTGCAGTTCCTCAAGCGCAATCCACATGGCACGATGGCCCTGGGTGATGCAGTGCGCCTGGCCCTGGGCGGCACGGGCGAGCAGGCCGCCGGGCTGGAGATCGGCGAAGTCGAAACCCAGGGCTGGCTCAAGGTACTGATGGGTGAACTGGAGGAGGGCCGCCTGGAGGAGTTGCCGCCGCCCATCAACCTGCACGCCACCTTGCGTGCTTACCAGGTGCGCGGCTACTCCTGGCTGGCCTTCCTCCGTCGCTACGGCCTCGGCGCGTGCCTGGCCGACGACATGGGCCTGGGCAAGACGATCCAGCTACTGACCCTGCTGCTGCGCGAGAAGGAAGCCGGGCGGGCTGGCCCTAGCCTACTGCTCTGCCCCACTAGCGTGGTCGGCAACTGGCAGCGCGAGGCCGACCGCTTCACCCCCGACCTGCGCGTGATGGTGCATCACGGGGCGACCCGCCAGCGCGACAATGAACACTTCGCCGCCGACGCGCACAGCCACGACCTGGTGATTAGCAGCTACGGGCTGGCCGCCCGCGACGAGGAGCTTTTCGGCAGCGTACCCTGGCGCAGCCTGGTCTTGGACGAGGCCCAGAACATCAAGAACCCCTCCACCCGGCAGACGCGGGCGATTAAGAACCTGCCTGCCATGCAGCGCATTGCCCTGACTGGCACACCGGTGGAGAACAGGTTGATCGAACTGTGGAGCATCATGGACTTTCTCAACCCTGGCTACCTGGGCAGTGCAGAGAGCTTCCGCAAGCACTTCGCCACCCCAATCGAGAAGGAGGCCGACCCCGCCGCCACCCAGAAGCTCCGCAAGCTGACCCAACCCTTTATCTTGCGGCGACTCAAGACCGACTCGCGCATCATCCAGGACTTGCCACCCAAGAACGAAATGAAGGTCTACTGCAATCTCTCCGTCGAGCAGGCCAGCCTCTACCAGGCGTTCGTCAACGACATCTTGCGCCAGATCGAGGAGAGCGAGGGCATCCAGCGGCGCGGTCTCGTCCTCAAGATGCTGCTGCGCCTCAAGCAACTGTGCAACCACCCGGCCCAATTCCTGGGTGACAGTTCGGCCCTGGCTGGGCGCAGCGGCAAGCTAGCGCGCCTGGAGGAGATGCTGGAAGAAGCACTCAGCGCAGGCGACAAGGTGTTGATCTTCAGCCAATTCGCCGAGATGGGCGGGATGTTGCAGTCCTACCTGCAAGAGCGGCTGGGGGTGGAAGCTCTTTACCTCAGCGGCAGCACCGAGCGGCGCAAGCGTGAGGAGATGGTGCAACGCTTTCAGAGCGCAGATGGGCCGCCTCTCTTTATCCTCTCCCTCAAGGCAGGTGGCGTGGGCCTCAACCTGACCGCTGCCAACCACGTCTTCCACTTTGACCGTTGGTGGAACCCGGCGGTGGAGAACCAGGCGACCGACCGTGCCTTTCGCATCGGCCAGACCAAGAGCGTACAGGTACACAAGTTTATCTGCATTGGCACGTTGGAGGAGCGCATCGACCTGTTGATCGAGAGCAAGCGTACCCTGGCCGAAAGCGTGATTGGTGGCGACAGCGAGGGCTGGCTGACCGAACTCAGCACCGCCGACCTGCGCGACCTGGTGCGTCTCAGTGCCGACGCGGTGGGGGACTAACTAATGGTGACGAAGAAGGGGGATGCAGGCAACTGGTTCTGGCAACGGTGGCTTGACGTGTTGGAGGGCGAGACCGACGAAGGCCGCTTCACGCGGGGCCGCCGCTACGCCAACAACGGCAGCATTCTCAGCCAGACTATTGCCCCTGGCAAGCTGAAGGGGCGGGTGGAGGGTAGCGAGGCCGCTCCATATAAAGTCTCTATCCGCGTGCTGCTGCCTGACGACAACCAGTGGGAGACGGTATTGCAGGCGATCCGCAACCAGCCGCTCCGCCTCAGCCGCTTGCTGGCAGGCCAGTGGCCGCCCGAAGCTGAAGACCTGTTTGCGGCGGCCAGTATCGAACTGGTACCCGAACTTGACCTTGAGCTACTATCCTGCGACTGCGAGGACTGGTACGGTGATGCTCCCTGCAAGCACCTGATCGCCCTCTGGTACAGCTTCGGCCAGCAAGTCAGCAGCGACCCGTTCAAGCTGTTTGCCCTCTATGGCCGCGACCGCGATGAGGTGCTGGCCGCTGTTGGCTTGCCTGGCCCCCAGTCGTCTGTTGGGCTAGAGCCTGCCGCTACCCTAAAGGTAGCCCCACCCACTCTGCCCGCTGCTAGCAATGAGCAACTCTGGCAGCCAGGGCCAGCATTGCTGGGCTTCAGCACGCAGCTTGTCCCGCTCAAAGGCGAGTCGCCTAGCCTGACGCGCCTCGGTGAACCACCCTTTTGGTCGGGCGACTTCGCCGCCGCCCTGCGTCCTGCTTACGAGCAGGTGAGCAAGCGGACGGTTCTCTGGCTGGTCAAGGCACTCAAGGCCAGCGCAGATGTAGCGGGCAAGGAGTACAAGGGCGACGAGTACGAAGATAAGGACGAGGCCGACCAGAGGGATGAGATTGCTGCCTACGAAGATGAGGATGCAGACGAGGAAGATAATTAACGTAGGCTTAGAGGAGTAACTTTGTTGGCGAATATCAAGGCTAATAGCTTGCCAAACTGCTAAGGATGGCGTAAAATTAGGCAAGGATCGTATTAGCGGGGAGCAATGTCGCTCAAGGGACAGGGGGATCACGCTATGCCACAGCAGCGTTACGAAAAAGAGATCGAGGATATTCTGCGGAAGGCCGAGGAAGCAGGATGGGGCAAGGTAAACGGTGCCGCTCCGCGCCCGCAGGAGACAGCCCGCCCCTTGCCACCCAACCGCTCCAACCCCACAAAGCCGAAAGCGAACCGCCGCTCGGTGCGCTGGACCCCTGGTAGCATCCTCGCCGCTGTGGCGATCTTTACCCTGCTAGTGATCATACTCTCCCCGATTGACCCCAGCCGCATCACCTTGCTGCTCAGGCCGCTCGCGGTGCTGGCCCTGATTGGTGCAGTGATCTACTACTTCAGCCAGAGTGGGCGCACATCGCCACCCCCCGGCGAGAAGCGATGGCGCGGCCAGCCGATTCAGTTCGAGCAGCCCGAAACTCCCTTCGAGCGCATTGCCAGCACCCTCCGCCGCTGGCTCAACCGCCGCTAGCCACCCCTGTTTGACAAGCCCGCTGTCACCTGTTATACTGCGAAAGATGTTAATAAGCGTTGAACCTGGGGGAAGTCCGGTGCAAACCCGGCGCAGTCCCGCTACTGTAACCGCTATTTGCGGTGAGCCAGATCGCCCATTCCACGCAGACACGACCACCCTTCGCGAGAGAGGGTATGTGTGAGCTACCTGCTGGGGCGACTCTACCCTCCGCGCCGCAGAGCCACGCTACCCTCGCCCTTTTCGGGCGGGGGTCTTTTGTTGGCCCTACGGGAAGAAAAGGAGAGTCCATGTCCTACGCCAAGAAGTTGAGTAGCCTGCTGCTGGTGCTGACCCTGTTGATCGGTTTCGGCGCGCCCGCTGCCGCCGCCCCTGCTGTCCCTGCCGCCGCAACCACCGCCGCGCAAACGGCGGCTAGCTGGCTGCGCGGCGCACAACAAGCCGACGGCGGCTTTGGCCCTGCGCTCAAGGGGCCTTCCACCCTCGGCCAATCCACCGATGCCGCCTTTGCCTTCGCCGCCAGTGGGGCAGAGTTGACTGACGTGGTGAAGGGCGGCAAGTCGCTGCTCGCTTACCTGGTGGCGAACGGGGCCACCGCCAGTTCGCCCGCCGCTGCCTGCAAGGTAGCTCTGGTTGGGCGTGGTTACCTGCCGAAGACGGTCTTCGACGCGATCAGCAAGGCTTACGACAAGACGACTGCCACCTTCGGCAAGACCACTCTCGACCAGGCCTACTGCCTGCTACAAAGTCGCACTGGCGCACCCCAGGAGGAGATTGATGCGCTGAAGAAGCTCCAGCTTGCCGATGGCAGCTTTGCCTTCGCAGGGCTGGGCGCAGCCGGTGAGGGGGACAGCAACACCACTGCGCTGGTAATGCAGAGCCTGGCCGCCAACGGCGTGGCTGCCAACGATGCGGCGATCACCCAGGCGGTTGCTTACCTCAAGACGCAGCAGAACGACGACGGCGGCTTCCCCTACCAGAAGCCCAGTCAGTACGGCACCGACACCGACGCGAACTCGACCGCCTACGTAATCCAGGGTTTGCTGGCTGCTGGCCTTGACCCCGCTGGCTTCAAGAGTGCGGCTGGCAATGACCCGCTGGCTGCCCTGCTCAAGTTGCAGAACCCCGACGGTGCCTTCCGCTTCCAGGGCGCAAGCGGCGAGGACAACGTGCTGGCAACCTTGCAGGCGATCCCCGCCCTACGCTATGCCAGCTTGCCAATTGCGATCCCCGACGCGGCAGGCAGCGCAGCGGTGAGTGGCACCCCAGTGGTCGTTAACGATAGTAGCATGGTCGCTACTCCACCTAGCACCCCTCGCCTACCGCGTACCGGTAGCAGCGACTATGGCTGGCCGCTGACCTTGTTCGCCCTTGCGCTCAGTGGGCTGGTGGGCGGCCTGCTGCTCCGCCCTCGGCGCAGGCGCAGCTAGAAAGCACCCGCTTGCATCTCCCTGGCACAATCAGGCCCGCTCCCGCCACTGAACCCACCCTGCTTGCTGGGGAGGGCAGGGTGGGGGTGTCCTCATTCCGCCCCTCTCGCCTGCCGCCCAAGTGTGCATGGGGGGGGCTGCCCTGCCTGCTAGCCCTGATCCTCTTTGCGGGCAACGCTGCTGCCGCGCAACAGGTTGTTGGTACGCCGCTGCATCACGCGGCCCTGGTGGTGCGGCATGGAGACGGACGAGTAGTGACCAGGGTGGTGGCTTTCAGCACAGAGAGCATCAGCGGGCTGGAACTGCTTGAGCGGGCCAGTCTGGAGGCAGAGATAGACTACCTCGGCCTGGGTGGAGCGGTAGCCGCGCTCCAGGGTGAGGGCTGCCACCCCCCCGGCCAGTCGGCCTTCTGCCAATGCCAGGGCGCAGAGTGCAAGTTTTGGCGGTACTTCCACCTCGACCCCGGCCCGCCTGCCCAGTGGCGACTAGCCAACTCTGGTGCGGGCGACTACCGAGTGCGCGACGGGGCGGTAGAGGGCTGGGCCTGGGGTGGCAAGGAGCAACCGCCGCTCTACAGCTTCACCGACCTCTACCAGCCCCCACCACCGACTGCTACCCGCGCTTCCACCCGCCCGTCTCGCCCCAGCAGTACGCCGACGCGCACGGCCCAACCGGCTACTACTACGCCAACGCCAGCACTAGCCACCGCCATGCCCCGCCCCAGCCCGATTGTTGGGCAGGTTGGGCTAGTCACAACAACGGCGCAGGCAGCTACCGCCACGCCTTCACCACAACCAAGCAGTACGCCACAACCGAGCGACACCCCAGCAGCGATGCTCACCGCCAGCTTGGTTGTCGTGGCAACGACCACACCGGGGGTGGCAGACGTGTTGCCAATGGCTACGAGCCAACCGCCCGGCGCGTACCGTGGTGCAGAGGGGCTGGCAGTCGCCATGATCTTGCTACTCGTGTTGCTGCTGCTGGTCGGGCGTGGTGCGACAGGGGAGCCGTTGAACAGCAGGGCGTGGTTGGGGTGGCTGCTAGCGGCGGTGCTGGCAGTGGGCAGCAACCCCTACTACCTGGCTATGCTGCTGCTAACTAGCCTGATCGTCTATCGGGGCTGCGCCGCGTCGCCAGGGGGGCAGCAGGGCAGCGTGCTGCTGCGCCTGGGCGTGGTCAGCTTCGCCTTCATTGCCCTGTTCAACTTCTTGACCGCGCACGCTGGGCGTACTGTTTTGCTCACCCTCCCGCGAGAGTGGCCCGCGATTGGCGGCATCCTTACCGCCGAGGGGCTGGCCTGGGGTGCCAGCAAGGGGTTGACCATCCTCACCTTGCTGGCTGTCTTTGCCACCTTCAATCGGGTGGTTAGCCACCGAGAGGTGTTGAGCCTGATCCCTGGCCCCATGCGGCGGCTGGGGCTAGTCGCCAGCATTGCGGTGCTGTTTGTGCCACAGACGGTGGCGGCGGCGCAGAATGTGCAGCAGGCTCAACAGTTGCGCGGCTATCGAGTGCGGGCGCGCAATCTCCTACCGCTATTCGCCCCTCTCCTGCTCCTCAGCCTGGAGCAGGCTAGCCAGTTGGCCGAGGCCTTGGCGACGCGGGCGTGGGGCTATGGGCCACCCGGCTTCAAGGGGCGCACTGCCTACCGCCACCTTGTTTGGCGGCCACGTGACCGACTGCTGCTGGCGGTTGGGCTGGCGGTAGCCACCAGCTTCGCTCTGCTCCGCCTGTTCAGCAGCCTGCCACTGGACTACTACCCATACCCCCAGTTGCAGTGGCCGCCCTTCGACCTCCTACCTGCCTTGCTGACCATCGCGCTGCTGCTGCCCCCTGCTCTGGTCAGTCTAAGTCACGCCCGTCAGCCCGACCAGACGGCAGCCAGCGTGCTGCAAAGGAGTGAGCCATGACCCTGATCGACCTCAGTCACCCGCTCGGCCCTGCCATGCCCTCCTACCCTGGCGTGCCAGAACCACAGTTCCACACCCTCTTTACGCATGAGCAGAGCGCAGCACGCGGCAACTACGCCCCTGGCACGACCTTCCAGATCGCCACCTACGAGATCGCTGGCAACACTGGCACGTATGTGGATGCTCCCTTCCATCGTCATCCTGGCCTTGCGGATTTGGCGAAGCTGCCCCTGGACAGGCTGGCGAACCTGCCTGCCATCGTGGTTGTGGTTGCGCCAGAAGGGGCCATCGAGCTGGCGACTTTCACGGGGCTGGAAGTGCGTGGCAAGGCGGTGCTGCTGCATAGTGGCTGGGCGCAACGCTGGGGTGGCGACTACTTCCGCTCCGGCCCCTACCTGACTGTTGCTGCCTGCGAAGGGTTGGTGGCGGCGGGTGCGCTCCTGGTCGGCATAGATTGCGCCAATATAGATGACATGGCAGACAAATCGCGCCCTGCTCACACCATCTTGCTTGGTGCGGGCATCCCGATCATCGAACATCTCTGTAACCTTGAGCAACTACCGGCTGAAGGTAGCCGCTTCTTCGCCGTGCCGCCCGCCATCGAAGGGGGTACGAGTTTCCCAGTGCGCGCCTTCGCCATCGTGGAGTGAGATGATCAAGCTCGAAAAGCTCAGTTACCGCTATCCTACCGCCAGCGAGTTTGCTCTGCGCGAGGTTGACCTCAGCGTGCCAGAGGGGGCGTTCGTGCTGCTGGTTGGCGGCAGCGGGGCGGGCAAGTCTACCCTGCTACGGGCTATCGCTGGGCTGGTGCCTCACTTCTACGGTGGCGAGTTTGGCGGGCGGGTGCTAGTAGACGGCGTGGACACCCTCACTGTGCAGCCTCAACAGTTGGGCGGCAGGGTCGGCTTCGTCTTCCAGGACCCAGAGGCGCAGGCGGTGACGGAGGAGGTAGAAGGCGAAATCGCTTTCGGCATGGAGAACCTCGGCCTCGACCCCGCCCTGATACGGCGGCGGCTAGAGGAGTTGCTGCATCAACTCGACCTCGACCAGCTACGCACCCGTGCGATCAGCAGCCTGAGCGGGGGTGAGCGGCAGCGGCTGGCGATTGCGGCGGCCCTGGCAATGCAGCCTGCCATCCTGGTGCTGGACGAGCCGACTTCGCAACTCGATCCGCAAAGCGCGGAGGAGGTGCTGACCCTGCTGCAAAAGCTGAACAGCGACCTGGGTATGACGATCATCCTCTCTGAACATCGGCTGGAGCGGGTGGTGCAGTATGCTGACCGCCTGCTCTACATGGCGGCTGGGCGCATCGTTGCCGACGGGCCACCCCGCGAGGCTCTGGCCCAGGTGCCGCTCACCCCGCCATTGCTGACTCTGGCGAAGCGGTTGGGCTGGCAACCGCTGCCGCTTACTGTGCGTGAGGCGAGGCCGTTTGCCCGTTCACTCATCTCCACCCTGCCAGCCCCTGCAAGCGGGGAAGGTGCTGCCCTGTTTAGCCCCACTCTGCCCGCCGCAAAAGAAGGCAGCACGGGCTTGCGTGAGGTGTGGTTTGGTTATGGTAGGCGGGAGGTGTTGCGCGGGGTCAGCCTCGACATTCAGGGGGGCGCGGTGCTGGCGATCATCGGGCGCAATGGCGGCGGCAAGACTACGCTGCTCAAGCTGCTGATCGGGCTGCTGCGTCCGCAGCGGGGTGATGTTCGCGTGCTGGGGCGCAATGTGGCTGGGCTTGACCCCAGCCAGATCGCGCAGCACGTTGGCTACGTGCCGCAGAATCCGGCTAGCCTGCTCTTTGCCGACACGGTAGCCGACGAGTTGCGCTTCACCTTGCGCGGCCACAAGCTGGCGGTAGATGAGGCTCGGATCACCGACTTGCTGATTGCCCTTGGCCTCAGCGGGTTGGCCGACCGCTACCCGCGTGACCTTAGCATCGGCCAGCAACAGCGGGTGGCGATTGCTGCCCTGCTCGTCGCTGACCCTGCCCTGGTACTGTTGGATGAGCCAACTCGCGGGCTGGATTACGAGAGCAAGGCGGCATTGGTCGCTTACCTGCGCTGGTTGCGGACAGCGGGCCGGGCGGTAGTGCTTGTCACCCACGACGTAGAGTTGGTCGCCGAAGTCGCTGACCGGGTGGCTCTACTGGCGGCGGGCGAGATCGCGGTGGACGGCCCGACTCGCGCCGTCCTCAGCGAGTCGCTGATCTTCTCCTCACAGATCGGCAAGCTGACCAACGGACGGTTCCTGACGGTGGCCGAGACGATGGCGGGGCAAGATGTGGGGGTGCAAGATGCGGGATGAGTCCATGCAAGGCCGCCTGATCGCTAACCTGGCCCTGCTTCTCAGCACGCTGTTGGGGCTGGCGATGCTACTCTGGCCCTTCTTCGCCAGTGCAGTCCCGCCCCTGGCTGCCACCCTGCTGCTCGGAGTGCTGGTGCTGGTGGTTGGCCTCGGTGCCGTGCAGGGGCAAGAGTTGGACGCGAAGGGTGTTGCTCTACTGGCAGTGCTGGCGGCCCTGAACGGTGCATTGCGGCTGCTGCCTACCTTTGGCGGAGCCTCCCCGATCTTCTTCCTGCTGCTGGTCGGAGGCTACGTGTTTGGAGCGGGTTTCGGCTTCCTTTTTGGCGCACTAACCATCTTCGTTTCGGCGATAGTGACTGGCGGCTTTGGTCCCTGGCTGCCCTACCAGATGCTGGCTGCCGCCTGGCTGGGCGCGAGTGCGGGGCTACTTGGTCGGTTGCTGCGCCGTTGGCAGGCTAGCATGGCCCTCAACCTGGCTGCGCTTGGCCTGCTGGGGCTGGGTTGGGGCTTGCTCTACGGTGCCTTGCTCAACCTCTGGTTCTGGCCCGCCTCTGCCGACGCAACTAACCTCAGCAGCAGCGGCCTGGAGCGGGTTGGCGAACTGCTCAGCTTCATCATCTTCTACTTCGCCACCTCGTTCGCCTACGATCTCTGGCGATCCGCCCTCAACCTGTTGCTGGTGCTGACCCTCGGTGGGGCAACGCTAAAGATACTCTACCGCTTCCAGCGTCGCTTCTACTACACGCGGTTGACCACGCTCAAGGAAGATGACTATGCCAAAGCCGTCGCCTGAGCCGAGCAACCAGCCCACCAACCCCCCACCAGCAGCGGAGCAGGAGCTACCTGCTAGCTACCCCTTCGATGCTGACGGCGCACTCTGCCGCGAGTTCCTGCTTGAGCGCGGCTACTGCTGCGGCAACGGCTGCCGCAACTGCCCCTACGAGGAGGGGGAATGACGAGCGGCTGCTAGTTTGTTTCTCCTATCTACCTTGCTACTGTGTTATAATAGCCTTGCGAACCAAAATATAGGCGGGCCGTTATCTGGTGCGGCAAGGGGGCAGCTAATGGCCGGTGAGTTGATCCTGGTGGTAGAAGACAATTTCGATAGCCGCGACATGGTGAAGATACTACTTACCCTGCGTGGTTATCGGGTGATCGAAGCGGTCAACGGGCGCGAAGCAGTCAACATCTGCATGGCCGCTGGCAAAGACGGCCCCCAACCCGACCTGATCTTGATGGACCTCTCGCTGCCCATCCTTGACGGCTGGCAAGCGGTGCGAATGATCCGTGCCTTGCCAGAGTTCGTCAGCCGCCCCATCGTCGCTCTCACTGCCAACGTTCTCAGCGACGACCGTGACCTGGCTCTGCAAGCCGGGTGTAGTGCCTACCTGACCAAGCCGATCACGATCAACGCCCTCGTCAGTATGGTTGAGCAGCAGTTGGCCGAGTACCATTCTTCGTCCGCGACCCTGCCGCCCCAGCCCAGCGCACCCAGCAACTAGAGTAGCCAGCCATGACCAGCGCAGCCACCGTCCAACCCGCAAGTAGCGACCGCGAACTATCGGTCGAACGCGACCTGACCACCATGCTATCCAGCCTGGCCGAGATCGTGCAGTTCGATCAGGCCTCCGTGCTGCTGCGCCAGCCAGAGAGCGACGACCTGATGTTTGTCGCCTACTGGTCAGCTCGCCCGATCAGCTACAATCCAGTTGGCCTCAGCTTGCCGCCTGGTCGCGGGATCGTGCAGCGGGTAGCCCAGAGCGGGCGGGCAGCGATCATCACCCACCCCGGTCGCGACCCCGAATACTTCAACCTGGATGCTGTGTACGGCAAGATTGGCCCACCCACTTCGATGGGTGAACTGGCTCTGCCCCTGGTGGTGGACGGTGAGGTGATCGGTGTCCTCAACCTGGAGAGTCGCAAGCCCGGCACCCTGGGGCAGGAGGAGTTGCAGAAGGTTAAGCCTGCGGCCCGCCTGATCGCCGCTGCCCTCAACTACACCCGCCGCTATACCCATCTGCGCGACCAGTACCAGCACCTTGAGGCGCAGTTGCAGGAGGCGGAGAGCCATTTGGAGCAGGTGAGCGCAACCGAGGCCGAGGTTAGCCACTCCCGCGACCGCTTGGGGAGGCGGCTGGGGGGCCTCTTTGCCATGCACCGGGTTGGCACCGAGATCAGCGGCACCCTCGACCGCCAGGCTCTGCTCGATCACATAGTGGCGGTCGTCACTGGCGAGTTCGGCTACGAGTTCGGCCTGATCATGCTGGTGGAGGGAGCGCAGTTGGTCGCCCGCTCTGGGTTGCTGGCCGAACGGCGCATCACCCCCAGTCTTGCTCTCCCCTTTGACCCTGCCCAACCTTTGTGGGCGGCCTTGACCGACGAGGGCCGCCCAGTAGCTTGTAGCAGCGAGCAAAACGGCCTCTACTTGCCCCTGCTCAAGCAACTACACCTCGGCAGCGCAATCATCACCCCGTTGCTCGGCGGCGGCAGGCTCGCTGGCTTGCTGATCGTCGGCTCGACCTTGTTGGCACAGGCGGATGCTGATGACCTCGATGTGTTTGCCATCATCGGCGGCCAACTGGTCGGCGCACTCTACAGCCTCGCGCAACTGAGCGACGCGGAGAAAAGGGCGCAGCAGTTGGAGTTGATCTATCGCACCTCGTTGGAGATCACCCGCCAGCGCGAACTGCAAAATCTGCTCGATACTGTCACCCTACACTCGGTTAGCCTGCTCTCGGCCCGTGGGGCAGCGATCTACCTCTATGACAGCAGTCAGCATCGGCTGGAGTGCGTCACCTCCTACAATCTAGACCGCGATTACTGTGGTACCTACCTGGCGGTTGGTGAGGGGCTGGCCGGGCAGGTGGCTGCCAGCCGCCAGCCGCTCAGGGTCAACAACTACCGCACCTGGGAGGGGAAGGCAGCCCGCTATGCCGACTCCCCATTCACCGCAGTGATCGCCAGCCCACTGCTTAACAAGCGCGGTAAGCTAATTGGCGTGCTGGATGTGTTGGACGACAGCGATCGGCGGGTGTTCAGCGACGATGATGAGCAGATGTTGGTGTTGTTTACCAACCAGGCCGCCGCCGTGTTGGAGACAGCCCGCATCTACACCGACTTGCGGAGCGCGAACGAGCAGTTGCTCTCGATCAGCCGCCTCAAGACCGAGTTCCTCTCTACCATCAGCCACGAACTGCGCACTCCGCTCAACTCGATCATTGGCTACGTTGATATGCTGCTTGATGGTCTGTTCGGCGAGTTGAACGAGGGCCAGCAGACCAGCCTGGGTCGGGTGCAGCGCAACGCAGGCACCTTGCTCAACCTGATCACGGACGTGCTGGACCTCTCCAAAATTGAGGCGGGCCGCTTTGAGTTGTTCACTGCTCCCTTCTCGGTGCGCGAACTGATCCTCACCGTCCTCAACACGGTCGGGCCGCTGGCCCAGCAGAAGAAGTTGGCTCTGCGCCACTATATTGACCCCCAACTGCCGCCCACCCTGGTCGGCGACTCTGACCGCCTGCAACAAATCCTGCTTAATCTCGCCTCTAACGCAGTCAAGTTCACCAACACTGGCAGCGTGACGGTGCGGGCGCGGCGGGTGAGCAACGAACTCTATGCCCTAACCGTGACCGACACTGGCATCGGCATCCCCCAGGACAAGTACGCCCTGATCTTCGAGGAGTTCCGTCAAGCCGACGGCTCTACTACGCGGCAGTACGGAGGCACTGGCCTCGGTCTGGCAATCACGCGCCGCCTGGCGACCCTGATGGGCGGCACCGTGGCGGTCTTCAGCAAGGGCGAAGGGGAGGGTAGCACCTTTACTATCACTTTGCCGCTGATCAGCGAGCAGCCAGAGCCAGGTCAGTTCAGCCCGCCAGAGGTCTTGCCGCTGGACGAGGAGGAGGAGGAAACCCATCCGCAAGTGGAGTGGGACACACCCCGCATGATCGGCGACCGCGTTCTCAGTGCCGAGGGGCCGATCACCTTGCAAGAGGCGCACAGTGCGGAGGAGGGTGGCAGCCGGGTTAACGAGTTGCTCAAGGTTGCGAACGAGAGGGAGGAAACGGTATGATTACCGCAATCGTGATGATTGGAGCCGAGCGGCAGCGCATCCCGGCCACCGCCGAGGCTCTACTGGCGATCCCGGAGGTGAAGGAGGTCTACTCTGTCACTGGCGAGTACGATCTGGTTGCTATCGTGCGGGTGAAGGAGTACGAGGCGTTGGCCGACGTGGTGACCAGCCGCTTTGCCGCGATCAGCGCGGTCACTAGTACGCGCACGATGGTGGCCTTCCAGTGCTACTCGCGCAAGGACATGGAAGCGATCTGGTCGATAGGGCTGGATTAAGCGCAACTGAACGGATGAATATGGACATGGACAAAGAGAAGCAGCCAACCAGCGACACTGCTGCCCTGCCCGACTACCTGCTAGCCGCTGAGGAGGAGGCAGCCGCCACCTACGCTGCCACCCCCCGCCGCCAGCGGCAGCCCCGACCCCAGGCTGATCCCTGGCAGCAAAGGGCAGAAGCTGACCACCTGCCAGAGTACGCCAACGAAGACCTCTCGGCCCAATACTACCCGCCGAAGCAGGCTAGCGCACGCCAGCGCAGGTGGACGGAATGGCTGTTCCTTGCCCTCGGCCTCATCTTCGCGCTCGGCATCATCGTGGCGACGCTGCTGGCGATCCCCGACCTGTTCAGCCCGCACTACTAAACGGAGAAGTAAGTAATTGAAGCATCGCTTGTTCCTGCTCGTCCTCGTCGTCAGCCTGCTGCTCCCGACCCTCGCACAGGCGCAGAGCCAGCCAGCCCCCAGCGGCGGCACCTCCACCGCGACGGCCACCGCTGACCCTCCCAGCGCAACCCCCAGCCCAGCCACGTCCCTGACCGTCACTCCCACCCCGACCGCTACTGCTACCCTGACTGCAACTGCGACTGCGGCTGTGATTGCCACTGCCACCACCACCGCAACTGTGACTGCCACCGCGACTGCGACAACTGCCCCGCCGCCAACGGCTACGCCCGCCGCCAACCAGTATGACGTGGTGGTAGTGGGCGGTACCTCGGCGGGCGTGGCGGCTGCGGTCGCCGCAGCCCGGCTGGGGGCGCGGGTTGCCCTGGTCGAGGAGAGCGGCTGGCTGGGCGGCATGGTCAGTGCGGGCGGCCTCGGCGCAACCGACGGCAACCCGACGGCGATCAGCGGCCTGTTCGAGCAGTTTCGCCTGGCAGTGCGTGCCTACTACCGCAGCCAGCGCAACAGCGGCCAACTGCAATGCTACAGCCCGCCGCCGCTGCTCGTGGATACCAACTTCGAGCAGCCAACGGTGGCTGGGGCGATGCAGGCTAAAGCGGGCGGCGGCAGCTATTACAGCGGCCACTCGCTCTACACCTGGTACACCAACACCGCTACTACCCCGCCGACGCACGCCGCCTACCTGCAAGTCTACAACCTGGTCTGCAATCTTGCGAATGACTACCCCACTGACGGCTTCACCTACGAGCCACTGGTGGCCCAGAACCAGATGAGGCAACTGCTGCAAGGGCTGACCGTCACTCTGATGCTCAACACAGCTTACAGCGGGGTGATCACTGTGGGTAACAGCGTGCGTGGGGTCTACGTCCTCAGCGAGGGGCAGAGCAGTGCGCTCTACGGCAAAGTGGTGGTCGATGCGACCAGCCGCGGTGACGTGCTGGCCGACGCTGGCACCCGCTGGCAGGACTATGCCTTTGGCCGCGAACGTAGCAGCACCGATAATACCGCCCCGCTCCCTTTGCGTCCACGCACCTTTGACGAACTGGACGCGGGCAAGACCTTCGTGCCGCCCCAGGTTGGCGAGTCGGTCGGTGACGGTGACTACGGGCTGCAAGCCTACAGCTACCTGATGACCCTCGTCTACCAGCCGAGCCGCAGTATGCCGCACCCCTTTGCCAGTATTGCCGATCCACAGGGGCGCACTGGCGACCAGAACAGCCTCTATCAGGCCTATGTGCAGCAGTTTAGCACGACCAATGGCGCAAACAGCATCGGCTACTTCAACGACATCTGGTTCAACTGGCGGCGGTTGCTGCCGAACAACAAGATCGAACTGAACTATGCCGACATCCCTGGCGGCAACTACCTCTCGGTCGAGCGCGAGGACAACTACCTGACCAACCCCGCCAGCCGCTCGTCTATCGAGCAGCAGCACCGCCTCTACGCCCTCAGCTTTGTCTACTGGGCGCGCCAGCGGGTGCCTGCCGCCCAGGGCTGGCTGCCTACCAATGAGTACGGCACAGCAGACGGCCTGCCACCCTTGCTCTACATCCGCGAGGGTAATCGAATGATCGGTGAATACACCCTCAGCGAGCGCGATTACGCCTGCTTCAGCCAGGGGTGCAGCACGGTCAGTCGCTACTTTACCGACAGCATCGCCACCGGCCAGTACGCCTTGGACTCGCATACTGTGCGCTTGATCGCTGACGGCAGCGGCGGGCAGTTCGCAGATGGCAATATGTGGTTGGGCAACAGCCAGCCCTACCAGGTGCCATACCGCGCAATCGTACCGCTCAGGTTGGATGGTCTGTTGGTGCCGCTGGCGGCCTCGGCCACCCACCTCGGCTTTGGCGCGTTGCGGATGGAGCCAGTGCGGGCGGCAATGGGTCAGGCGGCGGGGGTCGCGGCGGCGCAAGCGGCGGCAGCCAACATCCAGCCACGGGCAGTCAACCTGCGGGCGGTGCAGCGCGAACTGATCCGCCAGAAGGCAGCTACCTACACCTACATTGATGTGCCAAATAGTTACTGGGCCTGGACTGCGATCAGTTGGCTCAACGCGCGTGGGGTAGTGCAGGGAACTGGGCCGAACCTGTTTGCACCCAACGCCCAGGTGCGGCGGGCTGAGCTAGCCAAGATGCTGACCCAGGCGCAGGGCTGGCCGTTGCTCAACCCTGCTACCGCCACCTTCCGCGATGTGTCAGCCGGCAACTTTCTCTACCGCTACGTGGAGACTGCCTACGCTCATGGGGTGATCAGCGGCTACAGCGACGGCAACTTCCAGCCCTACGCCAGCGTAACGCGGGAGCAGATGGCGAAGATGCTAGCCGCTGCGGCTGGCTTCGGCCCCCAACAGCCAGCCAACCCCAGCTTCAGCGACGTGTCGCCCAGCAATATCTTCTACGGCTGGGTAGAGGCCGCCCGACTGCACGGCCTGATGCAAGGGACAAGCGCGACCACCTTCTCGCCGCGCGGCACTCTGACGCGGGCGCAGGCGGCCCAGGCAGTCTTCAACCTGCTAGGCGAGTTAGCCCTTAGCCAACTCGCGGCGGAACAGCAGCCAGTTGATCACGAA
>Ga0209724_1001996_pt1 | contig 17898 bp, 14 predicted proteins | sample grotaG_FD_184143 | JGI IMG/M metagenome (GOLD analysis project Ga0209724, IMG submission 184143) | Glacier valley bacterial and archeal communities from Borup Fiord, Nunavut, Canada, to study Microbial Dark Matter (Phase II) -... | ecosystem: Environmental > Aquatic > Freshwater > Ice > Glacier ...
CCCTTTTCGAGAATAAGAATTTTGAACGTTGCACATTCTTTTACAAGTTCATAGGCCGTAAAAATCCCGGCTGGTCCTGCCCCAACAATAATGACGTCGTATACCATTCAATCAGAAGATTAAAGTTGAAATATTTTTGTCTGCCACATGAATCAAAAGGATCAGACAAACCGGGCAAAGGTAGAGATAATTTTCTGTCGCTGAGTTTTCATAGATCGTTTCTTTTTGTAAGAATAGTCTATTCAAAATTATTTCTGCTTATTTCAAAATAGCCGGCTTGTAAAGCTCTTAAAATCAGTTTTTGTGCCTATATTTGTACAAATATAAAGTTGAACTTTAGAATTGTACAAAATGTGGATTAAAAGAAAAATTGAGTCTGAATTACTGGAACTTGCATCAAGGTATCCCGTGGTAATGATCACTGGTCCTCGTCAGGCCGGGAAGACATCGCTGGTTCGAAAAACATTCCCGGAAAAGCCCTATTTTTCAATTGAGAATCCTGATGTAAGAGAGAAAATTACTGCTGATCCACGTGCCTTTTTCTCAGCAAATCCGGATGGAGCTATCATCGATGAGTTTCAACGTTATCCCGATATTCTATCTTATATGCAGGGTATTGTAGATGAAAAAAGACAAAAGGGACAGTTTATCCTCACTGGCAGCAACAATGTGACAATGCTTAGCCATGTGACGCAAAGCCTTGCCGGTCGGGTTGCTATTTTAAAACTCCTTCCATTTACCATCAATGAAGTATCTAATGTTGCAAGAGACTTTAATGCTGATGATTACCTTCTTAACGGCTTTTACCCAGGAATATATTCCGAAGGATTGGATCCTGTGAAGGCTTATCGGAATTACTACGAAACCTATGTGGAGCGTGATATTCGACAGCTATTGCAAATAAAGGATCTTGTTTATTTTCAACGTTTTGTAAAGTTATGCGCCGGAAGAGTGGGGCAACTATTTAATGCCAGTAGTTTAGCTAATGAAGTGGGAGTATCATCGGTGACAATACATTCATGGTTATCAGCACTTGAGGCTACTTTTATCGTATTTATGGTGCAACCCTGGTCTGCCAATATCAGTAAACGGATGGTAAAAACTCCAAAGCTTTATTTTTATGATGTTGGTTTGGCCTCATATCTTTTAGGAATTGAGAATGTTACACATGTGGCAACTCATCCGCTGCGCGGAGCATTGTTCGAAAATATGGTAACTTTGGAACTACTTAAAAAGCGATTTAATGCTGGATTAGATAGTAATTTGTATTTCTATAGGGATAATCACGGGAATGAGGTAGATGTTTTGCAGGAATCTGGATACCAGTTGAATCTATTTGAGATTAAATCTGGCCAAACTTTCACGTCACATTTTTTGAAAGGACTCGACTACTTACGGAAATTGTTACCCGATCGGATTTCAAGTTCTAATTTAATATACGCTGGAGATCAGGAGATGGCAATCAATGGACACGATATTTGGAATTACAGGAACGTCAATTCAAAAATTGTGTGATGTGAAAAATAAATTGACAACTTTGCTTTTTAATTACTCAATACCCAAATAGAAATTTAACAGAGATGAATAAAATAGCGATTAGCGAAATTTTGAAAGATAAAAAAGCGGTGTTTTTTGATATGGATGGTGTGCTTTATGATTCGATGGGAGCTCATGCTGATGCCTGGAATAATGCGTTTCGGTTTTACGGAATCGATTTTCCGCAGGAAAAGGTTTATGAAAACGAAGGGCGGACGGCGCAGTCAACGATCAATCTTGCTTACCAGCAAAATGAACAGCGTGATGCTACCGGTCAGGAAATCGAGCAGATTTATTCAAAAAAGACGGAACTGATTGATTTTCTTCCTGATATTGTTCCTTTTAAGGGAGCCAAAAAGTTAATGGAATACCTTAAAAAACAAGATATTGCTATTTGGATCGTCACGGGATCATCGCAGGGTAAGTTCTTGGATGCTTTATTAAACGATTTCGATGGATACGTTTCAGCAGAACAGGTTATTTCTGGAAATGATGTTAAACATGGAAAACCAAATCCGGAACCATATTTGATGGCTTTGAAAAAATCGGGATTTAATTCAACGGAGGTTATTGTAATTGAGAATGCCCCGCTGGGAATACTAAGTGCAAAGGCTGCCGGGATTTTTACAGTTGCCATCAATACAGGTATTCTCGACGACAGTATTTTATGGGATTCAGGAGCAGATCTGGTTTTTCAGGATTGGAACGAACTTAATTCGGATATTTGATTTTCTGATCGGTGGCAGTAAGTTTTTTTGGATGAACGTCAGTATTTTATACTTTTAGAGTTGAAATAAATCATAACAAATCTATTTTAAGCCTTATGAAAAATTGCCAGTTGAAATTTCTGATCTCCATCTTTACTTTGATTATACTTTTTAATCAAACAGTTGCAATTGCCCAGGAAAGTAACTGGACTCATTTCAGAGGAACAAACCTTAATGGCATATCAACAGACAATCAGGTTCCGGTGGTTTGGAGCGACACGACAAATGTTGTCTGGAAAACGGAGATCCGCGGAAAAGGGTGGTCTTCACCAGTTGTTTATGGCAACCAGGTTTGGGTAACTACTGCAACTGTTGATGGAAAAGAGATGTCCGCAGTTTGCATTGATTTTAAATCCGGCAAGGTGCTTTTTGATATTCTGCTTTTTAAACAGGATAGTATCTACGGAAAGCACTCGATTAATACATATGCGACTCCAACGCCCTGCATTGAGCAAGGATTTGTTTACCTTAATTTTGGAAGTTCGGGAACAGCATGTGTCAACACAACTGATGGTAAGATTGTCTGGAAAAGGAATGATTTTAAAGTGGAGCATGTTCAGGGAACGGGAGCTTCTCCAATGCTTTACAAGGATTTTTTGATTGTTCATTATGAAGGGACGGATCAGCAATTTATAGTCGCATTGAATAAGAGAACCGGTGAAACCGTTTGGCGAACAGAACGTCCGAAGGAGTGTTACGATCGTTTAGAGCCAATCGGTAAAAAAGCATATGTCACGCCGATTGTTGTTAATGTTGCCGGGCGTGATCTGTTAATTTCCAATGGATCTGCGGTCTGCATAGCCTATGATGTGCAAACCGGTAAAGAAGTATGGCGTGTTGTTCAGGGTGAAGATTCTACCATCGCGATGCCTTTTGCTGAAGACGGAATTGTCTTCTTTTACACAAGTTTTGTTACTCCGCCTGATGGTGAAAAATATGCCGAATTATTGGCTGTCGATCCCTCAGGTTCCGGAGATGTAACGAAATCGAATATTCTTTGGCGCGTAAAAACGCCTATTTTGCAGTTGCTTACTCCGTTAATCAAGGATGGAGTTATATATACTGTCGATAGCCGGAACAACCTGATCGCAATTGAAGCCAAAACCGGAACCTCATTATACACAAAAAGGCTGAAAAACAAATACAATTCGTCACCGGTTTATGCCGGAGGTCGCGTCTATTTTACTTCTGTAAAAGGGGAGACCCTTGTTCTGAAAGCGGGTCGAACACTCGAAATTTTGGCAGAGAATCAATTACCCGGAGAAATCTATGCAACTCCGGCCATCGCAAATAATTCCCTGATTATCCGTAATGAGTCAACGCTTTACCGGATTGGGGTGAAATAAATGGTCTCGCAAAGACGCAGAGAACGCAAAGATTTTTTTACGTTACGCTCTCTGCGTTATAATATTATGATTGCGAATAAATTGCACCAAACACCTTTGCAAAAGCTTCCAGTTTTGTTTTTCCAAATACAGTTGGCCGATTGGCATTGTATTCTGCAGCCATTACACCATTACGCGTGGCAGCACCCATTTCAGCATAGTTTTTGGCGATCTCTTCGGATAACCCTGCCTGAACCAACGCAGCAAAAGTGTCCTCATCTTTGAAGTCGATCCATGGAAGATCAGGTTTACCAATGGCTTTTCCTAAAATCGAGGCAACTTCATGTGTGGTTTTTTCATCGCTAACAACGTAACGTACACTTTGGCCTTTGAACGACAGTCCAAGCAAATCTTCAGCAGCAGCTTCGGCAATATCGTTGGTATGGACCAATGTCAGCGTTGTCCCGTCGCCATAATTCCCGCCAATAATTCCCATGTGTTTGATCATTCCTATGTTTCCAAAGAAATTTTGAAAGAAAAATCCGGCACGAAGGTGTTTGACATTCACTCCATCTAATCCGTTCAGTGCCTTTTCAGCAAAGTATAACCCACTCACAGGGCCACATCCATCGGGCATATGCGCACCAATACTGCTCAGATTGATCACGTTTTTCACGCCTGCCGCTTTAATGGCCGCCGCATAATTTTCGCCAATACTGCCAATGTATTTTTTCCAGTCACCGGCACCAAAATTTGGTGGTACCATCGTATAAACGGCGTCAGCACCGGTGAATGTCTTTGTCAAAAAACCGATATCCTCCACTGAGCCAATCGCGGCTTTGGCTCCAAGTGCTTCGATTTGTGCAACTTTCTCAGCTTTGCTGCTAATTACGGTTACCTTGTGTCCCGCAGCAACTAATTTCTCAGCAAGTGGTTTGCTGATATTTCCCAATGAACCTGTTATAACGTATTTCATAGCATCTGTTTTTAATTGTGTTGGATTAAAACATTGATTCGACAAAAAAAGTTCAATTCTCAGCGAAGTAGAATTCAATAGTCAAGATACCACAGATTTATAACAACATATAAATCCATTTGTCTGATGGAATATTTCCTCATTATTCGTATTTTTCGAAATCTAAAATCTACAACTATGCGATTGAAATTGTTATTGATTATTTGTTTGATGATTGGTGCCCTCTCTTTAACGAAGGTGACGGCGCAAGGGCCTTACAAGGCAACCTGGGAGTCGCTCGACAGTCATAAGATGCCGCAGTGGTACGATGATGCCAAAGTTGGGCTCAGCATGCACTGGGGCGTTTATTCTGTTCCGGCGTGGGCTCCACGAGAAAAGGGAATTTCATATGCCGAATGGTACGGTAACCGGATGAAAGAGGTTGGTAATCCTACTGTCGCTTACCACAAGGAGAACTATGGCGAGAACTTTACTTACGATGATTTTATTCCCAAATGGAAAGCAGAGAACTATAATCCAGCAGAATGGGCCAAATTCGCCAAAAATATGGGGGCGAAGTACATATTCATCACCTCGAAACATCACGACGGATTCTGCCTTTGGCCAACGAAATATACCGATCGCAACGCGATGAAAATGGGTCCGAAAAAAGATTTGCTCGGCAAGTTTTTCGAAGCCGGACGCAAGGAAAATTTAAAAGTCGGATTGTATTATTCTCTTTATGAGTGGTATAATCCATTGTATACAGGCAAAGATATTCCATATGCAGGATTGAAAAAGGTAAATAACTATGTCGATGATTACATGGTTCTTCAGATTAAGGAATTGATTGATCTGTACCACCCCGACTTTTTCTTCTTCGACGGAGAATGGGACCACCCCGAATCGTTCTGGAAAATGAAAGAGGTGGTGGCGTACTATTACAACGAAGCTGCCAAACGGAACCAGGAGGTTTTTGTAAACGACCGGTTTGGTAAGGATGAGCGTGGCAAGCACGGTGATTTATACAATGTGGAATACAGTTATGATGATGGAAGTTTGGGTATTCTGACGCATAAATGGTCTTTCTGGCAAGGAATTGCGAAAACTTTCGGCTATAACCAGGATACCGATATGGAAGATTGCATGAGTCCTAAGGAATTCATCGATAAAGTGGTTGACGGTGTGAGTCGCAATGGTAATTTTGATATCAATGTCGGTCCGACCGCGGCAGGTATCATTCCGGAATATGAGCAACATCCATTGTTAAAATTGGGTGAATGGTTAAAAGTTAACGGTGACGCAATTTACGGAACGCGGGTATGGAAAACCCAGGTTGAAGGAGATGCACGGTTTACATCGAAAGGTGATTACGCCTATGCGATCTTCCTGAAATGGCAGGGTGATCAATTCAAAACGAAATCGGTGAAACCTGTGGAGGGTTCAAAAATTACGATGCTGGGTGTACCGGGTGATCTCGCCTGGACATGGGACGAAACCAGTGGCCTGACCATCACCTATCCGAAACAGAAAGCACGTCCAACTTCGTGCAGTTATGCATGGTCATTCAAAATCAAGGTGAAATAGGTATTTAATTGTTGATCTGTACAATGACCGGCTGACTTTTCGGAGGGACGCAGAAAATTTTGCAGTATTAGTTCCCTTTTTGAGAAGTCAGCCGGTCACTTTTATCGATCTTATTATTTACTGTCCAGATATAAAGTGTCCGGACAAAAGTCAACTCCGTTAGACCATTGTATACTTCCTAAAAAAGGCTTTACGGAATTAAAAACACTTACATCCTGTAACTCCTTAAAAATGCCGATTCCCAGGTATGGCTTGACATCAAAATTTTTCACTTCGCCATTACTAAATGTAATCAGAAGTGTAAAGTTTTGAGCAGTTTTTACATTGGTAACTCTTGGATTCATTTGATAAATTATTTTAATGGATCAATTTTAAATATTGTTTCTCCCTTAATTGCTAATTCCCAATCAGCCATTAACTCGTCATTGTGTATTTCAATCCAGGCCTGGACGAGTTTCATTTTGTTGATCTTTAATGTTCCATCCAATAATTGACCATCAATAATTGAAATGACAGCTTCCTCAACTTGATACTTAACGTGTATGTGAGGCAGATTGTGTTTCCTGTTATCTAAATAATACATGGAAACGATAATTCCGTAGAACATTGAAATTATTGCCATATCTTTTAGTATTACTTTCTTAACTGTAAACACAAAGATAATACAATCTGGTTTGATGTGTATATTAGCTTCGATAAATGCAATTGACCTTATGAAGGCATTAAACTGATTTTTTCTTTTGCGCATTTTGAAAGAATCGGAATCAAAATTATCTCACCCAATATTTTTAGTAGTTTTGAATTGTTACCGAAAAATAAACTTTCATGATTAAAATAAATTTCGTTCTCTTTTCTGTTTCGCTTTTATTCGCCTCTGTTATTAATGGCCAAACGGTTAAGGATAAGCAGTCAAACGACTGGCTCGTGAATGGTAAAGGATATACCGCGAATATTCAACTGTCTGAAAATAAGAAAGACCTTGTTCTGACGAACGGATTGGTGAAACGTGTCTTTCGGACCAACCCAAACCTGGCGTGTACCGGGTACGAAAACCTGGTCAACGGACAGCAATTGCTTCGAGCCGTAAAACCGGAAGCTGTATTAACGATCGACGGAAAGAAATTCAACATTGGCGGATTGCACGGGCAAAAGGAAAATGGCTACCTGATGCCCGAATGGATTGACGCATTTACCGCCAGTGAAAATGATTTTCAGTTCGATTCATATACCGTCTCGGAGATAACACCTTTCATCAACTGGAAGCAAACAAACTGGGCGCGTACTATCAAAAAAGCGAAGGGAAAAGCACTCACACTTAAGTTCCGGTCAGATCAATTGAAAGGAGTCGATGTGAGCGTTCATTACGAATTGTATGATGATATTCCGCTGATTGTAAAGTGGCTTTCGGTGACCAATAACAGCGCCGGCCCCATCGTTCTGAACAGGGTCGTGAACGAAATGCTTGCGTTGGTTGAGGAGGAGAGTGCCGTTGTGGGAACCCCGGAGCAAATGAAAAAACAGCATGGCATTTATGTCGAAACAAACTATGCGTTTAACAACGCGATGCGGTACGACATCAGCGACCAGACCACCCACTGGAAAACAGACTCGGCATACACCTCTCAGGTCAACTATAATTACCAGACTCCTGGATTGCTCGAAGTGTATCCTGAAAATGTGAAGGCTGTTAAGCTCATGCCATCTGAAGTTTATAACTCTGTTCGTACGCACGAACTTCTGCAGGACAGTTATGATCGTGAAAGGAGAGGGCTTGCGATCCGTAAAATGTACACAACTGTCGCTCCATGGACCGCAGAGAACCCCATCTTTATGCACCTTGTCAGCAGCAACGACGAGCAGGTGAAAAACGCCATTGAGCAATGTGTTGCCACGGGTTACGAAGCGTTGATACTTAGTTTTGGAAGTCATTGCGATATGGAAGATACAACTGCTGCCAATGTTACAAAGTGGAAACAGCTGGCAGACCTTGCGCATCAGAAGGGGCTCAAAGTAGGAAGTTATTCGCTGTTCAGTTCGCGCCGGATCAGTGATGAAGATGATGTGATTGATCCCATTACGGGAAAGCCCGATGCTGCTGCTTTCTTTGGACATGCACCTTGCATGGGAAGCAAATGGGGCCTTGCCTATATCAACAAGCTGAAATATTTCATCGGAAAGACGGGTTTCGATATCTTCGAAAACGATGGTCCGTACCCTGGAGATCTTTGTGCATCGACCGTTCATCCGGGTCATACAGGTTTGGCCGATTCGCAGTGGCGCCAGATGGAACTGCAAAAAGGGTTGTACCGCTGGTGCAATGAAAATGGCATCTATGTGAATGCACCCGACTGGTATTTCCTTGACGGGACCAATAAAACGGGACTTGGCTACCGCGAGGTGAATTTCTCGCTGCCGCGTGATCAGCAGATGATTCTGAACCGACAGAATATTTTTGATGGAACATGGGAAAAAACGCCTTCAATGGGATGGGGATTTGTTCCGCTCACGCGCTACCAGGGCGGGGGAGAAGAGGCGGTGCTGGAGCCGCTTGCAGATCATCTGAAGGATTACGAGCAACTAATGATGCAATATTATGGATCGGGCATCCAGGCGTGTTACCGCGGTCCCCGTTTGTACGATACCGACAAAACAAAGCAGCTGGTCATTCGAACGATTGCATGGTACAAGAAATACAGGGAAATTCTGAATTCCGACATCATCCACCTTCGTCGTGCAGATGGGAGAGACTGGGATGGAATCCTGCATGTGAATCCTTCCGGCCACGAAAAGGGGTTACTGATGCTTTATAATCCGCTGAATGTACCCATCACCCGGAACATTCAGGTTCCGGTATATTACACAGGTTTAAGCAGCAAAACCCAGGTTGAAGACGCTGATGGAAAGGTCAAAACCGCTTCGGTCAGCCGCGAATATGAGATCACATTGGATGTAACAATTCCTGCAAAAGGGTACACTTACTATTTACTGAGGTAATTGATTGGTTTCCAATGAAAATTGTTATGATGGTTTGTCGTTGCGATATTTATCCGGAATATCAGATTCAGAAATTTCGAGCCTCTGTCTGATCAATATAACATTCTCTTAAACAAGGGATGGACGTGATCCTTTGATAAATTTTTACTTTTGCACTTCAAATAGTCAACGATGCAGGTAAAAGTACCCTTAAAAGAATTGAATTCGCGCCTTGAGCGTTTCAGGAAACGGATGGATCAGAGCACTCATGGCTGGGAAATTACGGTTGTATTCAGCAAGATCAATCTCTACTATTTCACCGGGACGATGCAGGAAGGGGTATTGTTTATTCCCAGGAATGATGAAGCCGTTTTGTGGGTACGGCGCAGTTACGAACGGGCTGTTGAGGAATCGTTGTTCCCATTGATTTAGCCGATGGAGAGCTACCGCGATGCAGCTGTGGAAATGAAAAGCCTGCCTGATACAGTTTATCTCGAGAAGGAGATTGTCCCCCTGGCGATGTTGCAGCGGTTTCAGAAATACTTCCCGTTTTCGGTGATCGAATCGGCAGATTTACAGATCGGTGCCGTTCGTTCCATAAAAAGCAAATATGAACTGGGATTGATGGAGCAGTCGGGAAAAATCCACCAAAGGGTTACCGAAGAACTTGTGCCGAAGATATTGCGCGAGGGGATGAGTGAGTCAGAGTTCTTTTGCGATCTCTATACGGCACTGATCCGCGAAGGCCACCACGGCGTGGCAAGGTTTGGTATGTTCGATACCGAATCGATTCTCGGGCAGATTGCTTTTGGTGAAAGCTCTATCTATCCGACTTCATTCAATGGGCCAGGCGGTGCTTATGGAATGAGCCCTGCGGTTCCGATCCATGGAAGCCGAAGCCGGAAACTTCATAAAGGAGACCTTGTTTTTGTGGATGTGGGTTGCGGCGTAGATGGTTATCATACCGACAAAACGATGACCTATGTATTTGGGAAATCGCTGCCCGATGAGGCGATAAAAATCCATTTGCAATGCGTCGATATTCAAAACAGGATCGCTTCGATGTTGAAACCAGGTGCGATTCCTTCTGTGATTTACAATGAAATACTTGACGGTTTGGATCCGGCATTCCTTGAAAACTTTATGGGGTTCGGATCGCGCAAGGTCAAGTTCCTCGGACATGGCATCGGCTTGACAATTGATGAATTGCCTGTGATTGCCAATGGTTTCGATGAGCCGATACAGGAGGGTATGGTCTTTGCCGTTGAACCTAAAAAGGGAATTCCTAAAATCGGAATGGTCGGCATCGAAAACACCTTTATTGTTACCCCTCAAGGGGGACGGAATATCACGGGAAATCATCCGGGGTTGCTGGAGGTTTGGTAATGATGCGTGTAATGTTGGGTACCGCCATTTGCAATCGCGGAAATAAAACACGATTGAAAATCGCGCGACCCGATAATTGACGCCCAATAAAAAGCGGCTGATTCTTCCAAAAGAACAGCCGCTTATCTATTTGCGATCAAAGAATTTCTGCTTAGTTTTTCTTTTTCTTCATCATAAAATAACCACCTGCGCCAACTAATACGATTGCACCGCCAATCAAAATATAGGTCGTGGTTGAATTTTTAGGAGCTTCCTCGGTAGCAGTTGCATCGTAGAATACTGGTTTTGCTGCCTGATCGGCATTCACTGAATCTTTTGTCGCAGATGGCTGATCCTGCGCAACTGCCAAACTTAAACCACTCAGGAACAACATTCCTGCCATCGAAATCATTAAAATTGTCTTCTTCATACTTCAATTATTAAATCTATTATTTATACGTATTTGCTAATTCATCATATTTCCTGGCCACTTCGGGATCCGATTTCCTGTACGAATCCGCAAGTGCCAGAATGGCTGGTTTGTAACTGGGATTCAGCGTTAAGCAGGTTTTTAACAGCGTTCTTGCCTTAACGATATCTTTGTCCAACAGTAACTTCGATAACCCGATATAGACTTCGTAATATTTACGGTTGCAGCCGATCAATGTTTCGTAGTACCTTATTGCTTCTTCCGGATGATTTTGTGTGACGGCAATATTTCCAAGGTACATTAAAACAGGCTCATAACCGGGATTGATTTTCAACGAAGCCTGAAGCATTGTTTTTGCACTGTCAATTTTCCCCTCCTTCACCAAGGCCGCGGCAAAATTATAAAAGATTAATTCATCCTGCGTATTAATTTTCAAAACATCTTCAAAACAACGAATCGCTTCTGGCGTATCCCCCTTTTTCAGAGCCTCATATCCCCGAAGATCGAGTTTTGTCTCGCGCTTGAGGACGGCACATATGGGAACTTCATCGGCATAAATCACATGAATGGCACTCTTTGGAGGCCATGTTTTGTCTTTGATATGATTGACCGGGATGTAACTGTTCGCAACAACCATGTAGTCCCAATCGCGCTGACTTCTTTCATCGTACTGGCAATAGAAAGTTTCGATAGCAGGATGATTGCGAAAGTACCAGGCGACCGAGAAATTGGTGGCGATTTTGACCGAATCGTTTGGATTGGTTTTTTCCAAATGCTTTGCAAGCCATTCTGAACCTTCACGAATCGAGTGATAGTAGTAATCGGTTTCGTAATTTCCGTAAGCGCCGTTGAGGCCTCCTACCAATTGATTGTAATATAAGTAGTAATAAGGGTGGTTCCGGACCATGAATCTGGCCGGATGGATCGCCAATATCAACGTAATAAGAACTGCCGTTATAATAAAGTATTTGCTTTTCAGATATTTGAATAACGAGGTGAATCCGATGGCGGCCAGCAGGATCATGGACGGATAGATAAACAGGAAATGTCGCCACGATCCGTAAAGATTCGATTTTTCGTAAATCACAAAGACGACCGGAAACAGAATTGAAAAGATCAGGAATCCATATTTAGGAAGGTTATCCGCGTTGATGATCCTTTTCGATAAAACAACAAATGTAGCAAGCCCGGCAAAAATGATCAGCGGAATTGTAATGGCCATGTATTTGGGCAAATAATACCACGGCATAAAATCGGACCATTCTATTTTACCTTCGAAGAGTTGTTTTAAAGTAGTAGGAAATTGGGTCATCACCTCATACGATTTCCAGACGTTCAGGATAGGATTCAGCTGGGCAAAAGGCCATAAAAGGATGCTCAGGAACCATGCGGCAACTGAGATAAGAAAAATTTGGGTCAGCTTTCTTTTGAAAATTGATAGTTCAAATTGGTTATATTTTAGGTATTTATAAAAATAGTACAGGAAGAGGAAAAAGAACAGGTAGCAGATCAGCAGCAATCCTCCAGGCCGGATGCTGATCGAAAAGGCGATACTTGCAACAAGCAACAATGCATCAGAAACATTGGTCTTATTTTCATTAAAGAGTATTTTTTGGGAAAAGAAGATGGCTGCGATATAACTTAATGCAAATGGGATATCTTTCAGGTTGTTCTGTGCATGACCCATGAAAGTGGGAGAGAGGGCGAACAACAAAATCACGATGATGCCAGCCCCGTAACCGGCAAGCCAAACCGCAAAGAACGCTGTGACGATCACCGTAAGCCAGCCAGCCAACGAGCACGACAGATGCCGGAAGAGATACAGATCATCGATGTTGAACCACCTTACAAGAATGGTGGTCAGATTATCGAAGGACTGACCGTAGTATTTGAGGTGTGTTACTGGTGTATTAAGAGCGGTGGTATCTTTTCCATGGGAAGCGAAATAATCGTATACATAAACCGATTGGTTGTAATGGAGATACTCATCTCCGGATATTCCTCCATCCATGCCCCCTTTTAGCATAAAAAGAAGCAGCAGTATGGCAATAAAGTAGAAAGTATATTTTAAACGTTTGTTCGTCATTGCTTTGTGGAATTCCCATCATAGAATTTCTTAACGAAATAGATCGGCCTGTCTTGCGATTCCTTATAAATCCGGTAAACATACTCTCCAACTACGCCCAGTGAAACGAGTTGTATCGATCCCAGGAAAAAGATGCTTAGAAGTGTCGAGGACCACCCGATTACAGCAAATCCAAACATTTTGGCAATCAGTACATAAACGCCGGCGCACATAAAAACTAAGGTGCCAATCAGTCCGAGGTACAGGCAAAACTTAATGGGAAATCTCGAAAAGGAAAATATGGCATCCGAAGCGAGGATGAATAATTTTGTGAGGCTCATTTTGGGTTGTCCTTCCGATCGTTCATCCCTTACAAAGTCGACAGATCCTTGCTTGAAACCGATGAAGGAGCGGAGCCCTGGCAAATAGCGTACTTTTTCATTCATCCTTAAAAGTGCATCGACGGCTTCGCGTTTCATCATCGAAAAGTTGCCAGTATTCTCCATGTTTTGGATTACGGCAATGTTCCGGAATAAAAGGTGGAAGAGAAAAGTATAGAAATTCCGGCTGCTGTTCCCTTTTCGTCCGGTTCGTGTTCCGTTGATAACATCGTAATCTTCTTCGGTGATTTTGCGGTACATTTCCTGGAATAGTTCCGGCGGGTCCTGCAAATCGCCATCCATCATTCCTACAATTTCTCCTGAAGCATGTTCCAATCCCGCGGTAAATGCTGCCTGGTGTCCGAAATTTTTGGAGAGTGATAACACTTTGATCCTGGAGTTATTGCCTTGCCATTTAAGGAGATTCGGAAGACTTCGGTCCTCACTGCCATCATCAACTACAATGATCTCGTAATCCGAAGTAAATGCATCCAGCGCCGATACTGTTCGTCCCAGCATATCGTCGATCAGGCCTTCTTCATTGTAGATGGGAATTACGATTGAGAGCATAGTGTTGATGTTTTATAGCGGCAAACGAACCGGCTATCACTTGTAAATTTACATTAAATCTTTTAAACGAGGTGTTCTTTATAAATGGATGCCCATGGCTCTCTCATTTTTCTGGCCAGCATCCCGTTGGCTAAATCGTTGTTAATGAATTTTTCCACAACGGGATCCCAGTCGAGGTCCTGCTGAAGTTTCATAGCGATATTGCCAAGGTGCGACATCGTAATTGAGCGGTGTCCGATCTCTGCGGGGGCAATTGTTTCTTTGCGGGAAAGTACGCAGTCGATAAAGTTCCGGAAATGGTTGTCACTTTTGTACAAATGGATTTCGGAAGGGGCAATCACTGTATCTTTAAGATTTTCAGGGAAAACCTGGTGATTTCCTCGGTTGGCTGTAGCCCATCCCTCTGTTCCGCGAAAGGTAACCCCGCCTTTCACCTTATTCGAAATGATCAGTTTAACGCCGTTGGCATACACACATTCGAAATAAAATTCTGTGGCCGTATTCCAAACAGGATGAACAGCCCATTCGGCTTTTGCATTTTGAATTTTTACCGGGCCGGTATATTCGGTTCCCATTCCCCATTGGGCAATATCCGGATGATGTCCGCCCCAGTCGGTTACCTGTCCGCCAGAATAATCGAGTACCCAGCGGAAGTTGACATGCGTACGGGCCGGACAATAGGGCGCATCGGGGGCTGGTCCAAGCCATGTATTATAGTCGAATCCTTCAGGAACCGGAATTGTATCAGTAAGATGACCTGTTTTCCCGTAGTCGGGGGTTCCGGAGGGAAGTCCGCACTCAACGGTTTGCAGTTTTCCGATTCTGCCATTTCTTACGAGCTCGCAAACACGCCTGAAGTTTTCATCGGAGCGCTGTTGGCTGCCGGTCTGAAAAATGACCCCGTATTTCTTTACCGCATTGGCCATGGCTCTTCCTTCAGGAATCGTCAATGCGAGCGGTTTCTGACAATAGATATCTTTACCCGCTTTTGCAGCCATTAGCACCGGAATCGAATGCCAATGATCGGGGATCACAACTTCTACCGCATCAATGTCTTTTCGCGCAATAACCTCCCTGAAATCTTCGAAACCGAGGCACCCCGTATATTTTTTGCCGGTTAATTCTGTATAGAATCCGTTAACCAGATTGATTCCAACATCCCTTCCTCCCAATTTTCCGTCCCAGTATCCGGTGCTTTGTTTGTTTACATCGCAAATGGCCGTTATTTGAACCCGCTTGTCCGTTACAAAATCGCGGATGTCATTCATTGCCTGGTTTCCGGAACCGATAAATGCGAGATTAATCCGGTCGGAGGGGGCAACATTTCCGTTTTTGCCGCGGGCACAAGCTGAAATAATTGTTGGTACGGCAATGACTCCTGCCGCAACTGTGGAAGAAAGTTTAATAAAACCTCGTCTGTTAAGATCTTTCATTGCATTGGGATTTAATTCGTATTGTTTGGCAGGGAGTTTGCCTTATTTGGGAAGTTGTATTATTAGGGACGCTGCTCATGCAACGTCCCTAATATTGAATCTGTTATTTTGCTGGCTGAAGTCGTGCCAATGCAAATTCGGCAGCATCTTTTAACTGCTCGTTTTTAGCGAGTTCTTTAACCGAAGGGATACAAAGTTCAGAACCCATCCAGCTTAATTCACCAAGAATTAACTTTTTGCCTTCGTCGGTTGCGTCTTTGCTTTCGAGCACTTTGATCAAGAGCTTCTCGAATTTCTGAAAATCTTCCGGAGTTTTTGCTTCGTTGCGGATACGGCTTTGCAAATCGGTGAAGTACTTCGTGCTTTTAGTGATGTCGTATTGTCCGATTTTAGCCATATCATCTTCAAGTGTAAGTTCAATAAAACCAGTTCTTAAGGAAACACCCGCTGCATTTGGGAAATCGTAAGGGATCTTTTGCGTCACATTTCCGGTTGCAGCCCATTCGGCTCCGCGCTGAAAAGTTGCGATAAATCCAACACATTCTAAGGCAGGACCACCACCTTCATCGGCATGACCAAGTGCCGTATGAAAAATCCTCCCTTTCCCGTAAGTGATTGTCATCAACATAGGTTCGTCACGTCCGGTGCCACCACCTGTGGTGTCAGCATAGGCCGTTGCCAGAATCTCCATATTTTTACCGGGGCCGCGTAACTGACTGTATAATTCGTCATTGCCATGTCTCCAGCGTACAGGTAATCCTTTGGTTATAGGATGTTCGGTATTGCGCATTTTCACTTCAAACTCATGACGTTTCGCATGAGAACCACCACGACCGGCAGTTGTGTCGATGATCATCGAATCCTTTTTGTAGTAGATATAAGGACCATCTTTTTCTGAACGGTCTCCCCAGCCACCCAATCCGGCCATCAGATTAAATTCTTTCCATTCGGGAAAAGGGTTGTTGCCAGCATGATAAATAACCACCCCACCACCATTGTTCACGTATTCAACAAAGGCGGCTTTTGTTTTGTCAGACCATGAATCACCATTGTAGTCGATAACGACTACATTGTATTTTGCGAAATCGGGATTGAATTTATTCATATCTCCCCCTTTATCAGGAGTTTTAACAATGTCGGCAGTGAACAGACCTGTTTGTTCGAGCAGTTGTTTTAAGATCGGTGAACTGGCTTTCCAGTTATGGTTGTTTTGCCCGGTCACAATTAATGCCTTGTATTCAGCGCTTTTCTGGCTTGTACCTTGCTGACATGAATTAAAAATGGCTAAAAGTCCGGCACAAAGGAATATTAACAGATATTGCTTCTTCATTTTAATTTCAGATTAAATAGTTGGTAATGTCCATGGTTGACGATAAGGGCGAGTCAATAAACGACTTGCCATCGGATTTCCGATGATCTCCTGCTTTTCAGGATCCCATTGGATTTTCTGCCCGGTTGTCATCGCGATTTCACCTAATAAACCTACTGAAATTGAACGGTGTGCAATCTCAACTGGCGCAACTGTTTCGCCTCTTGATTTAACGCACGTCAGGAAGTTACCGATGTGATCATCACTTTTATAAAGATGGATCTCATTTTTGCCGATCACTTCTTCAAGAATTTTAGGATTTGATGCTTTCAGCACATCACCACGATCGACATGAATCCATCCCTTTTCACCATACCAGGTTGCACCCATACCGAAACGTAAACGTGATGCATTGGCAACTCTCATCTCTATTCCGTTCGCATATTTACAATTAAAATCGTATTCGACCGGAACATTGTAAATGCCTTCTGTCGGATAAACACCTACACCTGAAATCTCAACTGGTCCGGAGCGTTCCATACCGATTCCCCATTGGGCAATGTCGATATGGTGACCGGTCCAGTCAGTAAGCTGTCCGCCGGAATAATCCAGAATCCAGCGCCAGTTCCAGTGGCTTACACCACGATAGGCAACTTTGGGAGCAGGCCCGAGCCACATTTCCCAATTTAATTCTGCTGGTACCTCAACAATCGGAGGTGTTCCAATTCCTTTTCCACCGTCGGGTAATCCAACTTCGACCCTTGTTATTTTTCCAATACGGCCATTGACAGCTAATTCAGCACCACGCCTGAAATTAAACAGTGATCTTTGCCAACTTCCTGTTTGCCATACAATTTTATTTGCATTTACGGCGCTTACAATGGCTTTGCTATCGTAGATGGTTCGTGCAAGTGGCTTTTCGCCATAAACATCCAGCTTTTTATTTGCTGCTGCCGAATAGATTAGACCATGCCAATGATCTGGTAATGCTATGGATACAGCATCCAGTTTCTCTTTTTCAAGAAATTCGCGGTAATCGCCATAGACGCGGCAATCGGTATTTTTGTTTGCTTCGTCAACCAGTCCTTTTGCGTTGGCTGAATGCTTCGTATCTACATCACATACTGCAACAAACTGCAATTCTTTAATTTTTTCTAAAAAGCCTCTCATGTTGCCGGTTCCTTGCGAACCTGTTCCAATAGC
>Ga0209724_1001998_pt1 | contig 17887 bp, 13 predicted proteins | sample grotaG_FD_184143 | JGI IMG/M metagenome (GOLD analysis project Ga0209724, IMG submission 184143) | Glacier valley bacterial and archeal communities from Borup Fiord, Nunavut, Canada, to study Microbial Dark Matter (Phase II) -... | ecosystem: Environmental > Aquatic > Freshwater > Ice > Glacier ...
ACGATATGCTAGGCATCAAGTTCGTCGGCCATCAGGGCTTGCGGCGCATCTTGTTGCCAGAGGACTGGGAGGGCTACCCCCTACGCAAGGATTACCCGCTGGAGGGCTACCACTAACCATGCAAAGCTGGAGCAGGCGCAGAGCTTGTGGCTGGCTAACTAAGGAGAGCGACAATGTCCAGGAGCATTGAGGAGAGTACGAACGAACTGGCGGGCTATGGGCTAATGCCCAGCCCCAACGACCAGCGGCAGATAGTGGACGCACAGCACGACATCTTCAAGCAGGAAGTGACCCTCAATATGGGGCCGCAACACCCCAGCACGCATGGGGTACTGCGCCTGCTGATCGACCTTGAGGGCGAAATCGTCACCAAGATCACCCCAGATCCTGGCTACCTGCACCGTGGCATGGAGAAGCTGGGCGAGAGTATGTTCTACAACCAGTTCATCCCCTATACCGACCGTATGGACTACATTGCAGCCTTCACTAGCGAGCAGGCTTTTGTGATCGCGGTAGAGAAGCTGCTAGGGGTGACGGTGCCAGAGCGAGCCAAGTACATCCGCGTGGTGCTGGCCGAATTGCAGCGCATCGCCAGCCACCTGCTCTGGCTCGGCACCCACGTGATGGATATTGGGGCGATCACTGTCTTCCTCTACTCCATGCGTGAGCGCGAGGCGATCCTCGACATCTTTGAGAGCTACTGCGGCGCACGCCTGACCCTCAATGCTCTGCGCGTGGGCGGCCTGCCCCAGGATGTGCCGCCGATCTTCAAGGAGAAGGTACGCGAGTTCATTGATGGGATGCCCGCCCACCTTGCCGAGTACAACGGCCTGCTGGCCGAGAACCCGATCTTCCTGCGCCGCATCAAGGGCATTGGCGTGATCAGTGCTGAGGACGCAATTAGCTTCGGCCTGACTGGGGCCAGCCTACGCGGCAGCGGCGTGAACTACGACGTGCGGAAGGCAGCACCCTATGATGCCTACGACCGCATGGAGTTTGACGTGCCGCTGGGTACTACTGGCGACGTATATGACCGCTTCCTTTGCCGCATGGAGGAGATGAACCAGAGCCTCCGCATCATCCGCCAGGCCCTAGACCAAATGCCCGACGGCCCAGTGATGACCGATGATGTACACATCGCCATCCCCTCCCGCGACGCAACGATGAGCAGCATTGAGGCAATGCAACGCCACTTCATCATTACCCTCAAGGGCTTCACCGCACCCGCTGGCGAGATTTACGCTGGGATCGAGTCGCCAAAGGGTGAGCTTGGCTACTACATCGTCAGTCGCGGTGGCAGCATCCCTTACCGCGTTCACGTGCGCGCCCCCAGCTTCATCAACCTGGGCGCAATCCCACACATGGCCGAGGGCGAGATGATCGCCGACCTGGTGGCGGTGATCGGCAGCATTGACATCGTGCTGGGCGAAGTAGACCGTTAAACCACCTGACCTCCCGCACAAGGGGAAGTAGGAGCGTAAGATGAGCGAAGTTGAGCAGATGCACCACTCGGTAGCCCGCGATATTGACCCGGTGTTTGTCACCGAAACCTGCAACAAGCACCGCAACGTCAGCCCAGAGGAGGCGTTGATGCCGGTCTTCCAGGAGTTGCTGGAGGAGTTTGGCTATATCAACGAGTCGGCCTGCTACCAGGTGGCCCACGAACTGGGGCTGACCCCCATGCAGATTTACAGCTCGTTGACCTTCTATAGCATCTACAAGTTCCGCAAGCCCGGCACGCACAAGATTTTCCTCTGCGAAGGCTCTGGCTGCTACACGGTCGGCACCACGAAGCTGCGGCGGATCATCTCCGAGCGGTTGGGCATTGGCGCGGGCGAGACGACTTACGACAAGCAGATCACCTTCCAGCCATTCAGCACCTGCATGGGGGCGTGCGAGTGGTCACCGCTGGTCGAGATCGATGGGGAGAGCTACGGCCACGTGACCCCGGAGAAGCTGAACCAACTGTTGGACGACCTCAACACCCGCACCTACGCTCAGAACCAGACCGGTGGCGATGCGATCCCCGCCAACACCGCAGGTGGCCCCGACGACGGCCACACCCGCGTCGGTGAGGGTGGCCGCTAGTAATTAGGAGCAGTGAAGCAGGTGCAAGATGGAGCTTGATAGCGTAGCAGTTGTGCTGGCATGGCAGGATGCGGTCAGCGGCCAGGATGTTGATCGCGTGCTTGAGTTCTCCGCAATGGATGTTGAGGTTAGGGGGCCACGCGGTAGCGGCTACGGTCATCAAGTGCTGCGCGAGTGGCTAGCAGGCACCAGGCTGAACCTGGAAACACAGCGCATCTTTGCCCGTGACGAGACGGTTGTAGTAGCACAGCACGGCATATGGCGTTCGCCTGAGACGAGAGAAGTGATTGGTGAGTCTGACGTAGCTTCACTGTTCAAGGTTGAGATGGGCAAAGTTACAAAGTACGCCCGATATGATGAGCTTGGCATGGCTTTGAACGAAGCTGGCCTCATGTATGCAGACGAAGTAACTGAGCAAAGACTCGATGTGTTATTGGCGACCATAGCAAGCAAACCGAAGGAGAACGACCATGAGCCTGAACAGCATTGACATGAAGACCGGGGCCGAGCGCAAGGTGCTGCCGATCAGCAACCGTGCTACCTTCGAGCAACTGGCCCAGGGCGAGACCGCCCGCTGGGATCGAGACTACGCCCATGTGCAAAGGCCTACCTTCCTGGTTGGCATCAGCAGCAGCAGTACAGCCCACGGGGCGTGGCGGGTTTATGCCACCTTGCTGGACGAGTGCAAGAAGCAGGGGCTGAACGCTGATGTGCGGGTAACTAGCAGCATCGGCACCCACTGGGTAGAACCGGTGGTAGATGTGGTCTACCCCCGTGGCATCCGCATCAGCTATGCCGAAATCTACCCCGACCGCGTGGCCGACCTGGTAGCTGGGGTCAAGCGTGAGCAGATAGTGCCAGAGATGGCCCTCTGCGCCTATGGCCTGGAGGAGTTTGATGGGGCGCAGGGCTATAACGTGTCGGGGGTCAAGCCTGCAAAGGAGTTGGACTTCTACGGCCTGCAACAGCGCATCCTGATGCGGAACTTCGGCTACATCAACCCCCGTGACATCTACGACTATGTGGGGCGGGGCGGTTATGCGGCCTTGATCAAGGTGCTGTTCGATTGGCAGCCAGATCAGTTGATTGAGGAAATCAAGAAGGCGAACATCCGCGGGCGGGGTGGGGCGGGCTTCAACGCGGGCATCAAGTGGGAGGGGGCGCGCAAGGCGAAGGGCAGCCCGAAGTACGTGATCTGCAACGCCCACGAGGGTGAGCCGAACGTCTTCAAGGATCGCCGCTTGATGGAGAGCGATCCCCACTTGCTGATCGAGGGGCTGATCATCGAGTCGTGGGCAGTCGGCAGCCACATTGCCTACATCTATATCGGCGACGAGTACCCGATGGCGATCCGCACTATGGAACACGCAGTCGAGCAGGCCAAGCAACTGGGCCTGATCGGTGAGAACATCCTCGGCAGCGGCTACGACCTCAACGTACAGGTCTACATGGGGGGTGGTGCCTACATCAGCGGCCTGGCCGACGCTTTGCAGACGGGTATCGAGGGTCAGCGCGCCTTCCCGCGCACCAAGCCGCCGCGCTCGGTCGAGTCGGGGCTGTGGGGCAAGCCGACCTGCGTCAACAACGTGGAAACGATGACCAACGTCCCCTGGATCGTCAACAAGGGAGCCGATTGGTTCCTCGGTCTCGGCACCCAGAAGTCACCTGGCACCAAGCTGGTCAGCCTGATGGGCCACACGCGCACCATTGGCGTGTCTGAGGTACCGCTCGGCACCACAATGCACGACCTGGTCTACAAGATCGGGGGCGGCGTGGTAGGTGACGAGAATGGCGAGCGCAAGTTCCGCTTCATCCAGACTGGCGGCACCTCTGGCGGCATGATGCTGGACGAGCATCTGCATCTGAAGATGACCTTCGACAACGGCCCAGAGGATATGGGCGCGGTTGGTGGCGTGCTGGGCAGCGGCGGCTTCGTGGTGTTGAACGACACAGCCTGCCCCGTGGACTTCGCCCGCTACTTCATGCGCTTCAACCGCTACGAATCGTGCGGCAAGTGCGTACCCTGTCGCATCGGCACCAAAAGCCTGCTCGATATGTTCGACCGCATCTGCACTGGTCTGGGCCGCGAGGACGACGTACCCGCCCTCAAGGAGTGGAGTGACCACGTGGTGACTATGTCGCTCTGCGGCCTGGGGCAGGCAGCCCCGCTGCCCACCCTGAGCCTGTTGCAGAACTTCATGCCCGATCTGCTAGAACACATCCGCGAGAAGCAGTGCCGCTACGGTCGCTGCGAAGCACTGGTGGCGTTGGAGCAGGAGCGCAAGGAGCTTGGTCTGCCACAGCGCGGCCAGCAGAACAACCTACTAAAGGAAGCCCCCATGCCACAACTGGCAGTGGCAAAGTAAGAAGCACTCACGCCCCTCTCCCTGTCCTGGGCGAGGGGCGTAAGCTGGATCGGCTGGCAGGGTAGGTTGGGCGGTCAGCGGGAAGGTGGGCGATGATCAATCTGGCTGCTGCACAACGGATGGTTGCTGCTGCTGAGAACAAGGCCGAGCAGCTTGGCGTAGAGGTTGCTGTTGCTGTCTACGACGCAGCGGGCCACCCTGTTGCTGCCGTCCGCATGGATGGGCTGGGGCCGAACGAGATGGTTTACGCGGCGGCGAAGGCTCTCAGTGCCGCCCCTGAAGGCGATATGCGCCTGACACTCTACGGCGGTGGCGCACCAACGCGGGCGCAGACGATGATGATGCTGGAGCGGGTGATCACTGACGCGATGGGGCCGCCGCCCAACCCCGGCGGCACCTTCCAGATCATCTTGGGCGGCAAGCCTGATGGGGCGATTGGGGTTAGTGGGGCTAGCGCAGAGCAGAACGACGAGATCGCCCAGGCGGCTCTGGCTGCTCTCTAAGGCTGACGGGCAGCGGCAGAAGATGTTACAATGGAGATCATTAAACGAACCAATTTGGCGCAGTACCCCGGCGTGGGGAAATACACAGGCAAGCGGAGGAAGATCAAACAATGGCTGACGTGACACTGACGATTGACGGCGCAAAGGTGACGGTGCCGCAGGGTACTTACCTGATTGATGCTGCACGCAAGGCGGGCATCATGATCGCCAACTTCTGCTACTTGCCTGGCCTGCGCGCCTACGGTGCCTGTCGCCTCTGCGTGGTTGAGTTGCAGGGCAAGCGCGGCTTCGACATTGTGATCTCCTGCGGCACCCCCGCCGCCGAGGGCGCAGTCGTGCTGACCAACTCCGAGCGCATCCGTGCCGAGCGACGGCGGGTGCTGCAAGCCCTGGATATCGACCACCCAGTGGACTGCCCGATCTGCGAAGCCTCTGGCCGCTGCGACTTGCAGGATTACTGCTACGAGTTTGAAGTAACCAAAATTGGTGCGCTAGACCGACCCAAGATCATCCACCCGCTCGAACGCCTCTCCCCCTTTGTGGACATCGACCGCGACCGCTGCGTACTCTGTGGCCGCTGCGTGCGGGTGTGCGACGAGGTGATTGGGGCTGACGCACTAGCCTTCAGCGAACGAGGCATTGATAGCAGCATTGACACCCCCTTTGGCAAGAGCTTGCTGGATACCGCCTGTACCTCCTGCGGCTCTTGCGTAGAGGTTTGCCCGGTCGGTGCGCTGTCCAGCCACACTTACCAGGTGGCCTCACACCACTGGGAGCTTACCCCACAGCGCACCACTTGCGGTATGTGCAGCGTTGGTTGCACCGAGTATATTGAGAGCAACCGCAACCGCATCGTGCAGGTTAGTAGCGCAGACGCAATGGGCGTGAACGACGGCGTGCTGTGCGTCAGTGGCCGCTACGGTCTCGACTTCGTCAACAACAAGGGGCGGATCACCAGCCCAATGATCAAGCGAGACGGGCGGCTGCAAGAAGTCGGCTGGGATGTTGCCCTCGACTTTGTAGCCAACAACTTGAAGCGATACAGTGGCGACCAGGTGGCGGGTATTGCCAGCACGCACACCACGAATGAGGAGAACTACCTCTTTCAGAAGATCATGCGGGTTGGCTTGAACAGCAACAATGTCGACCACGACGCACGGCTTGGCGCGACCAGCAGTATGCAAGCCCTGGCTGACCTGTTTGGCTACCCGGCGATGACCAACTCGATGCTCGACATCTACGACCACTCTGGCTGCATCCTCGACTTCAACTCCAACCTATACGAGACGCACCCCGTCTTCGCCTACAACTTGCAGAAGATGGTGCGCCTGACAGGGCAGAAGCTGATCGTGATCAACCCGCTGCGAACGCGGCTGGTGGAGTGGGCGGCGATCTGGCTCGCGCCAAAGCCTGGTACCGAACTGGCTTTGCTCAACGCAATGGCTGGGGTGATCGTCGCCGAACGCTTGCAGGATAGGGCTAAGATTGACGGTAAGGTAGATGGATACGATGCACTGCTGGCGGGTCTGAGCGCGACCAGCGTAGAGCAGGCTGCCACGATTACTGGCGTGCCAGCGGCAGACATCCAGCGGGCGGCCCGCCTCTACGCCTCTGGCGGCAAGACCGAGCAGCAGCAGGAGGTCAATTCCGCACCGGGGGTGGGCAAGCCAGCCAGCAGCAATAGCCAGAGCGAGGGGCTGAATACCCCGGCGATGAACCAGCACGATAGCAGCAACACCAGCGCGACCCCACCAGAGAACGCTGGCCCAGCCAACATGAGCGCAGCCGAGGTACAGGCCCAGTCTACTATCCCGCATCCTGACTATAAGGCTAGTAGCATCGTCTATATGCCAGGGGTAATTGCCCCCGGTGGCGACGAGGTGGCGATGGTGCAGGCCTTGGCGAACCTTGCCCTGCTGACTGGTAATGTTGGCAAGGCAGGCGGTGGCCTCAACCCCTTCGTCGGCCAGAACAACAAGCAGGGGGCGAGCGATGTCGGCTGCCTGCCCAACTACCTCCCTGGCTACCAGAGTGTGAGCGACCCTGCCGCCCGCCAAAAACTGGCCGCAGCCTGGGGCCTGGCCGCGCTACCCAGCGAGCAGGGCCGCACGATTAGCGAGATGTACAAGGGGGCGGCGGAGGGCGTGGTCAAGGCCATGTACGTGATGGGCGAGAACCCGGTGCTGTCCGACCCAGAGCCAGAGCGGGTGCGCCGCGCCCTCGACAACCTGGAGTTCCTGGTTGTGCAGGACTTGTTCATGACCGAGACGGCGGAGATGGCCGATGCGGTGTTGCCTGCTGCCAGCTTCGCCGAGAAGGATGGCACGACCACCAGTGCCGAGCGGCGCGTCAACCGTGTCTACCTGGCGGTAGAGCCACGCGGCATGGCCCGCCCCGACTGGGCAATCCTGGTCGAACTGGCAGCCCGCCTGGGGGTTGAGGGCAAGTACAAGAACCCTGGCTACATCTTCAGCGAACTAGCCAGCGTGATGCCGATCTACGCGGGGATCAGCTACCAGCGGTTGGAGAGCGCACGCTATATCGACCAGGTGATCCCCATGCCTGGTGCAGTCAGCTACAAGCAACTGAAGGTGCAGGGCTACCAGTGGCCGGTGGCAGACAAGGCCAGCAAGGGAACCGAAATCCTCTACAGCGAGGGCTTCAAGGCTAACCCACGCTTCACCTACACTGCTTACCAGCCGACAGCCCAGCAGCCCACCGCCGACTTCCCCCTGACCCTGACTGGCGCACGGGCTGGCTACTACTACAACATGGGGACGCTGGCCCGCTACAGCCGAATGCTTGGTATCGTCGCCCCAGAGGACGGCGTGCGGGTCAACCCGCAGGATGCGCGGGCGATGGAGATGAAAAGCGGCACGCCAATCAAGCTGTTCACCTCTGTTGGGGAGGCGCGCAGCAAGCTGATCGTCACCGAGGACGTGCCAGTGGGTCAGGCGTTCCTGGTAACCCGCCGCGCTGACCAGACGCTAGCTGGGGTGATGGTTTCGCCCGATGGCTACAGCCACCCCGACAACGAGATCATCCCTGACCTGCAAGTGCTGGTTGCCCGCATCCAGCGTGATACGGAAGGCGAAGCGGCAGCGAAGGGTACCAGCACCCAGGTTGTGGGCAAGGCTGGCACTGGCGTGGGTAGCAGCAGCGCGGCACGGGCAAGGTAGGCCGCAAAACGGCGCAGCGCAGGCAGCAAACGTGGTATAATGTGACAGAAATAACAAGCAACCCTAGCAAGGAGTAACAACGATGCTCCCGATTCACATATTGGCCCAGGCCACCGCAAACCAGCCGACCGCGCTGGAACCATTCGATCTCCTCTGGTGGATCGTCAAAGTTGTTGTCCTCGCCATCATCCTGCTTGGCGTGCTGACCACTATGGCCTACGAAACCTACTTTGAGCGTAAGGTGATGGGCCGAATGCAGAACCGCTTTGGCCCAACCCGCACTGGCCCGGCGGGGCTGCTGCAACCGGCAGCCGATGCGCTGAAGCTGCTGATCAAGGAGACAGTGATCCCAGCCCGCGCCGACAAGTATGTGTTCTGGATCGCCCCGGTGATCAGCTTCTTCACTGCAGTAACCGCCTTCGCAGTTGCCCCCTTTGGCCGCCCCAACACGCCGCTACCCTTCAGCGACCGCACCTTCAACCCCTTCATCGCCGACGTGAACATTGCAGTGCTGCTGCTGCTAGCCCTCAGTTCGTTCGGCGTGTATGGCATCATCATGGGCGGCTGGTCTAGCAACAACAAGTACGCACTGCTCGGCGGCCTACGCTCCTCGGCCCAGGTGATCAGCTACGAAATCACGATGGGCATCTCGCTGATCGGCTGTCTGCTGATGGCGGGTACGATGAGCCTGCAAGGGATCATCCTCTGGCAGGATAGCCACCTGTGGTTCATCCTGCTCCAACCGGTCGCCTTCATCACCTACCTGACCTCTGGCATTGCTGAAACCAACCGCAATCCGTTCGACCTGGCCGAGGGTGAGAGCGAACTGGTGGCGGGCTATCACGTGGAGTATAGTTCGATGCACTTCGGCCTGTTCTTCCTAGCTGAGTACATCAATATGCTGACTATTGGTGTGATCACCGCCTCGATGTTCTTCGGCGGCTGGGCTGGGCCACTGGGCTTCCTTGATGGCCCGATTTGGATGGTGGGCAAGATATTCGCGGTTATCTTCTTCTACTTCTGGATACGCTCGACCCTGCCCCGCTTCCGCTATGACCAATTGATGGGCCTCTGCTGGAAGGTGCTCCTGCCAGTGATTTTGCTCAACATCCTGATTACTAGCTTCACCAAGCAACTGCTGACCAGCCTGCTCGGTGGCGACGGTCTGACCGCTGCCGACGGTAGCCGCAACTGGGTTGGCCTGGCGGTGATGGTCGGTGTCCAGGCGGTCTGGTTCGGCATCTTCGTCACTTATTTGTCGCGCAGTGCCAGCATCAGCTTCTTTGGTCGCTCGAAGAAGGTCAGCCTGGCCCAGGATACGCCGCGCCTCGTCCCGGCGGGCGTGGCGGCGATGGCAGGCGACCGCACCATCCGCCTGGGCAGCGGCGTGGGCGACGGACGCTAGTTGCAGAGTAGAAGGTAGCCAGCAGCTTGGCCCAGTGCAGCATTCAGGGGCCAATCCGCTGGCTACTAGCCAGAGTCAGCTTAAAGCAGCACAGTAGTCTGAGGAGACCAAATGGCAAACATCCTTCAGCAAGGGCAGGGGTTGTTCACTACCCTGCGGACTTTCTTCAAGAAGCCGATTACGGTGCAATATCCCTTTACTATCCGTGACTATGCGCCGCGCTTCCGGGGGGCAGTTGGCTTCCTGCCGCATCCTAAGACGGGCGACGAGAAGTGCGTAGGCTGCGGCCTCTGCGCCCAAATCTGCCCAATCAAGTGTATCACGATGGGCGTGGTCGAGGATGATAGCGAGGGTGAGGCGACCGACCACAGCGACGAGTGGCACCCCTTCGAGCATTATTATCTGCCCTTCCAAGACCCAGAGAAGGCCGAGGCGAATGGCAAGAAGTTCCGCTTCTTCTACGACATCAACGAGAGCCGCTGCCTGTTCTGTGGCCTGTGCGTCGAAGCCTGCCCAGTAGAGGCTCTAACCATGAGCCACGTCTATGAGATGAGTACCGAAAGTCGGGCCGACCTGGTCTGGGGCAAGGACAAGCTGCTGCGGGCGGGCCAGATGTACCAGGAGCAGTTGCGCGAGTTGCAGCCGAGTGGTATGATGCGCCACATCCCCCTGCTGCCAATCCCTGGCACCAAGCAGTACAACAAGGCTCTGAAGAATGGCGACATCACCGAGCCTGCCCAGGTGACCTATGAGTACCCGACGCTGCGGGCTACCAACCAGCTACCCGCCCCGGCTGCCCCCGACCCAGTGGCGGACGAAGGTTACGAGTTCGACGAGAACGGCAACCGCGTACCCCGCCGCAAAGGGCGCGTGGCCGAACGCTGGTAGGCACACACCCCTCCCCGACCTACCTTGAGGGGCAGGACAGGGCAGGGGCAATCGTTAGCTTCCCACTTCAGGGGAGGGGTGAGGATGAGTATGAACGTATTTGGTCTAGAAATCTTCGGCGTAGTGATTGGCTTCCAAGAGGTGGTCTTCCTGCTGCTGGGGGGGATAGCGGTGGGTTCGTCGCTGATGATGATCATCCAGCGCAACGCAATCTACAGCGCGTTGTTCCTGGTAGTTGCCTTCTTCCAGTTCGGGGCGATCTACATCATGTTGGGCGCAGAGTTCCTGGCCGCCCTCCAAGTGCTGGTCTACACTGGGGCGATCATGGTGCTGTTCTTGTTCGTGATCATGCTGCTGCAACTGAGCGAGGGGCCACAGCTGCGCGACCTACACGGCTTTCAGGCGGTGGCGGCCTGGCCGCTCGGCTTGCTACTGACCGCAGAATTGGTGGCGATCATCCTGACCAGCAAGGTCAGTGAGCAGGTGGCGAACGTCGCGGTCAAGGGTAGCTATTCGCCCAGCGAGGTAGCGAAGTATCGCGGCGGCAACGTCGAAGTGATTGGTCGCGTGCTGTACGGTGACTTCCTCTACCCCTTCGAGGTAGCCAGCCTGATTCTGCTAGTGGCGGTGGTGGGGGCGGTGATCCTCTCGCGCAAGTTCGGCACCGACGACCTGGTGGCGAAGGGCGGCATCGGCATCAACGTTGGTGGCACCAGCCGCCTGCTCGACCCCACCCCAGAGGAGCGCACCGAACGCGCCCGCCAGGACGGATACTAAGCCAAAGGAGGGCATAGCCACAGATGAGTGGAGAGATTGCAAACACTTCTATCCCGTTGGCCTGGTTCCTCACCCTCAGCGCGATCCTTTTTGGCATCGGGCTGGTTGGGGTGTTGACTCGCCGTAACGTGCTGGTCATCTTTATGTCGGTAGAGTTGATGATGAACGCGATCAGTCTCAGCCTGCTGGCCTTCGCCCGCTACCTCAACTCGATGACTGGGCAGATGTTCGTCATCTTCGTGGTCACGATTGCGGCGGCTGAGGCGGCGATTGGCCTGGGCCTGATCATTGCGCTGGCCCGCAATAAACCGACAGTGGACACGCGGGATGTGGAGGAGTTGAAGGACTAGCGACCACTGGCAGGTCAGTCCTGCTAACCAACCTGATTTACCCTAAGAGGGTGGAGGAGAGCAAGATGACCCCCGGCCATAACCCCTACATCTTTGGCGATGAGGAGACCGACCGCTATCGCTTGGTGACGCAAGCGCGCCTCTCTGCCAGCCGCATGAAGGCTAATGCCCGTGCCTACGTTGGCGACAAGGTAGAGAGCATCCTTGATCTCGGTTGCGGTGAGGGGCAGCTTGGTTTCGCTCTGCGCGAGGTCTACCCAGAAGCGAGCCTGGTGGGGATCGACAGGGATGCACGAGCAATCGAGCAGGCACAGAGGCAGGCCGCACAACTGGCTCTGAGCAACACCGCCTTCTTCACTGGCGATGTGGAACAGGAAATACCAGCCGGGCCGTTCGACCTGGTGTTTGCCGAACTGATCTTCCTCCATCTACGCCAGACTGGGCGGGTGCTAGAACTGATCTACGATCAGCTTGCGCCGGGCGGCCAGTTGTGGGTCAAGGACCTGAACCCACGCCTGCGTGAGCGCGTGAACCACCCGGCCTACCAGCGGTTGTGCGATATGCTGTTTGCTGCGCTGGAGGCTATTGGTTCGCACCCGCTGGTGATCGATGAACTGCCGCCGCTACTGGCGAGTGCTGGCTACGAAGATGTTCACCTTGAGCTAGAGGAGTATACGCTTGGTGGCTCAACCCCAGAGGGGCAGGGGATGCTGGCAATTACCCTGGGCGCGTTCTACAACGCTCGCCAGTTGATGAGCAAAGTGAACGGTGTATCGGTTTCGGAGGTAGAGCGGCTCTATGTAGAGGTTGCCAACTATGCTATCGGGCGACAGGACGCAGTTGGCAGCCACATTGGGCCGAACCTGCTCGCGCGCAAGCCGATGGCCCAGCCAAACCGGGAGAGTGCATAGTGGATAACCCGTTGAGCGATAACCCCTACATCTTCGGCGACGCCGCGACCGACCGCTATCGCTTGGAGACGCAGACGCGCCTGTTCAGCAAATACATCCTCAGCAACGTCCACCGCCTGGTTGGTAACAAAGTGAGTAGCATTCTTGATCTCGGTTGTGGCGAGGGGCAACTGGGTTTTGCTCTGCGCGAAATCTACCCCAACGCCCGCTTGGTGGGGATTGACCGCAACGAGCAGGCGATTGCGGGCGCAAGGCTGAAGGCCAAAGAGGCTGGGCTAGAGAACTGCGAGTTTGTGGTTGGCGATATTCAGCAAGGGCTAGCAGCCGGGCCGTTCGACCTGATCTACGCCTCGGTGGTGATGATCCACACCCAGCAACCGGCTGCGGTGCTGAAGTTGGCCTACGAGGCACTAGGCAGCGGCGGCACGATCTGGATCAAGGATTTGCACCTAGACATCATCAAGGCGTTTGACAATCCAGACTACCTGCAACTGGCAACAATGTTCTTCGACACACTAGCGAAGATCGGGGTACATCCTTACATCGCCACCGAAATACCAGCCCTGCTGACTGCGGCAGGCTTTAGCGGCCTACACAGCGAGATTGAGCATTACCCCTTTGGCGGATCAAGCAAAGACGGGCAAGTGATGCTGGCGATCACCCTGGGCGCGTTCTACAACGCCCGCACTATGGTCAGCAAGATGAACGGGGTGCCAGTCAGCGAGTTGGAGCAGATGTACGTGGGTATCCTCAACGAGGCGATGCAACGCGAGCAGCCGATTGGCAACTCACCATTCATCAACGTGATCGCCCGCAAACCAGCGCAGTTAGAGGAGGGCAAAGTGCCAGAGCCAGTCAACAACCCCTACATCTTCAGCGACGACGAGACCGACCGCTATCGCTTGGAGACGCAGACGCGCCTGTTCAGCGAGTACATCCGCAGCAATGCCCAGCACTTCGTTGGCGACAACGTACGTAGCATCCTAGACCTGGGTTGTGGCGAGGGGCAACTGGGCTTCGCTCTGCGTGAGGTCTACCCAGAAGCGAGACTGGTGGGGATCGACCGCGACCCCAAGGCGATCGGCAAGGCACAGGCGAAGGCTGCCGAGCGCAAGCTGGATAACTGCCAGTTCATCGTTGGCGACGTGGAGCAGCAGCTAGCAGGGGGGCCATACGATCTGGTCTACGCTTCCCTCATCTTGCTGCACACCCGCCAGCCAGAGAAGGTGGTTGGCAACGTCTTTGCCGCCCTTAATCCTGGTGGCTACTTCTGGGCGAAGGAAGGTAGCACCCAGGCTATTGAACTCACCGACGAGCCTAATCTGAAGGAGTTGTACCAGTTGATGGGTAAGGCGATGACGACCATCGGGGTGCGCCCCAACATCGGGGGGGAGCTACCTGGCTTGCTTGCGGCGGCTGGCTACGAACAGGTCAGGCAAGAGACCGAGGTCTATGCGCTTGGGGGGCAGAGTCAGGCTGGGCAAGTTATGTTTGCCGTTACCGTGGGCGCAATGTACAACGCACGAGGGATGATCAACGAGGTACTTGGCGTGGAAGAAATTGAGGTTGAGCGGCTGTATGTGGGGTTGGTCAATTCGGTGCTGATGAGGCAGGAGGAAGTTGGTCAACAGCAGTTCGCTAACGTGATTGCTCGCAAGCCACCAGGGGCATGAACATTGCAGTGGAACACTGGATGATGGATGATGAGCGAAAGGCGGAGGAGAGAGCATGGATCGCGGAACAATGGAATGGGTAGTCAGGCTAATCCCCATCTTGCCGCTGTTGGCCTTCCTGGTCAATGGCATCTTTGGCAAGCTGTTCGAGAAGGCTGACAAGGACGCACACGCGCACCAGCCGAAGGCGCGGCTGCTGGGGGCGTACATCGCGGGTGGCCTCGTCCTGGGGTCGTTCATCCTCAGCGTGCTGGTCTTCCTCAACGTCAGCCTCTTTGACAGCAACCACAACGTAGAGGGCTACCAGTTCATCGACTCAGGTAGCTTCAAGGTGGCTATGGGCTTCTATGTTGACCAGCTAACCGCGCTGATGCTGTTGGTGGTCACCTCGGTTGGCACCCTGGTGCATCTCTATTCCAGCGGCTATATGGCCCACGACGACGAACACAACCCGGTAGATAGCGGCTTCGTGCGCTTCTTCACCTACCTGCCGCTGTTCGTCTTTAGTATGCTGATGCTGGTGCTGGCAAACAACTTCCTGCAACTCTACATCTTTTGGGAGGCGGTGGGCCTCTGCTCGTTCTTGCTGATCGGCTTCTGGTACACGCGCAAGAGCGCAGGCGACGCGGCCAAGAAGGCCTTCATCGTCAACCGCGTGGGCGACTTCGGGTTCAGCCTGGGCATCATGTTGCTGTTCTGGACGCTGGGCAACCTCGACTACACCAACGTGTTCGCCAAAGCGGATAGCATCGGCGCAACCACGCTAACCGTGATCTGCGGTCTGCTGTTCCTCGGCGCAATGGGCAAGTCGGCGCAGTTCCCCCTGCACGTCTGGCTGCCTGACGCGATGGAAGGCCCGACTCCCGTTTCTGCCCTGATCCATGCGGCGACGATGGTCACGGCGGGCGTGTACCTGGTCGCCCGCGCCCACCCGCTGTTCGAACTAGCCCCCGGTGTCCTGCCAGCGGTGACGATCATCGGCGTGACGACGGCACTGCTGGGCGCAACTATCGCCCTGGTACAGACCGACATCAAGAAGATCGTTGCCTACTCCACCATCAGCCAGCTAGGCTATATGTTCGCGGGCCTGGGCGTAGGGGCGATCATCGCGGCTCTGTTCCACCTGGCGACGCACGCTATGTTCAAGGGGCTGTTGTTCCTGGGCAGCGGCTCGGTAATCCACGGCATGGAGAACACCGGCGTGCGCGACCCGCAGGACATCCGCACGATGGGTGGCATCCGCAAGTTCATGCCGATTACCAGCATCACCTTCCTGCTGGCGGCGTTGGCGAACGCGGGCGTGGTGCCGCTGGCGGGCTTCTTCAGCAAGGACGAGATCACGGGCGCAGCCTTCCACAGCGGCGGCATCATCGGTTACGCCAGCTGGGGGCTGCTGACGCTCGGCAGCTTCATGACCGCCTTCTATATGTTCCGCCTCTACTTCATCGTCTTTGAGGGTCAACCACGCTGGCGCACCACGCTGGCGGTGGCGAACCAGGCTGCCGACCAGAGTACGACCGCAGAGCGGGCCAGCGGCCAGAGCGTGGGCCATGCTGCCGACGCGCACGGTACCCCACCAGCAACTAGCGGCCACAGTGGAGACCTGGCGGAGGCGAACGTGGCCGCCGACGCACACGGTGGCGACGCACATGGCGCGCACGGCGACCCCCACGAGTCGCCCTGGAACATGACGCTGCCGCTGCTGGTGTTGGCAGTGCCAACGGTGGTGCTGGGCTTCCTGCTTGGCTGGCCGCCAGAAGCGGGCGCGATCCACAGCTTCCTGGCGGGGGCGATGAACGAGCCAATCGCGGCGGAGGCGGCGGCTGGGCTGACCACAGAGACGATCAGCCTGCTGGTAGCGGCAACGGTCGTCGCCCTAGCTGGTATCGGCCTGGCCTACTTCATGTACGGGCGGCGCAGCACCCTGGCGGAGACGCTAGGTGCGCGCTTCAAGCCGGTCTACAACCTGCTGCTCAACAAGTGGTACTTCGACGACCTCTACCAGTGGGCCATCGTCAACAACGTGAAGCGGATCGCCAACGGTAGCTGGTGGGGCGACGCAAACATCATTGACGGCGCAGTGAACGGCATCTCGCGCATCGTCGCGGGCATGGGCGCAGGGCTACGCAAGGTGCAGACCGGGTTCGTCGGCACCTACTCGCTGGCAATCGCCTTCGGCCTGCTGGTACTCGTCACCTACGTCGGGCTGCTGGCCCTCGGCTTCGTGCGCTAACCCGCACCCCTCCCCCAGGGAGCAAGAACAAGTTAGCCCCCACCCCCAACCCCTCCCCTGCGAGGGAGGAGGGGAGCAGGTAGGAGAGAAAACGTGAACTTCAACAACCTGATTTTGACCATCCTGATTGCCATCCCGGCCCTGGGTGCGGTCATCGTGTCAATCCCCGGCATCGTCAAGGGCAATGCAATCCGCGTGTTTACCCTGGGGGTGGCGATAGTGGATTTCGTGGTCGGCTTGCCCCTAATCTTCCTATTCGACAGCCGGGCGCAGACGGCGGGGGTGAACCAAAGCTGGCAGTTTGAGGCGAACACGCCCTGGATTAAGGCATTTGGCATCAACTACCACGTGGGCATCGACGGCGTGGGCCTGCTGCTGGTGCAACTAACCACCCTGCTCTCGATCATCGCGGTGCTGGCGGGCTGGAGCAGCATCCAAACGCGGCTGCGCGAGTATCACGTGGTGCTGCTGCTGCTACAAGTCGGCACCCTGGGCGTGTTCACCTCGCTCGACCTGTTCCTGTTCTACATCTACTTTGAACTGGTGCTAATCCCGATGGCTCTGCTGATCGGCATCTGGGGCAGCCAGAACCGCGTTTATGCGGCGGTCAAGTTCTTCCTCTACACCCTGGTGGGCAGCGTACTGATGCTGGTGGCGATCATCGCACTCTATATCGCCAGTGCAGGGGCTAACGGTGGGGTTGCCACCACCGACCTGCCGACTCTCACCCGCATCATGCAGGGGGTCGTCAGTGGTCAGAACGGGGGATTGGGTGGGGCGTTGGGGACAACATTCCAGAACCTGATCTTCCTCGGCTTCGCGGGGGCGTTTGCAATCAAGGTACCGCTCTGGCCGCTGCACACCTGGTTGCCAGACGCGCACGTGCAGGCCCCGACGGCGGGCAGCGTGATCCTGGCTGGGACGCTGCTCAAGCTGGGTGGCTACGGCTTCTTGCGCTTCGCTATCCCGCTAGCCCCGATTGGCGCAGCCACCTTCCAGGGCTTGATGATTGCCCTCAGCCTGATCGCTATCATCTACGGCGCACTGGTCAGCCTGGTACAGCCCGACCTCAAGAAGCTGGTGGCCTACTCATCGGTCAGCCACATGGGATTTGTGGTGCTGGGCCTGTTCACCTTTACCCAACAAGGCATCGACGGCGCGGTGTTGCAGATGGTCAGCCACGGGCTGTTGACTGGCGGTCTGTTCTTCTGCGTCGGCGTGGTCTACGAGCGGCTGCACACCCGCGACATTGCGGCGATGGGCGGCATGGCCTACCGAATGCCGATCTACGCGGCTATGTTCGGGGTGCTGATGCTCGGTAGCCTCGGCTTGCCGGGGATCAGCGGCTTCCTCGGCGAGTTCCTCGTCTTCCTCGGTGCATTCAACTACGCGCCCTTTGTGGCTGCCATCGCCAGCATCGTGATCATCATCGCCCCCTTCTATCTGATGTGGATGTTCCAGCGGGCGGTCTTCAGCAAGCCGAAGGCAAGCTCGGAGGGCTTCCCCGACCTGCG
>Ga0209724_1002000_pt1 | contig 17873 bp, 15 predicted proteins | sample grotaG_FD_184143 | JGI IMG/M metagenome (GOLD analysis project Ga0209724, IMG submission 184143) | Glacier valley bacterial and archeal communities from Borup Fiord, Nunavut, Canada, to study Microbial Dark Matter (Phase II) -... | ecosystem: Environmental > Aquatic > Freshwater > Ice > Glacier ...
CCGAACCGAACCGCTGACGCCTGCCCGGGCGCGCCTTTGCCGCTCAACAGGTCTCGCGAACGCGCCACCAACCCCGCCCACGTCATAGGGATGGCCGAAGCCGGCACCGTGGCCTACCTTGAACTTCACACACCAACCCAGAGCACGCGCAGCAAGCGACGCCGCGCATCGACGAGAGGCACCCACCATGAGCGGTCTGTCGGCCAGCACCATCACCAGCACCCTTGCAGCCCATGGCACCGATGCGGCCACGCAGGCGCTGATCGTGCAGTTCCTCAACAACGTGGGCAGCGCCGCCGCGCTCGCGGGCACAGAGCACCAGGCCGGCCCGGTGTTCGACGACCCCACGTCGGGCAGCGGCGTGCAGGCGCGCTGCTACGACATCGGCCTGACGGTCGCGCAGCGCATCGTCACCCAGCGCGCCAACCTGGGCGGCTTCAGCAGCCTTGCGCAACTCGCTCACATCAAGGGCTTCGGCGCCGACAAGTTCAACGACCTGATCTACTCGTTCACGCGCGTGGTCCACGAGCTGACGGCCATCGAGTTCAACTGGAACAACGCGACAAGCAGCAATGATTCGATGAACCTGCGGCGCAGCTTTGCCGCCAGCGCACCGTCGCCGTCGTGGCTCAAGGGCGCGTCGGTCAACGCGGCCGACTCGATTGCGCTGTACAGCATCGCCGACACGTGGGGCCGGCCGCTCGCCATTCGCGTGGCCTTGCGCGCGGATGGCCTGTCCGCCGCGTTCGTGCGTGCCACCGGCGGCGGTACGCTCGGGCCGATGGCGGAGCAACTGGTTTCGTTCGACGCTGCCGGCGCATCGGGCTGGCAGACCTTCGCGCTGCCCGCGCCCACCTTCCACGCTGCCGGTGTGGGCCGGCACGACATCGAATGGCGCTGGCAGTGGCGCGCGCGCAGCACCGATGCCTGGCGCGACCTGCGCGCCACGCGCCACCGCATCTACGTGACGCTCGCGGCACCCACGCTGCCCTGGGTGCAGGCGGCGGGCAGCACGTCGCTGCCCTGGGCCGATGCGCTCGACATCGCCTGCGTCTGGGCGGCCGGTGCCACCACCCGCGACGCGGCGGCGGCGCTCGTCACGCAGCGCTACAACGGCTGCGGTGTCGTGGCCTACGACACCGTGAGTGGCGCCACCTTCTACGGCTGGGGTTCGTACAACCTGACGCAGATGATCAACCGCCTGAACGGCGGCCCGGGCCTCGGCGCCAAGGTCAACTGCACCGACAGCGCGAACACCGTGTCCACCCTGGCCAACCTGCTCGGCTGCGACCTGTGGCAGTCGCGCATGCAGTCGGGCTTCGCGCTGAACCCGATGATCGCCATCGGCTTCAACACGTGGGCTGTGCCGTTCAACGGCAGCTTCAGCTACCACGAGGTCGCGTGGAAAGGCGGCTGCACGCAGTTCGACAACGTGTTCGACGGCTGCCTGAAGGTCGACGGCGACGCCAACCCCACCAGCGCCCCGCACACGCCCCTGCTCGCCACCAACCTGCTGTTCGGTGACTGCGCCACCATGAACTACCGGTTGCGGCTGTGCCCACCCGGGCCGGGTGGTTGCGGCGCCTGCGTGCCCGCGCCCGCCACCACGCGCCAGCGCCGCGCGTTGATCTGACCTGACGAAAGCCCTGCCCCATGAACATTCCACACGACATGGGCGCTTGGCGGGTTGCAGCCGCCGGCGTCCCTTCCGTCTACATCCACAACTACCGCATGCTCGGCGCCGAGTTGAAAGGCTGGGAACTGGTCAACGTGGCCGAGATGGCCGACTCACCCGGCGCCGTCGAACACGTGTACCTCTGGGCCAGGAAGGGCTTTGAGGGCAAGGCCTTGCTGCGTGTGTCGATCAGCGAGTTCAGCGACGTGGGCAGCGCGCTGCTCGGCCTGCAAGGCGTGCTCGCGAACAGCATGAACCCGGAGGTGCCGCCCGCGCCGAAGGCGCTGGTGCCCGCCGCCGGCGTGGCCTTCGCGGCGCGTGCGGGTGCGACCAAGGGTGCGCCAAAAGGCGCCCGGGGAACGAAGGCCGACCTGCACGCGGCGTGGCTGCAACTCGGCAACCTGACGCTGCGCATCGACAGCGTCGGCGACGATCCGGCCGACGTGGCGCCCCTCGTGAAGCTCCTCGCCACACGCTTCACGAAGCCGCCGACCAGCGCAGCGCTGGCCGGCGCGCAGGCCAGCGAAATCAAGCCCGGCGCGCGCGCCCGTGCGGCGGTCGCGGGCGAAGCGGCGCCCCTGATCGAGAACCTGGCCGAACACACACAACGCGGCAGCTGGGTGCAGGTGCTGGCGCCGCTGGGCGAACTGCGCCGCGAGGGCGATGCGGTGGTCTACGCCGGCCCGGCTGCCGGCCGGCGCGCGGCGCACGGCTTCGTCATCGGCCCCTATTGAGCGCGAACTGAAAGTCGGCCCCATTGCGGGCGCTTGAACGCCCGCCAGACCACGCCTTATGCTCGCGAGCCAAAGGCGCCCCCCAGTGCGCCAGGACGGAGACGCCATGACCCTGCCCGCATGCGCCGCGCGCACCGCCCTTGCCACCCTCTTGCTGTGCACCGTGGCCCTGCCCCTGCGGGCAGCCGAACCCCCTGCGGCCACTGCAGGCGACTGGGTTGCGAAGGACTTCCGGTTCCACACCGGCGAGGTGGTGCCGGCGCTGACGCTGCACTACACGACCCTCGGCAAGCCGACGGGCGAGCCGGTGCTGGTGCTGCACGGCACGGCCGGGTCGGGCAGCGGGATGCTGAACCCCGCGTTCGCCGGCGAGCTGTTCGGCCCGGGGCAGCCGCTCGACGCCGAACGCTACTTCGTGATCCTGCCCGACGCATTGGGCGCAGGCAAATCGGCCAAGCCGTCGGACGGCCTGCGCGCTGCGTTCCCGCGCTACAACTACGACGACATGGTGAAGGCGCAGTACCGCCTGGTCACCGAGGGCCTCGGGATCAAGCACCTGCGCCTCGTCATCGGCAATTCGATGGGCGGCATGCACACCTGGCTGTGGGGCGTGACCTACCCCGACTTCATGGACGCGCTCGTGCCGATGGCCTTCCAGCCGACCGAGATGGCCGGGCGCAACTGGATGACGCGCCGCATGCTGATCGACTCGGTGCGCAGCGACCCCGACTACCAAGGCGGCAACTACGCCGTGCAGCCGCGCGCGGTGCAGTTCGCGAGCGCCTTCTTCAACATCACGACCATCGGCGGCTCGCTCGCGTATCAGAAGCTCGCACCCGGTCGCGAAGCGGCCGACAAGCTCGTGGCCCAGCGCATGGCCGCGCCGTTCACGGCCGATGCGAACGACTTCGTCTACCAGTGGGACGCCTCACGCGACTACAACCCGGCCCCCATGCGCGAGCGCATCGGCGCCCCGCTGCTGGCCATCAACGCCGCCGACGACGAGCGCAACCCGCCGGAGCTCGGCATCATGGAACGCGAGCTGAAGCGGGTGAAGAACGGCCGGCTGCTGCTCATACCCGCCGGCGACGAAACGCGCGGCCACGGCACCACCGGCATGGCCCGGTTCTGGAAGACGCAGCTGCAGGCGTTCATGCAGACCGTACCGCCCCGCCCGCTCGCCCGATGAGCGCGCGCGTCAGCCGAATGCGCGCGCCGCCGCCATGCCGGCCATGCGCGCGCTGATCGCGAAGAACTCTGCCACCGTGTCGTCGATGATGGCCTGGACCGGCTTCACCGCGTGCACCAGCCCCGCCGACTGCCCGGCCAGTGCCGGCGCGGCATTCATGTCGCCACCGAAGTAGACCTGCTGGATGCCCGCGAAGGCATCGGGGCTAAGCAGCCCGCTCTCGTGCATCGGCTCGGTGTACGCGGTCTTGAGGGCACGGATGCACGGCGTGGCGCGCTTGTTGAGCACCCAGGTGCCGGTCGCTTCGGCCGCGACGATGGCGTTCTTGTAGTGCGCGTGCACGGGGCTCTCGGTACTGGCAACGAAGCGCGTGCCCATCTGGATGGCCTCGGCGCCGAGCGCGAAGGCGGCCGCCATGCCGCGGCCGTCGACAATGCCGCCGGCCGCGATCAGCGGCACGCTCACGCGCTCGCGGATGGCCTGCAACAGCACCAGTGTGCTGACCTCTTCCGGGTTCTTGAAGCCACCGCCCTCGGCGCCCTCGACCACCAGCCCGTCGATGCCGGCGTCCACGCACTTCAGCGCCGTCTCCAGCGTGGGCACCGCGTGGTAGACCGCGATGCCGGCCGCCTTCAGCGGCGCAATGAACTTGGCCGGGCTGCCGGCCGAGGTGGTCACGAAGCGAATGCCCGACTCGCACACGAAGCGCAGCATCGCATCGTCCTTCAGGAACCGGATCGGCAGGTTCACGCCGAACGGCAGGCCGCTCGCCACCATCGTGCGGATCTCGCGCTGGCAGTTGGCCGTCTCGCCCGACGAGGTTTCGATGATGCCCAGGCCACCGGCACGCGACACGGCCGAGGCGAGCGCGCTGCGCGCGATCCAGCCCATCGGGGCTTGCAGGATGGGGACACGCGCGCCGCAATGGGCGAGGACTCGGTTCATGCGCTGGCTTTCGGTTGAGAGGTGGGGTGAAGTGAAGTCGCGCATGATGCCCGGCCTTGCGCGGCGTCATGCGCACCTGTCCACAATCGGCGCCAACATCCACCTTCGTCACCCCACCGGAGAACCACCATGCCCGCACCCCAGAGCAGCCTGCAACTGCGCTCGCTGATCACCACTGAGGGCGAGCTGCAGCTCTCGCTCGTCGACACGCCCGTGCCGGAACCGAAGGCCGATGAGGTCGTCGTGCAGGTCGAGGCCACGCCCGTCAACCCGTCCGACATCGGCCTGCTGTTCGGCGCGGCCGACATGACCACGGCCGTGGCCAGCGGCACGCCTGCGCACCCGGTGATCACCGCCAAGGTTCCGGCGAATGCACTGCCGGGCATGAAGCCGCGCATCGGGCAATCGATGCCGGTGGGCAACGAGGGCGCAGGCACCGTGGTGGCAGCCGGCAGCTCGGCGCTCGCGCAGTCGCTGCTCGGCAAGACCGTGGCGGTGCTCGGCGGGGCCATGTACAGCCAGCACCGCACCGTACCCGCATCAGCCTGCCTGGTGCTGCCCGAGGGCACGGCCGCCGCCGCCGGTGCCTCGTGCTTCGTGAACCCGCTGACGGCGCTCGGCATGGTCGAGACGATGCGCCGCGAAGGCCACAGCGCCCTGGTGCACACGGCGGCGGCATCGAACCTCGGGCAGATGCTGAACCGCATCTGCCAGGCCGATGGCGTGGGCCTGGTGAACATCGTGCGCAAACCCGAGCAGGCCGCGCTGCTGCGCAGCCTCGGCGCGGTGCACGTGTGCGACAGCAGCGCGCCGTCGTTCATGGCCGACCTGACGGAAGCACTGGTCGCAACGAAGGCGACCATCGCCTTCGACGCCATCGGCGGCGGGCGCCTGGCGGGGCAGATCCTGACCGGCATGGAAGCCGCCATCGCCCGCACCGCCACCGAGTACAGCCGCTACGGCAGCAACGTGCACAAGCAGGTCTACATCTACGGCGGCCTGGACACCGGGCCGACCGAGATCCAGCGCAGCTTCGGCATGACCTGGGGCGTGGGCGGCTGGCTGATGTTCCCGTTCCTGCAGCGCATCGGCACGGAAGCCACCGACCGCTTGAAGCAGCGCGTGGTCAGTGAGTTGCACACGACGTTCGCAAGCCACTATGCGCGCACGCTGTCGTTGAGGGAAGCACTGACGCTGGAGGCGATCAGCGTCTACGGGCCGCGCAACACCGGGGCGAAGGTAATGATCGATCCGAGTGCTGGGTGATTTGCGTGTTGAGCGAGATCAGGCCGCCGGGGCGTTCTGTTCCGCTCATGTCCTCCGGCCTGCGGCCTCCCCCTTGACTTCGCTTCACAGAACACCCCATCGGCCTGATCAGGAACCGTCCAGGTGTCCCAAGGGTGTTGGCTCTTCGTTCGGACCGCACCTACGGCTCAGCAAAGGCGTGCCCGAGCCGAAGCGGAGCAGCCTGCCTGGGCATGCCTTTGCCGCGCCGACCCGCTGCAGCGCGCGGCGCAAATCAAAGGTTGACACCGTACGCCGAGCGCGCGTCGAACAGCGTGATGATGGTGTGCGTGTCGGGGTGCAAGTCGGAGCGGCTGGTGCTGGACCTTTGAGGGCGGACCCAGCAGCCCACCCGCGCGGGCTGTCGTCAAACCGGCATCAGCCCTTCTTCACCGGCCGCTTCCACCCCGCCAACGACACCTGCTTGCCGCGCGCCACCGTCAGCTGGCCGGCCGGCGCGTCTTTCGAGATTGTCGACCCGCCGCCGATGGTGGCGCCCTCGCCCAGCGTGACCGGTGCGACGAGCACGCAGTTGCTGCCCACGTGCACGTCGGCGCCGATCACGGTGCGGTGCTTGTTCGCGCCGTCGTAGTTGGCGGTGATGCTGCCGGCGCCGTAGTTCACGCGCTCGCCTACGGTGGCGTCGCCCAGGTACGCGAGGTGGTTGGCCTTGGCGCCGCGCGCCAGCGTCGAGTTCTTCACCTCGACGAAGTTGCCGATGTGAACGTCGGGCCCGAGCTGCGCGCCGGGCCGCAGGCGCGCGAACGGGCCGACGACCGAGCCTTCGCCAACGCTCACGCCGAGCGCTTCGCCGTCGATGTGTGTGAACGGGTGGATGGTCGCGCGCGCCGCGATCACCGCGTTGCGGATCACGCAGTTCGCGCCGATGCGAACAAAGTCGGCCAGCGTCACGCGGCCTTCGAAGACGCAGTTCACGTCGATCTCGACGTCCTGGCCGCAGACCAGCTCGCCGCGCAGGTCGAAGCGGGCCGGATCAGTCAGGCGCACGCCGGCGTCCATCAGCGTATCGGCCTGGCGGCGCTGCAGGCGGCGCTCCAGGTCGGCCAGTTGCACGGGGCTGTTCACGCCGAGCACCTCGGTGTCGCTTTGCGGGTGTGCGGTGACGACGGGCAGGCCCTCGGCCACGGCCATCGCGACCACGTCGGTCAGGTAGTACTCGCCCTGGCTGTTGTCGTTGGTCAGCGCCGCGAGCCAGCGCTTCAGGTGCGCGGTGGGTGCGGCCATCACACCGGTGTAGACCTCGCGGATGGCGCGCTCGGCGAGCGTGGCGTCCTTGTGTTCGCGGATGCCGTGCACGCGGCCGCCTTCGGTGGCGGAACGGCCGGCCGGGTCGCCACGCAAGATGCGGCCGTAGCCGGTCGGGTCGGCCAGATCGATGGTGAGCAGCGCCAGGCGCTCGCCGCCGCAGGCGTCGACCAGCGCGCGGGCGGTGTCGGCTTCGATCAGCGGCACGTCGCCGTTGAGGATGAGCGTGGTGCCGCTCTCGTGCAGCAGCGGTGCGGCCTGCTGCAGCGCGTGGCCGGTACCGAGCTGCGGCATCTGGCGCACGAAGCGCACGGTTGGTGCGGTGGCTGCCGTTGCAGCTGTGGCCTCGACTTCATCGGCACCGTGGCCCGTGACGGTGACGATGCCGTCTGCCCCCAGGCGTGACGCGGTTTGCAGAACATGCTGCAATAGGCTACGCCCGGCGAGCTTGTGCAGTACCTTGGGCAGTGCCGACTTCATGCGGGTGCCCTTGCCCGCGGCCATGATGACGATATCGAGTGCCATGCTTGTTGTCCGTTCGCCGTTGGTTAGAACCGTGATTATCGCGGTGCTGTGTGCCGCCCTCGGCGCATGCAGCGCCCTGCGCATCGGCTACTCGCAGGCGCCCGATCTGGCCTACTGGTGGCTCGATGGCTATGTCGATTTCAACAGTGACCAGACGCCGCGTGTGCGCGAGGCGCTGAAGCAATGGTTCGCGTGGCACCGCCGCACCCAATTGCCTGACTACGCGGCGCAGCTTGCACGCGCCCAGGCCGAGTTGGCCGCCGACACCACGCCCGCACGCGCCTGCGAGTGGCAGGGCGAGGTCATCAAGCGCGCCCGCACCGCATGGGAACGTGCGCTGCCGGCTGCTGCCGAGCTGGTGCCCACACTCACGCCGCAGCAGATCCAGCACCTCGAGCGGCGCTACGCCAAGGCGAACGACGAGTTCCGCGACGACTTCCTGCAACCCGACCTGCGCAAGCGCGCGGAGCGCACTTTGAAGCGCACCATCGAGCGGGCCGAGACCTTCTACGGCAAGCTCACTGATGCCGAGCGCGCGCGCATTGCCGACACACTGCCGCGCTCGCCGTTCGACCCCGAGGCCTGGTTCGCCGAGCGCCAGATGCGCCAGCAATCGACCCTGGCGATGCTGCGCCAGTTCAACGGCGACGGCGCGGCACGCGAGCCCTTGCTGGCCGCCTTGCGCGGCCAGGCCGACCAGATGGAGCGCTCGCCACGCGAGCCCTACCGGCGCTACGCCGAGCACCTGAACGAGTTCAACTGCAGCTTCGCGGCGAGCTTGCACAACAGCATGACGCCGACGCAGCGTCGCCACGCGGTAGCCAAGCTGGGCGGGTGGGAAGGCGACCTGCGCGCGCTGGTGGCGGGCAGCTGAAGCTTGCGCTAACCCACGGCGATCACGCTATTTCGCCGACACCTGCACCGTCACGTTGCGCGGGTTCGGCCCGGTGGCCGGGAAGCCCTGCATCGCGGCGCGGAACATGGCGGGAAGCAGCGCGTCGATGCCGGTCGATGAGCCGTTGTTGCTGGCACGTGCCTCGTAGAGCAACTCACCGGTCTTGCGGTCGCGGATCAACACGGCCACTTCGCGTTCGAAGGCTGTGAGGCTGTCGACGCCGTAGCCGAAGCCCAGCCCGGTGCCCCAGCCACTGCGTCCCCAGCGGCTGTAGCCCCAGCCCGCGCCGAAACGCAGGCTGCCGCGCCAGGGGAACGGGTCGTTGTAGAACCACGGGTCGTTCAGGGACACGTGCGCGGCCAGCTGCATGGTGACATCGGCCTGCGCGGGGTCAGCCGCCGGCTTGAAGCCTGCCGCCTCGACCGCGCCGCGCGCCGCGTCTTCGAGCTGCCGCTGGCGCTCGGGGTGGCCGGCCTGCGAGGGCAGCCGCTCGAACACATACGTGGTCGGCGCGCGCTGCGCCGGCCACGCACCGAAGGTCGAGACTTCGTTGTTGAGCTGGTTGAACGACGCGCAACCGGTGGCCAGCAAGGTGGCGGCGGTGGCGGCAGCAAGGGCGGCAAGACGGATGGCTCTGGACATGAAGATCTCCTGGCGATTCGACACGTGCGGCCGGCGCTGAGCCCGCCGCTCCACGTTAGTGCCTTGGGTGCACGGTGATGGTTGCAGGGGGCGGCGGGGCGCAGGCCTCGTCGTCGTCATCGAAAGCGCGGTCACCGTCGGCATGCGCCACGCCTGTGGTTCTGAGTGTGGTGAACGGGTAGAGGTTCCGGTCCATCAGGTGCGAGGGCACGATGTGGCTCATGGCCTTGAACATGTTGTCGACTCTGCCCGGGTGCTCGCGTTCCCAGTCACGCAGCATGCGCCGGGTCTGCACGCGCTGCAGGTTTTCCTGGCTGCCGCACAACGTGCACGGGATGATCGGGAACGCCTTGTGCGCCGCCCAGCGTTCGAGGTCGCGCTCATCCACATACGCCAGCGGGCGGATCACGATGTTCTTGCCGTCGTCGCTGACCAGTTTAGCCGGCATGCCCTTCAACTTGGCACCGAAGAACATGTTCATGAACAAGGTTTGCAACATGTCGTCACGGTGGTGACCGAGTGCGATCTTGGTCGCCCCCAGTTCGCCCGCCACGCGGTAGAGAATGCCGCGCCGCAAGCGCGAGCACAAGCTGCACATGGTCTTGCCCTCTTCGATCACGCGCTTGACGATCGAGTAGGTGTCCTGGTTCTCGATGTGGAATTCGACACCGAGCCGGGCAAGGTGTTCGGGCAGCACGTGCTCAGGGAAGCCGGGCTGTTTCTGGTCAAGGTTGACGGCCACGATGTCGAAGTGGATCGGCGCGCGCGCACGCAGGCTGATCAGCAGGTCGAGCAGCGCGTAGCTGTCCTTGCCGCCCGACACGCACACCATGACCTTGTCGCCCTCCTCGATCATGTTGAAGTCGACGATGGCCTGGCCCACTTGCCGGTGCAGGCGCTTGGAGAGCTTCGCAAGTTCGACCGACAACCTCCGCTTCACCGGCTCGTTCAGCGGCTGTTCCAGAACGGCACTCACACCGCCTCCTTCATGCCGAACACCTCGCAGCCCACCGAGGCGCAGTCGGGGTACACGTCGGGCTTGTCGGTGGACACGCGCGCCGCCCGCACCTTGGGGTGCGCGAGCATCAGCGCCAGCACGTCGTCGCACAGCGTTTCCTGCAGGTGGATGTGGCCGCGAGCCACGCGCTCCTTGATGCTGCGGCGAATGAAGTCGTAGTCGACCACCTCGGCCAGGTCGTCGGCCTTCGGCGTGGACTGCGCGAGCGGGATGTACAGGTCGACGTTGATCACCACGCGCTGTTCGCCGGTCTTCTCGAACGCGTGCACGCCGATGTTCATCGACAGGTCGTAGTCGCGCAGGAACAGGCGCCGGCAATCCATCAGGCTGGGGTGGCTGAGCAGGCTTTGCATGGTGTGGGTTGGCTAAGGGCTTAGTTCTGTTGGGCAAGGTAGAGCACGTCGCGCGGCTGGCCGGTCAGGTGCTGGCCGCCGTCGACCAGCAGCGTGGTGCCGGTGATGGCCGGCGACTCGATCAGAAAACGCACGCTGCGCGCAATGTCGTCGGGGGTGGACGAGCGCGCAAGCGGCGTCAGCTTGTGCGCGGCCTCGAACTGCGCCTGGCTCATCGGGCCCGACACGAGCGTCACGCCGGGTGCCACGCCGCACACCCGCACCTGCGGCGCGAGCGCCTGCGCCAGCATGACGGTGGCTGCCTGCAACGCCGCCTTCGACAACGTGTACGAGAAGTAGTCGGGGTTCGGGTTCCAGAGCTTCTGGTCGAGCAGGTTGACCACGCAACCAACCTCGGCGCAGCCCAGCAGATGGGCATGAAGCGCCTGCGCCAGCAGGATCGCGGGGGCGGTGTTGGCGCGAAAGTGCAGTTCCATCGCGGCCATGCCGAAGCTGACCGGGTTGTCGTACTCGAAGGTCGAGGCGTTGTTCACCACCGCGTCGAGCCGCTTGAAACGAGCCACTACGGCCGGCACCAGCGCACGGCATGCGGGCTCGTCGGCCAGGTCGGCTTGAAAGGCGTGGGCCGCAGCGCCGAGAGCGCGCAGCTCGGCCACGGTGCGCTGCGCATCGGCCTCATTGCTTCGGTAGTGCAGCGCCAAGTCGAAGCCGTGCGCGGCCAGATCGAGCGCGATGCTGCGGCCCACACGCTTGGCGGCGCCGGTGACCAGAACGACAGGGCGGGAAGACATGGTTTCTACAATGCTTTCGATGCAATCCACAGAAGCGGCAAGTGTATCGGCGCCCCTCTTCCGACTCATCAAAGCGGCCATCGCGCGCAACGGCGGCTGGCTGCCGTTCGACCGCTTCATGGCGACCGCCCTGTACGCCCCCGGCCTGGGCTACTACACGCGCGGCAGCCGGCAGTTCGGCAGCTTGCCCAGTTCGGGCAGCGACTTCGTCACGGCGCCCGAGCTGTCTGCACTGTTCGGCAAGGCGCTGGCGCGGCAGGTGGCGCAGGCACTGGCGGCAAGCGCCACGCGCGAGGTGTGGGAGTTCGGCGCCGGCTCGGGCGCACTGGCGTCCCAGCTGCTTGATGCGCTCGATGCGCAAGATGGGCCAGGCCAGGCGGTCGAGCGCTACACCATCGTCGACCTCTCGGGCGCGCTGCGCGAACGCCAGCGCGAGCGCTTGCAGCGCTTCGGCGCCAGGGTGCAATGGGCCGATGCGCTGCCCGACACGATGCAGGGCGTGGTCGTCGGCAACGAGGTGCTCGACGCGATGCCGGTGCAGTTGCTGCAGTTCGATGGCGCGCAATGGTTCGAGCGCGGCGTGGCCGCAGCCGACGACGCCTCGGCCGCGCCCGGCCGGGCCTTGCAGTGGGCCGACCGCGCCACCGACCTGCGCCCGCCGCACGACGGCCCGTTCGCGCCCGACAGCACGGTCGAGACCCACCTGCAGGCCCAAGCCTTCATCGCAACCCTGGCTGACCGCCTGACTCGCGGCGCCGCGTTCTTCATCGACTACGGTTTCCCCGCCGCCGAGTACTACCACCCGCAGCGCACCGGCGGCACGCTGATGTGCCACCGTGCGCACCAGGCCGACACCGACCCGCTCGTCGATGTGGGCGAAAAAGACATCACCGCCCACGTCAACTTCACCGGCATGGCGCTGGTCGCGCAGAACGCCGGGCTCGACGTGCTGGGCTACACGACGCAGGCGCACTTCCTGATCAACTGCGGCGTGCTGGACCTGCTGCAAGGCGCCGACTTGAAGACCACCGCCAACACGCAGAAGCTGCTGACAGAGCACGAGATGGGCGAGCTGTTCAAGGTGATCGGCCTGGCGAAGAACTGCGATGCAGCGTTCATGCAGGCGCCGCTCGGCTTTGCGCGCGGCGACCGGACACATACGCTGTGATCAGATGGACGGCATCGAGGGAGTCAGCGTGATCCGCTGGACGGCATGGAAGGAGCCACCGTGATCCGATGGCTCGTCATCGTCTTCCTCGCCCTGCTGGTATTCAGCGGCCTGCGCCCGTGGCTTGAAAAGCTGGGTCTGGGCAAGCTGCCGGGCGACTTCCGCTTTCGCCTGTTCGGCCGCGAGTTCTTCATTCCGCTCGCCAGCAGCATGGCCATCGCGTTCGTCGGCATGCTGATCGGCAAGTTGATCTGAGCCACGCAGCCAGCCGGACACCAGCAACGGCTCAGCAAAGGCGTGCCCGGGCAGGCTGCGCAGCGCCTGTGAGGCGTCGAGCAGCGGAGGGCGCGTGGCCCGCGCGCGCAGCGCGCTTCGTCATCTGACCTTCGCCGACTGTCTGAACGCAGCGAACGCAGTGAGCGCAGTGAGTTCGGCGACGGGCCACGGGCCTGAGCAGCGCAGGGCAGTCGTCGCGCAGCGGCGACCGCCGAGCCGAAGCGGAGCAGCCTGCCCGGGCAGGCCTTTGCCGCACCAACTCGCGAATCGGCATCGATCACCACACCCGCGCCACCGGCACAAACCGGCACGCGCCGCTACGATGCGAAACACTTTCGCGACACCACCGAGAACCACCCCATGAACATGATGAGCGAACCCGCACGCTTCGGCAGCGGCCGTGCCGTGCAACGCGTTGAAGATGCCGCCCTGCTGACGGGCCAGGGCCAGTTCACCGACAACGTGCCGCTGGCCGGGCAAACCTACATCGCCTTCCTGCGCTCGCCGTATGCGCACGCGCGCATCGGAAGCATCGACACGTCGGCCGCACTCGGCATGCCCGGCGTGCTGGCGGTGTACACCGGCGCATCGCTGCAAGCTTCGGGCGTGAAGCCGATGGGCGGGCCGGCCGGCTTCATGCGGCCGGGGGGCACACCGGCCGTGTCGTCACCGCGCTGCGCGCTGGCAGTGGGCACGGTGCGGTTCGTCGGTGAGGCGGTGGTGGCCGTCATCGCCGAATCGCGCACCGCCGCGCGCGATGCGGCCGAGGCCGTCATGGTCGACTTCGAAGACCTGCCGGCGGTGGTCGATGCGGCGGAGGCCATCGCCCCCGGCGCACCGGTGCTCTGCGCCGCAGCGCCCGACAACATCGCCGCCGAGATGCGCCACGGCAACGCCGAGGCCACGGCCGCCGCGTTCGCCGGCGCTGCGCACACCGTGTCGCTCGACATCGTCAACCAGCGCCTCGCGCCGTCGCCGATGGAGCCGCGCAGCGTGGTCGCGTACTTCGACGCCGTTGACGGCGCCGCCCCGCGCCTGACCGTGCGCATCAGCAGCCAGATGCCCACCGGCGTGCGCAGCGCGCTGTGCGCGTCCATTCCCGGCCTGACGCCCGATAACCTGCGCGTGGTCGTGGGCGACGTGGGTGGCGGCTTCGGCATGAAGACCGGCATCCACCCCGAAGACATCGTCGTGGCCTTTGCTGCGAACGAGCTGAAGCGCCCGGTGCGCTGGATGGCCGACCGCGGCGAAGACTTCATCTCCGCCGTGCATGGGCGCGACGTGCTCAGCCGCGCCGAGCTGGCGCTCGGGGCCGACGGCTGCGTGCTGGCCCTGCGCGTGCGCTCGCTGGCCAACGTGGGCGCCTACGCCACCGGCACCGGCATTGCCATTCAGGTGCTGATCGGGCCCTGGGTGTCGACCAGCATCTACGACATCGCGACCATCGACCTGCGCTTCAGCGCCGTGATGACGAACACCGCCACCACCGGCGCTTACCGCGGCGCCGGCCGGCCCGAGGCCATCTACATCATCGAGCGGCTGATGGACGCGGCTGCGCGCAAGTTGGGCCTGGACCCGGCTGAACTGCGGCGCCGCAACATGGTCGGCGCGGCGCAAATGCCCTACAAGAACGCGATGGGCCAGACCTACGACAGCGGCGCGTTCGAGCAGATCCTCGACCAGGGGCTGGAATTGGCCGATTGGAACGGCTTCGATGCGCGACGCAAGGCCACCGAAGCGCGCGGCCTGCTGCGCGGGCGCGGCATCGCCACCTTCCTCGAATGGACCAGCGGCAACGCGTTCGAAGAGCGCGTCACGATCAACGTGGCCGCCGACGGCTTCATCGAAATCGGCTCGGGCACGCAAGCTATGGGCCAGGGCATCGCGACGAGCTATGTGCAGCTGGCGGTCGACACCTTCGGCGTCGACCCGTCGCGCATCCGCGTGCTGCAAGGCGACACCGACCGCATCAACGGCTTCGGCAGCGCCGGCTCGCGCTCGCTGTTCACCGGTGGCTCGGCGATCAAGGTCGCAGCCGACAAGACCATCGACCTCGCCAGGCAACTTGCCGGTGAAGCGCTCGAGGTGGCGCCGGCCGACATTGCGTACGAGGCCGGCCGATTCAAGGTGGTCGGCACCGACGTGGGCATCGGCCTGTTCGAGCTGGCCGCCAAACAGGCCGAGCAGCGCATCTTCATCGACGCCACCAGCGCGGTCGGTGGCCCGACGTGGCCGAACGGCTGCCATGTGTGCGAGGTCGAGATCGACCCCGACACCGGCCATGTCGCGGTGGTGGCGTATGCATCGGTGAACGACATCGGCCGCGTCGTCAGCCCGACCATCGCATCGGGGCAGATCGAAGGCGGCGTGGTGCAGGGACTGGGGCAGGCGATGTGCGAGGCCGTGGTGTACGACCGCGACAGCGGGCAGATATTGACCGCGAGCTTCCAGGACTACGCGATGCCGCGCGCCGACATCGCCAGCAGCTTCTTCAAGACCGCATTCGACACCCGCGTGCCGTGCCTGACGAACATCCTGGGTGTGAAAGGCGTGGGCGAACTCGGCACGATCGGCGCGACACCGGCGCTCGTGAACGCGGTGATCGACGCGCTGGACCACCAAGGCCAGGGCAGCGCGGCCGAGCGCTTGCAGATGCCGCTCACGGGGCAGCGGGTCTGGCGCGCGCTGCAGGGCGAGTACGACGCTTCGCCGATGGAGTGACGCTGGAGTAACGCTGGGCGTAATCTTCGGGTCACCGCCGACCACCGGAGAAAAGACCATGCGACTCCACCTCGCCATTCACGCCCTTGTCTCTACCGCCCTGGGGCTCGCCGGCATCGGCGCGCACGCCGCATCGATGGCACCTGTGGGGGCAGAGAACGGCATGGTCGTGACCGCGCAGCACCTCGCTACGCGCGTCGGCGTCGATGTGCTCAAAGACGGCGGCAACGCCATCGACGCCGCCGTGGCCGTGGGCTACGCGCTGGCGGTGGTCTACCCCGCTGCAGGCAACCTCGGCGGCGGCGGCTTCATGACGATCCAGTTCGCCGATGGCCGCACCACCTTTCTCGACTTTCGCGAGAAAGCGCCGCTCGCCGCCACCGCGAACATGTACCTCGACGCGGCCGGCGACGTGGTGAAGGGCTTGAGCACATCGGGCCACCTGGCGGTGGCCGTTCCCGGCACCGTGTCGGGCCTGGAGATGGCGCTGGCAAGGTACGGCACCATGAAGCGCGCCGCGCTCATCGCTCCGGCCATCAAGTACGCGCAAGACGGCTTCGTGCTGGAACAGGGCGACGCCGACCTGTTCGCCACCGCCACCGCCGACTTCAGGAGGGATGCGGCGACGGCAGCGATCTTCCTGAACAACGGCGAGGCGATCGGAGCGGGCCAGAAGCTGGTGCAGAAAGACCTGGCGGCCACGCTCAAGCTCATCAGCGACAAGGGCGAAGCCGGCTTCTACAAAGGCCCGGTGGGCGCGGCGATCGTCGCCAGCTCGCTGGCGGGCAAGGGCATCCTCACGCAGGCCGACCTCGACCAGTACAAGACGCGCGAGCTCAAACCGGTGGAGTGCAACTACCGCGGCTACGGCATCGTCTCGGCGCCGCCGCCGAGTTCGGGCGGGGTGGTGATCTGCGAGATCCTGAACATCCTCGAAGGCTACCCGCTTTCGGCCCTCGGCTTTCGCTCGGCGCAGGCCGTGCACTACCAGATCGAGGCCATGCGCCATGCGTACGTGGACCGCAACAGCTTCCTCGGCGACCCCGACTTCGTGAAGAACCCGCTCGACCGCCTGCTCGACAAGGCCTACGCCGCGAAGCTGCGCGGGGGCATAGACCCGGCGAAGGCCGGCATCTCGAAGGACATCAAGCCCGGCGTCGCGCCGCACGAGGGCAGCAACACCACGCACTACTCCATCATCGACAAGCAGGGCAACGCGGTATCGGTGACCTACACGCTGAACGACTGGTTCGGCGCGCGCGTCACGGCCGCAAAGACCGGCGTGTTGTTGAACGACGAGATGGACGACTTCACATCGAAGATCGGCGTTCCCAACTTGTACGGCCTCGTGCAGGGTGAAGCCAACGCCATCGCCCCGGGCAAGCGCCCGCTCAGCTCGATGAGCCCGACCATCGTCACGAAAGACGGCCAGCCGGTGATGGTGATCGGCACGCCGGGTGGCAGCCGCATCATCACGGCGGTGCTGCACACCATCCTCAACGTGGTCGACTACGGCATGAACGTGCAGGAGGCGGTCGACGCACCCAAATTTCACCAGCAGTGGTTGCCGGAAACCACGAATGTCGACAATTTTGCCTTGAGCCCCGACACCCGAAAAATATTGGAGGGCTGGGGCCAGAAGTTCTCGGGCCCGCAGCCCGTGAACCACCTGGCTGCCATTCTGGTCGGCGCGCCGACACTGGGCGGCAAGCCGGTGGGCAAGAACCGGTACTACGGTGCGAACGACCCCCGCCGCAACACCGGGTTGGCGCTGGGCTATTGAGCACGAAGCGAGCAAGGGGCGTCATCATGTTGTCGACATCTGCAATCAAGCGCATCGCGGCCGGGCTGGTGCTTGCGGCGTCTGGCGTGGCGCCGTTCGCGGTGTGGCTGGTGGCACCAGCCATGGCCGCCGACGTGGCGGCGCCGGCAAGCGCGTCGGCTCTGGTTTCGTTCGCATCGGAGGAAGGTTTGCAGCGGCTCGCGCGTGCCGGTGCCAAGGTCGATTTCCCGGCGCTCGCGAACCAGTTCGAGCCGCAGTCGAACGCCGCGTTCTGCGGCCCGACCACCGCCGCCATCGTGCTGAACACGGTGCGTGGGCGCAGCAAAGATCTGCCGCGCGACCGCAGCCGCCTGCGTGCCGAAGACCTGCAGAACCTGCCGCCCGGTGCCGACCCGTCTCTGCCGCGCTTCACGCAAGACAACGTCATCACCGCCGGCGCGAAGACGCGCGCGCAAGTGCTCGGGGAAGCGGTGGCCGTGCGCGACGGCAAGCCGGTCCGCGACTTCGGCTACCAACTGCGCCAACTTGACCAGATGCTGCGCGCCAACGGCCTGACAACGCGCATGGTGGTGGTCGAAGACGCCATGCCCGAGGCCGACATCCGCACC
>Ga0209724_1002001_pt1 | contig 17868 bp, 20 predicted proteins | sample grotaG_FD_184143 | JGI IMG/M metagenome (GOLD analysis project Ga0209724, IMG submission 184143) | Glacier valley bacterial and archeal communities from Borup Fiord, Nunavut, Canada, to study Microbial Dark Matter (Phase II) -... | ecosystem: Environmental > Aquatic > Freshwater > Ice > Glacier ...
GAATTTATTGAAAACCATCTTATCAAGGAAGGTTGGAAAAATCCTGCTTAAGAATACGGTAAATTTGCCTTCCCGGGTGAGTACGATTGAACGTTTGCGGTTAGCAATGGCAAGAACTATTGACTCTGCTACTTCAGCAGATGACATCATGCTGGTTTCCTGCATATTTGACTCGCCATGCTCTTTTCCATTCTTATTTAGGGCAACCTTACGAATATTGGATGATGTAAAGCCTGGACATGCGATCAACACATGCAAGTTATGCTGACGGTTTTCAAGCCGTATTACACCCAGGAAACCTTGCATTGCAAATTTTGAGGCTGAATATCCTGAACGCCCTGGCAATGCCTGATAACCGGCAATGGACGATACCCCTACAAGTGATCCGCCTGATTCCAGTAAATAAGGCAATGCAAATTTAGTACAGTAGACGGTACCCCAGAAATTTACATCCATCAGTCTTTTCAAGACTTCAAGTTCAACATCCAGAAAATTTGCCCGCATTGAAATACCTGCATTATTAATCAGAATATCAATTTTCTTAAATGTACGTATAGCCTGACCAATGAGCAGTTTACAGGATTCTTCGCTAGTTACATCACATTCAACGGCAAGGGCTTTTATTGAATGAGCCGATTCAAGGTCTCTGGCGATTTCACACAGGCTGACAAAGCTACGTGCACCAAGTACAAGATTTGCTCCACGGCGTGCAAATGCTTCAGCAAGGGCAAGTCCAATGCCTGAAGATGCGCCAGTAATGACAATTACTTTATCTGTAAACTGCATAATTTTTTATTTAAACAACGAATTTTCATACGGAACCCTTGATAAAATAGAGCGCCCAAGGGTTACCTCATCAACATATTCAAGTTCACCACCAAAAGAAATTCCTTTTGCAATAGTGGTGAGCGTAATATCGAAAACTTTGAGTTTTTTGTAGATATAAAAAATGGTTGTATCACCTTCCATGGTTGCACTCAGGGCCAGAATAACTTCTTTTATGCCTGATTCCTTGACACGTTTAATCAACATATCAATGCGCAGATCAGATGGACCTATCCCATTCATGGGTGAGATCAAACCCCCAAGTACATGATAAAGACCGTAATACTGGGAAGTATTTTCAATAGCCATGACATCACGGGTATCTTCAACGACACAGATCAGACCACGATCACGTTTCTCACTTAAACACACAGGGCAGAGCTGGTCATCAGAAAGATTACCACACTCAGTGCAATATTTAATATCTGTTCGTAGCTTGAGAACGCTTTCACTGAAACGTTTTACATCAGCCTCTTCCTGCCTGAGCAGATGTAAAGCCAGACGTAAGGCAGTTTTCGGACCAATGCCAGGCAACCGGGCGAATTCATCTACTGCGTTTTCCAGCAATCTGGAAGAATAGTTCATTTTGTAAAACTAAAAAATTATCCTAAATAGCAGGATAAGCAAATTCATGCAGCCTCTATCTATCTTATATTACCTGCTTGGTTACTTCATATTAATCTCGATCATTACCTGGTATACTACCCGAAAAGCTGATAGCCTTTCGTTTTACCTGGGTAATAAAAAGTCGCCATGGCCTTTAGTTGCCTTTGGCATGATCGGGACGTCAATTTCTGGGGTAACCTTTATTTCAGTGACTGGCATGGTGGCAGCTTCAAAATTCAGCTACCTGCAGTTTGTTCTGGGCCTGACAGTCGGGTACCAGATTATTGCCTTCGTGTTATTACCGATGTATTACCGGCTGAATCTGACTTCAATTTATACCTATCTGGACCTACGGTTTGGTACAAACAGTCATAAGGTTGGCTCTTTTTACTTCCTTTTGGCCCGTACACTCGGTGCTGCAGCCCGACTTTACCTGGTCGTAGAAGTATTGAACGATCTGGTATTTAAGAGTCTGGGTATCCCGTTTGAAGTCAGCGTGGCCTTTATTATAGTATTGATTTTTGTATACACGGTTAAGGGTGGGGTAAAAACAATCGTTTACACAGATACTATACAAACAAGTGTGATGATTCTGGCCGTTTTTGTCTGCATCTGGGAAATAAGCAAAGCCCTGCATCAACCCCTTTCAACGATTGCAAGTGAAGTAAACAGTCAGGGTTATACAGCAATATTCACCAGTGGAGCAGGTGGATTCTGGAAGAATTTTTTATCGGGAATTTTTATTTGCGTCGGTATGACAGGGCTAGATCAGGATCTTATGCAAAAAAATCTGAGTATCAAAAATATTGATGATGCCCAGAAAAATATGCTCAGCTTCAGTGCTATTTCGCTGGTTGTGAACCTGCTCTTTCTAACCCTGGGAGCATTTATTGCCTATTATATGCAGTTAAAAGGAATTAAAGTTGCCCGCCCAGATCTGGCCTTTGGTGAGGTTGCGACACATTATTTCAGTTCTTTTGGGGCCCTTATTTTTGTGGTTGGACTGGTAGCCATTTCATTTGCCTCAGCCGATAGTGCATTAACAGCACTGACAACTAGTTTTTGCATAGATATTCTGAATTTTGATGCTGCTGATCCGAGCCGGGTACGCCTGCGTCAACAGGTACATTTTGGTTTCAGTCTTTTATCGTTTCTGCTGATCATCTTCTTGTTTAAAGGCTCACAGAATTCTGTGATCACCATTGTTTATGCCATAGGCTCTTATACCTATGGGCCGCTCATTGCCATGTATGCTTTTGGCTTACTGGTAAAAAGAAGCATTACCGATAAACTTGTTCCTTATATTGCGGTAATCAGCGCTTTAATTATTGTCACCATTTCAATGATAGCCGCCTACCATTCTATAGAAATGGGTACAGCCAAGATAACGGTGGCAACATTGGCCAGCACACATGGTTTTACCTACTTTACAGCCTTGTTTAATAATGGTTTTGGCACTGAAGTCATCATTTACAATGCCTTACTTACTTTTGCTGGCTTATTCATCTTCAGCAGGAAACAAGAAAATTTTATCCGCGTTTAATAATCAATTGGATCGCTAAAAACCTGATTGCGTTCTGGCATATACCCCTGTTATGATTTACGGAGAAGAAAAGATAAGAGCTGCTTTTGAAAATAAAGACTGGCAGGAAATAAAGGTTACCGATAGCTGGCAGATCTTCAAGATCATGGCTGAATTCGTTGAAGGCTTTGAAAAATTAGGCCGCATTGGGCCCTGTGTATCGGTATTTGGGTCAGCACGTACGCGCCCTGACAGCCCATATTATAATTTAGCTACAGAAGTGGGGCGTTTGCTGACAAGAAGTGGGTATGGCGTTATTACTGGTGGTGGACCAGGTATTATGGAGGCTGCTAATAAAGGAGCAAATGAAACTGGGGGCAAATCTGTAGGCCTGAATATTGACTTACCTTTCGAGCAGTATAGTAACCCGTATATTGATAAAGATAAGCTGATGACCTACGACTACTTTTTTGTGCGTAAGGTGATGTTTATCAAATATTCACAAGGTTTTATTATTTTGCCGGGTGGCTTTGGTACGATGGATGAACTGTTCGAGGCAATGACGCTGATTCAGACAGAAAAAATAGCCCGGTTTCCAATTGTTTTTGTTGGGTCTGCTTATTGGAAAGGACTTATCGACTGGATGAAAGCAAGTATGCAGGAAATGGAAGGAAATATTCATGAAGAAGACCTGAATCTATTCAGAATAGTTGACACCGCTGAAGAAGCAGTCAATCATATCGTTCGCTTTTACGATAAATATACGCTGAAACCCAACTTCTGATTAGTTACATTTAAATACATTATAGCGTAACTTCTAATTATTTTTAGTACTTCTTTAGTTCTGTACAATGAAGCTTTATTTCTGGTTATTCATAATAATATACCCGCTTAACGCGCTGGGAAATATTGGTGATAACCTCATATTCATTGGTTTCAAGTAAATCAGCCAGATGCTCGACTTTTAACTGCTCATTGAATACGATCACTTCATCAGTTTCCATACATTCAATATCAGTCACGTCTAACATGACCATATCCATACATACATTACCAATTACCGGAGCCATCTGTCCCCTGACAAGCATGTAATTAACCCCATTGCCAAGCGCCCGCCGGTATCCGTCAGCATACCCTATTTTAACGGTTGCTATACGTGAATCACGGGTTAGTACTCCTTTTCTATTATACCCCACACAGTCTCCAGCCTTCAGATCTCTGAGCTGGGAGATAGCAGTTTTTAAAGTGCCGACATGCTGGAGCTCATTTTTATCTTTTCCCCCTGCCAAACCGTAAAGCCCAATACCAAGCCTAACCATTTCAAACTGGGCCTGGGGAAAACGGCTGATTGCTGCAGTATTGCTAATATGCCTGATTACAGGATAACCTAGTTCTGCAATGATTTTATCAGAACAGGATGTAAAAAGGTTAATTTGAGAGATGGTATGAATATCCTCTAATGAATCTTCGCTACCGGCAAGGTGAGAAAAGATGCCTTTAACATCAATAACACGGTTCGCCAGTAAGAACTTGATCAGTTCATCGACATCTCCCGGGTTAAAGCCTAGTCTGTGCATACCGGTATCAAGCTTAAGCTGCACAGAAAAAATCTTGATTCTTGATGCAACTAAAAAAGAGACAAATTCTTTCAGAATCCGCATTGAATAAATCTCTGGTTCAAGGTTGTATTTTATCAGGGAAGTAAAGGTTGACACTTCTGGATTTAAGACCAGGATCGGAGTTTCAATACCAGCATTGCGCAGTGAAATTCCCTCATCGACATAGGCAACAGCCAGGTAATCTACCCGATGATACTGAAGAATGCTAGCTACTTCAAAACTTCCACTGCCATATGAGAAAGCCTTTACCATAGCCATAATACGGGTGCCTGTTTTGAGCTTACTTTTATAAAAATTATAGTTATGAATAATCGCATTTAGGTTTATCTCAAGCACTGTATCATGAACCTTGCGTTCAAAAAGCCTTGAGATGCGCTCAAATTCAAAAATGCGAGCACCTTTAAGTAAGATTGACTCATTCTGAAATTGAAAATTATCGAATACTTTTATAAAGTCATCGGTATTTTTAAAGAATTGTTTCTCTTGCAAAAAAAGATCAGCATGGCGTGAAATAGCTTCACCAATACCAATCAGTCGGTTAATATTTTTAGACCTCAGCAAGAAAGCCAGCTCTTCATAAAGCTCACGCTCGGGTATACCGGTTTGAAGCATATCTGAGAGAATGACAGTTTTCTTTATATGTTGCTGCTGCTGGTTTAAGAAATCAAGGGCAATAGTGAGTGACGGCAGATCAAAATTATAACTGTCATTGATCAGTGAACAGTTATTAACGGCCTGCTTTAATTCAAGCCTCATGGCTATCGGCGAGAGCATCAGCATGCGGGTCCTGATCGTTTCCTGCTGGTATCCCATATAAAGTAGCGTACACCAGCAGATAACTGCATTTTCAACAGATGCCTTATCGGTAAACGGAATCTCTATGCTAATTGATTTACCCTGGTAACGGGCGTTAATGGTAGTATTGAATAAATGTGGCTCAAAGTCCAGAATTCTCAGATCAGCATCTTTTAAAAATGACCAGGTAAATGTATTTCTGGCAAAATCTACATTTACATAATCACGTGAGTAGATTAGAACACCAGCCTTTTCAAAAAGTACCAGCTTTTCTTTAATTTTTTCCTGCCTGCTTTCAAATCCCATATCATGGGCAGTACCAATATTGGTTAGAATGCCAATATCTGGCTGTATGATTGACCGCAGACGGCACATTTCTTCAGGTTGTGAAATACCTGCTTCAAAAATACCCAGATTATACTCATCAGACATCTGCCAAACTGATAAAGGAACCCCAATCTGAGAGTTAAAACTCTTAGGGCTTCTGACAATATGTTTATCTGGAGAAAGTAGTTGGTAAAGCCATTCTTTGACAATTGTTTTGCCATTGCTACCTGTTATACCTATAACAGGATACTTAAACTTTTCACGGTGCGTTTTAACAAGTAACTGGAAGCTGGTAAGTGTAGATTTAACGCGTAAGAAATTTGAGCCCGGAAATTGACTAAGATCAAGTGCAGAATTTTCAGCAATTACAAAATTTCTAAGACCTAATACATAAAGCGCTGGAATAAAAGTATGCCCGTCTTGCTTTCCCTGTAATGCAAAAAAGAGTGACGTCGATGCATCAATAATTCTGCGGCTATCGGTAACCAGGAACTGAATATAAGATTCTGAATCAGAGAAAATTGAATCTGACTGAATGATATTGGCAACCTTTGAAATCGAATACTGGTTATGGGTCATATGGGCTGCTCAAATATCTTTAAAATAAAGCCTAATAAAAAGCATCCTGCCTGGCATCAGACAGATTTGTTAATCAAGTGACCTAAGATGCTATTTTAATTAAAACAGAAATCCGATGTTTGCAATATAATTAAGATAGTTCAGGTCGAACCAGACACAATTCCTTTTAAACAAGAATTCTATTAACCCGTTTGAATAACATGGAAGAACATACCGCACTCATAAAATCACAACATTACTGCGCTTATCAGGAGAGAAGCAAACTTGAGGTCTTACATAAACTGCAAGAGTGGGAAGTAGATAATGAACATTTTGACACAATTATTCATTCACTGCTAGCAACTAATTACCTCGATGAATCGCGATTTGCCAAATCTTATGCACTGGGTAAATTCAGGATGAAAAATTGGGGCAAGGTAAAAATTAAACAAGGACTGTCAAGAAAGGGTCTGTCAGAAAAATTGGTGAACGAAGGCCTGGCAGAGATAAACAACGAAGATTATTTGCATAAACTTAATCAGATTGTTATAAAGAAAACTGAAATGACAGCCATTCAAAATGATTTACTAAAGAAGCATACCATCGCTAAATATGTGATTGGCTTGGGTTATGAGCCAGAATTAGTGTGGGACAGGCTTGAAAACAGACATCACTGGGCAGAATAAAAAGAAATTTAAAATAAATTGATTTTTACATCAGTCAAACAAAGCTAGTTGTAGTTATTCTTCTTGACGATAAGCTTTTGTTTTAAGAAACCTATGAGAATTGTTTTTGAGATTGATTCCTTTTTCTATATTTGCAATCCCGAAAGGGTGATAGCGTGACTTGAAAGGGTATTATAAATTGCGAAAGTAGCTCAGTTGGTAGAGCACGACCTTGCCAAGGTCGGGGTCGCGGGTTCGAATCCCGTCTTTCGCTCCAATCATTTCCATTTTCTTTCGATCTTTTTCGATGCCTGGATGGTGGAACTGGTAGACACGCAGGACTTAAAATCCTGTGACCCTTAAAGGTCGTGCGGGTTCGATTCCCGCTCTAGGTACATCAACCTCGCAGGTACAACCGTACTTACGAGGTTTTTTTATTTTATTTGCGCGCTTGACTTTATTTTTAACTTTTTAGCTAAGCTAGGTATTAAAATAATTTCCGTTTGAAATTCATACCATCATAATTGAACCCACTCACAGGTGTGGCGGACCGAAGCTCAAAAGTGGTGTTGCCGAACTCTGATCCATTTTTAAAGGCCTTAGAATCCGCTCTTAAATAAATTTCTCCCACGTCATTTTAGAAACCCGGGTAATTACTTCGCCTGCAACCAGGTATAAGTTATTGTCATATGCAAATTTACTTCTAAAAGAATAGGTTGGTTAACTATACCGTATTTTATAAATAATATCCTTTATGGTAAAATTTGTGGAGTCAGAATCATGCCTAAGGTCATCTGCTCCGGTAGCTAATCCGCTATGGTGAATTAGCAGATTGCGAATTGTCATTTCTCTCGTTGCATACGCATCATACATTTTAAATTCTGGTATATATACGGTAACCCTATCATCCTATTTTATCTTACCATCATCAACCAAAATGCCTAATGCTGCAGCGGTGAAAGCCTTGGTATTAGAAGCAATTCTAAACAAAGTGTTTGAATTTGTTTTTTCATTGATTATTACCGAGTTTACTCCAAAACCCTTTTTATATACAAGTTTTCCGTCTTTGATAATACCGATTGCCAATCCAGAAACTTTAAATAACCGAAGGTCTTTTGTCGCAAGACTGTCTACTTGAAGTTTGTTTAAGCCTTGTCCGAAACAAAGGTTTAAATTACTCCCTGCTAACAGTATTATAAGTGTAAAGCTATGTAATCTAAGTATTTGCATTAATTGTTGATGACCGTTAAATTGAATACAGGAGTAGCCTATGAAATAAGGTTCGACAAAAGGCCCGCTTTGTTCTATTCAACGTTTAATCCAAGCTTATAATGATATTATTCGCTTAAAATCTTCAATAACCGGGTAGCATGATGAAATCCTATATTTAATAACCGCCGAGAATAAATACTCTTTTCATTTAGTTCGATTTGGTCTGGAATAAATATAGATAGTCTTAATCTCCCGGGAATTGCCGGTAACATAATTTTAGGTATAATTTTTACAACATCTGAACCATTAAGTTTTAAATCAATTCAACTGACGCAAACCCTTGCTGTAATTGTTTTTTGTATAAGGCGTATGTAAACGCCGCCTACTTTAACCTGTCAAAAAATTACGGCAAATTGGGCTGGCAGATTGGTCTGCGTGCAGGGCACAGTAAAATCAAAGGCATTTCTACGGATAATACTGATCATCGCCTTATTAAGCCTGACTCCTCTTATCTAAATCTATTGCCGGCGGTTTATGACATTTTATTTACCCGCTGCTTCCCATGTGTTCCGCTTGTCTTTTAATCAACGCGTCAAAAGGCCAAGTTACAGTGCGCTGTAACCTTTTACCTATCAGCTGGATGCCATTAATTACGAAACCAGTAACCCAGCGCTCGTGGCACAAAAGAGTAGCAATGGAGTCTAATAGTCAGCGGATAGGCTTACCAAACAAATACGTAAGCCAACGAGCAACTACATATTTGAATAATGGTTTTAGTGGTTGATTTTTGGAAGACTAATTCCTTTCATCATGAAAAGATCAGCTTCCTTACTTCCCGAATTTGAATGGATTGAAAGTTGGGAAGCCTGTGGCTCTACCCAGGTTGCTTTCTGCAAGAAATATGATATCCCGACCTGGAGATTTTATGAAGTTTTAAAAGACTACCGGTCATATTACGCAGCTAAAAAGCAGAAAAGTGTAAGTGCCAGCGTAGCGGGCTTTATTCCGCTACAACTTTCCCCTAAACAACCGGCTACGCCTGATTCTGCCCCTGTAGAAGTTATTTTTCCAGGTGGCGCCAGGATACAGTTTAACAGCCCTGTTCAGGCGTCATTTCTAAAGGTATTACTAAGTTAAGATGCTGTTCCTGGCTAGTACCGTTCGGTACTATTTATATCCGGGTATCTGCGATATGCGCCGCGGGATTGATAGCCTGTCGGGTATTGTGCGTGCAGAAATGAACAGGGATCCTATGAGCGGCGAGATCTTCATCTTTCTATGCCGGAGACGACGACAGATCAAGCTCTTATTATTTGAGGGTGACGGCTATGCGCTGTACCTGAAACGGCTAGAACGGGGCACCTTCGAATTCCCCCAGAAAGAGCCGTCTGGCCAGGCTATTTTAACTAGTTCCGATGAACTTAACTGGATACTGAAAGGCATTCAGCTGGAAAGTATCCGGCACCGCAAGCGATATTGTTTTCCATAAATGTGGAAAAAAATATGCCTTTGATATACCTGTAAACGGGTATTTTAGAGTCATGATTCCTACTGCTGAAGCACTTAGCGCACTCTCCCGAGAAGATATGGTCTACCATATGCTGCGCATGGATCAGGAATTAGAGCAGCTCAAGCGGCTGATCTATGGATCCCGGTCTGAGCGGTTCGTGCCTGCAGAAAGTGTTAACGGAGTACAGCCTACCTTACTGGAAGTGGAGCCGGCGGCAGCCCCTGTCACCGAACCGGAAACGGTCAGCTACCAGCGAAATAAGCCGGCAGATAAGGCCGTGAAAATAGCGCACCCAGGACGGATGACTTTTCCTGCACACCTGCCCAGGGAGCGTGAAATTATCGAGCCTGTGTGAACGGTAAATAAGATGCAGCATTTTCGGTAATTAAGATGCAGCACTTTCGGTAATTAAGATGCAGCACTTTCGGTAAATAAGAAGCTTCAAAATCGGTAAATAAGATGTTGAACGTTCGGTAATTAAGAGGCAGAACTCTTGAAAGATCCAAGCGAGAAATCTGAGGGATTGAATCTATAATTCTCTTTTGGGGGCAGTTGCCCCCAAAAGAATAATAACCTTGTCATCTACTAAATGCAGGGTTACCATGAATTATTCAATCGTCAAAATTATGACCTATCGATCAGTTCACCAAATGAACAAGGAGGGATTCTCCATCCGTAAAATTGCAGCAGAACTGAATCTTGACTGGCGTGCTGCTAAAGCGCTCCTTGAAATCGAAGAAGACGTATTTATCGAGAAGCAGGCCTCAAAACCTGAAAGAAGAAAGTCACTTCAGGAGTATGAACTCTTTGTAAAAGACAGGCTGGTCAAATATCCGGAAACACCAGCTGCTCAAATGCATGACTGGTTAAAAGAAACTTATACGAATTTTCCAGTAGTAACACCCAAGACTGTTTTTAATTACGTTTTGATCATCAGAACGAAGTTCAATATCCCCAAAACAGAACATGTCCGGGATTATTTCTGCGTTCCAGAACTTGATTATGGTCTTCAGGCGCAAGTAGACTTTGGTTTCTACAATATGCCAACTATGCAGCAGGGTAAAACCAGGAAAGTGCAGTTCTTCACCTTTGTGCTTTCCCGGTCCCGGTTTAAGTTTATCCTGTTCTCCGACACGCCGTTTACCACGGCAACAGTTATTGATGCACATGAACTTGCCTTTGCAGCCATCGGCGGCTGTACAGCCATGATCGTTTATGACCAGGATCGGGTATTGATGGTAGCGGAAAACCTGGGAGACCTGCTGGAGCACGGTACGACGCGGAAAATACCCGCTCAGGAATTCGAAATAGAAAGGTCATTTCTTACGCCCTGGCAACCGGTAGTATTAGAAACGGAAGCCTACCCATTCTATGCTGTCCATAAAGACAACAAGATCTCTTACAAAGGCAATGTCTATAGTCTGCCGGAAATTCACCCTGGACTTCCAGCTTAAGTTTGCCGTCAGCAAAAAGCCTGGCCGTGAGAATTTCTTTTATTTGTTTTACGGGAAAAGTAGCGGGGCTCGACTGCTTTACTTTTAGGCCAATGAAGCCGGTAGGTTTCACAGTTGTAGTCGTTTTATGCTGACGCATAAAGTGGTACTTGAAATAATGATAAGCAATACTTTTTTCTCTGCAAAATTCCATTCGCTTTGATCGGCCGCTGGCAATGTACTTAGCTATATAATCATGAATACTTGGTTCCATCGTTAGGTTGCTATTTATTTAGCAAACATATACCATCAAGAAATCATAATCAATATGCCTTGGCCGAACGGTTACGTTAAAAATATGGCTGCTGTATGCATTGCCGTTCTATATGCTGTAATGGTTAAATATGCGCTGTAGCTGCAGTCCCATTGAACAGCGTGGCTGCTCATATTGCCCGTTACATTACAGCGTCAAGGGGAGATACAATGGCCGAGCGTTTGGATTGCTGCAGATACAGGTAAATTAGAGAGGTGGCAAGACTACTGTGGCCCAGCAATTCTTTAATGGTATGTATATCGGTGCCTGCATCGAGCAGGTGTGTTGCAAAAGAATGGCGCAAGGTATGGGCTGAATAGTCTTTGCCACCGAGTCCGATACTGGCAATATATTTTTGTATGAAATCCTGAATGCTGCGCTCGTGCATGGGCTGCCCGCTACGTTGTCTTTCAAACAAATAAAGGGATGGCCTGCAGGCTTTGTAATAGTTACGAAGCGGTTCTAACAAATGTTTTGTCAGAATGGTAAACCGGTCTTTACCGCCTTTGACCGCAACTACTTTTCGCTGGTAACCCAGGCTGTCAATATCGCTGAGCTTCACATTGCGCAGTTCGTTCATACTTGAGCCCGTGCCATAAAATAAACTCACCATCATCAAATGTTTTTGATTGGTGATCACATATAGTAATTGTTGTATTTGCAATACACTAAATACCTGTGGCAGCTTATGGGTTTTACGAGGATAAAAAGCAACAGGAATAATAAAAGGCGATGGATAAACATGTTTGAAAAAGAAACTGCAGGCCTGTGCTGCCTGGTGGCATTTTTCACGACCCACCCCATGTTCTTTAATGATAAAGCAAATGTAGCTGATGATATCCTGCTGGCTAATCTGTGAGGGCAGCCGTTAGTAATAGTGAGCGAAAAGAAAACGTATCTCCTGCATATAATTGCGGATGGTACGGGTGGCATACTCCTTTGCCTGCAGGGTGTTGTGCAGTTGCTGAAGAAAGGCCTGTGCTTCTGTTAAAAGCGTTACTTTACTGTAGTCGTTTTTTTTGCATCTTAGTTTATTTTAATGAACCTATAAGGTCGTACTTTTATTCTGTTGGTAAAATTCACCGTAGGTGTTGGTTCAACATGGGGTTTTGTGCCACCCTATCGCAATACTTCACAAATTCAAAGGACAAGAAAATAAACCTCAATTATCAAGTTTATTTTTGATAAACTTCAAATGCACAATTAAAGCATAGCAATCATTATAGAGTGCAATATTTTCCTTTACTTTCTTTATAGAAGCAACTTCTATTTAACCATATCATCATGGGTAAACCATTCCCCATTCTATGGAACTGTCTAAGAAATTAGGACATGAGGTTTAGAAGTACTACAAAAATATATTTTTTCATTATTTTAAAGCAACTATTCCTGTGCTCAATTGCGGCCTGTGTGCCTTCGGCCACACGTCGGCCTTTAGTGATGGCGATTTACGCCACCGCGTTAAGTTTCTGTGGATTCATCTGCTGTTCAAATTGATTAGGTGAAAGATACCCCAGGGTTGAATGAAGGCGTTTTCGGTTGTACCAGGTTTCGATATACTTGAAAATCTCTTCCTGGGCCTGATCGTGTGTGCTGAACTGCGTCCGTGGATATAGAAGCTCCTTTTTCAGCGTGGCAAAGAAGCTTTCTACTATTCCGTTATCCCAGCAGTTTCCTTTCCTGCTCATGCTGCAGATGCCGCCCAAGTCCTTCAAGAGCAGGCGATATTTTCTTCCTGCATACTGACTGCCCCGGTCCTTTAGATTTGAAAAGGTAATTTATTAACTATGGTTGTGGTTATTGTTGCAGTTTTCCTTTTTGCTACTTTTTCTTTTCTGCCTGTGTTAATATGTTTATAAACCTAACCAGCAGCAGAGGCGCATTACTTCCTCGGTAGGGTTTGATACCCATATTCTGATAAAATCCTCTGCTGCTTTTTTCCCTTAGTGTCCAGATAGCAATTCGGGCTTAAGACCCATTATTAAGGACTAGGACGATGGGGCAAATGGTTAGGATTAATCAAATTTAAAGATACTAGTAATGACAAACCAACCCAAGTATTACTTGGGCATTGATGTTTCAAAGCCCTATTTCGATCTTTCCCTGATGCGGGAGATAAACCACATTTGCCAGGCTATGGTAACCGAGCGGTTTGATAACACACTGGATTAAATCAAATATTTCCACCAGTTCTTAAAAAAGCAGGATGTCCAATTTGATGAAACAACGCTGCTGGTTATAGAAAATACGGGTGTATATCACCGGCTGATCTGGAGCTTTTGTAGTAAATATCACCTGCCTTTGTATATCGGCAATGCTACCCATATCAAACGGAGCTTTGGCTTGGTTAGGGGGAAGAATGATGTCATAGACAGTAAGCGGTTATGTAACTATGCAGCAAAGCACGCTGATGAAATCAAGGCCACACCTGCATTAAATCCTGTTCTACTAGAATTAAAGGACCTTATGACTGCTCGTAGCAAGTTACTAAGGCAGCAGGTTACTCTTGCCAATTATCTCAAAGAGCTCAGGCTGTTTAACGACAAAAAGGTACAGCAAATACTGGAGCGTTCGCATAAAGCAGCCCTTGCAGGGCTGCGGGAGTCACTGGAAGAAGTTGAAACACTGATCAAGAAGATGGTAAACCAGGAACAGTCAATAGCAAAGAACTTTACACTAATCAGCTCCGTTCCTGGTATAGGTTACCTGACTGCCATCTATATCCTATGCTGCACAAACAACTTTTCGGGGAACATTACAGGGAAGCAACTTACAAGTTATGCAGGTGTAGTGCCCTTTGAACATTCCAGTGGAATAAGTGTCAGAGGAAAAAGCAGGGTACACAGAATGGTAAACAAAGAACTAAAGACCATGCTGTACATGTGTGCCATGGCAGCAGTAAAGCATTATCCCGAATTCAGGGATTACTTTGAGCGTAAAAAGAAGGAAGGCAAAAACGGCATAAGTATCATCAATGCCATAAAAAACAAATTGGTTTTAAGAGTGGCATCTGTTGTGAATAAGCAAAAGCTATATGTGGATAACTATAAAATTGCAGCATGAAAAAATGAAGATTTTTTTAAAAAAAGGTATTGGTTTTATCATAGCAATCGGAATGGTATAACCAGGTTTTACCGGGCCGACGCCGGGTGATTGCCATAGTCAATGCCCTGATGACCATTTCAGCGTGCATGTTATATTCCATTGCCCAACCTACTACTTTTCTGGACTAAAGGTCATTCACAACAGCCAGATAAAGCCATCCCTGCCGTGTAGGGATATAGGTCATGTCAGCGGCGTAAACCGTATTCATAGCCTCGAGGCTAAAGTTTTTATCCAGAATATTTTCTGCTACTGGAAACTCATGAGCCGAGTTTGTCGTCACCCGAAAAGCACGTTTATGCACAGATCTCAGCTTTAGTTCTGCCATTATGCGGCTGGCATACTGCCGGCTGCACCGAATATTTTCTGCTTGTAGTGCCTTGTGGATACGGACCGGTTCATACGTTTTGGCTGATTCCATAAAAACCAGTTTAATGCGTACCGATAGCAGGTTTTTCCTGGCCTGGCGTTTTCTATTCTTATCATGTAGCCATAAATAATAGCTATTCCGGGTCAGGTCCATGGCGTAACAGAGCTTTCCCAAGCAATACCTCTCTTTTAATTCATTTACTGCCCGGTATCTTACTTCGAGAGGCGAAGAAATATACCGCTGGCTTTTTTTAATATCTCTACCTCCTCATGTAGGCGTAGATCCTCTTTTCTCAACTCATGTAATTCCTTTTCTATCGGATTACCATTATCCGGGAAAGCTTTTTCTTTGTGCTCTTCCATACTCTTTTTCCAGGGATAAAGCATGTTAGCACTTATGCCTAGGTCCGAGGCAACTTTGATTCGGTTTCCTGTTTTCTCCACTAACTTAAGGGCCTCTTCTTTAAACTCTTTGCTGTGTTTCTTTCGTGTTTCTGACATGGTGATATAAAGTTAGGATTTTCACTCCTTAACTCCATGTCATACAAAACTTATCAACTCCACTGTTTTTATTTTATAAATAAGCTCCGATTTACTGACTGAATATACATGGTATACTTTTTGATTTGTTTGATTAATATAAAATGTGAATTGTGTAACTCTAATTAATTATATAAGGCTTTAAACAATTAAGAACCAGAACTTTGAGAAGAAGGAATTCTTATTAAAATAAATAATTTCAATGAAAAATACAGAACATACTCCTAATGACGAACCTGTCAATGAGAATATCTCTTCAGGTGAAAACTTATCTTTTTGGTTTGAAGCAATGGACCAACCTTTATCCTATGAAGTATTAAACAGCGATATTGAAGCGGACATTTTAGTTATTGGCGGAGGCATAGCTGGTCTTACCACTGCCTTTTGTCTTGCCAAAGAAGGACGTAAAGTAGTGCTGGTGGAAGATGGATTTATTGGCAGTGGCGAGTCAGGAAGAACAACGGCTCAACTTACCTGTGCACTTGATGTGAGATATTTTGAACTGGAAAAAATATATGACCAGGCTACTGCACAATTAGCAGCTAACAGCCATATGAAGGCAATTGAATGGATAGCGAACACTGTTAAACAACATTCAATAGATTGCCGTTTTAAAAGAGTAAATGGATATTTGTTTTTGCACTCTTCAGACACAAAAGAAACATTAGAGAAAGAATATGCAGCTACTAAAAGAGCAGGGCTAGCTACCGAAATGTTGAGCGGTGTTCCAGGTATTAATGGAGGAGACGGTAAGTGGTGCATTAAATTTTCAGATCAGGCACAGTTTCATATTTTATTGTATTTAAAAGGATTGGCAGATGCTTTTATAAAATTGGGTGGAACAATTTACACTCAAACCAAAGCAGAAAATATTAATAAACATGGCGCATCTGCAAATGGATTTACAATAAGTGCCCAACACATTGTAGTAGCTACCAACACTCCAGTAAATGATTGGGTTACCATGCACACCAAGCAATGGCCTTACCGCACTTATGTTATAGCTGCTAAAATTCCTAAAGGTAAATTGCCTTATGCTATGTGGTGGGATACAGGCAATCATGAATCCAAATGGGTTTCTCAACCTTATCACTATGTTCGTTTGGCAGAATTTGATGAAGAACATGATTTACTTATATCAGGCGGCGAGGACCACCGTACAGGCCAGGCAGATGATGAAGGTATTAAAGAAGAAGATCGTTATACAGGATTGATTAAATGGACAAAAAAACATTTTCCTTTTATTGAAGATATTGTATATAAATGGTCAGGGCAGGTGATGGAACCTATTGATTCTATGGCATACATTGGTAAAAACCCCGGCGATGATAATATTTATATTGTTACTGGTGATTCGGGTAATGGCATGACACACGGCACCATAGGTGGAATAATTATTACAGACATTATAATGGAGAGAGATAATCCCTGGATTAAAATATACAGCCCATCCCGCATTACATCAAAAACTACCGGTGATTATTTAAAGGAGGTTGGAAATATGGTTTTGCAATATGGTGATTGGTTTACAGGAGCAGATATTAAAATCCCCGAAGATTTAAAACCAGGTGAAGGAGGAATCATGTCTTCCGGATTTAGAAAAATTGCCGTGTACTGCGATGAAGAAAGCAATCTGCATACCTGTACAGCGGTGTGTCCTCACCTGGGTGCTATTCTGCAATGGAATGCAGATGAGAAAACTTTTGATTGCCCAATGCACGGTTCCAGGTTTACCACAGAAGGCAAAGTGATTAATGGTCCTGCAACATCCGATTTGAAAAAAGTTACTATTAAAGAATAAAAAATGTTGAACAAATCAACTTGCAATTGATTCAAATAACGCAACTGAACAATTTCAAAACAGAAATAGAAATGGTTAAGAAATTTAATAATGCTACCAAACAACGTCTGCAAGGAGAACGTATTATGGATGTAGCTTTGGTTACAATTGATCTTCGCAGTTTTATTAAACAGATTAGAGAGGAGAGAGCATGGAAGGATAGTGACCGCTTGATTAAGGTTTGCGGCCAGGTGATTTAGTGTTCCTGTAAGCTGCAAAACTTCTTGCGGGATTACTTTTATTTTACTGACAGCTTGTTCTTTCAATCCGGATTCTCTTAAATATTCTGATACCGTTAACCCTAATATTTTTGCTTTTTCATGCAGTAAAGTTTTTTCAATCAGGGAGCATTTTACTCCAATGAAATGTTCCTGTTTGACCTCCTTTCTTGCCGCCCAAACTTATTTTTTATTCTTGCTGCTACTGTTTCCATCTCTCACAATTTTCTGGTGTCTGCTTCAATACTTTTTGAATCCGCCAATCGGCGGATGAGAAAAGCCAACGTTTCGGTTTAACCGAAACATAGCTGACTACTGAAATTTAAAAGTGTCTTCCCATTCGTTGGCTTTGTCTTTGTCGTGGTTCCTGTTGTCTTATAAGATATTCGTTCAAGTCTTTATATTTTTTATTGG
>Ga0209724_1002004_pt1 | contig 17861 bp, 17 predicted proteins | sample grotaG_FD_184143 | JGI IMG/M metagenome (GOLD analysis project Ga0209724, IMG submission 184143) | Glacier valley bacterial and archeal communities from Borup Fiord, Nunavut, Canada, to study Microbial Dark Matter (Phase II) -... | ecosystem: Environmental > Aquatic > Freshwater > Ice > Glacier ...
AAGGAGCGTATATAAATGAAGGTGGTGCCATTGTTCAGTTAGCGGACCTCTCTACGCTCTGGGCCGAGGCACAAATATATTCAAGCCAGTTGTCAAGATTTGATTACAATGATCCTGTAACTGTTCAACTGCCGGAGACAGGTAAACGCCTGACGGGAAAAGCTGAATTTATAAATCCTGAAATAAATCCTGATAAAAGAATCAACCTGCTAAGGGTTACGATACCTAACCCGGATAATCAGCTGAAACCGGGTATGGTTGCTTACGTGTTATTAGGTGGTGGTAAGCGCGATATTATCTCGCTGCCCATCGATGCAGTGATCCGGGATAGCAAAGGGGCTTCCGTCTGGGTTCGTACCGGGAACAATATTTTTAAAAATAAGATGGTTACCACCGGTATTGAAAGTGCTTCTCAGATAGAAATCATTTCCGGTCTGGTTCCGGGCGAATCCGTAGTAACCCGGGGCGCGTACCTTATCAACAGTGAATATATTTTTAAAAACGGGGCTGCGCCCATGGCTGGTATGAAGATGTAAATGGAGGTCTGTCAAAGGATTTACTTTAAATATTACATTAAATTACGAATCACCATCTGTAGCAAGCAGAAGCTTTTGTTTTGAGTTACTATCCTTTTAATAAAATATAATTTCTATTGTTGTTATCATCTATTCTTCTTCACATATAAAAACTCGGCGAAGCCTAACAGATCCCAGAAAATATTTCCCTGTAATTTTTTTCTTTTGATAAAAGATGTGATCATCTTTGCCGGCATGCCGGCGATATAATACCAGTTACGTCTTGTGCCGCTTCTTATTACAGTGCAGTTATATTTTTTAAAAATCTCCGCCAGTTCTTTTACAGAATAGATTCGCACATGCGATTTGTCATCATAAAAATTTAATGAACCATGCATCGAGGGAAGCCTGGTGCTTTTAGTTCCCGGATATTCTATATAAAAATATCCTCCCGGCTTTAGTTTATCAAGTAGCTTGCTGACAACCTCATCACCATTGTATAAATGTTCAATAACATGTACCATCCATATACCATCAAAAAAGTTATCGGGGACAGTTGAGTAATCGAGTTTAGTTAGATCAAGTTCATAAAAATCACTCATCACACTAAAATCTTCTTCACTATTATTATATGATTTATCTATATCCAGGCCATAATACAAACAAGCAGGAAAAATTGCATGGACGCGTGAAGCGGAATGGTTACCGGCGCCTACATCAAGCAATCGAAAATCGCCATCGCCAAAAGAGCGTTTTAAAAAACTGAATTTAAAATTGATAGTGGCTTTTACACGCTGCCTAAAATGCATTGAATTAATATCGTGAAGTAAAGAGATGAAGAAATTATTGACTTGCTAAATATTACCAGTTGCCCATTTGTTCAGGGACAACTCTTTCTGTATGTTCTTTGTGAATTTCGTGTTCCTTCCAGTCAGCATCATACTTTACAAACCAAGAAAGCCAAAGCGTCCTTGAGAGTCGCATTAAAAACGGCTGGATCGCAATCAGTAAAACACTATTGGTACCCATCCACCAAAAGAATCGGTTGTCTTCAAATGAAAAGCCGATGATCAGCCACCATGCTATCAGGGATGCTACACAAAAAACAATTGCTAAAAAGTAACTTACATAACTGGTACCATAATAAAAGCCCACTTCAATTTCAGTTGGTTGACCACACACCGGGCACCTGTCATTCATCTTTGTTATGGTACGCAGCTTATACGGATTAGAGAACAGGTAGAGGTGCCCTTCCCGGCATCGCGGACATTTGTTTGTCAGTACACTTAATAAATATCCCGGGTTGTTATTTTTATCAGACATGTTACCTCTTTTAATGTAAAGTTATATCAAATTAAGAAACAGGGTTCTAATCGATTGATAGAAACAGCTTAAACAGGATAGAGATTAATTATTTTACACTATTGTAACGAGCAGGTAAAGACCCTGGTAGGGATCTGCTTATCACTTATCCATTGCAGGCACTGCCTATTTTACATTATTATTTTTTCCATCTGCATGCTCCTTGAACCTTTGATAAGTACCTGGCTGTTGGTAAAATGCTGTTGACGGTACCACTTGGAAGCTTCTGTAGCATTGCTGAATGCAGTATAGGCATGCGCCATCTTAAAAAAATCACCACCTACCAATATTACCTCCTTCCACGAATGTTTATCTATCAGTTCTATAATAGCCCGATGCTCTTTAACACTATCAACGCCCAACTCAGCCATCGCTCCTAATAGTAATATCTTTTCATTTCCCTTCAGCTGTATAAAGTTTTCAATGGCAGCCTTCATGCTTCCCGGATTAGCGTTGTATGCGTCGAGTATAATTTTGTTAGAATCTTTTTCTATCAGTTCCGACCTGCTATTGGAAGGAGTGTAAGCTTCAATGGAATCTTTGATTGACTTATCGGCAACGTTAAAAAATGTTCCGGTAGTAACCGCAGCTAAAACATTAGGAAGATTGTACGACCCTACAAGCTGTGTGTGAATGCTTTTAATATCAGCGCCTTTATTTATTGCTACTTCGAGATAAGGATCGCTTTGTATAACGGTGCCGGTGATGTCTCCTTCTGTTGTTCCATACTTTATAACAGCGATGCCCTGGCTCATTTCTCTTAAATAGTCATAGTCCCACATCACAAACGCGGTTCCCTGGTGATTCCGGAGATAATCATATAATTCGCCTTTTCCTTTTTTTACACCTTCCACACTACCGAATCCTTCCAGGTGCGCCTTACCGGCATTGGTTATCAGTCCATGTGTAGGAAGAACATACCGGCAATACCCTTCAATTTCTTTAAGATGGTTAGCACCCATTTCTATGACAACTATTTCGGCATCTTTTTTAATCTTTAACAACGTCAGCGGAATGCCAATGTGATTGTTTAAATTTCCCTCAGTAGTGTAAGTCTTGAACTGACTTGAAAGCACTGCATTAATCAATTCTTTTGTAGTAGTCTTGCCATTACTTCCCGTGATAGCCAGAATGGGAATATCAAACTGCATGCGATGATACCTGGCCAGCTCCTGGAGTGCGATGAGTACATTATCAACAAGGATTGTTTTCTCCGGCAAGATATATCCGGGTTCATCGATAACTGCGTAAGCTGCGCCATCTGAGATTGCTTTTTCCGCAAAGGCGTTGCCATTAAAAGTTGGTCCTTTCAAAGCAAAAAAAAGATCTCCTGGCAATAAGCTGCGGGTATCAGTTTTTACAGATGGATGCTTAAGATATAAATCATACAGTTGGCCGGTAGTCATACTTCAAAAGTATAAATCATTTTAGCAGCTACCGCATTAAATTATAAAGGTGAGAATGGGTATGTTGCATGCCCGTTATTCTAGTGTTGCATTTTTAATGTGTCAGGCTAAAGACTATTACACAGGCTGAGCAGGATGTCAGCTCTTTGGCAGGTTGGTTTACCGCGATGTTGGCTTTGTGTGCCTGCCTATGTTCTTGCCTTGTGGCGTTGGCTATCAGAGACTTCGCCTATTGTGTCTCAATCATTGTGTAATTCATTTCAGATTGAATCACTTACTGTCCATGATTGCTTTTACTTTTCTCTGCAATTGCTTTTTATCTGGCAGATAAAGCTGGTATTTTGAAACGAAAATTTTATTTGAGATTCCACCAGTCGCAAATTCAACTAACACTTCGTCTTTCTCTGCTGAAAGAATGATGCCGATTGGTTCATTGTCGCCCTCAACGTTTTCTTCGGTCTTAAAGTAGTTAAGATAAAGGTTCATTTGTCCAATATCACCATGAGCGACATTTTTAATTTTAAGGTCTATCAATATAAAGCATTTTAAAATGCGATGATAAAATACAAGGTCAATGAAGTAGTGTTTATTGCGAAGTGAAATTCTATATTGTCTTGCTACGAATGCAAAGCCTTTGCCCAATTCGAGTAAAAACATTTGAAGATTGTCAATAATTTTTTGTTCAAGGTCTTTCTCTGTCATTTTATGGCTTTGCGTAATTTTGAGAAAGTCCAAAACATAAGGGTCTTTAACTGCTTCTGTTGGATGAGAAACGATATGACCTGTTTCTGAAAGTTGTAAAACACCTTTTTTGTCTTTGCTTAATGCAAGCCGTTCAAATAAAGGAGAATCAATTTGCCTTTCAAGTTCTCTAACAGATAGGTTTTCATTAAGCGTATGTTTTTCATAAAACTTCCTTGCATTGTCGTCTGAAACTGCTACCAATGCAATGTAATGGCTCCAACTCAATTTGGCAGACACTGTCTGCCATTTTTGATAACCAAGATAAAACCTACGCATATCCAAAATATTGCGTCTGCCAAATCCTCTTCCATAAAGTTGCTTTAAATCTTTTGAAAGCTTTGTCAGTAGCTTACTTCCGTACTCTGCTCTTTCTTGTCCATGCTGTTCATATTCTACAATGTGTCTGCCAATTTCCCAATTAGCTTTTACCAGTTCCGTATTTACATCTTTAATGGCATTCTGTCTTGCTTGTTCAATGGTAATACCGATGCTGTTAAGTAATTGGATGTATTTATTTACAATTGATTTCATATTTACTTTTGACCAATAAAATATTTTGTGCTTTTCAATAAACTTAAAATTCAGTTTTTCTATATTGTCATTGTCTCCGTTCTCAAAAGGATTTATATCACAGAGAAGAACACCTGGCCAGCTCCTGGAGTGCGATGAGTACATTGTCAACCAGGATTGTTTTTTCCGGCAAGGTATATATGGGTTCATCGATAACTGCATAAGCTGCGCCATCTGAGATTGCTTTTTCCGCAAAGGCGTTGCCATTAAAAGTTGGTCCTTTCAAAGCAAAAAAAAGATCTCCCGGTGATAAGCTGCGGGTATCAGTTTTTACAGATGGATGCTTAAGATATAAATCATACAGTTGGCCGGTAGTCATACTTCAAAAGTATAAATCATTTTAGCAGCTACCGCATTAAATTATAAAGGTGAGAATGGGTTAGCATAAAACTATTACAGCTGTTATCTAACACCTTTTGCCAATTGTGGGGAAGTTGAAAATCGGCTGTCTGGCAACCGGAGTTTATCATTTATTTAAAGATTAAATTTTATTTTCTGTTGTTCAAAAGACTCTCTCCGCAAGAACCAAATACGATAGTAACATGCAGACCTTATTGGTGACACTCTGATAGTGCGTTGGTTATTTGTCAGGGTTCATTTGCCTGTGCGCTTCCGTTGCAAATTTTAAGTAGTCTTCTATAGGTTCAAGTCCAATGGATTTTCTCCTGTCATTTACCTTATTTGGATTTTTTAAGTTCTTAGGAAAAGCTGTCTTCTGTTTATCATATTCAAGTTGTGTTCCAGAGATTTGACTATTACCTGAATTTATATTTACTCTGTCAGTAAGATAAGCAAAACTTGATGGGTCAGCCTTTTTTCGCCTCACTTCCTTTTTCATTTGTTTTAATACAGCTTGTTGAAATTTTAAGTCGTGGTCACTGTGTTGTACGCAGAGGAAAAAATTCTTTTCACCTTCTTTTCCTACTTTGTCATAATTCGGGAAACCATATTCAGCAAAAATTTGTTTTGCCAGTGCTGTATTTCGTATGAAAATTTCTTTGACATTTTTTATCAAAGAGTCTCTCTCTTCAATTTTTCCATATCTAACGTCCTGTCCTGCTTTTTTATCTATAAAGGCTATACTGTCTATTTGTTTTTTTAATGCAGGGAATTGAATTACTTCTTGTGCCTTAATAGTAAAAGCCGAAATAAGTAATAATGTCGAAAATATATTTTTCATACTACAACTTTGGTCTGATTGCCACCCTAAAATAATGCGAAGGCAGGTACTGCTGTTTATCCGCCAGTTAGTATAGCCAAATAAAAATTATACTATTGAAGATAATATCTGGAAACTACATTCATGTTGACAATCGGAATAATTTATCATTCAGTTCAGGAATGTTTTACATATTCTAAATTTAACTGCTTGCAAAGTTGAAAAATTATTTAAAAAAAAAGGGCCATCCTATGTGGATGGCCCTTTTTTTATAAAAGTTCAATTATTGCTTTCTCGAATTTTGTCTTCTTACTTTATAGCCAATACCGGTTTTCCTGCCATTCCCTTCAGGACTGCCAACACGTGGCATCGCGCAGCGAAAACCTACAGTACTGCTCGATACATCTTCTTCCATAAACCGGCGTGTACCCGGACTTAACCAGTAAGCCCTGTCATTCCAGCTTCCACCTTTAATGACTCTTGAATGATCACTTATCAAAGTGGTAATACCATAACCATAACTTACACCCTGCAGGGAAGAATCACCATCAAGATAATTGATTACGTTGCCTTTCTGATAGTTTCTCCGGTTCTTGCTTTCTTCATCCGTAACATCTCTCATTTTAATTCTACCTAAACTGTCGAGTTCAGGCTTGCCTGTTGAACGATCAACCACCGTAAATTTATTACCACGGAACGGAGCCACATCATCCACATCCACCGGAGACAACGGACGATAAACATCACCAACCCACTCATTTACATTTCCAGACATGTTATACAGTCCAAAGCCGTTTGGATAAAATGTACCTACGGGCGAAGTATAAACAGCCCGATCATTCAACCCGCCTGCAACGCCCATATTATCACCGGCGCCACGTTTGAAGTTCGCCAGGAAAGTTCCCTGCCAGTTGCCTTTTCTTGAATCACGCAGCCCATTTACATTCTGTCCCCAGGAGTACACTTGTTTATTTGTCAGCAATTCTTCACCACGGACACCTTCTTTTTTACTAGGCTGCGGGTTTTGATTGACAAGTCCTAAAGCTGCATATTCCCATTCTGCTTCAGTAGGCAGCCTGTATGCCGGGAACATGATACCGTCTTCAAAGGTTACCTGCGAGCGGGGAGTACCATTGGGATTTCTCAATGGATTATTTTTAGAACGCGCTGCCGCACCAGGGGTAGCGGTAAATTCACCCAAGAGATAAGACTTAGTCTCAAAGTGTTCAGCGCCTAAACCGGAAATATTTTTTAAAGACTTGTCGTTGATATAACCTCTCTTGATAAGTTCCAGTTCATTCACCCTGTCAGTTCTCCACAAACAAAAATCATTAGCCTGTTTCCAGGTAACGCCGACAACCGGGTAGTAATTATAAGAAGGATGCCGGAAATAGTATTCAACCATTGGTTCATTGTCAGCAAGTTCGCTTCTCCATACCAGTGTATCAGGAAGTGCTGCGTCACGAACATTCTGGTATTCGTCACCATCAAACACGGCATTAAGCCAATACATATATTCACGGTAATGAATGTTGGCTACTTCTGATTTGTCAATGTAAAAAGAGTTGACGGTAACGCGGCGTGGAATGTTATTCCAATCGCTCATCACATCTTCCTGTGTTGCACCCATTGTAAAAGTTCCACCCTGTACGAATACAAGTCCCGGACCTGTTCTCTGTTCTTTTTCCCGGGCTACCTGGTAACCTCCCTGGTTTTTATCATTATAGTTCCAGCCTGTAGCATTAGAACGTTCCTTCTTTTTGCTAAATAATTTACAGGACGATATCGTTGAGATACTTAATATTAAAACTAGTAATATTTTCCAGTTCATTTTATATACCATTTAAGCCGGTTTTTAGAATAATAGAACGACAGACAGATGTAATTATTGTTTAAACAGAACTATAAACAATTGTTAACGAAGATAGGCACTTTCCTATAAGAATACCATCAGTTAAATGCACGGCTGGCTACAAGGCGCAGGCTACAAAACTTTTAACATTTTTTTTTCTATTGACAATCGGGGTGCTTATTCTATTTTTGAATCGTTCATATATATGCTGAGATCTTGTTATATATTTTGCTGTTTAATGATTGTCTCGGCTGGTTTTGGCCAGAGACAATATAAAACTTCTAGTGTGCTTGCAACAGGTAACTGGTATAAAATCATCACCGGAGAACCCGGGATTTATAAAATTGATGTTACTTTTCTTAACTCGCTGGGAATTAATACCGGCAATTTGTCTTCAGGTACTATAAGGCTCTTTGGAAATGGCGGGCAGATGCTGCCTGAAAATTGTGCCGGTGCTTTGACCGATGATCTGCAGGAAAACGCTGTTCAAATGAATGATGGCGCTGATGGGATATTTAATGGGTCTGATTATTTTCTTTTTTATGCTCCCGGTCCCGACAGATGGCTGAAAGATTCTGCCAACCAGCGATTCAAACATCAGAAGAATTTATACAGTACTCAGTCTTATTATTTTATTACTATCGGCGGCACAGGTAAAAGAATTACAACAGTAAGTAACACTTCTCCTGCATCTGTAAAAATTACTTCGTTCAACGATCGCTATCACCATGAACTTGATACCATTAATTTTTTGAACAGTGGTAAGAACTGGTATGGGGAAGAGTTTAGTAGAACACCCATAAATTCATTGACACGAACTTTTAATATTCCTTTTGGCAATTTACATCTTCCGGAGCCGGGTACAATCGTTTGTAATTGCATAGCACGATCTATCAATAGCGACAGTCGTTTTATTGTTAACGTTAATAATGCAAAGGCGATAGACCAGCGTCTTCCGGGAGTAGGTGCCGGTAACCAAGACCTGTTTGCCACAAATTCCCAGGCGAGTGGATCTTTTCTTCCATCACCGGCGTTATCGGTATCATATAATTATGAGTCATCAGGCCAGGGCGCACAGGGCTGGTTAGACTGGTTTGAATTATTTTCCAGGAAAACGCTTAGTCTTGCAGGTGTTGACCAATTACTGTTTCGTGACTGGAACAGTGTAGCCGCTAATAATACCGGCGAATTTACAGTGCAGGCTGGAGTTGCAACGACGCAGATCTGGGATGTTAGCGATGCCGAAACTCCTTTGCAAATGAAACTAACGCAGGATGGCACTTCCATGAAATTTGTAAATGATTGCAATAGCCTTCATGAATATATTGCGTTCAATCTCTCCGGTTTCTTATCGCCGGTCGCCGCAGGAACGGTTGCCAACCAGGATTTACATGCTGCCCCTTATGCAGACTTATTAATTGTTACTTATCCATCTATCATCCGGGAAGCGCAAAGACTGGCAGATTATCATACCGGTAAAGACAAAATGAAAGTAGTGCTGGTAACAGCCGGACAGGTTTACAATGAATTCTCTTCCGGCACTCCCGACCCGACCGCGATCCGCGACTTTGTAAAAATGTACTACGACAAAGCTGGCACCGACACCGCCAGACGGCCTAAATATTTGTTGTTGTTCGGAGATGCTTCTTTTGATTATAAAAACCGGTCGCCTGGCAATACCAATTATGTCCCTGCTTTTGAAAGCCGTAATTCCCTGGATCCGCTTGCCACATTTACTTCAGATGATTTTTTTGGTTTCCTCGATGACAACGATGATATCAACGCTGCCTCCGGTAATTTACTTGATATTGGAATCGGAAGAATTCCTGCTAAAAATATTGAAGAAGCCAGGTCGTATGTTGATAAGGTGATTAATTATACAAGCCCCCAAAGTCTTGGCCCATGGAGGAACCAGCTGGATTTTATCGCTGATGATAAAGATTTCAACCTGCATTTTAACGATGCGGAGATCATCACGGCTACCGTCTCGGCGACTAACCCGGTATTCGATGAGCATAAAATTTACCTGGATGCGTACCAGCAGGAAAGTAATTCATCCGGCAGCAGGTATCCTGCTGTCAACACAGAAATAAACAGCCAGATCCAAAGCGGCACACTGATCTGGAACTACAACGGGCATGGAGGTTTCAGGCGGCTGGCAGAAGAAGTGATACTTGATCAGGACATCGTTAATTCATGGAACAACACCAACAGGCTTCCACTATTTATCACAGCAACCTGTGACTTCGCTCCTTACGATAATTATACTGTCAATTCATTGGGTGAAAATATTTTATTAAGACCTAAAACCGGCGCTATCGCTTTGATGACAACCACCAGGCTGGTGTTCGCTTTCAGCAACCGGGTAATGAATCGTAACTATATCCAAACCCTCTTACAACAGAATGCCGATGGTAGTTACCTGAGCCTGGGAGAGGCTATAAAGAAAGCTAAAAACATTACTTACCAATCCGGTGGCGATGTTATCAACAACCTCAAATTCACTTTATTGGGAGATCCTGCGCTGACTATTTCTTTTCCCCGGAACCGGATACAAACAAACGCTGTCAATGGTGTCGCCGTTTCCGTGAAGCCCGATACTTTGAAAGCCCTGAAAAGGTATGCGATAGCGGGATCAGTAGTGGATAATAATGGCAATGTGCTAAGCGATTTTAACGGGGCCATTTACACAACTGTTTATGACAAAGTTCAAACTGCCTCTACGCTGGCTAACGACCCGGAAAGCCTGATAGCTAATTTTGCGATACAGGAGAACATTGTTTTCAAAGGCAAGACCGATGTAAAAAATGGAAATTTCATTTTTAATTTTGTGGTGCCGAAAGATATAGATTATAAATTCGGTAATGGTAAAATCAGCTATTATGCTGACAATGGACAAACCGATGCTAATGGAAGTTTTACCAATTTTATCATTGGTGGTTCCCAGGGTACAACAGCCGATACCACAGGGCCGGTAATAAATGCTTTCCTCGATGATGACAAATTTGTAACCGGCGGCAATACTGGCACCCATGCCATTTTGCTTTTAAAGCTTCGGGATTCTTCCGGCATAAATATTTCCGGTACCGGTTTGGGTCACGATATTACTGTAATGATAGATGACGACCCCAAGAAACTTATCAGGCTGAATAATTTCTTTGAACCTGTTTTAAATAGTTATCAGTCGGGAGAAATCAAATATTCCTTACCTGTTTTTGCGGAAGGTCCGCATACGTTGAAGATAAAAGCCTGGGATGCGGTAAATAATTCTAATGAAATAGTTGTAACGTTCAACGTAATAAAGAATAAGTCGTTTACTATCTACCGTGTTTTTAATTTCCCAAATCCGTTTACAACGAAAACCACTTTTCGTTTTGAACATGATCTAAACGCACAGGTTGTTGAGGCACAGGTTGATATATTCACAACCTCCGGCAGGTGCTTAAAATCTATGAAACGTACAATAAATACGGACGGAAATCGTTCAAGTGACATTGAATGGGATAGCAAAAGTGGTTCCGGTCCCTATATCCCGGGCGGAGTATACTTTTACCGGATCAGCGTTACCAATATCAACGGTTCGGTAGTGCAAAAAGCCGGTAAGATGATCATCCATTAATCAAAGTATTTCCATTTTAATCAGGCGCCTGGTAATTATTTATTTAATAGGATACCTTTATAATTATACCGGATAACATTGATTTTGGCACTATTGATGATAATCTGGCTTTTACTTCAGAAATTGCACCGCGTTTCGCGGTAATGACCTTTAAAGACAAAACATACATACAAATGCAACAATTGACCTTTAAATTTTTTTCGGTGCTGATATTACTCATGGTTTTCAAAGTAGTAAAGGCCCAGCAACAACCTATTAATGTAGTAACTACAGCAGTACCTTTTCTACGGATCTCTCCGGATGCCCGGGCAGGCGGAATGGGTGAAGTTGGGATCGCCACACTCCCTGATGCCAATTCAGGATTCTGGAATCTTGCAAAAACCCCTTTCAATACTAACCAGGGCGGATTAAGTTTAACCTATACGCCATGGTTGAAAAAATTAGGATTGGGGGATGTTTACCTTGCTTCCATGGCGGGGTATTACAAATTAGATGACAAGCAGGCGATATCAGGTTCACTTCGTTATTTTAGTCTTGGTCGTATTCAGTTCACCAATGAAAGAGGGGAAGACATTAAGAGTTCTTCTCCAAGAGAATTTTCGATAGATGGCGGTTATACAAGAAAATTATCTGAGAAGGTAGGCCTTGGACTTGCTTTGAGGTATATAAATTCCAGCCTGGCAACCGGCGACTTTTCCGGCACTACTTATAAACCGGGAAGTACAGTGGCAGCCGATATAAGTCTGTATTATACCAATCCGCATGAAGATGGTAGCGGGCTTAGCTTAGGCGGTGTCTTATCAAACCTCGGTGGTAAAATAGGTTACACAACGGATGCTAAACAAAAAGATTATATACCAGCTGATCTGGGACTTGGAGCTGCTTATACCAAGGTATATGATGAAAATAACAAAATAACTTTTGCGTTAGACCTGCATAAGTTGCTGGTACCTACCCCACCATTATTAACCACTGATGATAACGTTAATACTGCTAACATTGCTAAATACCGGAATAAGTCTGTTGTATCCAGCTGGTTAAGTTCTTTTGGCGATGCTCCCGGCGGCGGTAGCGAGGAATTAAAAGAAGTGCAGCTTTCAGCCGGAGCCGAATACTGGTATAACGACCAGTTCGCACTTCGTGCCGGTTACTTTTATGAAGACAAGACCAAAGGAAACAGGAAATATTTTACGCTTGGCTTCGGACTTAAGTACAATGTTTTTGGTTTGAATTTTTCATACATCATCCCATCGGGTAATGGTATCAGTCAAAATCCGTTATCGAACACCCTCCGTTTCGGATTGGTTTTTGATTTCAACGGCGAGAACAGTACCAGCAGCAGTTCCGGCACTCAATAAGCATAGCTATAACTATCTATACATCCGTGCGTTCCCTCAAAGGGAGCGCTTTTTTATAGTATAGATTTAAACCTTTCTCCGGCGATTGATTCCCTAACTTTAATCTTTAATCATTTCAATAACATGTCGTACAGGATAGGATATGGAATAGATTTTCACCAGTTAACAGAAGGCAGGGATTTATGGCTGGGAGGAATTAAGATACCTCATACAAAAGGTAGCATGGGCCATAGTGATGCCGATGTTTTGTTACATGCCATTTGTGATGGATTGTTAGGAGCATTGGCTTTGGGAGATATTGGAATGCACTTCCCCGATACCTCCGACGAGTTCAAAGGCATTGACAGTAAAATTTTGCTGGAAAGAACTTTTGAATTGATAAAAAATAAAAATTACCAGGTGGTTAATGTCGATGCGACTGTTTGTTTGGAAGCTCCTAAAATTAAAAATTACAACCTGCAGATGCGGCAGGTGATCGCGGCTATTCTGAGTATCACGATCGATGATGTATCTGTTAAAGCCACCACCGCCGAAACAATGGGTTTTGTCGGGAGGAAAGAAGGGCTTTCTGCTTACGCGAGTGTGTTGCTAAAGAAAAAAGAATAATTGGTTTAACAATTTAGTATTATGGAAGTTTTGCTTTCAGCATTCAGCTATCAGGAGGAAAGCGTATCACATACTGAATTATTGATGGCTGATAGCTGATAGCTGACAGCAAATTTTTCAGCCATTTGATAATTGAAACAACACTAACCACTAACATTAGCAATTAATATTTAACCATTAACAATTATTTTTGCGCCATGTCAACAACCAGGATCAGAATAATCAATCAATCTTTAAATCCCCTTCCTCAATATGCTACCGGGGGATCGGCGGGTATGGATCTGATGGCTGATATTATAGAACCATTAAAACTCGTTCCGTTACAAAGATCACTGGTACCAACGGGATTGTTTATTGAACTGCCGCCAGGTTATGAAGCACAGGTGCGGCCACGAAGCGGACTGGCAATAAAATTTGGTATAACCTGTTTAAATTCTCCCGGTACTATTGATTCGGATTATCGCGGTGAAATAAAAGTGATCCTTATAAATTTGTCTGGCGAAGATCATACAATACAACCTGGCGACAGGATTGCGCAAATGGTTATCAATACCGTTGAAACAGTACAGTGGGAACAGGTTGATGAAGTAAGCGCTACGGAACGTAACCACGGTGGCTTCGGTCATACAGGCAAATAAACAAATTATGAAGTATACTTTTCCTTTGCTGGCGATAGTTATGGGGATGATTGTATTCAGTTGCAGGTCTGCCAGAAAAATTCAGACGGCAATCACCATAAACGATTCAACGCATACGGTGAAAGGAAATGATTCAAAAGCCGATTCGATAAAGTTTATACAACAGGTTTTTAGCAAGGTTAAAAACAACAGGATCGATTTTAAAACTTTTTCCGCGAAGATAAAAGTTGATTATACAGATAAGAATGGCAACGGACCTGACCTAACGGTGTTCGCCCGAATACAGAAAGATAGTGTTATATGGCTTTCAGTGAATGCCACTGTATTCAGTTACGAAGCAATCAGGATTTTAATAAAACCCGATAGTGTAATTGTGCTTGATAGAAAAGATAAGCAGGTACAATTTCGTACACTAAGTTACCTGCAGGAACTCACTCATATACCATTCGATTTTTCTATGGTGCAGGATCTTATCGTTGGTAATGCTATCTACCTTGATAGTAATATTATTTCATTCAAAAAAAATGAAACTTCCGTATCACTAATCAGTACCGGTAAATTCTTCCGGAATCTTTTGACAGTTAATAGCGGCGATTTTACTTTACAGCATAGCAAACTGGATGATCTTGATCTCACCCGTAGCAGAATATGCGATCTTACCTACTCGGACTATGAAAATAAAAATGGTGCTATGTTTTCTACAGGACGTAAAATCGCTATAGCAGAAAAATCAAAGCTTGGTATTACTATGAACTTTAAACAATATAGCTTTAACGAAACCTTAAGCTATCCTTTTAGTATTCCAAAGAATTATAAACGTAATTAGACGTTATAAATTATCGCCGGTCGTTCATTAAAAATGATGCCTTTAAAACAATTCAATGTCCTTAAGCAAATTTGATTTGCTTTCGATTAATGAAAGTAATATTTCATAATAATCAATACCGGAAAAGGTACCCGCTAACTCCGCGGGCCCGATCATTAAAATTTTTTATGATGACAAGATGTATGTACTTCGTTGCCTTCTTTCTTATAGCAGGAATAGGCGTATTTGGACAGACCAAGTCGGATCTTGAAAAGCAACGGGCGGCGATTCAAAGAGAGATTGATGAGGTAAGGGCTTCTCTTAACGAAACAAAAAAAAACAAGAAGGAAACATTAGGACAATTGTCATTGATTCAAAAACGGCTTCGTTTACGCCAGTCGGAAATTGATAATATCAACCAGCAGATGAACCTTATACAGGGAGATATAAATAATTCTGGCCGGGATATTGCCAAGCTCAAAAAAGAATTGGATACCCTGAAAATGCAGTATGAAAAAAGTGTGCTGTATGCTTATAAGAACAGGAGTAACTATGATTTTCTAAACTTTATTTTTTCTTCCAGTAACTTCAACGATGCATTAAAACGGGTTTCCTACCTGCGCTCTTATCGTAATTACCGCGAGCAACAAGCTTCGAATATTAAGAATACCCAGCTGCTTCTCGAGCAAAAGATCTCAGGCCTTAATCAGAACAAAAAAAATAAATCGGTGGTACTCGTAGAGGAGAACAAGCAGAGGCAGGTGCTTGAAGGTGAAAAAAAGGAAAAGGATGCGGTAGTTTCCAAATTAAAATCCAGGGAAAAAGAATTGCTTGCCGACATAGCCGTTAAACGCAAGCAGGATCAGAAACTGGGTTCAGCAATAACAACAGCTATTCGCCGCGCTAAAGAAGCGGCGATGAAAGAAGCGGTTGCCGCGGCTAAAAAGAAACAGGCCGATGATCTTGCAGATGCTGCAAAGAACAAACCTTCTGCTACCACTAAAAATACTTCGCCAAAAGCAGCTGAGCCGGAAGCTAAACGCGAAGTTAAAGCCGCAAAGAGTATGAGTCCTTTTGATGCCGACCCGGAAGCAAGGGCATTATCGGTTGACTTTGAAAAAAACCGCGGTAGTCTTCCCTGGCCTATTGAAGCGGGTAACGTCTCCATGCATTTTGGAATTCAAAGAGTTGAAGGGCTGGATAAAATAACTTATGATAATCCCGGGATAACTATTGAAACGATTGCCGGTAAAGCAGTTAAGGCTGTATTTGATGGCGAAGTTTCATACATCATAAATATTGGTGATATACAGGGAGTTATTATCAAGCATGGTAAATACTTCACCACTTATAGTAACCTGTCTTCCGCTTCGGTAGCAAAAGGACAGCAGGTTAAAAGAGGCCAGGTGATCGGCCATGTAGCCGACAAGGGAGACGGAGATGGAGAGCTTGAGTTTTTAATCTCTAATGAAAGAAACAATGTTAACCCGGAACAGTGGCTCAGAAAATAATTGCGAAGGATTAATTGTAAAGATATAGGTACAACAATTAATCATTTACAAAAATCTATTGTACAACGCTTCATATTGAGGAACGATCATGTGGATGTCAAACTTACGGGCATGCTGCAACGCATTAATTTTAAATTGCTTCAACGTTTCTTCATCCTTGAGAATATCTAACGCATGGGCCGTCATGCTTTGCACATCACCTACATTACTCAGGTAGCCGGTTACCCCGGGCACATTAATTTCAGGAAGTCCGCCACCGTTGGTACTGATCACAGGAACCCCTGCTGCCATAGCTTCCAGTGCTGCCAGTCCAAAACTTTCATATTCAGAAGTCAGCAGAAACATATCTGCGATGGCAAGTATTTCTTCCATCTGTTCCTGCTTACCTACAAAACGGGTATCGTCGTACAAGCCAAGTTCACGGGCTAAGCTCTCTGCTGCAGGCCGCTCTGGTCCATCACCTACAAACAGCAACTTACTTGGGATCTGTTCGTTCACTCCCGCAAAGATGCGGACAACATCTTCTACTCTTTTTATTTTTCTGAAGTTAGATGCATGCAATAAAATAAATTCTCCATCAGGAGCGATCACCCGCCTGAAGGCATCAATAGGCTTTTTTTGAAACCGCTCTACATCCACAAAATTGTGAATCACTTCTATCTCTTTTTCTATCTTAAAAGAATGATATGTTTCGTCACGAAGATTGTATGACACGGCAGTGATCGCATCGCTTTCATTGATAGAGAATGTTACAACGGGCGCATACGTTTTATCTTTTCCTACCAGGGTGATGTCTGTCCCATGCAGTGTTGTTATTACCGGAATAGTTTTGCCGCTTTTCTCCAGTATTTTCTTTGCCATGTAAGCAGCAGAAGCATGTGGTATCGCGTAATGAACATGCAACAGGTCAAGATTATTATTTGCTATAACATCTACCATCGTGCTTGCTAAAGCTGTTTCATACGGAGGATAATCAAACAGCGGATAAGTAGGTACCCTCACTTCATGATAAAAAATATTCGCGTTAAAACTATTTAAACGAACAGGTTGCTGATAGGTTATAAAGTGAACCTGGTGACCTTTGGTAGCAAGCGCTTTTCCTAACTCCGTAGCCAATACTCCACTGCCCCCGAAAGTGGGATAACAAACGATTCCAATTTTCATAAGCCTTAAATTAAATTGTATTTTGAGGGCCGGTAAAAAATATCGAGCATCGAAGGTATATTATTAAGTTGTCAGTTGTGAAGTACACAGCTATCAATCGCCAGCTGTCAGAAATCAGGGTTCAGGTTGAACCCTAATTTTATATGTCCTACCTCATACCTGAAAACCTCACACCTCAAACCTTATGTTTAGCTATCTTTAAAAAAAATACTATGAACAGGCTTTTACTTTTTTGTTTTCTACTAATAAGCGGCAGCTGTTTCGCCCAGACGGAAGATTCACTTTTCTTTAGAAAAATTGCGGATGAAATATTAGTTAACGGAAAAGCCTATGAAAATTTACGGGTATTATGTAAAACTGTCGGGGCCAGGCTTTCAGGCTCTCCAGGAATGTATAAAGCAGAAGACTGGGGCATAAAAACACTCAATGCTATGGGTGCCGATAAAGTATATATGCAGGAGTGTAAAGTACCACACTGGGTTCGCGGAGGTAAAGATGAAGCGTGGATAACTTAAATTGATGTAAAAGGAAAAGAAGTTAAAATTGTTCTTG